>Ga0123397_111039_pt1 | contig 40891 bp, 37 predicted proteins | sample T10HLNH4metaT_FD_89925 | JGI IMG/M metagenome (GOLD analysis project Ga0123397, IMG submission 89925) | Methane-oxidizing artificial microbial communities from Washington, USA to study methane cycling - T10-HLNH4 metaT (Metagenome... ... | reverse complement strand
CCCCTACGGATACCGCCATGGACCTTCGCATCTCCAGCTCAACCGCCCCGCTGACGGGCGCTGGCGTCGCGCGCCGTGCTGCAGCGCCGCAAACCACGGGCAATGAAGTCGGCTTCTCCGGCGCGCTCAAGGGTGCATTGCAGTCAGTGAGTGCCGCGCAGAACAAATCTTCCGAGATGCAAAAGGAGGTGCAAATGGAAAACCCCTCCGTGAGTCTGGAAGAGACCATGGTGGCTATCCAGAAGGCGCAAATCGGCTTTCAAGCCACACTGCACGTGCGCAATCGCATGGTGCAGGCGTACACCGACATCATGAACATGCAGGTGTGAGCTGCTGGCGAAGTATGAAGGCCCCGTTCTCAACGGGGCAGCCGTGTGGCACTGCGCTGTGCCAACACAAGAAACTATATTTTGATAGCAGCAAAGACATGCTTTACTAGCGCCTCAGGCACATTTAGTGCATCTTTTTGACCCAGAGACGCTTGGCGGTCGAAGTAGCGACAGGTTCAGCACCGCGCACTTTGGCATCTCACTGGACGACACCCCCCTCACCCGGGTGCTCCGCCAATCCGGCAATCCCAGCCCTAACAAGCAACCATCTTTGACCGCTAGGCCGCTGCCGCACACAGCAGCCCGGGGCGTGTTGCGCGGCCAGCACTCAGTGCATCATCTGGGGCTGCCCCTCGAACAGATGCTCAAACTGCGCGAGCCAGGGCTCTGCCAGGCAGCGGATCTGCGCATCGTTGCGCAAGATGCGCTGCATGATGCGGGTCTTCTCACGGCGGTGCTCAGGCAGCAATTCGTGCTCTTGCGACTTGAAGCGCAGTTGCTCGATCAGCACTGCACAGGCGCCTTCATAGCGCACCACACCATCCCAATCCTTGAGCTTGGCAGCCTCCAGCATCTTGGCGCTGCTGTCCTCAATCGCCTTGTAATAGTCAATCAGCATGTGAGACATGGTCAGGCCTCCACCAGCACCGGCTGGCCCGAGGCGGGCGTTTCGGAGGCACCGGCACCCGATTTCTTGATTTCATTCCACCCGGTTGCCACGGGCTCGATCAGGCGCATGACTTCTTGCATCATGGCGTCGTCGTTACGGGCATTGGCCAGCGTAAGGCGATGGATGCAGTAGTCATAAAGCGCACCCAGGTTCTCCGCCAGTTCACCGCCATCCACCTTGTCGAGCGAGGTGCTCAACCCCTCTTCCAGAATTCGGATGGCCTTGGAAATGGCATTGACCTTGCCGAGCACATCACCGCGCGCCATGGCGCCGCGTGCAGTGGCAATGGAGTTGAGAACACCTTCATACAGCAGGCTGACCAGCTGGTGCTGGTCGATCGTGTGCATGCTGGTCTCTACGTTGATGCGCTGGTAAGCGTTGGCTGCACGGGGGCTGTAGGCGCTGAACATGCTGACAATCCTTCCGAGGTATTACTTAAGTTATCGGCGTGCGCCAAGAAAACTGAAGCCTCTGTTTATTCAGCCCGTCGATTTATTCCAGGCCGCCACCTGCTGCGAGATATAGGCGTTCAGACCATTCAGGCTGCTCAACTGGCTGTCCAGCGCGTTATAGCGCCGCGTGATGCGTTTTTCAAATGCGTCAACCTTTTCGTTCACGCGAGTTTGGTCCTGAGAATTGCGCTTGAGACTCAGCTGCAAGGTGTCGTCCTTGGATTTGAAGAAACCATCGTTGGCCAGCAGATTGGTGGTCAGCGCCTTCAGTTGCACCGCAATGCCATCGGCCGATCCGCCTCCGGTGTTGCGGAACAGGTTCTTCACGTCGTCAGGCTTCTCAGTCAAGGCCTTGTTCAGCTTGGTGGAGTCGACGGCCAGATTCCCGCCCAGCTGCTGCGTGATGCCGACATCTGCCAGACGCTGGAAGGCCCCGCCACCCGTCGAGATCGACTGGATCGCGTTGCGCAGAGAATTCTGCAGTGCCACAGCGGTCGAATCCCCTTGCAAAAGCCCCGCCGAACGGGTCTTTGCGTCGTATTTGGTCGCATCTTGGAGCAATTCGTTGATGGCGTTGTAGGCCTTCACGAATCCATCAATGTTGGACTGGATGGCAGAGTTGTCCTTGCTCACGGTGATATCAATGGGAGCCGTCGTCACTTGCTCGGCCTTGAAAGTTACACCCGAAATCGTGGACGCAAACGTATTGGTGGCCGAAGACACCGCGATCCCGTTGACCGTGGCCTTGGCATTGGCGGCAGCCTGTGTGACCGTGGCGCCATTGACGAGGCGGGACAAACCCGTGGCGTCGGTGTTGCCGGCACTCTGGGGATCCGTATCACCACCTTCCATCACGCTCAGTCGAAATCCGAATTCCTCACCAGTGCTCTTGCTGCGCAGCAGCAAACGCTCGCCCGAAGCGTCGCTGAGAATCGACGCAGTGACCCCTGCATTGGCGCCATTGATCTTGCTGGCCACATCCGACAGTTTGTCGCTGGCGCTGATGCTGATGTCCACGGGCTGGCCACTGCCAGGCGTGAACGATGCGGGCGCCACACTCCACTTGCCCAATTCAAGGCGCAGCGTACCCGCCCCGAGCGCACCACCTACGGGCAGCAAAGCGGCCGACGCTGTGGCCTGTGCCTTGGCAAGGCTTTGGACTTCCACACTGAACGTTGTGGGCAGCGTGCCCCCAACGGCAGTGGCGGAAACATATTTGGAGTCGGATGACGTGGTGGCCACACCATTCCACCCGGTCACGCTGGTCAGCTTGCCAGCAGCGTCCTGTAGCGTGGAGACCAGCGACTTGATCTGCCCAAAGGCGGAAATCTTGGTATTGACCGTGGCCGCTTGCAGCTTGAGCGTGTCCAGGGGCTTTTTTTCCAGGGCGACGAGCTGGGAGATGATGTTTTTGACATCAAGTCCGTTCGTGCCGACACCTGGGGATGAAATGGTTGCCATACAAACCTCCTGAACTGGTCCAACGGAAATTATGGCGCCGAACGGCGATCAAGAACGTCCGTAAACACGCCAGGAAACCCGTCTTATCCAGCGGTCCTGGCACCCGCTGTCCCAAAAAGCCAAAGGGCGGCGACAGAAATCTGCCGCCGCCTGGGCCACTTCAGGGCGCTGCAACGCCCTGACTGCCATACCCTCTGCCTATTAACGCAGCAGGGCCAACACACCTTGCGGCAGCTGGTTGGCCTGAGCCACCATCGCCGTACCGGCCTGTTGCAGGATCTGAGCGCGCGACAGGTTGGCGGTTTCTGCGGCGAAGTCAGCGTCCAGGATACGCGAACGCGAGGAGGACAGGTTTTCCGACGTCACTTGCAGGTTGCTGATCGACGTTTCAAAGCGCGACTGCAGGGCACCGAGCTTGGCACGCTCGCCGTTGATGAAGGCCAGGGCAGAGTCCACGGTCTTGAGCGCATTGGTCGCGTTGCTGAACGTGGTCACGTCCAGGTTGGCCACAGCCTGCAATGCAGAGCCACCGTCATCCAGTTGGGTCGCACTAGTAGAGTCCACAGCGAACGACTTTTCCGAATCCAGGACGATGTAGCCGCCCGTATTCACCATTTCTGCGGCAGAGTTGGCAGTCAGGGTCTGGGCCGTACCGTTGCTGGCGCCAGCTGCATCGTAGCCGGTGACGGTCACATTGGCAGCATTGGCATTGGCGGTATCACCCACCACGATGTCGTTGCCGGTAGCGTTGGTCAGAATCACTTGCGTGCCGTCCGAGCTCAGGGCAGCGTTGATGCCGGTCTTGGCAGCCTGGTCGTTGATGGCGGACACTGCAGCCGACAGGCGGTCGGTGCCGGTGGCAGAGGTCAGCGTGAACGACACCGTGACGGCGGCAGCAGACCCGACATTGTCGCCCTGCAAGGTCAGCGAATAGGAACCAGCCGAGGCCATGCCACCCAAACGCACTTCGGTGCGGGCAGTGGCAGTCACACCGGTAGTGGCCTTCATACCATTGATCTGATCGGCTGTTGCCTTGGCCGTCGCGTTCGACCCTGCCGCAATGCTATTAGTACCCAGGTAGCCGCTGATGGCAATGGTGCCAGCAGCTACGCCGTTGGAAGTCGCGCCCGCTGCCACGGTGGCCTGAGCACCGATGCCCGAGCCGTTCGATGCCACGTTTTGGTTGTTGCCGTACACCGTGGTGCGCAGATTGCCCGTTGCCGCCACGATGGTCTGGTTGGCGTTGGCGCCCACCTGGAACTGTTGCGTACCAAAGGTGCCGTCCAGCAGCTTCTGACCGTTGAATTCGGTGGTTTGCGAAATGCGGTCCAGCTCAGACACCAGCTGGCCGACTTCCTGTTGCAGGGCCTGACGGTCGCCGGCGCTGTTGGAAGCGTTGGCCGATTGCACGGCCAGCTCACGCACCCGCTGCAGGATGTCGCCGGAAGCCTTCAATGCACCTTCAGCGGTTTGCGCCAGGGAGATACCGTCATTGGCATTGCGAACCGCCTGGTTCAGGCCACGAATCTGGCTGGTGAAACGCTCGGAAATCGCCAAACCGGCCGCGTCGTCCTTGGCGCTGTTGATGCGCAGGCCCGACGACAAGCGCTGGATGGACGTGTTCAGCGAGGTCTGGCTCATGCCCAGGTTGCGCTGTGCGGTGAGCGAGCTGATGTTGGTATTGATGGTGGAAGCCATTGCAAATCTCCAGAAAGAACTGACTGAATATGGCGTTGCCGCCAGCCGGGGCGCCAGCACCACGCTGGCTTCCTGGGTTCGCCAGTGCTCTTTAGCCTCTGGTGAACGGCGGGCCGCTTACGGTCCGTTGTAAGTGTTTTCGGGTCACCGCCGGAAAACTTGAGGGTCAAACGCGCAAGTTGTACGACTTTTTTGCCGCTTATCTCCCCAACGCCAAAAAGCGGCATCTCCACAATTCATCCATCGTTCCCTCATTGACAGCCGGACGGGTGCGCTTGAACCGGCAAACAGATCCGTCTTGCGACGTTAAGGAGTTTCGCCATGGCAGCAACCATCAATACCAACATCAGCTCGCTCACCGCGCAGCGAAATTTGGGCACCAGCCAGATGTCGCTCAACTCAGCCATCCAGCGCCTGTCGTCGGGCCTGCGCATCAACAGCGCCAAGGACGACGCAGCCGGTTTGGCGATTTCCGAGCGTTTCACCAGCCAGATTCGCGGCCTGAACCAGGCGGTTCGCAATGCGAACGACGGAATTTCGCTGGCCCAGGTGGCAGAAGGTGCGATGGGCTCCGCCGGCAACATCCTGCAGCGGGTGCGCGAACTGGCCGTGCAATCGGCCAACGCTTCCAACAGCGCCGGCGACCGTCAGGCCCTGCAGCAGGAAGTCGGCCAGTTGGTGGCGGAACTGGACCGGATTTCGCAAACCACAGAGTTCAACGGGCAAAAATTGCTGGACGGCACCTTTGGTACGCAACAGTTCCAGGTGGGCGCCAATGCCAACCAGACCATCGTGGCAGCGACCGCCAACCTGCGCACCAACGTGTACGGCAACAACCAGAACATCGCCTCCAACGGCTCGGGTATTGGTGCACAGGCCCCTGCGACTGGCGCCACATCCAACGGCGTGACAGCGGGTTCGGTCTCCATCAGCGGCTACCTGGGCACAGGCACCATGACGGTAAATTCGAATGCCACCGCCAAAGCCACCGCTGATCAGATCAATTCCCTGCAGGCCACCACGGGCGTGACCGCAACCGCCCGCACCGAAGTACGCCTGGGAGGCATGGCCTCGGCCGGGTCCTATTCGCTGACGCTGGAAGGCGACAACGTAGGCGCATCCCGCACGATCTCGTTCACCTTGACATCCGCCACCGGCACAGACCGCCTTTCGCCTGCCGTATCGGCGATCAATGAACAATCTGCAAAAACCGGCATCAACGCCTCGCTGAGCTCGGACGGCACCCAGATCATCCTGACCAACGCCACTGGCAACAACATCGTGGTGGGAGATACCACCAATGCCAATGCAGCCGCCGTGAGCGTGACCGGCTACGACGCGGCAGGAGCCAGCAACGGCACTGCGCAGACCTTGGCAGCCGATGCCACGGTCGACAACGTTGCCACCGGCGGCTACATCACACTCGACTCTGAGAAATCGTTTGCCCTGACCTCTGCCAGCAACCAGCTGGACAGCGGTGGATCGTCACTGCACACCGTGGCCAACCTGGACGTGACCACCTTCACCAGCGCCACCGATGCGCTCAAGACCGTGGACTCTGCCCTGGCCTTCATCAATGGCGAACGCGCCAAGCTCGGCGCCTTGCAGTCGCGCTTTGAAACCAGCATTTCCAGCCTGCAGATCACATCGGAAAACCTCTCTGCCTCGCGCTCGCGCATCCAGGATGCCGACTTCGCGGCAGAAACCGCCAACTTGTCGCGGGCTCAGATCCTGCAACAGGCCGGCACGGCGATGGTGGCTCAAGCCAACCAGATCCCGCAAGGCGTGCTGTCGCTGCTCAAGTAATTGACCCAGCCCACACGCCGCGCAGTGGAATTGCAACGCAACGACAAGGGGCCCCAATGGGCCCCTTTTCACATGGCACACTGTGCGGCGCCCCCCGCTTCTTAGCTTGTAGATCGGCAGCCACGTGCAATCCAAAAACACCGCCCAGGACGATCCCCGCCTCCATGCGGCACTCGCAGCCGCCGACTGGCCCACGCTGACTCGGTTGTGCCGCCAAATTCTGCGCAAGAATGGCCGCCACCTGGGCGCCCATCGCCTGCTGGGCTTCTCGCTCCACAAGCAGCGCGAGTTCGACGCAGCTCTCAAGGCCTACAAGCAAGCCTATGCGTACTGGCCAGGCGATGCCGAGCTGCTCATCAACTACGCCAACATCCTGATTGAGCAAGCACGCAACTACGACGCACTTCCGCATCTCGAAAAGGTCTGCGAGCTGCGCCCCCAGCAAGCCGTTGCATGGATCAAACTCGCCGAGTGTTGCTATTTGATCAATTTGCACAGCAAGGGATTTGATGCGAGCCAGAAAGCCCTCGCGCTGGCTGACTCCATGCCGCTGACAGTGGGCGCTCTGATGCAAAGCGCCATTCACCGCCGCGAGTTGGGCCAGGTGCGCGAGGCTGTACAGGATTGCGAGAAAGCCATCGCGCTCAGCCCCGGCGACCCTGGAAACTACACCAACAGGCTGCTTTTCATGCTGGCGGACCCGCAGGTGAACGCTGCGCAGCTGTCTGCAGCCGCCCGCCAGTTTGGCAGCGTCTTTGAGCCCCCACTGCGCCCCAACTGGCCCAGCTTTGAGGCCCATCGGGGCTCGCCCTGGCGCCGCCTGAAGATTGGGTTTCTGTCACCAGACTTCCGCATGCACGCCGTCATGTACTCGGTGGAGGGGCTGCTGGCCCAGCTGGACCGGCGGCAATTCGAGGTGTATGCGTTCTACCTGTTCCCCAAAGGCGACCATGTCACAGAGCGGGTGGAATGCCATGTCGACCACTTCGTGCGCCTGGCTGGCTTCAGCCCCGAGCATCAGGCCGATGCCATCCGCGCCCAAGGCATAGACATCCTGGTCGACTTGGCGGGCCACACGGGCAACAACGGCCTGCTCATCCTGGCGCACAAGGCTGCACCAGTGCAGGTGTCGTGGCTGGGGTTTCCGGCCACCACCGGGCTCACCGCCGTGGACTACAAGTTCACGGACGAAATCACCGACCCGCCAGGCGTCGATGACCAGTACACGGAACAGTTGTACCGGTTGCCTACGCTGTTCGCCTGTTACCGGCCCATGAGCCGCAATCCCCTGTGGCGTTACCAGCCCCGCTATCAGGTGCGCCCCTCGCCCGCGATAGATAACGGGTTCATCACCTTCGGCTCCTGCAACAACCTGGGCAAGCTGACGGATGAAGTGCTGGCACTGTGGGGGCGTGTCCTGGAAGCCGTGCCTCATTCACGCTTGCTGATCGAGGGCAAGAATTTCGATCGCCCCGAGTTCGCGCAGGCCTACCGCGATCGCTGCGAGGGACTGGGGCTCCCGCCTTCGCGGCTGGAGCTGGTGCCGCTCAACCAAGACAACCAATACCTGACCTACCACCGCATCGATATTGCGCTGGACCCATTTCCACTCACCGGCGGCACGACCACCTTCGATGTGTTGTGGATGGCGGTCCCCATCGTCTCCATGATGGGCGAAAGTTTCAAGAGCCGCATGGGCGTCGGCATGCTCAGCTACCTGGGGCGAAAGGAGTGGCTGGCAGAGAGCCCGGACGACTATGTGCGCATTGCTGCGGGCCTGGCAGCAGATACCCAGGCGCTCAATGCGCTTCGGCTCAACCTGCGTAGCGAAGTGGAAAACTCTGCGCTCATGCGCGAAGACCTCTACTGCCGGCACTTTGGCGAAGGCCTGCGGGTGATGTGGCTGAAATGGTTGGCTCAAATGGAGCATCCCGACGATCCTCAGGCGCAGGAGCAAGCCATGCAGAGCTGGTTACCGCAGTTCCCGCAAGAGTGGGAGCACCCCCCAGTCCTGGGCGTCGGCTTGAAACCCGGCCAGCGGGTCAGCCTGCACGCAGCCCACCAAAGCCTGCAGGACCTGGTTGAAAAAGCACGGACTTCCTCTCCGCCCCGGCGAATCGGCGAATCAGCCCCCTTGATCACGGATCGCCACTGGATTGCCGTGACCGAGCTGGCGGAAAACGTGCTCAACGCCGTACCACACGATCCCGTCGCTCTGGCGTGCCTTGCCGAAGTGGAGCATGCACACGGGCACACCGAATTCGCGGTGACTTACCTTCAATATGCGACCCAAGCCATGGGGATGGACATCCCTGGCCCCTGATGCTGCGTGTCAGATCCGGAAAATGTCGAGCAGCGCATTGCGCCGGGTGGGCTTGAAAACCACCCTGCCGGCGTCGCCACGGTAAATGGTGCACTGCCCGGGTGAGTGGGTGTTGACCAGGCTGACCCCTTGAGACAACACCGTGCCGTCGCCCACCTGACAGTCCCCAATGATGGCGGTGCCCGCGTACATGATGACGCCCTCTCCAAGCACGGGTGCCACCCCATGGTTCTTGCCGACGGTGGAATTCTGGTAGATCACCAGATAGTTGCCGTAGCTTGCCTTGGCGAAGACGATCCCGACGGAATGTCCGATGAAGAAAACCGGCGGCATCTCAATTTCGTAAAAGAGGTCGATACCGTTCAAGGCCTTGTTCAGCAAGAACAGGCGTGTGGGAGTTTCCGTACTGGCCGTGCGGCGCCAGATGGTATTGGCCAGAAAGTACAGAAAACTGCAGTACTGCGTGGAATGCAGCGGATCAAAGCAGTCCTGCCGCCAGGGCCGGACGGCATTGATGCACCCCTGCAGGCGAGCAAGCGCTTCGTCCAGGCACGCATCAATGTCCATGCGGGGATCGAAATCGTCGGGCAGCGTGTAGTGCAGTTGCTGCACCACGTAGCGCAGCAACCGATCACGGTCCATTCGCAAAATTTCCATGCCCAGCCTCCTTCAACGACCTCAGGGCCTGTTCAGACCCGGGGTAAGTGCAGTTGCATGTACACCAAGCTGGCACGGGCCCCTACTGCATGAGGGTCCTCCTTCCAGTCCACCCCGCCAGGGACTGTGCTGGCCACGATGGGCACTCGCTGGTACTCCTGAAAACCCACCTTGCGGTAAAAGTCGACCGCCGGATTGTCCGATCGCACCCGCACGGCCAGCGTCTGCAGCCCGAGGGCATCGCGCGCCCAGTGCATCAGCGCCAGCAACGAGGCCTTCATCAACCCCGGAGGGGATGATCCTCCACTGACGATGGCATCGGCCTCGCCATAACCACGCTGCCAATCAATGAAGCCCAGGCCCACGTGCCCCACACGCTCGCCGACCAAGGTCTCCACCATGAACAACATCTTGCCGGGGTTCTCGTGAACCGCTCCAGCCAGCCAGGCGGCGGTACGCTCAGGGGTGGATACAAACTCGGTCAGGAAAGATTTGACATGGCGGTTGCGCCACTCCGTCAAAAGCCGCACATCAACAGCATCGGTGTGTCCAGGCACTGTGGCTATGGGTCGAACGACCGCTGCCAGCGGCTGCCCCACCGGCAACAACAGGCCAGGCTCGCTAGCACGGGCCGTCTGTTTGATGGCAGCAAAAAGCTGCTGCCCAGGGGTGGATGCACTCATGGCGGCCTCTTCAGAGTTGTGCAAAGTAGCGGCGCACCTGCGCAGCCACGGTGTCCACGCTTTCCAGCGGCATGCGCGAGTGCAACGGCAGCGAGAGAATGCCCTTGCCCACGCTGTCGGTCACCGACAGGTCCCCTGCCCTGCAGTCCTTCCAGAGCGAGAACCAGTGCCCAGGCTGCCAGTGGATGCCGGTGTCCACGCCGTTCTCCTTCAGGAAGTCTCGCAGCGCATCGCGGTGCTCTGCTGGCACCCGTATGTAGTACAGAAACGGGTTGACCTCGGCAAAATCGGTACGGGGAGTGCGCACCTGCGCAATGCCTTGCAGCTTTTCGTTGTAGCGGCGCGATGCAGCCTGCCGACTCGACTTGATCACATCGAGCTTGCCCAGCTGCGCCAATCCGATCGCGGCGTGCATGTTGAGCATGTGGTAGCGAAATCCCACCCGCTCGACGTCAAAAGTCCAGGCACGCTTGTTCTGGTACATCACCTCCGCAGGCTGCTGCATGCCAAGCAACCGCAGCTCGTGCACACGACGCAACTCTTCTTCCGTGCGCACAACAATCGTGCCGCCATCGAGACAGGTCACTGTTTTCACCGGGTCGTGGCTGAAAACGCAGATGTCGGAAAAGCTGCCGACCATCCGCCCTTTGTAGCTGGAACCAAATGAATGCGCCGCGTCATGGATTACGCGCAGCTTGTGGCGCTCTGCGAACGCGGCAATGTCTTCATGGTTGCTGATGATGCAGTCGTAGTCCATCACGATGACGGCCTTGGTGCGTGGGCTCACCAGGGACTCGGCCTTGACAAGGTCCAGCTCGAGCGTATCGTCGTTGCAGTCGCAGAACACGATGTCCGCCCCCACCCAGGTGATGGCCTGGTAGTCGGCCGAGCAGTTGAATGCCGACACGATCACCTCGTCCCCCGGTCCCACGCCCGCGAGCAGCAGCGCGATGTGCAAGCCTGCCGTGCCGGTGCTCACCGCTGCCACATGGCGGTCCGGGGCCTGCAGGATCTCTTTCACCTTTTTCTCGAACCCCGACACATAGCTGCCCATACCGAGCCATCCCAGCTCCAGCGACTCTCGGCTGGCATCGATTTCTTCTTGTTCGATCAAGGGCTTGAACATTGGGATCATGGTGGTCTCCTTCGGTTGTGTACGGTTCAAATGGGCGTAGCGCTAGGTATTCGGCTACCAGACTTCTAGGCGAGGAATGGCCGTGACAAACTGGCCTCCCCATTCACGTATTTCGCCCAGCTGCAAGCTGATTTCGCTCCGCAGGTTCCACGGCAGGATGAAGATACGTTGCGGCTTGTGGGCGAGCAGGTGCGCCTCGCTCACCACGGGGATGTGGCTGCCCGGCAGGAATTGGCCCTGCTTGGCAGGGTTCTTGTCCACCACATAGGGCAGCAAATCGGGCCGCACGCCTGCAAAGTTGAGCAGTGTGTTGCCTTTGGCCGCCGCGCCGTAGGCGCCCACGGTGACTCCCTCGGCCTGGCAGTGCAGCAAAAATGTGAGCAGCTCGCGCTTTACCCGTATGGCCTGGACCTGAAAATCGCTGTAAAAGCCGGCCCCCAGCATGCCCGCCGCCGCCTCGGTGGCCAGCAGTTGCTGCACGCGGGCAGCGCCTTCAACCTTGGCCTGCGGATGGTCCACCGCGTCGGCACGGGCGGCAAACACGCGCAGGCTGCCGCCGTGGGTGGGCAGCTCCTGCACGTCGATCACCACCAGGCCGTTGGCCGCAAAGATGCGTTGCACCGCCGTGAGCGACAAATAGGAATAGTGCTCGTGGTACGCCGTGTCGAACTGGCAGCCCTCCACCATGCGCAGCAGGTGCGGAAACTCGAAGGTGGCCACGCCGTGGGGCTTGAGCAGCCGCGTGAAGCCGCCCACAAAGTCGTTGATGTCGGGCACGTGGGCCAGCACATTGTTGGCGGCGATCAGGTCGGCCTGGCGGTCGGCAGCGGCCAGCTCGTCGGCCAGCGCCACGCCAAAGAACCGATCCACCACCTCAATGCCCTTGGCGCGGGCTGCGGCTGCCGTGCTGGCGGTGGGCTCCACGCCATAGCAGGGGATGCCAGCGGCCTGCACGTACTGCAGCAGGTAGCCGTCGTTCGACGCGACCTCGACCACGCGGCTGGCGGCCGTGAGGCCCAGGCGCTCACGCATCGCCTCGACATAGGCCTGGGCATGGGCCAGCCACGACGAGGAGAACGAACTGAAATACGCGTAGTCGTCGGTGAACAGCGCCTCGCGCCCGGCGTGGTCTTCGGTCTGCACCAGCCAGCAGGTTTCGCAGACCAGGAGGCGCAGCGGGAACCAGGTCTCGGGCGCGCGCAGGGTGGCCTCGCTCAGGTAGGCGTTGGACGGCGGGGCACTGCCCAGGTCCAGGAACGGCAGTTGCAGTGGGCTGCCGCAGTGTCGGCACTTCACAGGCGCACTCCTTCGAATTCTTCGGTCATCCAGGGCTGGCCCGCGTCGCGGGGCGACATTTGCCCCACCGGCAGCGGCCAGGCGATGGCCAGGCGCGGGTCGAGCGGGTGCAGCCCCGCTTCGGCGGCGGGTGCATAGGCCGCAGAGTGGCAATACAGCAGCTCGGCATGGTCGCTCAGCGCCTGGAAGCCGTGGGCAAAACCGGGCGGGATCAGCAGCGCGTTTCCGTTGTCTGCGGATAAATGCTCGGCATGCCACTGCAAAAAGGTGGGTGAGCCCTGGCGCAGGTCCACGGCCACATCCCAGACCTCGCCACGCAGGCAGGTCACCAATTTCATCTCGGCGTGCGGCGGCTTTTGGTAGTGCATGCCACGCACGGTGCCCTTCAATGCGGTGTAGCTCTGGTTGATCTGGGCGATGGGGCCCGCCCAGCCCGCGCCCGCCAGTTCGTCGGCGCAGAACAGGCGCGTAAAAAAGCCGCGCTCGTCCACCACCGGCTGGCGCTGCACACGGAACAGCCCCGCCAGCGGCAGCGGCGCCAGGGCCAGGCGGCTCATGGGCGGGCCTCCCACGCGTCGATGTCGGCCAGGCACAGCGCGCGCGCATCGGCGCCGCCAAGGTGCTGTCGGTACCAGTTCATGGTGCGGGCCACGGCGGTGTTCAGCGCCCAATGCGGGGCTACGCCCAGCACCTGGCGGGCGTGGGCAGTCTCCAGCGCGAGCCAGCCGGCTTCGTGGGGGCCATCACTCTCTTTTTCATAGCTTGTTGCGCTGGAAGGATATGCGCTGGAGGCTAATTCGATGACATTTTTGACCGTAGCGGCCTCGTGCGGCAGTGGGCCAAAGTTGTAGGAACCGGCCAGTGCGGGCGATTCCCACAAGCATTGGGCCAGGCGCAGGTAGGCGGCCAGCGGCTCCAGCACATGCTGCCAGGGACGCGTTGCCTGGGGGCGGCGGATGCGCAGGGTCTCACCCTTCTCCCAGGCGCGCACGGCGTCGGGCAGCAAGCGGTCTTGCGCCCAGTCGCCGCCGCCAATCACATTGCCCGCGCGGGCGGTGGCCACAGCCACGCCCTGGGCTGCAAGAAAGGAATCACGGTAGCTGGCGGTTACCAACTCCGCCGCCGCCTTGCTGGCGCTGTAGGGGTCGTGCCCGCCCAGCGGGTCGTCTTCGCGGTAGGGGTAGGCCCATTCACGGTTGCAGTAGACCTTGTCGGTGGTGACCACCACGGCCACGCGCACGCCCTCCAGCCCACGCAGCGCGTCCAGCACATGCGCCGTGCCCATGACGTTGGTGGCAAAGGTGTCGAGTGGCTCTGCATAGCCGGGCCGCACCAGCGCCTGCGCGGCCAGGTGCAGCACCACATCGGGCCGGGCGGCGTGCACGCGCAGGGCCAGGGCCGGGGCGTTGCGGATGTCGCAAAAATGGCTCTCCATGCCCGGGCCGCCCTGCCCCAACTGGGCCAGGCTGAACAGGTTGGGCTCGCTAGCAGGGGGCAACGCCACGCCGGTCACCTGCGCGCCCAGGCGTTGCAGCCACAGGGCCAGCCACGCGCCCTTGAAGCCGGTGTGGCCGGTGAGCAACACGCGCTTGCCGCGCCAGAAGTCGGGATCAGGGCGCATCGTGGTTTACCAGCACTTCCAGGGGGCGCGGCCCGATTGCCACAGGTCTTCGAGCAGATTCTTCTCGCGCAGCGTGTCCATGGGCTGCCAGAAGCCGGTGTGCTCAAAGGCGCGCAGCTGGCCGCTGGTGGCCAGGCGGGCCATGGGCTCCAGCTCCCAGCTGGTGGCGTCGCCGTCGATGAGGTCGATCACCTCGGGCTGCAGCACAAAAAAACCGCCATTGATCCAGCCACCGTCGCCCCGCGGTTTTTCCTCGAACCCCGCCACGGTGTCGCCATCACGCACCAGGGCGCCGTAACGGCCCGGGGGCTGCACGGCCGTCACCGTGGCCTGGCGGCCATGGGCGCGGTGGAAGGCAAACTGGGCCGTCATGTCGAGGTCGGCCACGCCATCGCCATAGGTAAAACAGAAGGGCTCGCCTGCAGGCAGGTATTCCTGCGCCCGGCGCAAGCGACCGCCGGTCATGGTGCTTTCGCCGGTGTCCACCAGCGTCACCCGCCAGGGCTCGGCATGGCGATGATGCACTTCCATGCGGTTGTTGGCCATGTCAAACGTCACGTCGGACATGTGCAGGAAGTAGTTGGCGAAGTACTCCTTGATAACGTAGCCGCGGTAGCCCAGGCAGATGATGAAGTCATTGACGCCGTGGGCAGAGTACATCTTCATGATGTGCCAGAGGATGGGCCGCCCACCGATCTCGATCATGGGCTTGGGCCGCAGGTGCGACTCCTCCGAAATGCGGGTACCAAGCCCGCCTGCCAGCAGTACAGCTTTCATGCCCGCAGCATAGTGCAGGCCCTCACGGCCAAAAAGGTCCAGTCACAGCAGAAACACCGTCCAAATGAGGCGTTTGCATGCGATGTGGGCGCACGGATGGCGGACACGCTGCGCAAGGGCTCACTTAGATCAATATCAAATTGATAGCACCACAGTCAATAAATATCAGCACATCGCCACGCCTTGACACAAACCCGGGTATGCATTGCCCCCGGGAGGCCGCTCAGACCCCTTGCTGGGCACCCGAGGGCCATCCGAACACTCCCATCCCCGCGCGCAAGACCACCAACGTCCCATCGGTGGCAGCGGCCAGCGTCCATTCGCCCGAGAAGCAGCCTGTTGACCGCCCTCTTGGGGCATTTCGCGTTCTGCAATCCGATACATTTGCAGTAACCTTCGGTCAATCCGTGGACTGCAGCCCTCCCCAGCGCAGTCGTGCCCCTGCCGCCGCCCTAAACGTCTAAAGCATGTTTGTCATCATCGGTTACGTCGTCTGCCTCGGCTGCATCTTCGGTGTGTACATCATGCACGGAGGCAATATCAGCGTGATTCTCAAGGCACTGCCGTTTGAGATCATCACCATTTTGGGCGGCGCACTGGGCGCGTTTGTGGTGAACAACCAGCCCAAGGTGATCAAGGCCACCTTGGCCGCACTGCCGATGGCGCTCAAGGGTTCCAAATACACGAAAGAGCGCTACATGGAGCTGATGGCGATGCTCTATGACATCCTGCAGAAGGCCCGCAAAGAGGGGCTGATGGCCATTGAGAAGGATGTGGAAGCGCCTCACGAATCCGAGATCTTCAAGAAATACCCCACGGTGGGCAGCGACCACCATGTGATCGAATTCACCACCGATTACCTGCGGATGATGGTGTCGGGCAACCTCAATTCCCACGAGATCGAGGCGCTGATGGACAGCGAAATCGATACCCACCACCAGGAGGCCCATGCTCCCGTGGCTGCGCTGGCCCGGTTGGCAGGCGCCCTGCCCGCCTTCGGGATCGTGGCCGCCGTGCTGGGCGTGGTGAACACCATGGGCTCGGTGGGGCAGCCGCCCTCTGTACTGGGTGGGATGATCGGCTCGGCGCTGGTGGGGACGTTCCTGGGCATTTTGCTGGCCTACGGCGTGGTCGAGCCCCTGGGTGGACTCGTCGAGCAAAAGACCGAGGACGCCGCCAAGGAACTGCAGTGCATCAAGTCCACCCTGCTCGCCAGCATGCAGGGCTACAACCCGGCCACCGCCATTGAGTTTGGCCGCAAGGTGCTGTTCTCCAACGTACGCCCCAGCTTCTCGGAGCTGGAAGGACACGTGAAGGGCAAGAAGTAGCCGCCGCGAATGCGGTAGCCGCGCCGTAACGCCCCACCACCATGGCAGAAAAAAAGCTCCAGCCCATCATCATCAAGCGCGTCAAGAAAGGCGGCCACGCGGTGCATGGTGGCGCCTGGAAGATCGCTTATGCCGACTTCGTGACGGCGATGATGGCGTTCTTCTTGCTGATGTGGCTTTTGGGCTCCACGGCCAAAGGTGAGCTGCAGGGTATTGCGGCATATTTCGCTTCGCCGCTCAAAGTGGCGATGACCGGAGGCGACGGTGCAGGCAACAGCTCCAGCGTCATCCCCGGTGGCGGCAACGATCTGGCCAAGGTGCATGGCCAGGTGCGCCGCTCCGATGTGGAAGAAGCCAAGCAGCGCCGCATGAGCATCGATGCCGCGCGGGCAGAACGGGCCAAGCAGGACCAGGAGCGCATCAAGGCCCTGGAGGCCAAGATCGATGCGCTGATCACCGAGAACCCGCGCCTGAATGAGTACAAGTCGCAGATCCGCATCGACATCACACCCGACGGGCTGCAGATCCAGATCATCGACGACCAGAACCGCCCCATGTTCGACAGCGGTAGCGCGTTGGTAAAACCCTACATGCGCGACATCCTGCGCGAAATTGGCGCAGCCCTCGGTGGCGTTGAAAACCGCATCAGCCTTGCAGGCCACACCGACGCCGTACCTTATGGCAACAGCGAAAAGGGGTACAGCAACTGGGAGCTATCGGCAGATCGCGCCAACGCCTCGCGACGGGAACTGGTCTCTGCGGGCATGCCAGACGCTAAACTGGGCCGCGTGGTGGGCTTGGCCGCCAGTGATCTGCTGGACCCCAAGAACCCACGCTCCCCCTCCAACCGGCGCATCACCATCACGGTGTTGACCCGGGAGGCCGAAGAACGGCTCATGGGCAAAGGGATTCCTGAAATCACGTCCACAGAACTGTTGACGGAAAAGCGGGAAAATCCCCCCCCAAGCAGGTAACAGTTACGACTTGTCACCAAACCTGCCACCCATGACAATGCTTACAGTAAATCTCGACTGAAAGGGTCCCAAGTGACCACAGCCCTTCGTTTTTTGATCGTTGACGACTTCTCCACCATGCGACGCATCGTTCGCAACCTGCTCAAGGAGAGCGGGTTTGCAGACGCCGACGAGGCCGAGGATGGTGTCGCCGCACTCAACAAGCTGCGCAACAGCAAGTTCGACTTTGTGGTGACCGACATCAACATGCCCAACATGAACGGCTTCCAGCTGCTGGCCGAGATCAAGAAGGACGACAAGCTCAAACACCTACCCGTCCTGATGGTGACCGCCGAAGCCCGCAAGGAAGACATCGTTGCCGCCGCCCAGGGAGGCGCTGCGGGTTACATCGTCAAACCCTTCACCAAGGCAACTCTGGAAGAGAAAGTGACCTTGATTCTGAAGAAGATGGGGTTATGACACCATGGACGACACACCGGACAACAGCCAGCCTGCCGATGTTCATCACAAGATTGGCCTGCTGACACGTCAGCTTCACGATTCACTCAACGAGCTGGGTTATGCCGACAAGCTGCGCGGCTCCATGGGCGAGCTGCCCGACGCGCAGAGCCGACTTTCCTATATCGCCCGCCTGACGGGAGAAGCGGCAGAGAAGGTGCTCAACCGCGTCGAACAGGCCAAGGCCCAGCACGACTACATTGCGGCGGAAACGCGCCGGGTCGTCAACTCGCTGGTGGCGGACCCGGTGGCGGCTGTGGCCAAAGGCGAGATCTTCAACTTTCTGACCGACGTGGAGCGCGTGACCAAGGAAGCCGACACGCACCTCACCGAAATCATGATGGCGCAGGATTTTCACGACCTCACCGGCCAGGTGATTGCGCGCGTGGTTAACCTGGCAGCCACCATTGAAGAGCAGCTGGTGCAACTGCTCATCCAGACGGCTCCGCCCAGCGCCCAGGTGCCCGCCGAGCCCGTCCGCGCAGCGCATCTTCAGGGCCCGGTGGTGGACCCGGAGAACACCCCCGACGTGGTCACCGACCAGTCCCAGGTGGACGACCTGCTGGCCAGTCTGGGCTTCTGACGCTCCGCTTCCAGTCCGGCAGCCCTACAGCGCTAGTGCAATATGGCCTGATTGCTATCATTTTTGAAAAGAATGACAGCAATCTACAGCGTGGGTCAGACACAGAGCCGCCGCTAGACACACCCCAGGCACCACCGAAAAGAGGGGGCTGCAGCCCCCTTATCAGCCTTTAGATTTCCAGGTCGCTCACGACAATGGCATGACACCAGCCGTCATGCCACCATGGAATCCAGCCAAGAAAAAAGCCTCCCCGCGTCAGAACGCAAGCTGCAAAAAGCGCGCGAAGACGGCCAAGGGGCACGCTCGCGCGACTTGTCGCACCTGGCCATCCTGGGTGCGGGCGCCGCATGCATGCTGCTGCTAGCCCCACAGCTGATGGACCGCATGCAGTGGGCCATGAGCCAGCAGCTGGCGTTCAATGCGGCCACGGTGATGGCGCCAGGCACCATGCTCTCGCGGCTGCAGGACATGGTCATCGTGGGCTTGGTGGCCAGCACGGTGTTTGCCACCCTCACCAGCGCCGCGGGGCTGATCAGCGCCATCGGGGCGGGCGGCTGGATTCTCAGTGCCAAGCCCATCACACCGCAGTTCAACCGACTCAACCCGATCTCCGGACTGGCCAACCTGTTTTCCAAGCAGCAGATGGCCAACGTGGCCAAGATGGTGCTGATGACCGCCATCCTGACCTACGTGGCCTGGAAGTTCCTGGGCAACAGCCTCGAAACGGTCGCCATGCTGGTGCTGCAGCCCTCGCCGCTGGCCATTCGCCAGATTGCAGACTGGCTGACTTCGGGCATGAGCCTGTTGCTGCTGGTCGTGTTTCTGGCAGCCTTGGTGGATGTGCCTTTGCAGGCGTTCTTCTTCAAGGAACGACTGAAGATGTCGCACGAGGAAGTCAAGCAGGAGCACAAGGAGTCTGACGGCAACCCCCACACCAAGGGCCGCATCCGCCAGAAGCAGCGCGAGATCGCCGACCGGGCCAGCGTAGGCGCCGTCCCCAAGGCCGACTTTGTGGTGATGAACCCCACCCACTACGCCGTGGCCCTCAAATACGACGAGAAGACCATGAGTGCGCCCCAGGTCATCTCGCGCGGCACCGACCTCATCGCCATGAAGATCCGCGACGTGGCCAAGGAGCACAACGTGCCCGTGCTGCAGTCGCCCATGCTGGCCCGTGCGCTGTATGCCCATGCCGAGCTGGACCAGGCCATCCCCGCGACGCTCTACACCGCCGTTGCCCAGGTGCTGGCGTATGTGTACCGCCTCAAGGCGGCTCTGCGTGGCGAAGGTCGCATGCCCGACAGCCTGGTGGAGCCTTTCGTGCCGCCTGAACTCGATCCGCTGAACCGCACCACGGTGCAAGGTGCTGCCGTATGAACACCTCCGTAAAGTCTTTGCAGCAATGGGCGGGCACCAATGCCAGCGCCCTGCAGGGCCTGTCGGCACCACTGCTGGTGGTGGCGATTCTGGCGCTGATGGTGCTGCCCATCCCCCCGTGGCTGCTGGATGCATTTTTCACGCTCAACATCGCCGTCGCGCTGATGGTGATGATGGTGGCGGCGTACATGCTGCGTCCGCTGGACTTCGCGGCATTCCCTTCGGTGCTGCTGCTGACCACACTGATGCGCCTGTCGCTGAACGTGGCCTCTACGCGCGTGGTGCTGCTCGAAGGCCACCAGGGCCCTGGCGCAGCGGGTGCAGTGATCGAGGCCTTCGGCCACTTCCTGATCGGCGGCAACTTCGCCGTCGGCCTGATCGTTTTTGCGATCCTCGTGGTGATCAACTTCGTGGTGATTACCAAGGGCGCCGAGCGCATTGCCGAAGTGTCGGCGCGCTTCACCCTGGACGCCATGCCCGGCAAGCAGATGGCGGTGGACGCCGACCTGAATGCCGGCCTGATCGACGAAAAAGAAGCCAAGCGCCGCCGTGCCGAAGTGGCCGAAGAAGCCAACTTCTTCGGCTCCATGGACGGCGCGTCCAAATTCGTGCGCGGCGACGCCGTGGCGGGCATCCTGATCCTGCTCATCAACATCATTGGCGGCTTCGCCATTGGTGTGTTGCAACACGATCTGTCGGCCAAGCAGGCCGCCGACAGCTACATCCTGCTGGCCATTGGCGATGCGCTGGTGGCACAGATTCCCGGCCTGCTGATTTCGGTGGCAGCCGCCATGGTGATCTCGCGCGTGGGCAAGGACCACGACATGGGCCGCCAGATCGTTCAGCAGCTGTTCATGTCGCCCCGAGTGCTGGGCGTGACGGCAGGCATCCTGATCCTGCTGGGTTTGATCCCCGGCATGCCGCATGTGGTGTTCCTGACCATGGGCAGCCTGCTGGGCTACGGCGCCTGGGTGATGTATGAGCGCCAGAAGGTTCCCCCGGTGGTCGAAGCCCCACCGCCGCCCGCCACCGATGGCGAAGCCACCTGGGACGACTTGCAGCCCGTGGACCTGCTGGGCCTGGAACTGGGATACCGCCTCATCAGCCTGGTGGACAAGAGCCGCCAGGGCGACCTGCTCACCCGCATCAAGGGCGTGCGCCGCAAGTTTGCACAGGAAGTCGGCTTCCTGCCCCCTGCCGTGCACGTACGTGACAACCTCGAACTCAAGCCCAGCGGCTACCGCATCACGCTGCGCGGCGTGGTGGTGGGCGAGGGCGAAGCCTTCCCTGGCATGTTCCTGGCCATCAACCCCGGCGGCATCACCACGCCGCTGATCGGCACGGCCACCACCGACCCTGCCTTTGGCCTGCCAGCACACTGGATCGACGATCGGCAAAAGGAAGCCGCACAAATGGCCGGTTTTACCGTCGTTGATTCCGAAACCGTGATGGCCACCCATTTGTCACACTTGATGCAAGTGCAAGCCGCCAAGCTCCTCAGTCGCACGGAAACGCAGCAACTGGTGGAACACGTGGCCAAGCTGGCCCCCAAGCTCATCGAAGAAGTGGTTCCGAAAATGGTCTCCATCGCAACGTTCCAGAAAGTCCTCCAGCTGCTGCTGGAAGAGTCTGTGCACATCCGCGATATCCGCACCATCATCGAAACGCTGGCCGAGCATGCTGGCGGCGTCTCGGACCCCGTCGAGCTGGCCCGCCGCGTGCGCATTGCGCTCTCGCCCGCCATCGTCCAGCAGATCTACGGCCCCACCCGCGAGCTCAACGTCATTGCCATCGAGCCCGGCCTGGAGCGCCTGCTGGTGCAAGCCCTGGGCAACACGGCAGGCCCCGCGCTCGACCCCGGCGTGGCCGACATCCTCACACAAAAGGCCGCCGAAGTGGCCCTCAAGCAGGAAGAGATGGGCCTGCCCGCCTGCCTGCTGGTTCCCGACCAGATCCGCAATGCCATCTCCCGCCTAGTGCGCCGCGTAGCGCCCCGCCTGCAGGTGCTGGCACACAGTGAAATTCCAGAGACCCACACCATCCGTATTGGGCCGATCCTTAAAGGTGCATCAGCATGAACATCAAACGCTTTACCGCCCCCACCTCCCGGGAGGCTCTGGCCAAGGCGCGCATGGCCTTTGGCGACGGCACGCTGATCCTGTCCAACCGCCCCACGGCCAACGGCGTGGAAGTGGTGGCCACGGCCGAGGACACGCTGTCGGCTCTGGATGGTGGTGCGCCCACCGCTTCGTCCAATCCGCCCCTGCTTGCGCCCAGCACTGCGCGCAGCACCCCCCAGCGCGCCAGCCAATCGGCAGCAGCGTCGGGCCTGGGCCGCAACCCGGTCGAGGAAGACACCGAACAGCTGGCCATGAGCACGCTGTCGTTCCAGGACTATGTGCGCGAACGCATGCTGCGCCGCCGCCACGAGGCACTGAATGGCCCCTCGGAACCCCAGACACTGTCTGAACGCAGCCGCGACCAGGAACCAGAACGTGAACGCATGCCCGCGCCCTCGGTGGCGCGCCACAACCCGCTGCGCACCATCCCGATGGACATCCCGCCCGAGCCACCGCGCCGCCGGCAGGAAACCCCCAGCGCCCACCTGATCCAGTCGAACAACCAGCAGAGCGTGATGAACGAGCTGCACGCGATGAAAGAGCTGATCGAAGACCGCTTCAACACGCTGGCCTGGCTGGGGCAGGCGCGCCAGAACCCGATCCAGTCCAACCTGATGCTGAAGATGATCCGTGCCGGATACTCCCCGTCGCTGGCCCGCGCCGTGCTCGAACGCATGCCCGAAGACCTGTCGGCGGGCGAATCGGTGCGCTGGCTGATGGAGGTGCTGGAACGCAACCTCAAGACCGACCAGACCGATCCCCCCCTTTACGAACAAGGCGGCATCTTCGCCATGGTGGGCTCTACGGGTGTGGGCAAGACCACCACCACCGCCAAGCTGGCTGCCATGTGCGCCCGCGTCCACGGCCCCGGCAGTGTGGGGCTGATCACACTGGACACCTACCGTGTGGGCGCGCACGAACAACTGCGCACATACGGACGCATGCTGGGCATCGTGGCCCACCTGGCGCACGACCGTGCCGCGCTGCAAGACCTGCTGGGCCTGCTCAGCGGCAAGAAAATGGTGTTGATCGACACCACCGGCGTGGCCCCCAGGGACCCCCGCAAGCGCGACATGCTGGATGTGCTGGACCTGCCCCATGTGAACCGCCTGCTGGTACTCAACGCCGGCTGCCATGGCGACACGCTGGATGACGTGCTGACCGCCTTCAAAACCGACGGCTCGCAACAGGCCATCCTGTCCAAGGTGGACGAGGCCGTGAAGCTGGGTCCTGCCATCGACGCGCTGATCCGCCACCAGATGGTGCTGCGCGGCGTGACCAACGGCCAGCGCGTGCCCGAGGACTGGGAGCGTGCCAACGCCCACCAGCTCATCAGCGCCTCCATGCGGTCGCCGGCGAAGTCGGCTTTCGACCCCAAGGCCACGGACCTGAACTTCTTCTTCTCGCACTCTCCTGACACCGTGACGGAGGGGGGGCTGGTCGATGCTTGATCTGGGTTTTCACCAGGCGGCCAGCCTGCACAGCCTCACCCCGCAGGCAGAGCTGCGGCTGCTGGCAGTCGCCAGCCAGGGCAACACGGCGAGCGGCCTGGAAACGCTATGGCAGATCTGCGCCAGCCTGCAGCGGCTGGGCTATCCGGTGGTGGTGCTCGACGGCACGGCACAGGAGTCCGACGACAGCCCCGGCCTGCTGCACCTGCTGCAACATGCCACGTGGAATGATGGCGCCAGCCTGAACCTGGGCGCCACCGCATCCTCCCTCGCCGTGATTCCAGCGGCCAAGGGGCTGCAGCACCTGAGCCGCAAGGCCAGCGGCAGCGCACGCTCGCCCATGGAGAGCTTGCTGCCCTGTTTCAGGACTTACGGCCTCATGGTGATTCACGCGCCAGCTTCCACCCTGGGGCCCCTGCTCACCCACACGGCCACGGTGCCGCTGGTGGTCATGGGCAGTGGCGCAGCGGGCGTGATGACCAGCTACAAGAGCCTCAAGCAGATTGCGCTACACACTGGCTTGCCCTGCATGGTGGCCGCTTTGCTGCACGGCAACACCGCCGCCGAACGCCGCAAGGCCCAGTCCCAGCTGATGACCTTGCAGGCATGTGCCGAGCGCCATCTGGGCGGCCCGATACGAACCACCACCATTGCCACGCAGAACCCCCAGGAGCTTCAGCGCCTGGCCTTGCAACTGCTGGAAAATGCGGGCACTATGAACGGAGCGCTGGCTGCGCTGACACCCAGCAACTTGACAGGCATGCCTGCGCATTTTGTCCGGAGCCACTGACCAGAGCCTGTGATGCACCTCTACGTACGCACGTTGACCCGAAACGCTCCCCACGGTCTGGCAAGTTGCTGGCCCCGGGCGGCGGAAAAAGATCGGGTGATGGCACCCCCAAGCGGCTCCAGAACAAGATCGCATACCCGCCCTACCAGTGCATAACACCCTCTCTATGTACACCGCCAAAGGCCAGCTTGATCGCGATGCCATGATCCGCCAGCATGTACCGCTGGTCCGGAGGATTGCGCACCACATGATCGCCAAGCTGCCTCCCAATGTCGAGCTGGATGACTTGATCCAGGTCGGCATGATGGGGCTGGCCGAAGCCCTGTCGCGCTACGAAGTGGCACAGGGCGTGCAGTTTGAAACCTTTGCCACCCAACGCATCCGGGGCGCCATGCTCGACGAGCTGCGCGAGGGCGACTGGATGAGCCGCAGCTCGCGCAAGAGCCAGAAAGACATTGAACACGCTGTGCACCGGCTGGAGCAAAAGCTGGGACGCAGCCCGCTGGAGTCCGAAATAGCCAGCGAAATGGGCATGAGCCTGGCGGACTACCAGAATCTGCTGGGCAAGGTCCGGGGCACCCAGCTGGTGTACCTCGAAGACATGACGCATGGCAACGATGACGAGGATGGGTTTCTGGACCGCCACGTTGCCGACAGTGCAGCCGACCCGGTGGAGCTGCTGCGTGATCAACGGCTCAAGACGTCACTGGTCAACGCCATCAAAACCCTGCCGGAGCGCGAGCAGCACATCATGGGCATGTACTACGAACATGACATGAACCTCAAGGAAATTGCCGCCGTGCTGGGCGTCACCGAGTCGCGCGTGTGCCAGCTGCACAGCCAGTCCATTGCCCGGCTGCGGGCCAAGATGCGCGCGCACTGAGCGCCCCCACCGGCGGACACCAGGCGCCGCGCAGGTCGTTGCGCAGGGCCATAGGGTTACGGGCCGCCGCTTTTCGCGACCGGGCCCACAACCCCTTCAGAACAATGGATGCCGCTCAGCCTGCAGAGCGGTAGATGCGCGCCACACCCGGCGCGGCTCCGCGCGCCCCCAGGCCATCGCCATAGGTAGCCGCCGCATTGGGGGGCAACAGGCCGGCGGCTTGGCGGTCCGTGCTGGCAGCAAGCCGGGCCAGGCTTTCACGGTGCAGGATCAGCATGCTGCGGATCGCATCCGCGCGCTTTTGCAGCGACGCCGGCAAGGGCGCCCCCCGCGCGGCCGCCTGCTCCAGCGCACGCGAAAAATCGGCCGCTACATCACGCAAGGCCGTGCTGTTTTTTTCCAGGGAGGTGGGGTCGGCCGCGAGAAGTGCGGCAGAGACTTTTTCGATCAGCTGCTCAACAGCCGAGAGAGATTCTTCCAGAGACATGGCGCATTGTGCGATGGATTGCGCCCGGGAGCAAAACGCCGGTCAACCCCGCGAGCGGGACAGGATCTCCTGGGCGTTGGACAACAGCTTGTCGGCAATGGCTTCGGCGTCGACCGAGAATTCGCCCTTTTCGATGGCAGCGCGCACTGCCTTGACCTTGCCTGCGTCAAAATCTGCCGTGCTGCGGGTAGCAGGGCTGAGCGCCCGGGCCGCGGTGGACACAGTGACAGGCACACCGGCGGATGACGCCATCAGTGCGTCCTTCGTGGCTCCTTCAGCAGCGCTGGCTGGGGCCTTGGCTTGCTTGGCAAGCCCCGTCGGCGGCAACCCGCCCGGCAGTTCCGGTGTTTGACCTATCTTCATCGCTCTCTCCACCACCCCGTTGGATGTGGGGCATCAGTAGCAATGTTTTCGACCCATTTGGCCCGGACTTTAGCCATTTATTACCGGGGCGTCATCACAGAGTGACATCCACTGTCCCAGAATCATTCACAGTTCCACTTACGATGCGGCCATTCTCCATGCGCACGCGCACAGTCTGCCCGACAGAGCCTGCGGTCAACGCCTGGCCCGAAGAGCTGACCGCATAGCCCGGCCCCTGGGCCACCACTTTCACCTGCGCACCGGCCTTGAACAGCAGGGGGGCACGCACCATGGCCTGGCGCACCGCCTGCCCCGCCACCAGTTGGCGGGCCGCGGTCTGCCCTACCCACATGTCGGGATTGGCCATGACGGGAGAGGAATCGGCCGCCCAGTCCACTTCGGCCTCTGTGGCGTCATTGGCCGTCAACACGGCACCGGGCGCCACATTGTTGGTCAATACCCAGGCCGGGCCAAACGCCTTGATGGTGACGGGCAAAAACACGTTCCATGCGGTGGCGCCCTCCACGCAGCGCAGCCCCAGACGGGTCCGGCCCCACAGGCGGGCACCTACGGGCAGATAGGGTTCAACGCGCGCACAGGGCGCCAGCCGCAGGCGCGAATCCAGTGAGCCAACACTCACTTCCATACGCAGTGGCAGCGCGGAGGACGGGTTGCGGGACAACGCATCGTCCAGCCAGCGCTGGGTAAGCGGCCCCAGGTCCGCCGCGGGGTCTGTCGCCGACTGGGCGTGCGCAACACCATGGGGGCCCAGCGCAGCCACAGCCAATACACCCGCCAGGCAGGACGTACGCACCAAGGCGCCGGCACGCACAGCCAGCGACTGCCGGGTGGCGCCGCACAGCGCGGCGTCGGTGTTGGTGTCAGAGAAAAGGAAGTGGGCGGTCATGGGGGCCTCCAGGGCATCGGCTGGCCAGGCTGCCCGCGCACGGGGTGCTACGGAAGGCAGGGGCCATTTCACCCCTGGAACTATAGGCAGATGACCCGGACGCAAAACCCGGAACTGCGCATCCATTTGCCACTTCTTCGCGCTTTAGAAAAAGGGCGCGGTTTCCATAATCGAGCCACGCCAAAAGCCCCCCGGGGATGGCGACTTTGCAACCGACGGTGTGAGGCACACATGCTTGACAAGATGACCAACCAGCTGAATTTTCACGGCAACGCCCTGGTGCTGCGTGGGGAACGTCAGCGCGCCATCGCCAGCAACATTGCCAACGCCGACACCCCTGGCTATGTGGCACGCGACTTCAAGTTCGGCGACGCGCTGCGCGAGGCCACAGGCATGACTTCTTCCGCCACAAGCACTGCCGGCGCAGCGGTCACGCGGCTGGCAACCGGTGGTTCGTACGGAACTGCGGGCACGACCGATCCGCACCATATTCCGCTGCCCACCGTGAATTCCAGCACCAGCATCGACCGGCAAGGCGCCCTGGGCTATGCGGTGCAAACCCAACCGAGCCTGGACAACAACTCGGTGGACCTGGACCGCGAGCGTGCCAACTTCGTGGACAACGCCGTGCGCTATGAAGCCACGCTGCGGTTCATCAACGGCAACGCCAAAACCATGCTCAGCGCCATCCAGGGCCAATAACCAGCCAGCCCCGCAGCGCAGAAAGCGAGCCACCCCATGTCCATGTTTTCGATTTTCAACGTATCGGGCAGCGCCATCAGTGCGCAGTCGCAGCGGCTCAACGTGGTGGCTAGCAACCTGGCCAATGTGGACGCCGTGGCAGGCCCCGATGGTCAGGCCTACAAGGCACGCCAGGTGGTGTTCCAGACAGCGCCCATGGGGGCCGACAGCTCTGCGGGCGTCAAGGTCAGCGGTGTCAGCGAAAGCAATGTGCCGGGCCGCCGCGTGCACGACCCCAGCCACCCGTCGGCCGACGAGCAGGGGTATGTGACGCACTCCAACGTCAACGCGGTTGAGGAGATGGTCAACATGATCTCTGCCTCGCGCTCGTACCAGAACAACGTCGAGGTCATGAACACGGCCAAGTCGCTGCTCCTCAAAACCCTGCAGATGGGCCAGTAAGGCAAGAGCCTGCTCCAAGAAGGACACCACCATGATTCTCAGTGCCACCAACGCCCCCACGGTGACGGACTCTTCCAGCACCAAGGCCAACGCGTCCACCGACCCGGCTGCCGCGCAAGACCGCTTTTTGAAGCTGCTGGTTGCGCAGCTGAACAACCAGGACCCGATGAACCCCCTGGACAACGCCCAGATGACTTCGCAGATCGCGCAGATCAACACGGTGACCGGCATCCAGCAACTGAACCAGACCATGCAGAGCATGGCTTCGCAGTTCAACTCGCTGCAGGTCATGCAGGGCACAGCCCTGGTGGGCCGCAATGTGCTGACCGAGGGCTCAAGCCTGGCGGTGGCGGACAAGACCGGCAAGGGCGGCTTCGAGCTGGGCTCGGCCGCCACCAACGTGAAGATCGAGGTCACGACCGCAGGCGGGCAGGTGGTGGACACCATCGACCTGGGTGCCAAGGCGGCTGGCCGCCACACCTTCGACTGGGACGCCAGCCAGTACACCGGCTCCACCGAAGGGCTGCAGTTCCGCGTGACGGCCGTCAATGGCTCCACCAAGCTGGACTCCACCGCACTGAACCTTGCCAAGGTGACGGCCGCAGGCGCCGAGGACGGACAGCTGGTGCTGAGCCTGTCCAACGGCAAAACCATCAACTACAGCCAGATCAAGGCCTTGGTGTAACACCAGCCTGCTTCGTATCGCGTCAACAGGAGAACACCATGAGTTTTCAGCAAGGCCTGTCCGGCTTGAACGCCGCCAGCAAGAACCTCGATGTCATCGGGCACAACATTGCCAACTCCAACACCGTCGGGTTCAAGGCCTCGCGGGCCGAGTTTGCCGAGATGGTGGCATCTGCCATCGGCTCTGCAGGGGGCTCCAATGCAGGCATCGGCGTGGAAGTGGGCGCCGTGGCGCAGCAATTCACCCAGGGCAACCTGACCATCACCGGCAACAGCCTGGACGTGGCCATCAATGGCAATGGGTTCTTCACCCTCACGCTGCCCGATGGCACCGCCGCCTACACCCGCTCCGGCAACTTCAAGCTGGACAAGGAAGGCAACATGATCACCAACGACAACGCGTCGGTGATGGGCTACCCGGTAGACCCGGTGACGGGTCTGCGCACCGGCACCGACCCCATCCCCATGGTGTTCCCGACCGCCGAGCCAATTCCCGCCAAGCAGACCACCAAGATCACGGCGGCCTTCAACCTGGACGCCCGCGCCACCGACGCGGCGGGCAACCCCGCAGCCACGCCCCCCATCCCGGCCACGCCGCGCGCCACCTATGGCACGTCGATCAACGTGTTCGACAGCCAGGGCGTGGCCAAACCGGTGAGCCTGTACTTTCAGAAAACCGCCACCGCCAACACCTGGGACGTATACGACGCCCTGGACGACCCGACCGCTGTGCCGCCCGTGGTGGCCACGCCCATCGGCCAGATCACGTTCGACAACAACGGAGCCATCACCGGCCCGGTGGCCACGCCACCCGCCACGGGCTTTTCGCTGCCGCTCACCATCAACCCCACGCCGCCCAACCCCAACAACCTGCCCACCTATACCGTGGACGTGAGCCTGGACAAGGTGACGCAGTTCGGCAAGAAGTTTGCGGTGTCCAACCTGAGCCAGGACGGCTACACCTCGGGCGAGCTGACCGGCATCAACATCGAGAACAACGGGATGATCATGACCCGTTACTCAAACGGCGTGACGCGTGCCGAGGGCCAGCTCGCGCTGTCCAGCTTCCGCAATACGCAGGGCCTGGCCTCGGTGGGCAGCAACAACTGGGTGGCCACGTTCGAGTCGGGCCAGCCCGTCGTCGGCACCGCCACGGATGGCAGCTTTGGCTCGCTGCGCTCGGGCGCCCTGGAGGACTCCAACGTGGACCTCACGGCCGAGCTGGTGAACATGATGACCGCCCAGCGCGCCTACCAGGCCAACGCACAGACCATCAAGACGCAAGACCAGGTGATGTCCACCCTGGTGAACCTGCGCTGATCGGCTGACCCCCTACTGAACCAGCCCAGGACCCCGGAGAGCCCCCATGGACCGCATCATCTACACCTCGATGACAGGCGCCAACGCCGCTGCGCACCGGCAGGCGGTGCTGTCCAACAACCTCGCCAACGTGTCCACCGGCGGGTTCCGCGCCGAGATGTCCACCTTCCGCTCGGTGCCGCTGCAAGGCGACGGCGCCAAGACGCGCGTGTTTGCACTGGAGGCCACCTCGGGCTACGTCAACACCCCCGGCCCTGTACAACGCACCGGCCGCAACCTCGACGCCATGGCGGCCGGCAATGCCTGGTTTGCAGTGCAGGGGCTGGATGGCACCGAGGCCTACACCCGTGCGGGCAGCTTTGAGGTGTCGGCCACGGGCCAGCTGCTCACCCCCACCGGCCTGCCCGTGTTGTCCGATGGCGGAGCGCCCATCGACGTGCCGCCCGGTGCCGATGTGTCGCTCGGGTCGGACGGTACCGTGACCTCCAAGATCCCGGGCCAGCCCGCCCAGGCCATTGGCCGCCTCAAGCTGGGCACACCCACGCCGGAAGACCCGCTCAAGCGCGGCGACGACGGGCTGTTTCGCACCACGTCGGGCGACCCCATGCCCAACGATGCCAACGCGCGCATGCTGTCGGGCGCGCTGGAGGGCTCGAACGTGAACCCTGTCGAATGCATGGTCGGAATGATCGCTGCATCGCGCCAGTTCGAGCAGCAGATGAAGCTGCTGCAGACCGCCGAAACCAACGACAAGACCGCCAGCCAGCTGCTGAGCATGAACGGCTGATGCCGCTGCCCCCCAGCACGCACCTGCCATAAGGAAGCACCATGATCAACTCCCTCTGGATCGCCAAGACCGGCATGTCTGCCCAGCAGACCCAGCTCGACGTCATCTCGCACAACCTGGCCAACGTCTCCACCACGGGCTACAAGCGCAACAACGCGGTGTTCGAAGACCTGATCTACCAGAACCTGCGCCAGGTGGGTGCCAACACCACCGAACAAAACCAGCTGCCCACCGGCCTGCACCTGGGCCTGGGCGTGCGCACGGTGGCCACCAGCCGCAACTTCATGCAGGGCAGCCTGCAGGAGTCCAAGAACAACCTGGATGTCGCCATCAACGGCAACGGCTTCTTTGAAGTGACCATGCCCGATGGCACCGTGGGCTACACCCGCGACGGCTCCTTCCAGGTCGATGCCCAGGGCCGCATGGTCACGTCCAGCGGGCTGCCCGTGGTCAATGGCATCACCATTCCGGCCAACGCCACCAGCGTCAGCATCAGTGCCGAAGGCGCCGTGGCAGTCACCGTGCCGGGCAACACACAGCCGCAGACCGTTGGCAACCTGGCCATGGCCAGCTTCATCAACCCGGCCGGCCTGGAGCCGATCGGGCAGAACCTGTTCAAGGAATCCGCCGCCTCCGGCCAGCCCCAGCAGGGCACCCCCGGCACGAACGGCCTGGGCATCATCAAGCAGGGGTTTCTGGAAGCCTCCAACGTCAACGTGGTGGAAGAGCTGGTCACCATGATCCAGACCCAGCGCGCCTACGAGATGAATTCCAAGGCCATCCAGACCTCGGACCAGATGCTGGCCAAGCTCGCCCAGTTGTGACCGAAAAGCCCCTCGCGCTTTTGCCCAGGACCTTCGCCATGCGCACTTTCACACGCCCTCTTCGCCTGCTGCAGGCACTTGGCTCGCTGCGTGCGGGTATCCCCGCGCTGGGCGCAGCACTGCTGTGTGCCGGCTGCGCCACCCTGTCGCCACCGCCGCCGGTGGACATCCTGCCCACCACCCCACCCCCGCTCGCCGCTGCACCGCGCACCCCGCCCCCGGTGACGGGCGGGCTGTTCCACAACGCCAGCTACCGGCCCGCTTTTGAAGACCGCCGCGCGCGCCTGGTGGGCGACAACGTGACCATTCAGATCGTGGAGAACGTGACGGCCAGCCAGAAGTCGTCGTCCACGGTGGACCGCACCTCCGAAGTCTCTGCCGGCGTGACCGCCCTGCCCTTCACCAGCAAGACCTTCACCGACAAGCTGGGCGTGGGCGCCAATTCGGGCAATGCGTTCTCCGGCAAGGGCGGCACCGAAAGCGCCAACACCTTCACCGGCTCCATCACCGCCACGGTGGTGGATGTGCTGCCCAATGGCCACCTGGTCATCACTGGCGAAAAGCAGATCGGCGTGAACCAGAACGTGGATGTGCTGCGCTTTTCGGGCACGGTGGACCCACGCGCGCTGCAACCCGGCAGCATCGTGAACTCGACCCAGGTCGCCAATGTGCGCGTCGAATCGCGTGGACGCGGCGCACAAAACGAAGCCCAGGCCATGGGCTGGCTGGGCCGGTTCTTCAACACCGTCACGCCGTTCTGACCGCACTGGGCGCACCGAAAGCGCCCAGGTCCCCAGTCCTTCCGGCATCCGACGGAGGGCTGGGTGCGTCCTTTTTATTACTGCAAATTTGATAGCTATTGGCGCATATAGCACTAGCGCCTCTGGCCGTTTTTACTCAAAAACCGCCACACAGAGCGCCCACGGGCCGTTTCTGCGCGCACCTTGCCAACGCGGCTTCAGACCCAGCCAATAAGCCGGTGAACCCGCTTCTTTTTGGGTTTTAGTTCTGGCCATGGCCTACCACAATGGATGCCATGAAAGCCTCGTCCCATTCCCTCTTGCCCCGCACCGCGCGCGTGCTGTGGCTGCTGCTGGCCCTGGTGGCCGCAGGGCTGACAACGCCTGCACAGGCCTTGCGCATCAAGGAAGTGGCGGCGGTGCAGGGTGTGCGCAGCAACCAGTTGACCGGCTACGGTCTGGTGGTAGGGCTGGACGGCACGGGCGACCAGACGACGCAGATGCCCTACACCACGCAGGCCATGTCCAACTACCTGCAGCAGATGGGCATCAGCCTGCCACCCGGCACGGCGTCGCAGCTGCAGCTCAAGAACGTGGCAGCGGTGATCGTCACGGCGCAACTGCCCGCCTTTGCCCAGCCGGGCCAGCAGATCGACGTGAACGTCTCGTCCATGGGCAATGCCAAGTCACTCAAGGGCGGCACGCTCATCGTCACACCCCTGCGCGGCGCTGACGGCGAGATCTATGCACTGGCCCAGGGCAACATGGTGGTGGGCGGCGCTGGCGCGTCAGCCGGTGGCAGCAAGGTGCAGATCAACCACCTGAGCGCAGGCCGCATTCCGCTCGGTGCGCAGGTGGAGCGGGCCGTGCCCACCCCGCTCAACGAAGGCGACACCATCAACCTGGGCCTGAACGCCTCGGACTTCCAGACCGCCCGCCGCGTGGCGCAGGTGATCAACGCCAAGCTGGGCAACGGCCTGGCCACCGCGCTGGATGGTCGCACGGTGCAGGTGCGCGCTCCCATCGACCCCGGCGCCCGCGTCGGCTTCATTGCCGACCTGGAAGAGCTGCCGCTCGAATCCTCCACGCCCTCTGCCAAGGTCGTCATCAACGCCCGCACGGGCTCGGTGGTGCTCAACCAGTCGGTCACGCTGGGGCCTTGTGCCATCGCCCACGGCAACCTGTCGATCACCATCAGCTCCACGCCCGTGGTCAGCCAGCCCAATGCGTTCTCGCAGGGGCAGACGGTGGTCACGCAGAAGAGCGACATCACCATCAACCAGGAACCGGGCAACGTGATCCAGATGCCCTCGTCGCCGCAGCTGGCCGACGTGGTCAAGGCCCTCAACACGCTGGGCGCCACACCCGGCGACCTGCTGGCCATCCTGCAGGCCATCAAGGCCGCTGGCGCGCTGAACGCCGAGCTGGAGGTGATCTGACATGGCTCGCCCTGCTGCCGCCGCTGCGCGCGCCATCCACCGGGAGCGACCATGGCCCTGACCCTGCCCTCGTCCAGCACCACCAGCCCCTCGAACGCGCTGGCGGTCGATATCCGCTCGCTCAACTCCCTCAAATACGACGCGGGCACGAGCAACAGCGCACAGGTCACGCGCGAGGCAGCCAAGCAGTTTGAATCGCTGTTCATGCGCGAACTCATCAAGAGCATGCGCGACGCCACCATGAAGTCCGGCCTGATGGAGGGCGAGCAGGCCAACCTGGGCCAGGACATGCTGGACCAGCAGCTGTCTGTGAATATGTCAGGCCTGCAGGGCGGCCTGTCCGAAGCCATCGCCCGCCAGCTTTCGCGCCAGATGGGCGGTGCGGACACCAACTTCTCGGTGCCGTCCACGCTGAGCTTGCCGCAGGCACAGAACCGGTCTGCAACCTCCGCCACCACGTCTTCCGTCGATACCACCCTGCCCGTCCCCAAGGGCCGCGAAGGCTTTGTGCAGCACCTGAGCGGCACCGCCGAGCGCGTGGCGCAGGAAAGCGGCATTCCCGCCAGCTTCATGCTCGGCCAGGCCGGGCACGAAACCGGCTGGGGCAAGAGCGAGATCAAGACCGCCAACGGCGGCAACTCGTTCAACCTGTTCGGCATCAAGGCGGGCAAGGGCTGGACCGGCAAGGTGGCCGAGATCACGACCACCGAATACATCAACGGCACACCGCGCAAGGTGGTGGCCAAGTTTCGCGCGTACGACTCGTACGAGGATTCCTTCCGCGACTACGCCAAGCTGATCACCGACAACCCGCGCTACGAAAAAGCCCAGGCCACCGCCAAGACGGGCTCTGCCGTGGCCTACGCGGCCGAGCTGCAAAAGGCCGGTTACGCCACCGACCCGGAGTACGCCAAGAAGCTCAGCGGCGCTATCAACAGCGCGCTGCGTGTACAGCGCGCCCAGGCGTGATGGACGAGAAGAACCGAGGTAAGCCATGAGTCTGCTCAACGTCGGCGCCCGCGCCCTGCTGGCCAACCAGGTGGCCCTGCAGACGGCAGGCCACAACATTGCCAATGTCAACACACCCGGCTATTCGCGCCAGACAGTGGTGCTGCAAACCGTCCAGGGCCAGTTCACGGGCGGTGGCTACATCGGCCAGGGCGTGGATGTGCAGACCATCTTGCGCAACCAGAGCGAGCTGCTCACGCGCCAGTCGGCCGCCGCCGGATCGACGCAGGCAGCCGACGCCATCCGCGCCCAGCGCCTGAGCCAGTTGCAGGAAGTGTTCAGCGGCGGCACCCAGGGCCTGGGCGCCGCCATCAACGACATGATGAACGCGTTCTCGGACGTGGTCAGCAGCCCCACCGACATCACGGCACGCACGGTGGTCCTTACGCGGCTGGACGAAACGGCCGCACGCATGCGCACCGCCAGCGACCGGATCAATGAGATCGAGTACACCGTCAAGGAACAGCTGCAGAGCAGCGTGACCGCCATCAACAGCCTGGCCACGCAGATGGCCGCCATCAACGAGCAGATTGCCCGTGCCACCGGCAACGGCCAGAGCCCCAACGACCTGCTGGACCAGCGCGACCAGATCATCCGCGACATCAACCAGTATGTGCAGACCACCCAAATCCCGGCGGATGACGGCACCGTGGGCCTGTTCGTGGCGGGCAGCCAGCCCCTGGTGCTGGGCAGCACGGCCGCCAGCCTGTCGATCGACGATGCAACGACCTTCCCGGGCAGCGGACAGTCCAAGCTGTTTTTCAACCGCCCCGGCGCCACCCCCGTGGAGCTGGACGAGAACGTGCTGGGCGGTGGCAGCGTCTCGGGCCTGCTGCGCTTTCAGAACACGGACCTGAGCGAAGGGCGCAATCTGCTGGGCCGCATGGCGCTGGCCATCGGCATGACGATGAACGATCAGCAGAACCTGGGCCTGACGCTCGATGGCGTGCCAGGCAAGGATCTGTTCGCCTTGCCCACCAGCATGCCGGGCCACACCAACGGCGCAGGCGTGGGCACGGTGTCGTTCACCGGCCCCACGCAGTTTGCTGCGTCCGACTATGAGATTCGCTTCACCACGGGCACAGCCGGGCAGGTGGTGCGCCTGTCCGACGGTCAATCAACCCCGTTCACCAGCGCTGCCAACCTGGCCACGCTGCAGATCGATGGGCTCAACTTCAACCTGACCACGCCCGGCAACCCTGGCGAGCGCATGCTGTTCAAGCCGTTCAGCACGGCTGCCAACAACATCCAGGCGCTGGTGTATTCGCCGCGCGACCTGGCCGCCGCCAACCCCATCAACGCCGCCATGGGCACGGCCAACGGCGGCACCATGCAGCTGGGCAGCCTCAAGGCCACGGGCCTGCCCAACCCGCCGGGGCTGGTGCTGCCGGCAAATGCCAACCCAGCAGCCATTCCGCCCATCCTGGGGGGTATCCAGTTGCAGTTCACCGCCGGGCCGCCCACGACCTACGACGTGCTCGACCGCGGGACCGCGCCACCCACCTCGCTGGCGACTGCGCAGCCCTACACCTCGGGCCAGCCCATCTCGATCAACGGCTGGGAGATCACGCTGCAGGGCACCCCCAAGACGGGCGACACCGTGGTGATCGGCAATGCGCTGGACCCGCAGTACGGAGACGCCTACACCCGCAACGCAGGCAACGCGAATGCCCTGATGGGACTGCGTGACGTGAAAATGTTTGACGAGTCCACCCTCTCCGACGGCTACGCTGGCGCCATTGCCCAGGTGGGCACACGCACCCAGAGCGCCAAGTTTGCGGAGCAGCTGTCGTCCACCATCGCAGCCAACCTGGAGCGCGACCGCACGGCAGTGTCGGGGGTGAACCTGGACGAAGAGGCCGCCAAGCTGATCCAATACCAGCAGGCCTACCAGGCCTCCGCCAAGATGATCCAGATTGCGCAGAACATTTTTGATTCGCTGATCCAGGGCCTGGGCCGATGAATGCCGCCCCTGGCGTGAGGAGTTCGACATGAGCACAAACATCTACCGCGTCGGCACGGCCAACATGTATGACAACGCGCTGCGCAACCTGGGCGCGCGCCAGACCAGCCTGACCACGCTGCAAGAGAACCTGACGTCAGGCAAACGCGTGGTGCGCGCCAGCGACGACCCGGTGTCGGCCGCGCAGGCCGAGCGAGCCCTCAACCGCCTGTCGCGCATCCAGACCGAACAACGTGCGCTGGAGACCCAGCGCAATGCGATTGCACAGGGGGAATCCTCACTGGGCGACGCGGTGAATCTGATCCAGCACTTTCGGGAGCTGGTGGTCAGTGCGGGCGATGCCAGCATGACCCCGAACGACCGCGCCACGGTCGCCAACCAGCTGCAAGGCCTGCGCGAGCAACTGCTGGAAGTCGCCAACCGGAAAGACACCAACGGCATCCCCTTGCTGAGTGCATTGGGCAGCGCGCTGGCGCCGTTCCTGGGCCCCCTGAGCAGCTCCCCCGACTACAGTTTCCAGGGTTTACCGGGTCAGACGGCGAGCAACGGCGTGACGGTACCGGGGGCCCTCGACGGCGACTCTGCCTTCATGTTCGACCCCACCCGCGACAGTGTCTACACCGCCGGGGTCAGCAACATCCCGGTCGGCCGACAGCTCACCACCACGGCCATCACGCCCACCAACAAAGCTTTGGTGACGGGTGACAACTACACCGTCACCTTCAGCGCAGTGGGTCCAGGCGCCACCACGGGCACCAGCACAGCCACGTACACCATCACCAATACCACCACGGGTGCCGTCTCCGCCCCGGTGGTGGTGCCGGACTACCCGACCGACAAGCCGGTCACCATCTCCGTTCCAGGCATTCCGGGGCTTTCCTTCGACATCAAGGGCAACCCAGCCAACGGGGATACCGTCATCCTGCAGCCCAGCGCGAGCATGTTCAGCACCATGGACAGTGCCATCAATGGCATCCGCAACGCTCCCAACAACAACGGCGCCATCCAGGCCGTGGGGCAGGCACTGGCCAACATCGATATTGGGCTGGAGCGCGTACACAACATGCGCAGTTACGCCGGCGAGCTGCTCAATCGCGCAGACCGCATCACCGGCGACCAGGAAAAGCGCTCCATCCAGCTGGAAGGCGACCGTTCGCGGGCAGAGGATCTCGATATGATCAAGGGCATTTCCGACTTCCAGAACCAGCAGGTGGGTTATGAGGCTGCACTCAAGTCCTATGCGCAGGTTCAGAAGTTGTCACTGTTCAACTTTATTGGCTAGGAGCCTGTGCGGCAGAGGGTGTTCGGGTGCAGAGCCCATCGCACCCTGTGCCAGCAGGCTTCAGCACCGGCTGGTGCACCGTGGCGACACCCATCCCGCGAGCGCTGGCTGGCCCTGTTTTTTTGCCTGAGAGCCCATGGTCCAATCCGTCCTAGGTAGCCTGATCCTGGGCTACCGCCCTTTGTGGAACCGCGCCCGCAAACTTGCAGGAATCCAGCTGTATGCCCACAACGAGGCCTCGGCAACCGTCGATGGCGGGCACCTGTTGCGCACGCTGCAGGAGCTGTGGTCGGCCAGCTCGCCGCCGCTGCTGATCTCGGCACAGACCCGCCAGCTGCTGTGCGACCTGCTCGAAAACGCACCACGTGCTGCACCATGGATCGAGGTGCGCGGCGAATGGCTGTCGGACTCTGCCATCTATGACCGCGTGAGGGCCGCGCACCAGCGCGGGCTGCGCATGGTGTGGCGGGGCGACATGGACAAGCTGCCCGAGCCCGAGATTGCCCGCTGCTTCGACAACAGCCTGCTGACCTTGCGCCCGGAAGACGCCGTGGCTGCGCTGCAAGCCACGCCCCCACGCCCAGGCAGTGCCGCCGCAGCAGCAGCACCTGTTGCCAAACGCACCCCCAGCCCGGTGCTGGCTGGCCAGATGTACGAAAACATCGCGAGCAGGGCACTGATGGAGCACTGTCTGGACCAGGGCAACGCGATGGCGCTGGCTGGGTGGCCGACGGAGGATGTGCTCTACAGCCTGCGCCACCACCCGCAGCAGCCCTCGCACGCGGTGATCTTCAAACTCATGAAGGCCATCGACGACGAGCAGTCGCTGGAAACCTTTGAAGACATCATGGGCGAGGACCCGCTGCTCGCGTACCGCTTCATGGTCTATACCAACTCGGCCGCCCTGGGCCTGCGCACTGGAATTGATTCGCTGCGCCGGGGCCTGGTGATGATGGGCTACAGCTCCATCAAGCGCTGGCTGTCCGACCAACTGCCCCATGCGAGCACCGAGGCCAACATGCAGCCGGTGCGCGAAGCCATGGTGATCCGCGCACAGCTCACCGCGCGGCTGCTGGACGCGGGCATCGAGAACGACCTGCGCCGCGAGATCTACCTGTGTGGCCTGCTCTCCCAGCTTGATGAGCTGCTGGGCGAGCCCCTGGGCACCATCCTCAAGCGCCTGCCCCTGTCCGAACGCATCTACGACGCCACCGTGTTGCGCACTGGCCCCTACACCGGCGGTCTGCAGATGGCCTGCGCACTAGAGACAGATGACGCCAGCGCCATCCGCCAGCTGTGCGAGACCTTCGAGATGGACCTGGAAGAGGTCAACCGCGCGCTGCTGCGGGTGTTGTCCGACCTGGAAGTGGAAAGAAAGTAGGCCCCTGCGCCGGTTCCTGTGGGCGACACCACCATGCGATTGCGCGACCCCAGGGCAATGTCTGCGGCTCACCGCCCTTGCTCAGCACGCACACGCTCAAAGATGCGCCAGAACGCCGCGTCCTGCGTCGTTGCAAAGTTGATGCGCATGAGTGTGCTGGGTTTGCGCTCGGCATGGAACAACGCACCGGGCGCCAGCAGATAGCCTTCGTCCAGCATGCGCTGCGACAGCGCATCGGTGTCCACCCCGGTCTCCACCCAGCCAAACAGGCCCACCGGCTCGGCCGCAAAGGTGCAGCCCGCCCCCAGGGCGAGCTTGACGCTGCGCGCGCGTGCGGCGTCCAGCCGGGTGCGGATGCGTTCGGCGTGGCGGCGCAGCTGGCCCTGCTCGATGCACAGTGCCAGGGCCTTCTCCAGCAGCGCCGGTGTGGTCAGCGTGGCCAGCAGCTTGGTGTCCAGCAATTGCTCCACCAGCGCAGGCGGCGCGGCCATGAAGCCAATACGCCAGTTGGGCGCCAGGATCTTGGCAAAGCCGCTCACATAGATGGTGCGCTGCAGGCCATCCAGCGCCGTGAGGCGCGTGGCGTGCTCCGGCGCTATGTGGCTGTAGGTGTCGTCTTCCACCACATGGAAGTTGTGCTGGTTGGCCAACTGCAACACGCGGTGGGCACTGCCCGGCGTAAGGCAGTAGCCCGTGGGGTTGTGAAACACGCTCACGCTCACGTAGAGCTTGGGCTTGTGCACCTCGCAGTAGCGCGCCATGACTTCCAGATCCGGGCCATCGGCGCGGCGCGGCACGGGCAGGATGTGCATGCCCAAGGCGGCCAGCCGCGCAAACTCCACCGCCCAGCCGGGCTCCTCCACCATGACCGGGTCGCCCGGGCGCAGCAGGGTGCGGCTCACGATGTCCAGCGCATGCGTGGCCCCCACGGTGGTGATGATGTTCTCAGGCACCGTGTGCACGTTGAGCGTGGACAGCTTTTTGGCCAGCACGCGCCGCAGGCCTGCATCGCCCAACGGCTCGCCATACTGCAGCGAAAACTCCTGCAGGGCGCGCGAGTTGGTGACCTTGCGCACGGCGGCGGGCATGAAGGTGGACTCCAGCCAGTCGGGCGGAAAGACCCCCATGCCGGGCTGGGGCTTGTCGCTGATCTTGTGGAACATGCCCCGGATCAGCGCCGTGGCGTTGACGGGCGACACCCCTGGACCCGCGCGGCCAGCGGCACGCGCCGCAAACCAGTGCGCCGTGCTCCAGTTGGCGGCAGCACTTTCCAGAGCCAGGTCGTCGGGGCGCGCGCGCGTGTCAAGGTCGCCGTCGGCTGCATCCACCGCTCGGCCACTTTCGCGGACAAAAAACCCCCGGTTCTTGCGCGCCTCCACCAGGCCCTGCGCCAGCAGCTGATCATAGGCCGCCACCACGGTGGACGGACTCACCCCATGCTGCTGCGCGCACTGGCGCACGGACGGCAGGCGTGCACCCGGCGCCATCAGGCGGTTGCGGATGCGCTCGGCAAACCGGGCGGACAGTTGTTCGGTCAGCGACTGGGTCGACGATTTCATCAGCATGGTGGCATTCCGCTCGCTGCGCCGCCAGGCGCCGGTGTGTATTGTTTTGCCGGGCAATACAGATTTGCAACTGCGCCGACTGTCTG
>Ga0123397_129027_pt1 | contig 41317 bp, 31 predicted proteins | sample T10HLNH4metaT_FD_89925 | JGI IMG/M metagenome (GOLD analysis project Ga0123397, IMG submission 89925) | Methane-oxidizing artificial microbial communities from Washington, USA to study methane cycling - T10-HLNH4 metaT (Metagenome... ... | reverse complement strand
CCGCAATGAGGAATCCCTGCTTTGCCGATACCCCCGAACCGCCTTACTACGTGGTGATCTTCTCGGCGCAGCGCACGCCGGGCGACAACGGCTATGCCGATATGGCCGAGCGCATGGTCGAGCTGGCCGCGCGGCAACCGGGCTTTCTCGGCATCGAGCGCGCCCGCAACCCGGATGGCTTCGGCCTCAATGTGTCCTACTGGGTCAGCGAGGAGGCGATCGCAGCGTGGCGCAATCACGCCGAGCACGCACTCGCGCGACAGACCGGCCGCGAGCGCTGGTACACGCAGTTCTCGCTGCGCGTGGCACGGGTCGAGCGCGCGTACGGGGCGACGCTGCGGAAATGACGTCGCCCATCGTTGTTTCGCCGTTCACGTCACAGGAGTCCGCCATGTCGATACCCCCGCGCCCGATTGCCGTGTGCGCCGCGGACGTAGCCCCGCGCGACCGTCCGTCCGCCTACCCGGAACCGTTCGCGTCGCGCATGCGCGGTCGTACCAAGCACGTGCTGGGTGACCTGTTCGGCCTGCAGAATTTCGGCGTGAACCTGACGCGGCTCGAACCCGGCGCAGTGTCTGCGCTGCGCCACGCGCACAGCCGGCAGGACGAATTCATCTACGTGCTGGAGGGCGAGCCGGCGCTGCACACCGACGAAGGACTGACGCGTCTTTCGCCCGGCATGTGCGCCGGCTTTGCGGCGGGCCGCGACAACGCCCATCGTCTGGTCAATGACACGACCGATGTCGTGGTCTATCTGGAGATCGGCGACCGCAGCAGCGGTGACGAAGCGAGCTACCCGGACGACGACCTGCGGGCGGAACTGATCGACGGGCACTGGGTGTTCAGCCATAAGGACGGGCGACCGTACTGAGGGGGCGACGGGTCGGCACACGGTGCGGTGGGCCTGGGATGGAACGGAATGAACGGGCCGGTATTCGCCATCGGCGTGGCCTGAAGGGGCGCCAGGCTGCCGCCCCTTCATCCGTCACGCCTGCATCAGCCGGCGACCGCTTCCGCCGCTCGACGCAGGGCGGCCTCTTCCTGCTCGATCCACTGCTTCAGCTTTTCGACGTGTTCCGCTTCTTCGCGCACGAACTCCTTCGCCACCTTGCGGATGTTCGCGTCGCGCGTGGTGTTGGCAATCGCGTAGTAGAACTCGTAGCCACGGCGTTCGCCCTGCAGCGCGGCCTTGAGCGCACCGAGACGCGTCAGGGCGGGATCGCCTGCCCACAGTGCGGTCTTCTCCGGGGTGGTGTTGTCGGGCCAGGCCGAGCTGGCCGGCAGGCTTTCCACCACTTCATACTTCACGCACCTGGCCTTGGCTTCTTGCAGATGCAGGCGCGAATAGCTGCCGAGCTGCGCGAACAGCGCAGCCACGTCGCTGTTGCCGCACGCGTTCATGCGCTCCGCAAGTTCTTCGAAGTGCACGGCAGCGTCTTCTTCGACCTTGACCGCATAGTTCAGGAACTGGTCGAGCGTCTGGATGCCGACACCGCCCTTGTAGATCGCGGCGGCGATCGATAGCGCCGGTCCCTTCACCGGCTTGGTCACATCGCCTTCGAACACGACGGCGATATCTTCGTCGCGAACGAAGCACTGGCAGGCCAGCCGGTGACGCGGCGGCATGTCATTCACTTCGGCGTCCATGATTTCCTGCTTGGTGATCTTGCCGAGCTGACGCAGGATCTCCTTTTCCTTTTCAGTCAGGGCGATGCCATAGCGCACGGTCGGGCTGTAGTGCACGACCTCCACCAGGCATGAGCCGCATTCACCGTCCTGACAGTCGAACGGAATCGGGATGTTGTTGGCTTTGGCGAGGGCGAGCAGAGTGCCGCGTTCACCGGCCACCGCATAGACCGTGAGATCGCGCGGCATCAACGGAGAAGAGAAGGTTACGTTAGCCATTTCGGGGCTCCAGGTTGTGTCCGGATCGGACCCGGTCTGACTGCAAGTTGCATGCCGCGTGAATGGCGCCTCCGTGTAACCTTCATGACATGAGTGCATGTCAGTACGTCATTGATCCACATCATGAAGTCGCGGTTTATCCGGCTTTCAAGAAGGTGGATGAACGACGGGTTTGATCTGCTTCAAGGCGGTCTGGAAGTGCTGTGCTAGCGCCTGCGCTGCAGGGGCGTGGCGCCTTGTGGACAGACCTGTCGGCTACGCAGTGTTTGCGACACGGACTGCATCGCCGAATACCGCGTGCAGTTCAACTTCCGTCCTGGCCGTCGTCCTTCAGGCCGGCGACGATGGCGTCGAACACCAGGCGCACCCGCGCCGGCACCGGGCCGCGCTGCGGGCGATACACGATGACGTCCCACGGCGGCGGTGCGTCCTTTTCCAGCACCTCGACCAGTCGCCCAGCGCGCACGTGCGTGCGCGCGAGATAGTCGGGCAGCTGCGCAAACGCGATGCCGGCAAGCACGGCTTCGCATTCGGCCGCCGGGTCGTCGGTGAAGAAGGCGGGCTGCTGCGGCAGCAGCGTACGTTCGCGGCTGAAGAACCAGTGCCACGGACGGTTGGTGTTGCGGTTGATCAGCGCGCTGGTGGGCAGCGCGTGCAGCGCATCGACCGACGGCGGCACGCCGACGCGCTCGATCAGCGCCGGGCTCGCATGCACGCCGAAAGCCACCTTGCCGACACGGCGCATCACGGAGCGCGCGTGGCTCAGCACGCCCATGCGCACGCCGATGTCGATCTGTTCGTCCACGGCGTCGCTCAGTTCGTCCGACAGCCGGATGTCGATGGCAATGCCGGGGTGCTCAACCGCGAGCCGGGTCAGCACGGGCAGTACGAGCAGACGACCAAGCGCGCGTGGCGCCGTGATGCGCACGCGCCCGGCCATCGCCGCGGCCGCCCGCTTCTCGGCGGGCCGCAGCACCTCGTCGAGCTGCGACAGCGTCGCTGCGGCTTCGGCCGCCTTGGCGGTGCCGAACTCGGTGATGCGGGTCTGCCGCGTCGTGCGGTGGAACAGCGTTTCGCCGAAGTGATCTTCGAGACGGCGGATGGCCCGGGTGACAGCCTGCGGCGACAGGCCCAGCCGGGTGGCGGCCTCGCGGAAGTTCTTCGCGTCGGCGGCGGCGACGAAGATGCGCAGCGCGTCCTGCAGTGAATTCATGGTCTGCCTGAAAGTGGAATACTGAAATCCAGATCATTCCATTTATTTCCACTCTCCGCATCCCGATACTGGCTACATCACCCATTCAACAGAGGATGCAGTCATGAAAGCCCTTCACACTTCCATCGTCGCTTCTTTCGCAGTGCTGGCCGGTCTGGCCGCCACGCCGGCCTTCGCTTCGCCGCAGGGCGCGGACAGCAAGGCGGTCGCCGCCGAGTGCGCGGCACTGCCCGGCCATGCCGAACTGCGCGATGCGCTCACCCGCGCCCGGCGCGCCGACAACGGCGGCTTCGATCTCGACATGTGGGGCACCGTCGTGAGCCGCAGCGGCACGGTGTGCGCGGTCGCCTTCACCGGCGAAAGCAACGCCAGCCAGTGGCCGGGCAGCCGGGCCATTTCGGCGCAGAAGGCGAACACCGCCAATGCCTTCAGCCTGCCCACGCTGGCACTGGCCACCGCCAATCTGTACAGCGCCACGCAGCCGGGCGGCAGCCTGTTCGGTCTGCAGGAAAGCAATCCGGTCAATGCCGCGCTGGCGTATGCCGGACCTGCAACGGCCTGGGGGCAGGCGAACGATCCGCTGGTGGGCCAGCGCATGGGCGGCGTCAATGTGTTTGGCGGCGGGCTGGCGCTGTACAGCGCACAGGGCGAACTGCTGGGCGCGCTCGGCGTGTCGGGCGACAGCTCCTGCGCCGATCACGCCATCGCCTGGCGTACGCGCAACCTGCTGCGGCTCGACTACGTGCCGGCGGGCGTCGGCCCGGATGGCGTCGATCAGATCAGCTTCGACGGCGACTGGAAGCAGCCGCACTGCGTCAATGCCGCGACCGAAGATGCGGTGGTGAAGGCCCTGCCGCCCACCCGCCGCCGCGACGGTCTGGCTGCGACGACGCAGGACTGAGCGGCAATGAGGGCGCCCCTGGTGGCGCCCTCTGTCCGCACCGGGTCGGCAGCGGAGCGATCTATCCTCGACGGCTCATCGCCAGCAGCCCGCTGGTCTGGTCGGTGATCGCCATCACCACGTCGCGCTGCAGTCGGCTCAGCCAGCGCTGCGGCAGAGCGCGCGCGCCGCAGCGGGCGCCGGCCAGCATGCCGACCAGGGCGCCGGTGGTGTCGGCGTCGTCGCCCATGTTCACGGTGGCGACCAGCGCCGTTTCGAAATCGGCGTGGCTGACGAAGTGGTACAGCACGGTCTGCACGGTATCGACGACATAGGCAGTGGCGCGGCCGGGGTAGGGCTGGAAGGCGAAGGCCGGGTGGGTTTGCACCCAATCCGCCACCCAGGCTGCGCCATCGTCGTGCGATGCGCCAGACAGCAGACGGGCGAGCAGCTGCGCGAAGCCCACCGTGGCGGCATCGGACAGCGGGTGGTGGTGGGTGATGCGCGCCTGCGCCAGACTCACGCGCTCCAGCGCGGCGGTGTCGTGCCACAGCGCCAGCACCGTGGGCAGGTTGCGCATCAGCGCGCCATTGCCGCCATCGCGCTCGTTCTGCGGGCCGCTCAGGCTGCCGTCGGCGAGGTAGCGCTGCAGGCCGCGGCGGCAGGTGTTGCCACAATCCACTGGCTTGCTGCGCAGCCAGCCGACGAAGGCGTCGGCAATCGTGCGCGTCGCCGCCGTCATGTGCTCGTCGCCGGTGAGGCGCGCGCCGCCCACCTCCAGCAGCGCATCGCCCAGCGCCAGGCACATCGTCGTGTCGTCGGTCACCTGTCCGCGCGCCAGCCTGAGCCAGCCGCCGCCGACGATGTCGCGATGCTCGCCGTACTGCGCGCGGATTTCGCGCGGGCGCATGAATTCGACCGTGGCGCCCAGTGCGTCGCCGATGGCCAGCCCGAGGTAGGCGCCGAGGGCGCGGTCGTACAGCGTGTCGAAGTCGTCAGTCATATGCGGTTCAGAAAACGGATTCATTGGCAGCTTGCCTGTGCCGGGTAGTCGCCGCCCAGGGCAAGCACTTCCTGTTCGCCGTGCAGCACCGGGCCGGGCAGCAGACCGGGCCACACCAGCAGCTTGCAGCGCGGCACCTGCAGTTCGAACACCCAGTCGCCGAAGCAGCCCGCTTCGTCACGCGACAGCGAGAACGACGCGATGCTGTTCAGGCGCACCGTGCATTGGCGGTCCTGCAGCCGGCCGGCGACCAGCTGCTCTTCGGCGCGCGTGCTGCCGCGCCACAGGCGCACATGACTGCCCGGCGGCTGCTGCGGCAGGCCGAAACGGTCGAGCGCCCACTGGCTGAATTCGTACAGCAGGTCGAGCTGCTGGTGGATGCAGTTGCCGTGGTAGCGGCTGGCGGCCTTCTCTTCGAGATAGCTCACCCAGGCGGGTGACGGGAAGCGCTCCAGCCGTGCCTTGTGGAACATGGGCACCAGACCGAAGCGACTTTCGACCCAGCCTTTCAGAACGGCGCCGGCCGGGCCGTTGGCGTCGCCTCCCCAGCCCTGCAGCAGCCGGCGCCAGCTGCAGCGCCAGCGTCTCGCCTCGGCGCTGTCGCGCGGCGCGTCGGCCGGTTGCAGGCCGAAGGCGATGGCGACGTAGTGCTCGAACACGTCGCGCGCTTCGGGCAGATCGGCGCAGCGATCGAGCAACGCGAACAGGCCGCGGTGCGCCTCGCGCGTGCCAGCAATGTGCAGCGGCAAGGGGTGTTCGTTGAACAGCCGGCTGGCCAGCACCGGCGCCGGCACGCCGACCAGATTGGTGCTGTACCAGCGGTGCGGCTGAGCGTCCGCAGTCCCGCCCGTGTCAGGCGAGACGGCGGACGCATCCGGCGCGCGAGCGGGCGACGACAGGACTCCGGGACGCGCGCGTTTTGGCCCGGTGCCATGAGGAAGGGCGGATTCGATCGGCATCCGGCCAGTATTCGAGGCCTTTTCACCGCCCGTCAAGCACGGTGGTCAAGGATGATGCAGATCGCTGCCGGGGGGGGCCGGACGCGCCTCAGGGCGCGCTCTGCTGGCTTTCCGGATAGGCGGTGTCAGTGCTGTCGTGCGTGCGTTCCCAGTCGCCGACCGGGTCGGCCGGTGTCTTCCTGCGGTGGGCGAACGCATATCCGAGTGCAAGGGCGAGTGAGGCGGCAATCAGCTTGATCATCGATGTTTCCTCCAGGTGCGGGGTCGCCGGGCGCGGCGACCTGTCCGTTCAGTGTGGGCCGGGGCGGCAGCGCTCGCTGTAGGCCAGCGACACCGCTGCCCGTAGGACGGGCGCTGCGCCATTCCGGGCCGGTGGTTTGCGCAACGCGGCGCCGATGCTCACCATCCGCACCGGCCCGCCCACCGCTGCAGCGATGTTCAGCGTCGCAGCAAACCGCGCGCCCGCCGTCGATGGCCGGCCATCAGGCCTCGTGTATCGTCTGCCCCGACCACGCGCTGCCCGCACGTCGCACCGCGCCCGACCCTTCCTGCGCAACCGGAGACCGAGCCCTCATGCCGAAATTCGTCGATACCTCGCCGCCCGGCGTCTGCATCTTCTGTCGCATCGTCGCTGGCGAACTGCCCGCCGCGCGCGTGTTCGAGGACGATCTGACGCTGGCATTCATGGACCTCGGCCAGGTCAATCCGGGTCACGTGCTGGTCGCGACCAAGCGGCACGCCGCGACGCTGTTCGACATCACGCCGGAGGAGGGCGCCGCGGTGATGAACACCGCGCAGCGCGTGGCCGCCGCCATCCGCGAAACCTTCGACCCGCCGGGGCTGAATCTGCTGCAGGCCAACGGCAAGGAAGGCGAACAGACGGTGTTCCACTTCCACATGCACGTGCTGCCGCGCCACGCGAACGACGGCGTCGGCCTGATCTGGCCGCGCAAGGAACCGGGTGCGGAGGTGCTGCGCGGGTACGCGGCGCAGCTTGCGGATGTGCTGACGCGCGACTGAGGCAGGCTCGCCGGGCAAACCACAGCCCGGCGGCGATCAGCGCATCTCGAACAGTTCCTGATGGAAACGGTCGGGCGGCAGGCCGTGGGCGACGAAGTCCGCGCGCAGCGCCTCACCGAAGCGCGGCGGGCCGCAGAACCAGATGCTGGCAGACGCCCAGTCGGGCACCGCGGCGCGGATGCGTTCGCCATTCAGGCGTCCGTCCCGGGCGTCGACCAGCAGGTGCAGTCGCACGCCGGCCGCTTCGGCATCCGCGGTGAGATGGTCGATGGCGCTCTGATCGAACTCGGCCGTCGGATGAAAGAGATCGATCGCCCGCGCGTCGGGTGTGGCGGCGCGCTGCTTCATGCGGGCGATGAAGGGCGTGATGCCGATGCCGGCCCCGACCCAGATCTGCCGTGACTGCGCATCCTCGAAGTCGAAATAGCCGTAGGGCCCCTCCACCGTCACCGGCATGCCGATATTCAATGTCTCGCGCAGGCGGCGGGTGTGGTCGCCCAGTGCCTTGGCGATGAATACGAGCCGGCGGTCAGCCGCATTCCACGCCGACGCGATCGTGTAAGGGTGAGCGCCTTCGCGCGTGTCCGACGTGACGAAGGCGAACTGCCCCGGCGCGTGTCCGCGCCAGCCATCCTCCAGCTGTATGGCCGCTTCGAGGACTTGCACGCCGGGGTATTCGGTCAGCGCCGCGATGTGGCCCTGCACCTTGTGACCGGCCCCGATCCGCCCGCCCAGGCTCAGCAGCGCGGCCAAGCAGCCGCCGATCAGCAAGGCCGCCACCAGCCAGCCGACCGGCTGCGACCAGTACGCGAACTTGGTGAGCACCACCGTGTGATAGGCCAGCGCGAGGTAGGCGAGCGCAATCCATCTGTGCGTCCTGGCGAACCAGTGGTAGGGAAAGCGCTTCACCAGCGCCAGCACGATCAGCACCACCGCCGCATAGAACGCCCACTCGCCGACGGCTTCGGCCATCCCCCGCTGGCTGCGCAGCCAGCCCTCGACCGCACCCAGCGTTTCGCCGGCCACCGGCTTGCGTGCCGGCCGCACCAGCCAGCCCCAGCCCACCATCCACTTGGTGCCGGTCGCCCACCACCAGTGAAGGACGCCCACCACCAGCGCCGCGACGCCCAGCCACTTGTGCAGCCGATACATTCTGTCCAGCCCGCCCAGCAGCGACTCCAGCCATTTCGAACGCAAGGCCAGCAGCATCGCCACGCTCATCACGGCGATCGCGATCACCCCGCTGTACTGCATGAACACCGAGCGGAACGAGAAATAGGTGAACGGCTCGGGCAGCAGCGTGTCGGCGGCGAACCAGAGCAGGGTTGGCAGCAGCAGCGTTGCGAGGAAGGCGAGGCGGAGGCGTTTCATTGAGTGGCTTGGACAATCTTGAGTGTCGCCTCAGCGTTTGAGCTCAGCTCGGGCTGAGGGCTCGCGGCTGCATTGAGAGGCCAGGCACCAAAGTGACCGCGGGCCTCGTTTGTACTCGTCGAAGTGCATCGCACCAGATTTCGCCAGAAACTGGGAACACCTGAGTGCGTCGGTTACTGAATGGCAAACGATTCCCTTCAGGATGACGTGGCACGCTGCGCCGATGTTGTTCCAAGACAAAAACTGAGCTCTGTTCGGGAGAGAAGGATGTCGGGTGGACAGCAACCCACTTGCGTGGTCATGGGAATACCTCACCCTCGAGTGGCCTGGCGCTGACGTCGATGCTTCCCGCTGCCGCCCTCGGCGCCCGGACGGGCGAGTCAAACATCGTCAAATCAACTCGAACCTTCATCGCTTCCTGCCGACGCAAGCGCTTCGAGAGCTTGGATGTGAGGCCACACACGAGGATGCTCCTGCACCCATTGCTTGCCCAGAAACTCAGAGACGGAACCGGACGCCACGACGCATGCGATCGATCCACCCTTCGCTGCTCGGAGCAAGGCGTGCGCTGAGTGCATGACCTCTTCGCTGATGACAGCCGATGGTTCTCCGGTCTCTGCGCCCCACTCGTGCTGGATCGCAGAGATGAGCTGGCCGGCGGCAGCTTCGAGCGGTGTGCGGTGGTGTGACATGCGATGCCTGACGTCCGAATTCACCAGCCTGTTAGGCGTCACTTCGCGGCGGCTCGCGGTTTAAAGTGAGTCAAGCCAATCTTTCAGACCTGAAACCGCATTCCACCAACCTTCGACTGTTGCCTGACCTGCTATTTGCAGATTGCCGCTGTCATCCCTGTACTCAAGCATGCCGCGATGTGCGATCTTGTTGCGGCACCGGAATAGCAGGTCGATCATTTGGTAGTTTCCCGAGTGCTCCCTCTTGAAGCTTCGACCAAATGCCTCGGTCGCGACAACATCCAGCAGTTCAAGTACTCGCACCGACACCTTTGCCTTGTCTTCCAGGTAGTCGAACGCCGCGCCAGCTGGTGACGAAGCGGCGAAGAACTTCCGCTTGACCATCACCTCGCAGCAAATCGCCAGCTCAAGCACGGATCGGCGCAAGTTCCGCTCGTGCCACGCTGTCTTGGCGTCGGCCAGAAGCGTGAGTGCAAGCGTGGGTTCCGCGGGAGAAGCCAGGAACGCCTCCAGATCAGGCAGATCGGACGGCTTGAACCGCTTGGTGCCCAACTCGCCGCGCGCTCCGGGGACAGGATGCGCGACGGCTGTTCGTGTCCCACCACGAAGTTCTTTACCTTCGCTGTCAAACCACGTGGGGTTGTGGAGACTGTGCTCCCATCTCGGCACCAACTGAACTTGCGGCGTGCCAAGGTGGTAACGGAAGAACAGCAAAAATCGGTTGGTGACCGTGTAGGCAATCTCCTGGAATGCCGGCAGACGCTCACGCAGGTAGGCCCCTTGAAAGGTCAGATCAGTCATTCCGTCCGGAGTTTGGACTGGAGGCGGGGGGTGATCGGCTTCCTCCCGCGTGACCACGACAGTCAGCGAGTCCACAGATGTGGTCTCGTCGGTCTCGTCTGCGCCCCGGGTACTCCAGCCCTCGGATGGGTGAACCGTCACCCGAACGTCGAAGCTTGCGATCTTGGCATTCAGGCGGGCCGCTTGTCCGCGTGGCCAAGTGATGAGGCAAGGTGAGTAGGTCTCTACTCGGAACATTGCGGAGAGGTGGGGCATGTGACGCCTAACGACGCTGTAGAAATACCCCATCTCGGGGCAAGCGCTTGCACCCGGCCTTCGCCGGATCGAAGTCGTTCATCCTCATTTCAGCCTTCCAACCTTCGCTTCATCGCCGTCCCCTGACGTGTGCCGTGGCTGATGCCGGACGCCCGTGCAGCGGGCGCCATTCGGCCCGCTAGCTTACCTAATTCGCGTATCCGTGGCGCCCGAGCTTTTCGATGTTGTGCACCTCGCAATACAGCTTCCACTGTCCATCGACCTTCTCGCGCCCGCGCAGCGTGAAGCGGGCGAGCCGCTTGTTGTGCCGCGGGTTGCCGAACACCGGCTCGACGGTGGCGAAGCGCGCGGCGATCGTCCGTTTGCCCTCAGTGGAACCGCTGCGCCGCTTCATCCGCTCGGTGTGTGATTCGGTGTGGCCTTGCTTGCCGCGGAACACGAGACAGGTCGCCCTTCATGGCCAACCGGGTCACCCCCACGTGGACGAATGCCGATAACCCTTCCGGCAGCAGCACGTGTGCCGCTTGTATCGATTGGCGCTCCCCGCGCAGATTCCATGTCAGCACGGGTCACTCTGAACCCGAAACAGATGCCGGATATACGACTGCAAGTGATCTGTCCGGGAAAACCAGACCATCAGTCAGTCTTGATTTTGGGGGAAGTCCATATACGAATGGTCAGCCGCCTACGCGCCATTCTTTCTATATGTGATCACCTTACCGACAATGCCGATAAAGGCATCAATGTGCTCATGTGGAGCCTTATCGTTGCAGAGAGGGCATCCATCGTGCTGCGTGAGGTCTAGGCCAACGCCACAAGGATCCGTGGTCTTCTCAATAGTTAGTATTCGTTTCGATTTTTCTTTTGATGTCTCCGTTATGCGCAGGCGCTGCCAGTAACTTTCAAGCTCGTCATCCTTTAGGATCTCAAGATCGGTCATCACCCTCGAGCACTTCTTCGCACATACGTCCTTTAGCTCCGACTGGAGATATCCAGCGACAGGTTCTAGAATGATTTTTCGCATTTCCGGCGTGTATGATCTGCCATCAACGTCGTCCCATACAGAGGCAAGCAAATTACCTACCGCTTCTTCGCCAAAGCGGTCCAATGAGGCAAGCAGGAGATAAGAGATCGCGCGGATAATTGGCTCTTGCCGGTACCCTCTCTCACTTGCCCTGAGAACCAAATAGAAGAAGTTAATCAAGCCATTGCATAGAGCTGCGGCCAGTACGTTGTCCGGAACGATTGCCGCCCACGCTCGGGAATTTAGATCACCATTCGCAAGTTCTGATGCTGCCAGTGCAAACAGGGCCTGCTCATCAACCTCTATTGAACTTCTCTCGCGCCAAAGCCTTTCAAGTGCCGGCTCATCAGTGAATGTTGCGTAGTCCCACAGTCTTGACTTAGCAACCTCAAGGCGACCCTGGGGGCTCAAGGCCTTTGAATACAGGCGCACTACCGCCAGAGGATTCTTTGAGCACAGGTTTTCCAACTCCGTGCGTTCCCAAAGCTTTACGACGGGTCTCCTGTTGGTCCGTTGCCACTCTTTAACCCAATCTCTAGTCGGATTGGAGAAGTTCGAATTCGTCGCGACTACCAATACTTCTACGTCTGCCTTCCCCGCAGCGTTTAGAACTGCGTCCCGCACAGCTGACGGTTCGACTGTTCCAGATCGCCCCTTTGCCTCAACCCACCACACCTGTTTTGATAGCGTGCCATCGGGCGATGGCGTAAAGAAGACAAGTTCTAGATCTCTCCCCTGATCTGAAGTGCCCGCTCCCTTTCCGCCAATACGCCACTCCAATTCCTTTGCGCCCATCGATTCAAAGAGCCAATACAAGAGCTCTTCAAGGCTGGAACCCTTAATGTCTGCCCACGGTATTTCCGAGGGCAGGATTAGTGGATGTGCCATAACTCTTCCTTAGGCGGCTAATTTCTGAATTCACCGGCCTGCGCGGCATTTTGCGAAGGTCCGGTGGAGTGATAGGTTAGGGATATGTCCGACATCGAATTTCAGGTGGCTAGATGAGCGATCGAAGCGCCTTGTACTCACGGCGGATCAGCCGATGAATAATCAGTCGTGTGGGTTTTGGGCGCGAAAGACGTTCTGAGCGAACGGGGTCACTGTATAGATGATCGATCTCATTCTGACATCCATTCTGTTTGAAGTAATCTCTAGTGTTGATTGAGGAAATTGGAGCGAATGCTCCCGATTCTTTATTGAACATCACACCCTTTACAGGATAGTGTTCCAACAGTTCCCGCAAACCAGCGTCAAAGGTAAGAAACATGGGAATGAAGTATCTTCCTTCCCCGCCAGCAACGATAAGCTTCTCCATGAACCTCGGAGCCGCCATGTCCCAGGCAATGTTGTCTAGCTTCTTCAGAAGTCCCTTTTTCCCACATCCTTTCTTGATTTTCTCCAGGGTGGCCATGGTGTTGCGGTTGTTGAAGTATTTATGGGCGATTATGGCTTCGCGGTCGAAATAGGCGCCGACGACCTCATGAATGAATTTGAAGTATTCGCCCATTTTGTATCTCGCGCTTTTGCCGGATGACAGTTGTATCCGCACCATGCCAATTAGCTGTAGAAGAATCATCTTTTGTACAAGCACAAAATTGAGGATGTGGTCTCTCCCAATCTCGGATGCATAGAAGTCATAGGTAAAGTCAATTGCGTGGCGAGCCGCCTGCCGGTAAGTGAACTGGGGGCGCGGGTTGGAAGTCCTTCTGTACTCCTTACAGTCAATGCTTCTGAATACCTGCAAACTGACCAGATTTTGTCGGAAGCCCTTTGCTAAAGATCTCCAGAATGCTCTCTTTGATGTAGCGTTCCGCTCAATCTGCGGAAAAACGTTTTTTACGTTTTCGGCCATGTAGAAGAGGTGATCGAAATTGAGATCGTCGTGCAGGATGTTATCGACGAGCGCTACTAGTCTGGGCTGAATATTGCCGAGTGGTTCTCCGCGCACAAGTTTGTTTACATACGTTGCAATGTTCGTATCAAACATCAATGTGTAATCAATGCGGAACTTGAAATCCTCGCCGGACGAAAACATCTCGAAAAGAAGCTCATCATCCAAAAAGTACATCTTCTCGGTCGAGAAATATGGCACCAGAAAATTGTTTGGTTTAGCGCTGTATTTCTTTAGCCACGGAGGCAATACGACCTTATCGTAGTTACTTAGCGAAACCATCGCAGAAAGGCGAGGATGCTTCCTTTGCAAGAGAGTCCAAGCCGAGACCGCCGCGGACGGATCGTCAGCCTTTGAAAGCATGTACATACATGCTTTAACTTCCTCTTGATCAAATTCATTCATTGGCTAGTCCTACGAGCAGCGCCCGCAATATCCCCAACTTTGTTTTCCGGCGCAGTTTTGCCCCATAACTACGGATGCTGCCGGGTTAACATGCCGCGATGATCGTTCTGAAACGCGCTCCAATTTGGCGTTTCGGTCCGTCATTCTGTATGTCCATACAGCATTAAACAACGACAAGAAGCTCCACCTCTTGCTTGCCGTCTTTGAACCCCATCCGCCCGCCTGATTGCGGGCGCAAAAGTACGTCATGTGCATCACACCATATGAATGGGATCTCTCCGTGGCGACGGGGCGGGCGGGTGGATCGGGCGCGTGCGCCGCGTCCTGCGTCGGTCGCAACGCGGGCGGGGAGAAGTTTGCGTTTCTTGCGCAGGGGCGAGGGGCGAGAACGGCATGTCCGTGCCCCGCGGATCACGCGATGCGATCGGGTACAGGGCTGCGCGCAGCCCTGCCTCCTCACCCCTGCCGCAATTCCTGACTCAGCTGATACACCGCCATCGCATAGAAGTACGAGCGGTTGTAGCGGGTGATCGCGTAGAAGTTGCGGAAGCCGAGCCAGTATTCGGTCTGGGCGTCGGGGGTGACGAGGTCGACCAGGGTGGCGGGTTTGGCGATCAGGTCGCCGCCGCGCAGCGGGCGGGCGCCGGCGGTGTCGAGGGTGGCGGTGTCGATCGATGGTTCGACGCCGGCGGCGACGAGCGGGGCGGCGGCTTCGTCGGTGATGCGGATGCGCTGGGCCACCGGTTCGCCGCTTTCCCAGCCGTGCGCGGCGAGGTAGGCGGCGACGCTGCCGATGGCATCCACCGGGCTGTTCATCAGGTCGGTGCGGCCGTCGCCGTCGAAGTCGACGGCGTAGCGGCGCCAGCTGCTGGGCAGGAACTGCGGGTAGCCGAGTGCGCCGGCGTAGGAGCCGCGGAAGTCGGTGACGTCGCGGCCCTGCTCACGGGCGAGCAGGAACAGTTCGCCCAGTTCGCGGCGGAACAGTTCGGCGCGCGGCGGGTAGGTGAAGCCCAGCGTCGACAGCGCGCTCAGCAGTTCGAAGTCGCCGGTCTGGCGGCCATAGATGGTTTCGACGCCGATGATGGCGGCGACCACTTCGCGCGGCACGCCGAAGGTCTGTTCGGCGCGCTCGAAGGTGGCGGCGTGTTCGGCCAGGAAGTCGCGGCCGGCGCGGATGCGCAGCGGTTCGACGAAGCGGCTGCGGTAGCGCGTCCACGATTTCACTGCCGGGCTCGACGGCGGACGGATGAGCTGGATCACGCGCGGCAGCAGCCGTGCTTCGGCGAAGCGCGCCAGCAGCTGCGCTTCGTCGAAGCCGTGCGCGGCGGCCAGTTCGGCGCAGAAGGCGCGCACGTCGTCGCGCTCGGCGAAGTTGTCCGGCGTGGTGCTGATCTGTGCCGGCAGCTGCGGCGACAGCAGCAGGGCGCCGGCACCGGTCAGGAAGTGACGGCGGGATGCGGAGTGAGCAGTGAAGCGGGCGGTCATGTTCGGGGCGGTGTGCGGTGGCGGCGCAGCGCGCGGGCGTGCGTCCGGAGTGCGCGCACGGCCGGCGCATGGGCGGCGCGGCCGTAGCGGGCGTCTGCGTAAAGTGTACACGCTGTGCGCAATTCTGCTGCCAGATCGGGGCGCAGCGCGGCGATGCGGTCGGCGTAATCGAGTGGCCCTTCCCACGCGTCGCGGCCCAGGCCGGCCGGACGCAGCGCGCGGTCGATGCCGGCCCAGGCGCGCGCCAGCGCGTCGGCGGCGATCTGGCGGCGCAGCGCCCACAGCGTCAGCGCGATGGCGATGACGGCGCACAGCGAGGCCATCCAAGCGGTCATCGTGCGCCAGTCCGGCTGCGCCATGCCGAGGCGCGCCAGCAGTTCGCGCTGCTTCTGCTGGTCGTAGGACAGCACCCACTGGTTCCACGCATTGTTGGCGGCTTCCCAGCGGTGGCGCAGATCGCGCAGCCAGCCGAGGTCGGCACGGGCGACGAAGGGCACCGGCTCGCCGGCCGGCAGGTCAGCCAGACCGCGTTCGACGCGCGACGGCAGGATGGCAGCGGTCGGGTCGACCCGGCGCCAGCCTTCGCCGTCCAGCCACACTTCGGCCCAGGCGTGCGCGTCGGACTGGCGCACGACGACGAAGCCATCGACCTCGTTGCGCTCGCCGCCCTGGTAGCCGGTCACGACGCGCGCCGGCAGGCCGGCGGCGCGCATCAGGAATACGAAGGCGCCGGCGTAGTGCTCGCAGAAGCCGCGCCGGCTGTCGAACAGGAACTGGTCTATGCCGTCCTCGCCGAGCAGCGGCGGCGTCAGCGTGTAGACGAAGGCTTCGCGGCGGAACAGGCGCAGCGCGGCGTCCACCGTTTCGGCGTCGCTGCCGGCGTCGAGATGCATCTGGCGGGCCAGCGCACGGGCGCGCGGGTTGCCGCCCGGCGGCAGGCGGCGCGCGGCGTCGAGATAGGCGCTCCATTCCTCGCGGCCGGGGCGCGCCGTCGGCACCGACTCGAAACGGTCGCGTCGGCGCGCGCGCACGACTTCGCTGCCGAGCACCTGCCAGTCATCGGAGACGCGCGCGCCGAGTGGCAGGCCGGCCACCGTTTCGAGCGCGAACAGCCAGTTCTTGCCGTGCGGTTCAAGCGTCACTTCGTAGCTGGTGCGCGGGCCGACGACTGCGTGCGGCGTGCTGTCGTTGAGACGGCGCGCGGCTTCGCCCTGACGCCAGGTGCGGCCGTCGAAGGTGCTCAGCACCGGGCCGCGCCAGTACAGCTCGCGCGACGGCGGTGGTGCGTCGTCGAAGCGGGCGCGGAACGCGATTTCGCCGGACAGGCTCAGTTGCGAAATGTCGCCCGGCGACATGCTGTCGGACAGCCCGGAGCGCGCGCCGAAGGCATCCAGCGGCAGCCCCCACAGCGGACCGGGTACGCGTGGGAACAGCACGAACAGCACCAGCATGAAGGGCAGAGCCTGGGCCAGCATCCACGCCGACTGGCGCAGCAGTGCGCGCACCGGCGCCGGCGGGCCGGTCAGCGCGATCAGCGCGGCGGTGATCACCACCATCGAGCCGAACAGCACGGCCGCCACGGCCGGCGTCTGCGAATAGAGAAAGGCGGCCAGCAGCATGAAGTAGCCGAGCAGCACGACGGTGTGGCCGTCGCGCACGCTCTTCAGCTCGTGCAGCTTGAGCACCAGCAGCAGCGTGAGCAGCGCGACGCCGGGCTCGCGGCCGAACAGGCGGCCGAAGGTAAGCGTGACGCCAGCGCAGCAGGCGATCACCACCAGCGCCTTGACCACACTGCTGGCGCCGGCCCAGCCCAGCTTCCACTGCGCCAGCCGCCAGGTGAACAGCAGCAGCGCCACCGCGTTGAGCCAGGCCGGCAGGTGGTCGGCGTGCGGCAGCAGCGCGCAGGCGGCGACCGCCATCAGCCAGCCGATGCGGGTGTTGGTCAGCGGTGCGGCCGGCATGGCGGGCGCCGGAGGGGAGCGCTTGCGACGGAACATCATGCGGGCAATCCGTGCAGGGCCAGCGCGCGCAGCACGCGCTCGCGGTGGCCCGGGCCGTTGCCCGGTGCGATGCGCGCGTCGGGCAGCGCCAGGCCGTAGCGCAGACCGGCCGCGTCGGCGTCGAGCGCCCAGCCGGTCAGCCGCGCGAGTCGGGCTTCGAGCGACAGGGCGGCCGGCAGTTGCGCAAGATCCAGCCACAGTTCGCCGCCGTCCTGGCCGTCGAACTGCTTGGTCAGCAGCGGCAGGTCGGGCGCGCGTGCCCAGGCTTTCCAGGCGACGTGGCGCGGCGAGTCGGCGGCGCGGTGGTCGCGCAGGCTGGCGAATTCCTCGGTGCCGTCGCCCTGCGGCCGCAGGCCGGCGCGGCCCGCGTCGCTGGCCGGCAGTGGCGGGCGGCCGGCTTCGGGCTGCACGTAGACGAGGCAGCGCTGCTGTGGTTGCGCGTAGCTCCAGGCGCGGATCAGGCCCAGCGGGTAACGGGTGCTCAGCGTGACCCGGCCCGGCGTCAGCCAGCCGCGGCGGGTGGTCGGCAGTGACAGCGTCACCGCGCAGCGGCCGTTTGCGTCGACCGCGGCGTCCGCCGGTTCGGCGCCCGCCATCGCCAGCTGCAGCGCCGGGCGCGGGCGCGGTGCTTCATTGTCCAGCCACAGCGTGAAGCGCGCCGGCTGGCCGGCGAACACCGGCGTCGGGGGCGTTTCGCGAAGATGCAGCGCGAGCAGGTTGCGGAAGGTGTGCAGCAGCGCGACCTGACCCAGACCGGCCAGCATGAATACCAGCGCGAAGCCCAGGCTCAGCGTGTAGTTGATCGCGGTCAGCAGCATGGCGATCAGCGCCACGCCCCATACCAGCCCGACGCGGGTCGGCAGCACGAAGATGCGCCGGCGGTCCAGCGTCAGCGGCAGCGCGGGCGAACCACCGAGCGTGGCCAGCCAGCGGCGGAGTGCGTCGCGCATCAGGCCGGCAGCGCCACCGCCTGCAGCAGCGCGCGCGCCGCGTCGTCCGGACTGCCCTGTTCGAGCGCCGGCAGGCGGTGCAGCGCGACGGAGGGCAGCACCGCCTGCACGTCTTCCGGCAGCACGTGGGCGCGGTCGAACACCCGCGCGTGGGCGCGGGCGGCGGCCAGCAGCGCGAGACCGGCGCGCGGGCTCAGGCCGAGCCGCCAGGCGCCGCTGCTGCGGGTGTGCGCGATCAGCGCCTGCACATAGTCGATCAGCGCGTCGGCCACGTGCAGCGACTCGGCTTCGGCGCGCCATTGCGTCAGCGTCGCGGCGTCGGCCACCGGCGCCAGATCGGCCAGCAGGCTGCGCCGGTCGCGGCCGGTCAGCAGCGCGCGTTCGGCCGCCGGGTCGGGGTAGCCCATGGTGATGCGCATCATGAAGCGGTCGAGCTGCGATTCGGGCAGCGGGTAGGTGCCGATCTGGCTGGCCGGGTTCTGCGTCGCGATGACGAAGAAGGGCTCGGGCAGGCGGCGGGTTTCGCCCTCGACGCTGACCTGGTGCTCTTCCATCGCCTCCAGCAGCGCGCTCTGCGTGCGCGGCGTGGCGCGGTTCACCTCGTCGGCCAGCAGCACCTGCGTGAACACCGGCCCCGGGTGGAAGCGGAAAGCGCCGGTTTCGCGCTCGAACACCGATACGCCGAGGATGTCGGCTGGCAGCAGATCGCTGGTGAATTGCACGCGGCGAAAGTCGAGGCCGAACAGCTGGGCCATCACGTGCGCCAGCGTGGTCTTGCCGGTGCCCGGCACGTCCTCGATCAGCAGGTGGCCGCCGGCGATCAGGCAGGTCAGCGCCAGTTCGAGCCGGCTGCGCTTGCCGAGAATGAGGGTGGAGGCGGCTTCGACGACGGCGCGGGGAGCGAGGGTGGGCATGGCTTGAGCTACGTTAAGTTGTGGCGGGATGATCGGCGCGATACTGTAGAAACATGACGGCAGTACATGCCCGGCCCTGAAGCCGCGCGGTCCTGCCTGTGACACAGAGCCGGAACGGCCGGTTGCATCGATAACTGCAGGAATCCGGAGGAGAGGCGGTGACGACCGCATACATTACACACCGCGACTGTGCCCTGCATGACATGGGGCCGCACCATCCTGAATGCCCCGACCGCTTGGCCGCGATACAGGACCGCCTGATCGCCAGCGGTCTCGACGCCTACCTGCAGCACCACGACGCGCCGGCGGCCGACATCGACATGCTGGCGCGCGCGCACTCGCCGGAGTATCTGCGGCAGATCTTCGACGCGGTGCCGGGCAGCGGCATTGTCCATCTCGACCCGGATACCGCGATGTGCCCGAATTCGCTGCGCGCCGCACTGCGCGCGGCCGGCGCCGGCGTTCATGCGACCGATCTGGTGATGTCGGGCGCCGCGGTGAATGCCTTCTGCGCGGTGCGCCCGCCCGGCCATCACGCCGAATACGCCCGCGCGATGGGTTTCTGCTTCTTCAACAACGTCGTGGTCGCGGCGCGCCACGCGCTGGAAAAGCACGGGCTTGAGCGCGTTGCCATCATCGATTTCGACGTGCACCACGGCAATGGCACCGAAAACATCGTCGCCCACGACAATCGCATCCTGATGGTGAGCATTTTCCAGCACCCCTTCTACCCGTACTCGGGTGCGGAGCCGCTGGCCGACAACCTGTGCAACGTGCCGCTGCCGGCCGGCACCCGCGGCGACGGCTTCCGCGAGGCGGTGACGACGAAGTGGCTGCCGCGACTCGACGCCTTCGCGCCGCAGATGATTTTCATCTCGGCCGGTTTCGACGCGCACTACGAGGACGACATGGCGTCGCTCGGGCTGGTCGAGGCCGATTACGCGTGGGTCAGCACCGAGCTGATGAAGATCGCGAAGAAGCACGGCAAGGGTCGCATCGTGTCGATGCTTGAAGGCGGCTACGCGCTGTCGGCGCTGGGGCGCAGCGCGGTCGAGCACATCCGGGCGCTGGCCGAGCTGTGAGTGACCGGGAGCTGTTACAGACTGATCCAGTTGCCACTGTTGGGCTTGCACCCGCGCTCCGGTAGAATGGCGCGTTTCCTGCCGAAGCCACTGTTTCGCACATGATTACCGGATCGCTCGTCGCCATCGTCACTCCCATGAACGAGGATGGCAGTCTCGACTACGCCAGCCTGCGTCGCCTGATTGATTTCCACGTCGCCGAAGGTACCGACGGCATCGTCATCGTCGGCACCACCGGCGAGTCGCCCACCGTCGATTTCGACGAGCACTGCGAACTGATCCGTTTCACGGTCGAGCACACCGCCGGCCGTATCCCGGTCATCGCCGGCACCGGCGCCAACTCGACGCGCGAGGCGATCGAACTGGCGCAGCATGCGAAGTCGGTCGGCGTCGATGCCTGCCTGACCGTCGTGCCGTACTACAACAAGCCGACGCAGGAAGGCCTGTACCGTCACTTCCGCGCCCAGGCCGAAGCGGTCGATGTGCCCTTCATCCTGTACAACGTGCCCGGCCGCACGGTGGCCGATCTGGCCAACGACACGACCATCCGCCTGTCGGAAATTCCGAACATCGTCGGCATCAAGGACGCCACCGGCAATCTCGACCGCGCTGGCGAACTGATCAACCGCGCACCCGAGGGCTTCGCTCTGTACAGCGGCGACGACGCCTCGACCGCCGCCTTCATCCTGATGGGCGGCCACGGCTCGATCTCGGTCACCGCCAACGTCGCACCGCGCCTGATGCACGAAATGAACGCCGCCGCGCTGGCCGCCGACGCGGTCAAGGCGCGCGCGATCAACGCGAAGCTGATCGGCCTGCACCGTCAGCTTTTCTGTGAAGCCAACCCGATTCCGGTCAAGTGGGCCGTGCAGCAGATGGGCCTGTGCGGCCCGACGCTGCGTCTGCCGCTGACCGAATTGCAGCCGCAATTCCACGAGCAGGTCCGCGCCGCGATGAAGCAGGCCGGCGTGCTTGCCTGATCGTCCTCTGGTATCCCGTTCGATGAATCTGCTGAAGTTTTCCGCGCTGTGCGTGGCACTGGTGAGCGCGCTCACCGGCTGCTCGATGTTCGACAAGGTCATGGATTCAGGCAAGGTCGATTACAAGGCCCAGGCCAAGCGCACGCCGCGCCTCGACCTGCCGCCCGACCTGACGCTGCCGCAGCAGACCGACCGCTTCGCGGTGCCGGATTCCGGCGGCAAGGGTACGGCGACCATGTCGGCCTACAACGCCGACCGCACGAACACCGGCGGTGTGGTGCAGCCGCAGTCGTCGGGCGTGCTGCCGCAGGTCGACAAGATGCGCATCGAGCGCGCCGGCAGCCAGCGCTGGCTGGTGGTCAATGCCAGCCCTGACGATCTGTGGCCGCAGGTGAAGGAGTTCTGGCAGGAAACCGGTTTCCTGATCGACATCGAACAGCCGGAAGCCGGCGTGATGGAAACGGACTGGAACGAGAACCGCGCCAAGCTCCCGAACGACATCATCCGCAACACCATCGGGCGCCTGATCGACCAGCTCTACTCGACGCCCGAGCGCGACAAGTTCCGCACCCGCCTGGAGCCGGGCGCCGAGCCGGGCACCACCGAAATCTACGTCAGCCACCGCGGCGTGGTCGAGGTCTATACCAACGAGCGCAGCGACAACACCGTCTGGCAGCCGCGTCCGGCCGACCCCGAGCTGGAAGCCGAAATGCTGCGTCGCCTGATGGTGCGTCTGGGCGCCGACAACGAGCGCGCCAAGGTGCTGCTGGCCGCACAACCGGTGGCCGAGCGCGCGCAACTGGTGTCGGCCGACAAGGGCAGCACGCTGCAGGTGTACGAAGGTTTCGACCGCGCCTGGCGCCGCGTCGGCCTGGCGCTGGACCGCGTCGGCTTCACCGTCGAGGACCGCGACCGTTCGCAGGGTGTGTACTTCGTGCGCTACGTCGACCCGGAAGTCGACGCCACCGGCAAGAAGGATGGCGGCATCCTGTCCAAGCTGCTGTTCTTCATGCCGGACGACAAGCCGGACCCGAAGGCCGGCCAGAGCCAGTACCGCATCCTGGTCAAGGGCGAGGGCAAGCAAAGTTCGGTTCAGGTGCTCACCCGCGAAGGCGGCCTCGACGACACCCGCACCGCGAAGCGCATCCTGTCGCTGCTGCACGAGCAGCTGAAGTAAGCAGCGCGGCAATGCTCTGCCCCGTGCAGGAACAAAAGGCGCCCTCGGCGCCTTTTGTTTTTGTGCTCACCGTAACGGCCGCGTCGCGGCCAAGGCCGCTTCCACAGGGGGCCTTCACCCGAGCCTGCGCCGAAAACTGTGGGAGCGAGCTTGCTCGCGATTGCGACCTTGATCGAGGTCAGCGGCCAGCAACAGCCGCGTCGCGGCCAAGGCCGCTCCCACAGGGATAGAGCCCGATCCGCGGCCGCGGTCGGAGCGGGGTTCTGTGGGAGGGGTCTTCTGACCCCGACAGCAGCGGTGGGCAGTGCGCGGCGCCGCGTCAAGGACCGGTCGGCAGCGTTCAGGCCCGCATCGACAGCGCTTCAGCCTGTTCCGCGACTTCGGCCAGATTGACCACTTCGCCGATCACGACGATGGCCGGGCTGCCCAGCTTTGCGTCGGCGACGGCCTGCGGCAGGTCGCGCAGCGTGGAGACGACGGCACGCTGGCTGTCGCGGGTGCCGTTCTGGATCGCACAGGCCGGGGTGTCGGCGGCGAGACCGCCGACGTGCAGCGCCTCGGCGATGGACGCCAGCTTGCGCATGCCCATGTAGATGACCAGTGTCGTGCCGCAGCGGGCCAGTGCCGCCCAGTCGGGCTCGCGGCCCGGCTGGCCGTCTTCGCGTGCGTGGCCGGTGACGAAGGTGACGCCGCAGGCCATGTCGCGGTGGGTGACCGGCACGCCCAGCGTGGCCGGTACCGCGATGCCGGCCGACAGGCCGCTGACCACCTCGCATTCGATGCCGGCCCGGCGCAGCGTCTGCATTTCCTCGCCGCCGCGGCCGAACACGAAGGGGTCGCCGCCCTTGACCCGGCCGACCGTGAAGCCGGCGCGCGCATAGCGCAGCATCAGGCGTTCGATGAAGGCCTGCGGCGTGCTGCGACAGCCGCCACGCTTGCCGACGCGCACGATGCGGGCGTCGCTGCGCGCGTGTTCGAGCACGGCGGTGTCGGCCAGGTCGTCGACCAGCAGCACGTCGCAGCGGCCGAGCGCGCGCACGGCCTTCAGCGTCAGCAGTTCGGGGTCGCCGGGGCCGGCGCCTATCAGGTAGACCTTTCCGGTCCGGGGTGCGTAAGTCGTCATGACGAGTACCTTGCAAGTCCGGTGCCAGCCCCGGATACGTCGCGCCGACGCCGCGATTTCACCCGTCGCGGGCGTTGCGGCCGTCTGCCATGCCCGCGACGGGTGCATAGGCGCACCGTCGCTGTGCGGCCGGTGCTACAGTCAGACTGTGTCCCAGCAAATGACGCGCCGTGCCGAACGAAACCCTGAAATCCGACCGAACTGCCGAGGCGCGCACGCGCGGCGATGCCAAGGAACGCATTTTCGCGGCGGCCGAGAAGCTATTTACCGAGCAGGGCTACGCGGCGACCTCGATGCGCATGATCGCGTCGGCGGCCGGCGTCCCGCTGGCGTCGATCAATTACCACTTCGGGTCCAAGCGCGACCTGATGGAGAGCGTGTATCAGCGCGTGCTCGGGGCGGACGGCACACGCTCGGGCTACCTCGCCAAGCTCGAACGCGAGGCGGTCGAGGCGCCGTTGAGCGTCACCCGCATCGTCGAAACCTTCGTCGAGTCGACGCTGCGCCTGTCGCGCAAGGACACGGTGTCCGGCGCCGTGTTCAAGCAGCTGATCGGCCGCGCCTACTTCGAACCGGGCGACGATTTCATCCCCGAAGAGTACGTCCGCATCATGGACTGGTACCGCAAGGCGCTGATGCGCGCGCTGCCGGCGCTGCCCGAGGACGAACTGCTGCGCCGGATGTACTTCTTCGTCGGCATCGTGGCCTACGTGATGGCCGGGCGCGACGTGATGCACCTGCTCGGCCGCTGTTCACCGGCCTCCCGCAACGACCCTGAAAGCCTGCTGCGTGCGCTGGTGCCTTTCATCGTCGGAGGTCTCGAAGCGCCGCCGTCGGCGTGAGGCGGCCGATGCTTGGCGCGCGAATTGCTCGTGTCGTGTCATGAGCACACGCCTGTCCGTCCTATTCACCCGGGATCGCCCGCCTTGCTGAGTGTGCCCCTCGTCATGGTGCTGCTGGCGCTGGCCATCGCGCTGGCGCTGGTGTTCATGCGCCCGGAGCGCGTCAGCGACAGCTCGCCGGGGGGCGACGCGCAGCGCGCCTTCGGCGATTGCGAGCGGCTGCTGCAACTTGTCCATTCGCTGCAGCAGCACCGCGGCATGAGTACCGCCTGGCTGGCCGGCGACGCCCTGTTCGAATCGCCGATGCGCGCCCGGCGGCGCGCCGTGCAGCATGACATCGAAGCGCTGGAGACGACCGCACGCGCCGAGATGGCGCTGGAGGGGCCGTGCATCACGCGGTACGAACTGGCGCTGCTCGACGCGCAGTGGAAGGAACTGTGTGCCGCGCTGGACGGCAGCCCGGCAGCGATCGGCGCCGACGACAATCTGACGCGGCACAGCCTGCTGGTGTCGCACGTGCTGGGCTGGCTGGCGGCCGTCGGCAATCGCCGGATTGCGCCGGTCGCCGCATCGTCAGGCAGCGGCCTGCTGCGCACCTGGATCAGCACGCTGCCGGCGCTGGGCGAGCAGCTGGGGCAGGCGAGGGCGGTCGGCAGTGCGGCCGCCGCACGCGGGGTCTGTACGGCGGCCGAGCGCATGCGTCTGATGTATCTGGCGTCGCGCGCAGAGTCGCTGATGCATCAGGCGATCGCCGACACACCCCGTCTGCCGGGCGCCCTGCCGGCCACCGAGCGCATCGTCCGTCTGCTTGGCCTGCTGCGCAGCGACCTGCTCGGGGCGACCGACCGGATGACGGCGGAACTGTATTTCGCCGAAGCCACCGCGGCGATCGACGCCATTTACGCCTGGATGACCAGCTGCGAAGACGCGCTGCGCGGCGTGCTCGCGCAGCAGGTCGCGTCAGCCGGCTGAACTTTCCGCGACGCGCCGGCTGATGTGGGCCAGCGCCTCTTCGACCTGATCGATCAGGATCAGACACAGGTCGCCGCTTTGCAGCCGTTCCAGCGCGTGGTCGATGGCGACGAATTCGCCATTGATGTCGCACACCTCGCGCGTGCGGCTCGCGCCCTCCAGACCTTCACGCAGCAGCGCGATCACCTCGCCGTCCTTGCGCCCGCGCTGGCACTGGTCCTGGTAGAGCACCACGCTGTCGAAGGCGGCACCCAGGATCTGCGTCTGCTTGCGGATGTCCTCGTCGCGCCGGTCGCCGGCACCGCTGATGACCACGCTGCGGCGTTTCGCCGGCAGCGCGTCGATGGCCTGCACCAGCGCGCTGATGGCGTCCGGGTTGTGGCCGTAGTCGGCGATCAGCGTCGCGCCCTTGTAGTCGAACACATTGAAGCGGCCGGGCGCGGTCGCCGCGTCGGATACGAAGCTGGCAAGTGCTGCGCGGATGGACGACCAGTCGAAGCCGAGCGCCCAGGCGGCGCCGAGCGCTGCCATCGCGTTCTCGACCTGGAAACCCAGCTTGCCGCCACGGGTCAGCGGCACCTGCGACAGCGGAATGCGCACCGCGCTGCTGCCTTCGGCGGCCACCAGCGCGCCGTCGTCGACGTAGATGACGCGGCGGCCGCGGGCGCGGTGGGTGGCGATGACCGGGTGGGTACGGTCCTGCGCGAAGAAGGTGATCGAGCCGGGGCAGTGTTCGGCCATCGCCGCCACCACCGGGTCGGCGGCGTTCAGCACCGCCATGCCCTTGGGCGCGACGTTCTGCACGATCACCCGCTTCACCACCGCCAGGTCCTCGACGGTATTTATATAGGCGAGGCCGAGGTGGTCGCCGCTGCCGATATTGGTGACCACCGCCACCTGGCAGCGGTCGAAGCCCAGACCTTCACGCAGCACGCCGCCGCGCGCGGTTTCGAGCACCGCGCCGTCGACGTCCGGGTGGGCCAGCACGTTGCGCGCGCTCTTCGGGCCGCTGCAGTCGCCGGTATCGATGCATTCGTTGCCGACGAACACGCCGTCGGTCGTGGTCATGCCGACGCGCAGGCCGGTCTGTGCCATCAGGTGGGCGATCAGCCGCACCGTCGTCGTCTTGCCGTTGGTGCCGGCGACGGCGACCAGCGGAATGCGTGCGTCGTCACCGGGGCCGAACATGGTCGACACGATGGCTTCGCCGACCGCGCGTCCCTTGCCGAATGAGGGCGTCAGGTGCATGCGCAGGCCGGGTGCGGCGTTGACTTCGACGATGCCGCCGCCCTGTTCCTCCAGCGGCTTGAGCACGGTGCGGCAGACGATGTCGACACCGGCGATGTCCAGCCCTATGGTGCGCGCCGCCTCCACTGCGCGCGCCGCCAGTTCCGGGTGTACGTCGTCGGTCACGTCGGTGGCGCTGCCGCCGGTCGACAGGTTGGCGTTGTTGCGCAGCACGACGCGTTCGCCCAGCGCCGGCACGCTGTCCGGTGAGTGGCCCTGGACGGCCAGGCGAGCGAGCGCGATGTCGTCGATGCGCATCTTGGTCAGCGAAGTGGCGTGGCCGTCGCCGCGGCGCGGATCGGCGTTCACCTCATCGACCAGTTCGCGCACGGTGCGGCTGCCGTCGCCGATCACCTGCGGCGGTTCGCGGCGGGCGGCGGCGATGACGCGGTCACCGACCACCAGGAAGCGGTAGTCGGCGCCCGGAATGAAGCGCTCGACCATCACATCGCGGCTGATTTCGTAGGCCGCGTTGAACGCGATGCCCATGTGTTCGCGGCTGACGATGTTTACCGTCACGCCCTTGCCCTGGTTGCCGTCGCGCGGCTTGACCACCACCGGCAGACCGACTTCGAGCGCGGCGGCCCACGCCTCGTCGACGTCGCTCACCGTGCGGCCGCGCGGCACCGGCACGCCGGCGGCGTGCAGCAGCGCCTTGGTCAGTTCCTTGTCCTGGGCGATCGATTCGGCGACCGCGCTGGTGCGGTCGGTTTCGGCCGCCTGGATGCGACGCTGCCGGCTGCCCCAGCCGAGCTGCACCAGCGAGCCGTCGGTGAGCCGGCGGAACGGGATGCCGCGCGCGACGGCGGCTTCGACGATGGCGCCGGTGCTCGGGCCGAGGCGGATGTCCTCGTCCAGTTCGCGCAGCTGCTGCAGCGCCGCGGCGAGGTCGAAGCTGCCGCCTCCGGCGGCGGCGCGACAGAGCTGTTCGGCCAGTTCGAAGGCGAGGCGGCCGACCGCCTCTTCGGTGTATTCGACGACGACCTGATAGACGCCGGCGTCCACGGTCTGCATCGTGCAGCTGAAGGTAACCGGACAGCCGGCGCTGGCCTGCAGGCCGAGCGCGGCGAGTTCCAGCGCGTCGGCCATGGCCAGCGGCCCGCTGCGTGCGGTCGGGCGCAGCGGCCGGATGCCGGGGAAGAGGGCGCGCAGACGCTCGGCGAAACCGGGCATCGCGTCCAGCGAACAGTGTTCGCCGGTGCACGACACGATGGCTTCGATACAGGTGTGGCGGCTCCACAGATTGGGGCCGCGGAGGGCGCGCAGGCGGGTGATGTCCATGAAAGCGTTCAGGCGGTGTTTCAGGCCGGTACCGCGACGGGCACCGGGGGATCGAAGGTTTCGGCGCCGGTGCGCAACGCCGCCGGCGACAGGCCGAGCGACCAGGCGGCCGCCAGCGCGGCGAGCAGGTTCTCGGTCGCGTGCAGCGGTTCGCCGTCGGTCAGCGGCAGGCTGGCGAGCGGGCACAGCACTTCGGTGCGCTCGGCTTCGAGCAGACGGATCTGGCCGTCGCGCACGATGACTGCGCGGCCGCCGGACTGCACGTGGCTGCCGACGATGCCGTTGTCGGCGTGCGTGCTGTACCAGATCACCTCGCCGTCGCACAGCTCGGCCATCTCGGCCTGCAGCGGATCGTCGGCGTTCAGCACGCCGGTGCCACGGCGCAGTACCACGTCGATCTGGCTGCGCAGCACGTTGAACACGCGGTCGGACGAGTCGATGTAGTAGTCGCCGAAATGCGCTTCCGGATCGATGCGCGTGAGCACGCCGACCTGGCAGCGGTCGTAGGCCAGGCCTTCCTTCAGTATCGTTTCGAAGCTGTTCTCGATCACCGCCACTTCGGCGCCGGGATTCATCAGCACGCGCTGCGACGGCTCGAAGCGGGCGGCGTCGCCGTCTTCGAGGCGGCGGCTGTCGAGGTAGAGGCCGTCGCTGCAGGCGAGGCCGACGCGCTGGCCGGAAAAGCGCATCAGGTGCGCGATCAGCCGGGCGACCGTGGTCTTGCCGCGGGTGCCGCTGACGCCGATGACCGGAATGCGGCCGTCGTCGGCGGTCGCGAACAGGTGGTCGACGATGGCGCGACCAACCGGACGCGGCGTGCCGATGGCCGGCTTCAGATGCATCAGCAGGCCGGGGCCGGCGTTCACTTCGACGATGGCGCCGCCCTGTTCGCGCAGCGGGCGGCGGATGTCCTCGACCACCAGATCGATGCCGGCGATGTCGAGGCCGACCACGCGGGCGGCCAGCGCCACCAGGCGGGCGGTGTCCGGATGGACCTGGTCGGTCACGTCGTAGGCGATGTTGCCGTTGCGCTGCACCAGCACGCGGGCGCTTTCGGCCGGCACCGAGTCGGCGCTGTAGCCCTGGCGCTCCAGTTCGAAGCGCAGCTTGGCGTCGCGTTCGGGAATCAGCAGGTCGAGCGGGAATTCCTGCTCCGGTCCGCGGCGCGGATCGATATTGATCTGGCTGTCGAGCAGCTGGCGGACGGTGGATCGCCCGTCGCCGGTGATCCAGACGGTTTCGCCGGCAACCGCCGCGACCATCTGCTTGCCGACCACCAGCAGGCGGTGCTCGTTGCCCGGGATGAAGCGCTCGACCAGCACGTACTTGCTGTAGCGGCGCGCCAGTTCGTAGGCGGTGGCGACTTCTTCGCGCTTGGTCAGTTCGGCCGACACGCCGCGGCCGTGATTGGCGTTGGCCGGCTTGACGACCACTGGCACGCCGATGTCCTCGGCCGCAGCCCAGGCGTCGTCGGCGTCGCTGACTTCGCGGCCTTCCGGCACCGGCACGCCGCAGCCGGCGAGCAGGCGCTTGGTCAGGTCCTTGTCGCGCGAAATGCCTTCGGCGATCGCGGCGGTGCGGTCGGTTTCGGCGGTCCAGATGCGGCGCAGCTTGCGGCCGTAGCCCAGCTGCACCAGATTGCCGTCGTTCAGGCGGATGGACGGGATGCGACGGTCCTGTGCCGCCTCGACGATGCAGCCGGTGCTCGGACCCAGGCAGTGTTCGTCGACCAGGTCGCGCAGTTCCGAAACGGCTGCCTTGACGTCGAACGCGCGGTCGTCCATCGCCGACAGCACCAGTTCGCGTGCGGCGAGTATCGCGGCACGGCTGACGATGTGATTGCCGGAGATGACCACCACCTTGTAGACACCACGCTCGGACGTTTCGCGCGCCTTGCCGAAGTTGCCCTTCATGCCGGCCTGGTTCTGCAGTTCCAGCGTCACGTGTTCGAGTATGTGGCCGGGCCAGGTGCCTTCGCGCAGCCGGCGCACGAAACCGCCGCGCTCTTCGTAGCTGCACGTGTGTTCGTGCAGGGCGGGCAGCCAGTCGATCAGCCGATCGACGAAGCCGGGAATGGTGTTCGAGGGGGAGTCTTCGAGTTCGCCGATGTCTATCCAGACTTCGAGCGCTGGAACATAGGTCCAGATATTGGGGCCGCGCAGTTCGAGGGTGCGCAGGATTTCGATCGAGCGTTTACTCATCGTGCGGGGTCGGTGGTGGTCCGGAGCCCCGAGGTTGTTGAAAACATCGGCTTAACGGCGTCTTTGCGCTTTGGTTGACAGCTTTTTCATCTATTTTTGAACCTGCGTCGGGGACGTGTTCCGGCCCTGTCGCCGGCGCTATACTCCGCCGCCTCGCCGGGCTCCGTGTCGTCGAGCGCGTGCTCGTCGCCGGCCCCGCTTCATGCGTACCTTTCCGCACTCTTGCCGCCCGAAACCGCCCCGATGACCCGCGCCACCGAAGACCGCCTGCTCCCCGACGACCTGCCGCAGGCGTGGCGCAGCGGGCTGGCGGCGCAATTGCAGCCGGGCGAGGCGGTTCAGGTCTGGCTGCAGACCGATCTCGACGACACGCTTCATTTCGCAACGAATCTGCTGGTGCTGACCGACCGCCGGCTGCTGGCCTGTGCCGGTGAGCAGTGGCGCAACTGGCCGCTGGCCGCCGGCCAGCACTTCCAGCACCACGACCACGCCGGCGTCGGCACGCTGGCGCTGCACGACAGCGAACGCCGCCTCGCCGGCTGGCGCTACACGCTGGCGCTGAACACCGAAGCACTGCGGCTGGCCGACCAGCACACGCGACAGATCGAGCGGCTGACCCATCCCGACCACGTGGTCGAGGACGAGGACGGCCTGTGCCCGCGCTGCAAGGCGCCGCTGCCGCCGGACGACGACGAGTGCCCGCTGTGCGAACGCAGCACGACGCGCCCACCGTCCACCTGGGCGCTGCTGCGGCTGTGGCGTTTCGCCCGGCCATACCGCGGGCGTCTGTTCGCCGGCTTTCTGCTGACGCTGGCGTCGACCGCGGCCAATCTGGTGCCGCCCTACCTGACCATCCCGCTGATGGACAAGGTGCTCATTCCGCACCAGACCGGTACGCCGATCACGGTGGCGGCAGTGTGGCCCTATCTGGCCGGTCTGCTCGGCGCCGCACTGCTGGGCTGGGCGCTGGGCTGGGCGCGCACATATATATTGGCGCGCGTGTCGGAGCGCATCGGCGCCGACCTGCGCACCACCACCTTCGACCACCTGATGGGCCAGTCGCTGGAGTATTTCGGCGGCAAGCGCACCGGCGACCTGATGGCGCGCATCGGCGCCGAGACCGACCGCATCAACGTGTTCCTGTCGCTGCACCTGCTCGATTTCGCGACCGACGTGCTGATGCTGTTCATGACCGCGGTGGTGCTGTTCTCGATCAACCCGTGGCTGGCGCTGGTGACCCTGCTGCCGCTGCCGGTGATCGCCTGGATGATCCACACGGTGCGCGACCGGCTGCGCACCGGCTTCGAGAAGGTGGACCGCATCTGGGGCGAGGTGACCAATGTGCTGGCCGACACCATTCCGGGCATCCGCGTGGTGAAGGCTTTCGCGCAGGAGAAGCGCGAGTCGGCCCGCTTCGCTGCCGCCAATCGCCGCAACCTCGAAACCAACGATCGGGTGAACCGCGTGTGGTCGTTGTTTGGCCCGACGGTGACGCTGCTGACCGAGGTCGGCCTGCTGTTCGTCTGGGGCTTCGGCATCTGGCAGGTCGGCCGCGACCACATCACGGTGGGCGTGCTGACCGCCTTCATCGCCTACATCAGCCGCTTCTACCTGCGCCTGGATTCGATGAGCCGCATCGTGTCGGTGACGCAGAAGGCGGCAGCCGGTGCCAAGCGCATCTTCGACATCCTGGACCACGGTTCCAGCGTGCCGGAGCCGGCGCGGCCGGTGCATCTGGCGCGGGTCGAAGGCCGCATCGAACTGCGCGGCGTGGCTTTCCGCTACGGCAACCGCGCGGTGCTGCGCGGCGTCGATCTCGACATCGCGCCGGGTGAATTCATCGGCCTGGTCGGCCACAGCGGCTCCGGCAAGAGCACGCTGGTGAACCTGATCAACCGCTTCTACGACGTGTCCGGCGGCAGCATACGGATAGACGGCACCGACATCCGCGCGCTGCCGGTGGCCGAGTACCGGCGCCACATCGGCCTGGTGCTGCAGGAGCCTTTCCTGTTCTTCGGCACCATCGCCGACAACATCGCCTACGGCAAGCCTGAGGCCACGCGTGCCGAGATCATCGCGGCGGCGCGGGCAGCGCACGCGCATGAATTCATCCTGCGTCTGCCGCACGGCTACGACTCGATGGTGGGTGAGCGTGGCCAGACCCTGTCGGGCGGCGAGCGCCAGCGCATCTCGATCGCCCGTGCGCTGCTGATCGATCCGCGCATCCTGATACTCGACGAGGCGACCTCATCGGTCGATACCGCGACCGAGAAGGAAATCCAGCGCGCGCTCGACAACCTGGTCGAGGGCCGTACCACGCTGGCCATCGCCCACCGCCTGAGTACCTTGCGCAAGGCCGACCGGCTGGTCGTGCTCGACCGCGGCCAGATCGTCGAGGTCGGCCCGCACGACGAACTGATGGCGCGCGAAGGTCACTATTACCGGCTCTACATGGCGCAGCAGCGGCTGGCCGAAGCCGATGCCGCCGAAGGAGCGCTGGCATGACGATTTCGCTCGAACGCGACGCGCACGGCCTGCTGGTTTTCGTCGACGCCGCAGGCGAGCGCCACGCCGGCGTGCAGCCGGTGCGCGCCTTCCCGCTGTCGGCGCCGGGCGAGGGCGTGGCGCTGATGTCGGCCGACGGCCACGAACTGGCCTGGTTCGACGCCCCGGACGCGCTCGACGCCGCCAGCCGCGCATTGCTCGACGAGGAACTGTCGCGCCGCGAATTCATGCCGCGCATCCGCAGTATCGCCGGCGTATCGAGCTTTTCCACGCCCTGCGACTGGGACATCGTGACCGACCGCGGCGCCACCCGCTTCACGCTGCGCAGCGAAGACGACATCCGCCGCCTCGGCGGCGCACGGCTGCTGATCACCGACAGCCACGGCATCCACTACGAAGTCGCCGACATGAAGGCGCTCGACCGGCCCAGCAGGCGCATCCTCGACCGCTTCCTGTGATCGATCCGCGGGCATCGCCGCGGGTGCCCCGCAAGCGCAGAATCGCCTTTCCTCCCATTCGCATGTCGTGACGCGAGGCCGTCGTTCGTCGAGAGCGTAATGAAAGTTTTTTTCATTGGAGTGGTTTAAACATACACGAATGTATGTTTATAATCGGCCCGGTATCTGCGTGGTCGGTCCACGCATCGATCATTGCCAAGCGCGGCGCCGACTGCGCGTTACTCCGGGATAAGCGATGAAAAAGGAAACGGATTTCTTTCGGGCCGTGGGCCTGCTGGGTGCAGGTCTGCTGGCGCTTGCGCTGGCCGGCTGCGGTCAGGACAAGGGTGGCGAGCACGCCAATGGCGGCATGCCGCCGGCTGCGGTGAAGGTGCTCACCGTGACGCCGCAGGAAGTGCCGGTGCATTACGACTACGTCGGCCAGGTGGCCGGTTCGCGCGAGATCGAGGTGCGGGCGCGGGTGACCGGCATCGTCGAGAAGCGGCTGTACGAGGAAGGCCAGCGCATCAAGGAAGGGCAGGTGATGTTCCGGCTCGACGCCGCGCCATATCGTGCGCGCGTCGCTGCAGCAGATGCCCAGCTCGATCAGGCGAAGGCGCAGCTGGCGCAGGCCGAGCGCGAGTACGCGCGGGTGAAGCCGCTGGCGGATGCCGAGGCGGCCAGCCGCAAGGAAGCCGACGACGCGCAATCGACGCGCGATCTGGCGCGTGCTGCGGTCAAGGCGGCCGAGGCGCAACTGCAGCAGGCGCAGATCGATCTGGGCTACACCGACGTGCGCGCGCCGCTGGGCGGCGTCGCCGGTCGCGCGCTGAAGGTCGAGGGCAGTCTCGCCGTGGCCGGGGGCGACAGCCTGCTGACCACGCTGGCGCAGACCGACCCTGCTTATGTGAACTTCGGCGTCGGCGAAGTGGAATACCTGCGCACCCGCGACGAAGTCGCGCGCGGCGCGCTGAAGCTCGATCCGCAAGGCTTCCTGGTCAAGCTCAAGGGCTCGGATGGCGCCGAATTCCCGCGTAGCGGCCGGCTCGGCTTCCAGGACTACAAGGCGGATACCAGCACCGGTGCCTTCGCGCTGCGTGCCACCTTCGAAAACAAGGACGGCAAGCTGTCGCCGGGCCAGTTCGTGCGCGTGCTGCTGTCCGGCGCCACCCGCCCGGACGCGATCGCGGTGCCACAGCGCGCCGTGCTCGACAGCCCGAACGGCAAGTTCGTGTACGTGATCGCCGAAGCCGACGGCAAGACGCTGGCGCAGCCGCGTCCGGTCAAGCTCGGCGAATGGGCGCAGCTCGGCGGCGAACTGGGCAATGCCTGGGTGATTCGCGAGGGCCTGAAGGCGGGCGAGCGCGTCATCGTCGATGGCATGGCGCGCATCTTCGTGCCTGGCTCGCCGGTGCGCATTGACGACGGCTCCGCGCCGGCACAGCCGCCGGCAGGTGCTGCGGCACCGGCCGCGCAGTAAGGAGCCGCCATGTTTTCGCGCTTCTTCATAGACAGGCCGATCTTCGCCTTCGTCATTTCGATATTGCTGGTGCTGGCGGGTCTTGCCGCCATGCGCACGCTGCCGATCGCGCAGTACCCGGAAATCGCGCCGCCCGAAGTGATGGTGCGCGCGGTCTATCCGGGCGCTTCCGCCGAAACCATCGCGCAGACCGTGGCCGCACCGCTGGAAAGCGTCATCACCGGCGTCGAAGGCATGATGTACATGCGCTCGACCTCGACCTCGAATGGCGTGGTCGAAATCTACGCCACCTTCGAAATCGGCACCGACCCCGACAAGGCGGCGGTGAACGTGAATAACCGGGTCAAGCAGGCCGACGCCCGTCTGCCCGAAGAGGTTCGCCGGCAGGGCGTGGTGGTCGAGAAGGGCTCGTCCGCCTTCCTGGCGGTGATGGCTTTCTACTCGCCGGATGGCACGCACGAACAGCTCTACACGTCGAACTACGTGACGCTGAACGTGCTGGACAACATCAAGAAGATTCCGGGCACGACCAACGTGCAGATCTTCGGTGCCAAGGACTACGCCATGCGCATCTGGGTACGCCCGGACCGCATGACGCAGCTCGGCGTCACCGTGCCCGAGATCGCCGCTGCGCTGCGCGAGCAGAACGCGCAGTTCGCCGCCGGCAAGATCGGCCAGTCGCCGACCGGCGGCGACCAGGACATGGTCTACACCATCACCACCAAGGGCCGGCTGTCCACGGTCGAGGAATTCGAGAACATCATCCTGCGCTCGAATGCCGATGGCACGAAGCTGCGCCTGCGCGACGTCGCGCGCGTCGAACTGGGTTCCAAGGACAACGACTTCAACGGCACCTACAACGGCAAGCCGGCGGTGCTGATGGGCGTGTTCCTGCAGCCGGGCGCCAACGCGCTGGACGTGGCCAAGGAAGTGAAGGGTGCGGTGGCCGAGATGGCGACCCGCTTCCCGCCGGGCATGACCTATGCCATTCCGTACGACACCACGCGCTTCGTCGAGGTGTCGATCAAGGAAGTGGTGAAGACGCTGGGCGAGGCGATGATCCTGGTGTTCATCGTCGTGTTCGTGTTCCTGCAGAACATCCGCGCCACGCTGATCCCGGTGCTGGCGGTGCCGGTGTCGCTGCTCGGCACCTTCGCCGGCCTGCACGTGCTCGGCTACTCGATCAACACACTGACGCTGTTCGGCATGGTGCTGGCCATCGGCATCGTGGTCGATGACGCCATCGTGGTGCTGGAGAACGTCGAGCGCATCATGCACGAGCAGAGGCTGAGCGCTCGCGAGGCTGCGCTGAAGGCGATGCACGAGGTGACCGGACCGGTCATCGCCATCGTGCTCGTGCTGACCGCGGTGTTCGTGCCGATCGCCTTCCTTGGCGGCCTGACCGGCGAGCTGTATCGCCAGTTCGCGGTGACGATCTCGATCGCCGTCGTGCTGTCCGGCCTGGTCGCGCTGACGATGACGCCGGCGCTGTGCGTGGCGCTGCTGAAGAACGAGCACAAGAGCACGGCGCGCATCTTCGTCTGGTTCAACGACTGGTTCGCCCGCGTCACCCACCGCTACACCGGTGCCGTGACCTGGATGATCCGTCGCTCGGCGGTCGGCGTCGTGCTGTTCATCGGCATGGTGGTGATCACCGCCGGTCTGTGGAGCAAGACACCGGGTTCGCTGGTGCCGGACGAGGACCAGGGCTATTACATCGCCGCCATCTTCCTGCCGGACGGCGCCACGCTGGAGCGCACCGACAAGGTGGTGGACGAGGTGATGAAGGCGATCCAGTCCAACCCGGCCAACGAGCACGTGATGGCCTTCGCCGGCATGGACTTCATCGGCGGTGGCTTCAAGAACAGCGCGGCCACCATCTTCGTCAGCCAGAAGCACTGGGACGAGCGGACGATGAGCACGCAGCAGCTGGTGGGCGAACTGTTCGGCAAGACCGCGGGCATCAAGGAGGCGCTGGTGCTGGCCTTCAACCCGCCGGCCATCTTCGGTCTGGGCAACACCGGCGGCTTCGAGTTCTATCTGCAGAACCGCGGCGACGGCGGCACCAAGCGCCTGGTCGAGAACATGGGCGCGCTGGTTGGCGCCTCGCACCAGAGCACGGTGCTGGCCGGCGGCCTGCAGACCCTGTGGCGGCCGAACGCACCGCAGCTCTATGTCGACGTCGACCGCGAACGCGCGAAGTCGCTGGGCATTCCGCTCGACGACGCGTTCACCACGCTGGCCGGCACGCTGGGTACCTTCTACGTGAACGACTTCAACAAGTTCGGTCGCGTCTGGCAGGTGCTGATGTCGGCCGAGAGTCAGTACCGCCGCACGCCGGAGGACATTGGCCGCCTGTACGTGAAGAACACGGCCGGCGACATGGTGCCGGTGTCGGCCTTCGCCAAGGTCGAGTACAGCTCGGGCCCGGACACGGTGGACCGCTACAACAACCTGCCGGCGGTGAAGCTGATGGGCCAGGCCGCACCGGGCTATTCGTCCGGCCAGGCCATCGCCGAGGTCGAGCGGCTGGTGAAGGATCTGCCGGGCGACATGAGCTACGAATGGACCGGCGCCGCCTTCCAGGAAAAGCGCGTGTCGAGTGCGGCCGCGCTGGCGCTGATCATGGCGGCGGTGATGGTGTTCCTGATTCTCGCCGCCCAGTACGAGAAGTGGTCGCTGCCGTTCTCGGTGCTGCTGGCCATGCCCTTCGGCATCTTCGGTGCGCTGGCGGCGGTGTGGCTGCGCGGCATGACCAATGACGTGTATTTCCAGATCGGTCTGGTGACGCTGCTCGGCCTGTCGGCCAAGAACGCCATCCTGATCGTCGAGTACGCGGTGCTGAAGCATCACGAAGGCTATCCGGTCGCCGCCGCGGCGATCGAGGCGGCGCGCCTGCGCCTGCGCCCCATCGTGATGACCTCGCTCGCCTTCATCCTCGGCGTGCTGCCGCTGGCCATCTCGACCGGCGCCGGCGCCGGCGCGCGGGTGTCGGTGGGTACCGGCGTCATCGGCGGCATGCTGGCCGCGACCTTCCTTGCCATCTTTTTCGTGCCGCTCTTCTACAAGCTCATCGTCGATCGCCGCCTGGCGACGCCGGAAGAAGAGCTGAAGGTGCACAAGCCGGAGACGCCCCATGTCCACGCACATCATTGATCCGGCGCGCCGCACGCTGCTGTCGGCCGCCGTGGCCGCGGCCCTGCTGTCGGCCTGCGCACTGAACCCGAAGCCGACGCCGGAACTCGACCTGCCGGCGGTGACCGCGACCACGCCGGTCGAGATCGACCGCTGGTGGGAAAGCTTCCGCGACCCGGTGCTGGACGGCCTGATCGCCGAGGCGCTCGAACGCAACGACGATGTCGTGATCGCGGTGCAGCGCGTGCAGTCGTCGCGCGCCGCGCTCGACCTGGTGCGCATCAACCGCCTGCCGGACGCCAGCCTGTCGCTGTCGGGCTCGCGTCAGCAGTACAGCAACGAGCGGCCGATCCCGGGCCGCTCGCGCCAGTACAACACGGTGATCGGCGGCATTTCGGCGTCCTACGAGCTGGATCTGTTCGGTCGCCTGTCCGGTCAGCGCGACGTCGCGCGCCAGCAGCTCGCGGCCAGCCGCTACGCGCTCGAAGGCCTGCGCGCGTCGGTCACCGCTCAGGTGGCGCGCGCCTATTTCAGCCTGCGTGCGCTCGACGCCGACGAGGCGCTGCTGTCGCAGACGCTGGCCACGCGCGACGCCGCACTGGCGCTGCGCGAAAAGCAGTTTGCCGGCGGCACCATCGGCCGCTACGACCTGGAAATTTCGCGCTCGGAACGCGCCAGCGTGGCGGCAGCACTCGCCACCACGCGCAGCGGTCGCGAACAGGCGGAAACCGCACTGGCCGTGCTGCTCGGCCGCTCGCCGCGCGAGCTGGTCGAGCGCATTCCGGACCGCGGTCTGGCGCTGTCGACGCTGGCAGTGCAGCCGGAAATCCCGGCCGGTCTCAGTTCCGACCTGCTGGCGCGACGCGCCGACGTGCGCGCGGCAGAGGCCAATCTGGCCGCGGCCAGTCTGAGCGTCGAAGTGGCGCGCACGCAGTGGTTCCCGACCATATCGCTGACTGCCGGCCTGGGCGGCGAAAGTGCGGCACTGGGCAGCCTGCTGTCGTCGTCGGCCCGCACCTGGAACATCGGTGCGGCGATCGCGCAGCCGCTGGTCGGCCTGCTCAGCACGCGCGCCATCGTCGCGCAGTCGGAAGCCGAACGTGCGCAGATCGCACAGACCTACCAGCAGGCCGCCCGCCAGGCCTACGCCGACGCGCTGAGCGCACTGTCCGCCGCCCGCGGTGCGCGCGAGGCGATGGAAGAAACCGCCACGCTGTTCGACGCCACCTCGAAGGCGCGCGATCTTGCCGAGAAGAGCTACGAAGCCGGGCGTGCCAGCCGCATCGTGCTGCTCGACGCCGAACGCGAAAAGCTGTCAGCCGAACGCCAGCTCATTTCCACCCGCCTCGATCGCGTGACCGCACTGGTGAACACCTACCAGGCGCTGGGCGGCGGCTGGTCGGGTCGCATCGAGACCGGTGGCGACGACGAAAAGCTGGAGAACGCGCCGACCGCGTCACGCTGAAGATTTCCTTTCCTCCTCCAAGGAACTTGAGCGCGGGCTTGTCCCGCGCTTTTTTTTTCGCCGCTCAGGTTGAGAGCGTTTCAGGCTGCCATCACCGTCTGCACCGGTGGTTCGCTGACCGATTCCACCGCCGCCAGAAATTCCGCACCCCAGCGCACGATGTCGTTGTGCTGGACGATGGCGAACAGTTCGCGCAATCGTGACTCGGCTTCGGCGCGGTGGATGTTCAGCGCGTACAGGCATTTGTCGCGCAGGTCGTTGCGGTCGTGCGGGTTGGTCAGCACCGCGCCGTGCAGCTCGGCCGCCGCGCCAGCGAACTCCGACAGCACCAGCACGCCACCGCCCTGCATCAGCCCCTGGGTGGCGACATACTCCTTGGACACGAGATTGAGCCCGTCGCGCAGCGGCGTGATCCACATGACGTCGGCGATGGCGTAGTAGGCCACCAGTTCGGCGAACGGGATGGGGCGGAAGAAGAACTGCACCGGCGTCCAGCCGACGCGCGAGAAGCGGCCGTTGATGCGGCCGACCGCCTGTTCGATCTGCGTCTGCAGCGTGTCGTAGATGGTCATTTCGCTCGCTGCGGGCACGCATACGGCGATCAGCGTCACTTTCTGCCGCAGCTCCTCGTTCTGTTCGAGCAGCTGTTCGAAGGCGAGCAGCTTTTCCAGCGTGCCCTTGGTGTAGTCCAGCCGCTCGACCGACAGGATGACGCGTTGCCCCGTCATTTCGCGTCGTAGCCGGTCCATCAGACGGGCGCTCTGCGTGTCGGCGAGAATGCGGCCGATGCGGCCGACATCGAGCCCGACCGGGTGAGCGCCGATGCCGATGCGCCGGCCATGCACCTCGATCCCCGTCGTCATCTCGTCCAGCCCGACCGCGCAGCCGTAGGTGAGGAAGCGTGGTGCGCAGTTCCTCGTTTCGAGCACGCGCAGCGGCGCCACGCCGCGCGCGACGTCGACGAAGTTCTCGGCCTGGCGCGGAATGTGGAAACCGATGTAGTCGCACTGCAGCAGGCTGCCGACGATGTCGCGCCGCCACGGCATCACGTTGAACACGTCGGCCGACGGGAAATAGGTGTGGTGGAAGAAGGCGATCTTCAGATCGGGTCGCAGCTCGCGCAGCGCTGCCGGCACCATCCACAGGTTGTAGTCGTGCAGCCATACCGTGGCGCCGTGCGCCGCCTCGGCGGCGGTGCGTTCGGCGAACAGCCGGTTCACCTTCAGGAACACCTGCCAGTCGTCCTCGCGGAACTGCGCGCGCTCCCAGAAAGTGTGCAAGGTCGGCCAGAACGCCTCCTTCGAGAAGCGCTTGTAGAAGATGTCCACGTCCTGCGTCGTCAGCTCGACGCGGGCACAGCGCAGGCCGGGGTACTGCTCGCGGTCGACCGTGGTGTGCGTTTCGAAGCGGGCGTCGCCGGCGTGCGCGCTCGACCAGGCGATCCACGAACCTTTGCGCCCATCGGCGAAGAAGCTCAGCAGGGTCGGGATGATGCCGTTCGGCGAGCGGTGCGGCCGGCGCAGGATGGTGCCGTCGTCGTCGATCGCTTCCTCGTAGGGCAGGCGGTGATAGACGATGACCAGTTCCGACTTGCCGCAGGGCGCCATGGTTTCGCTGCCGGGCGGCAGCAGCAGCGTGCGGTCGATGAAGCGGAAGAAGTCGAGTGCTTCGAGGATGCCGGCACAGCCGACGCGGCGCGAATGCAGCACGCGCGTGCGGTCGGCGGTGGCGGCCAGCAACGCTGCTTCCGATTCGCCGACGCAGACGCCGCGGAAGCCCTGCTCGAACATCGACAGGTCGTTCAGCGTATCGCCCGCCACCAGTACGTGGTTCATGTCGATACCGAGGTCATGCACCAGCCGGCGCAGCGTGCTGCCCTTGTTCACGCCGCGCGGCAGGAAATCGAGATAGCGGTCGGCCGAGTACAGCAGGTCGCAGTTCTGTTCGTTGGCGATGCGGTATAGCTCGTCGGTCACCGCGTCGCTGTCGCAGAAATAGGAGCAGCGTCGCTGTTGCGGCACCTCCTGTCGCTGCAGGCCGGGAATGCCCTGCAGCGCCTCGCTCACTGCGCGCTCGCCCGGCCACAGCGCATCGATGTCGGCCTGCAGCGGCTGCACAGCCTGTCGGGTGCGTCCATCGACCACGGTGGCACCGACGTCGGCGATGACGTAGTGCGGCACCGGGATGGCTGCATCGGACAGGATGGGCAGCACGGCTTCGAGGCCGCGGCCGGTCACGAACACCAGCGTGATGTCCGGATCGTTGCTGATCAGTTGATAGAGCTGCTGGCGTGCGTCGGTGTCGCCGGCGAGAAAGGTGCCGTCCAGATCGGTGGCGATGAGCATGTCGTACTCCCTGTGGAAAGGTTGGCGGTCGGGGTGAAGGTCAGCGGGTCTCCGTGGTGGATGTGTCGGGATCGGGGCGGGCGGTGCCAGCCAGTTCGAAGGCGGTCGAGGTGGTGCGCACCATGGGCAGGAAGCGCGTCTGCAGCGCGACCTGCGCCGGCATGCGGCGCAGCAGCGAGGAGGCAAGCAGCGCCAGCACGCCCTGGGTCAGCGCGAACCACATTGGCAGCGCGTCGG
>Ga0123397_127141_pt1 | contig 42282 bp, 45 predicted proteins | sample T10HLNH4metaT_FD_89925 | JGI IMG/M metagenome (GOLD analysis project Ga0123397, IMG submission 89925) | Methane-oxidizing artificial microbial communities from Washington, USA to study methane cycling - T10-HLNH4 metaT (Metagenome... ... | reverse complement strand
CCTGGTCCTGGCCGTCGATGAAGCCGGTGATCAGCGGCCGGCGGGCCGGATTGGCGTAGGCCTCGCCCTCGGTGCCGCGCATGAGCATGGAGCGGCCCCCATCCAGACGCAGGAACTGCGTCATCTTCTCCATGTACTCCGGGTGCGTCACCGGTACCACCCGCACGCTGCGGCCGGGCATCGGATCGATCATCTTGGTCATCGAGTGGCCGGAGTTGCGCAGGCCCAGCTGCGGCCGCAGCGACAGCAGCGCGTCCAGCCCGGGCAGCAGGCGGTCCACGCCGATGAAGGCGATGCGATGCCGGGCCAGCAGCGTGGCCGCTTCCGCGGCGGTCTGCGCTTCCGGCAGGTCGAGCGCGCGCAGCAGCGCGAACGGGTCGGCCCGGGTGTCGAAATCGAAGCGGCCGTGGATGAGCACCGGCACGCCGTCACGCGCCAGCATCATGGCCAGCAGCGGCATCAGGTTGGGACGGCGGCGCGCACCGTTGTAGGTGGGCAGCACGACCGTGCGGGCGCCGGCCGGGGCGTCTATGCGGGCGAGCCGGGCGTCGAGGGCGGCCTTGAAGCCGAGCAGTTCGTCCAGCGACTCGCTCTTGATGCGCATCGCCAGCACGATGGCGCCGAGCTGCAGCGGTGGCACCTTGCCGTCGAGCATGTCGCCGAACAGCGCCTGCGCATCCTCGCGCGACAGCGAGCGCGAGCCCTTGGCACCGCGTCCGATTTCCTTGATCTGTTTCGTGTAGTCCATGGGTACAGGATTATGCCCCCGCCGGACCGGGCGTCCGGCTGCGTTATAGTCGGATTCGGCCGGATCGGCCGGACTGGAACCTTGCGCCTGTCGCGGGGTCCGGGCAGATCCGCGTCGTGCAACGCATACCTATAAGGAGATGGAGATGAAAGTCGGTTTCGTCGGACTGGGACTGATGGGACGCCCGATGGCAGGCCATGTGGCCAAGGGCGGCCACAGCCTGCACCTGTGGGCGCGCCGCCCGGAGTCGCTCGCACCGTTCGCCGACAGCGGCGCCACCGTGCATGCCAGCATCGCCAGCATGGCGCGCGAGGTCGATGTGCTGTTCTCGATGGTGGCCGATGCGCCGGACGTCGAACAGGTGGCGCTCGGCCCGCAGGGCGTGGCCGAAGGGGCCGCCGGTCGCACCGATCTCGTGTTCGTCGACATGAGCACGATCGCGCCGGATGCCGCCCGGAACATTGCCGGTCAGCTGGCGGCCAAGGGCGTATCGATGATCGACGCGCCGGTGTCCGGCGGCGAGGTCGGCGCCATCAATGCCACGCTCACCATCATGGCCGGCGGTACCCAGGACGCCTTCGACCGCGTGCTGCCGCTGTTCCAGCTGATGGGCAAGAACGTCACCCGGGTGGGCGACAGCGGCGCCGGCCAGGTGGCCAAGGCCTGCAACCAGATCCTGACCGGCGTGGGCGTGCTCGCGCTGGCCGAAGCGTTCGCCTTCGCCGAAAAGAGCGGTGTCGACGCCGCCCGCGTACGCGAGGCGCTGCTCGGCGGTTTCGCCTACAGCCGCATCCTGGAAAACCACGGCCAGCGCATGCTGGACCGCAACTTCAAGCCGGGCTTCAAGTCCTGGATGCACCAGAAGGATCTGCGCATCGTCATGAACGAGGCGCACCGCATGGGTCTGGCACTGCCATCGGCCGCCGCCGCCGCACAGATGCTGAACGCGATGGTGGGTCAGGGCCTGGGCGAGGAAGATTCGATCGCGGTGCTCAAGGTGCTGGAAGACCTCGGCGGCGTCGAGCGCTGAGGGGCGGGCGATGAAGATCGGCTTCATCGGTCTGGGCGTGATGGGACGCGCCATGGTGGCCAACCTGCTGCGCGCCGGTCACGAGGTGACGGTGTGGGCGCGCCGCGCCGAATCGATGCAGCCGCTGCAGGCCCTGGGCGCACGCACCGCCGCGAGCCCGGCCGACTGCGCGCGCGGCATGGAGGCGGTGTGCACCATCGTCACCACCGGCGACGACGTGCGCCAGGTGGTGCTGGGTCCGCAGGGCGTGATCGAGGGGGCGCAGCCGGGCTGCGTGCTGATTGACCACTCGACCATTCCGCCGTCGGTGGCGCGCGATATCGCGGCCGCGCTGGCGGCGCGCGACATCGACATGCTGGATGCGCCGGTGTCCGGCGGCGAGCGCGGCGCGATCGACGCCACGCTGTCCATCATGGCCGGCGGCGACGCGGCGGTATTCGAGCGCATGAAGCCGCTGCTGTCGGCAGTCGGCCGCACGCTGGTGCATGTCGGCCCGACCGGCGCCGGTCAGGTCACCAAGGCCTGCAACCAGCTCATCCTGTGCGCCTTCATCGAAGCGGCGGCCGAAGCGGCGCGTCTGGCCGCGGCCAGCGGCGTGGATTTCGGCAAGGTGCGTGAAGCCATGCTGCACGGTTCGGCCGGCTCGAAAGCGCTGGAGCTGTTCGGCGGCAAGATGGCCGGTCGCGATTTCAGTGCCGGCGTGCAGTCACGCCTGCATCACAAGGACATGGGCATCGTGCTGGGCGAGGCGGTGCAGCTCGGGCTGGCGATGCCGCTGTCGGCGTCGGTGTGGCAGCAGCTCAATGCGCTGATGGCGCACGGCGGCGGCACGCTGGATACCTCGGCGCTGCTGACCGTGCTGGAAAGGCAGAGCAGCCCCCGCTGAATCCGCGCGGCGGCGGCGCGCCGTGGCTCAGTGACGGCGGCCGGTCAGCACCGGGAAATCGAAAGCCGGTTCGCGGCCGGCCATCAGTTCCGCCAGCAGGCGGGCCGAGCCACAGGACAGGGTCCAGCCCAGCGAACCGTGGCCGGTGTTGTACCAGAGGCCGTTGATCCGGCTGCGGCCGATCAGCGGCACATTGCCCGGCGTGCAGGGGCGCAGCCCGGCCCAGGCCTCGGCGCCCTCGATGTCGCCGGCGTCCGGGCACAGCGCGCGGGTCAGTGTCTTCAGCAGTTCCACCCGTTCCGGCTCCACAGTCACCGTATGGCCGCCCAGTTCGGCCATGCCGGCCACCCGCACCCGGTCGCCCAGACGCGACAGCACGATGCGGTGCTCTTCGTCGGTCAGGCTCACGTGCGGCGCACCCGGTCCGGCAGCGAAGGTGAGCGAATAGCCCTTGATCGGGTACAGCGCAGGCCGCGGCCCGTGCTGTTCCACCAGCTGCCGGGTGTGGGTGCCCAGTGTGCACACCACCTGTTCGCCACGCAGCAGTCCGCGCACGCCACGGGCGTCGCGCACCGCGACGCCACGTACCGTGTTTTCGTGCACGTCCAGCGCTTCCACCGTGGTTTCGAAATGGAAGGTGACGCCGGCGTCCGCGCAGGCCCGCGCCAGCGCCTGCGTGAACAGGTGGGCGTCGCCGACCTCGTCGTTCGGCGCGTGCAGGCCGCCGGCCAGCGTGCGGCCACCCGCCAGTGCCGGTTCGATCTCAAGACAGCGCGCCGGGTCGCAGTATTCGAGCCGGATGCCGTGCGGCGCCAGCCATGCGGCCCGCGCGCGGGCGCGCTCAAGCTCACGGCGGTCGGAAAAAACGTGCAGGATGCCGCTGTCCGACTGGTCGTAGCTCAGCTGCAGCGTGCGCTGCAGCTGCCGCAGCTCGGCCTGGCTGCTGACCGCCAGTCGCGCCAGCGCATCGGTATTGCGGCGGACCCGGCCCGGCAGGCATTCGTACAGGAAGGCCGCCATCCAGCGCCATTGCCGGTGATTGGCCGTGGGCGAGAAGCGGACCGGAGCGCGGCTGTCCACCCATCCGCGCAGGCCGATCAGCGGTGCCTGCGGGGTGGCCCAGGGGCCGGCGTGACTGACCGAGATCTGGCCGCCATTGGCGAAGCTGGTTTCCAGTGCGGAGGCGGCCTGCCGGTCGATGACCGAAACGGTGTGACCGGCCTGGCGCAGATGCCAGGCGGTGGTGATGCCGACGACACCGGCACCGAGGACGAGGATGTGCATGCGGTTTTGCTGTTCTTCGACGCGGGAAGGGACTGTGCCAAGGCCCCGCGGGTTCCGTGTCGCCACGCTTGCGCCGCCGTAAACCTTTGCGGCGTGAAATCGTGTGACCCGAATGATGGTGCTGTGCACGATAATGCATTTCCCGTCACTTCGGAGTTGCATCACATGTCTCGCATCACCCTGAGCCATTACCTGATCCAGCAGCAGCGCGAGGATCGCATCTGCGCCGAGCTGCGCTTCCTGGTCGAGGTCGTGGCCCGCGCGGTCAAGGCCATCGGCAACGCGGTGGGCAAGGGCGGTCTGACCAACTCGCTGGGCGAGGCCGGTGGCGAGAATGTGCAGGGCGAAGTGCAGAAGAAGCTGGACGTGATCGCCAACGACATCCTGCTCGAAGCCAACGAATGGGGCGGCCATCTGGCCGCGATGGCGTCGGAAGAGATGGACCTGCCGCACCAGATCCCGAACCGCTATCCGAAGGGCGAATTCCTGCTGCTGTTCGATCCGCTCGACGGCTCGTCCAATATCGACGTGAACATTTCGGTCGGCACCATCTTTTCGGTGCTGCGCTGTCCGGAACAGGCCAGCGCCACGGCCGAGATCGGCGAAGAGGCTTTCCTGCAGGCCGGCAGCCAGCAGCTGGTGGCCGGTTACGCGGTGTATGGCGCAGCCACCCAGCTGGTGCTGACCGTGGGCAGTGGCGTACAGGCCTTCACGCTGGACCGCGAAACCGGCAGCTTCGTGCTCACCAGCGAAAGCATGCGGGTGCCGGAAGACACCAAGGAATACGCCATCAATGCGTCGAACGCCCGCTGGTGGGAAGCGCCGGTGCAGCGCTACATCGGCGAACTGGTGGCCGGCAAGAGCGGTGCGCGCGAGAAGGATTTCAACATGCGCTGGGTCGGTTCGATGGTGGCGGACGTGCATCGCATCCTGACCCGTGGCGGCATCTTCATGTACCCGAAGGACACCAAGGACCCGACCAAGCCGGGCAAGCTGCGCCTGATGTACGAAGCCAATCCGATGGCCATGATCATCGAGCAGGCGGGCGGCGCGGCCACCACCGGCTATCAGCGCATCCTCGATGTGCAGCCGGAAAAGCTGCACCAGCGCGTGCCGGTCATCCTGGGTTCGAAAAACGAAGTGGAGCGGGTCACCGCCTACCACCAGAGCTGAAACCGGTGACGGGCCGGCAGCGTCAGCCGCCGTGCCCAGCCAGCCAGATTGCGATGCCGTCGGCGGCTGCCCGGCCGCTCGCCATCGTGGCGGTCAGCAGATAGCCGCCGGTAGGCGCTTCCCAGTCCAGCATCTCTCCGGCGCAGAACACGCCGGGCAGTGCCTTCAGCATCAGGCCGGCGTCGAGGTCTTCCAGCCGCACGCCACCGGCGGTGCTGATCGCTTCATCCACCGGCCGGGTGCGCAGCAGGGTGAGCGGCAGCGCCTTCAGCGTGGCCGCCAGCGTGGCCGTGTCGTTCATCGCGGTGCGGTCCAGCACCTCGTGCAGCAGACCGGTCCGGACACCGCTGACGCCGAGCCGGCTGTTCAGATGCGAACTGAGCGAGCGGGCGCCGCGCGGCCGCGACACTTCGTCGAGCACTTTCTGCGCATCCAGTGCCGGCAGCAGGTCGATGTCGATCTTCACGCGGCCGTCGCGTTCCATGCATCCGCGCAGGTCGGCCGACAGCGCGTAGATCAGGCTGCCTTCCAGGCCGTGTGCGCTGACCAGACATTCCCCGCTGCGTTCGATGCGCCTGCCGTCGGCGCCGGTGAAGGCGATGCGCACGTTCTTCAGCGGCTGGCCGGCGTGGCGTTCGCTGAAATGCGGACTCCAGGCGACGTCGAAACCGCAGTTGGCGGCCCGCAGCGGCGCCGGCATCACGCCGCGCGCTGCCAGCGTGTCGACCCAGCGTCCGTCCGAACCGAGCTGCGGCCAGCTGGCGCCGCCCAGCGCGAGCAGGGTGGCGCTGGCGGCGACCGCGACCGGCCCGTCCGGCGTGTCGAAGCGCAGATGGCCCGACTCGTCCCAGCCGGTCCAGCGGTGGCGCATGTGGAAGCGGACGCCAGCGGCGCGCAGCCGCGCCAGCCACGCCCGCAGCAGCGGCGCCGCCTTCATGTCGGTCGGAAACACGCGCCCCGAACTGCCGATGAAGGTGCTCACACCCAGTCCTTCGCACCAGTTGCGCAGCGCTGTCGCGTCGAACTCGTCCAGCCAGCGGCCGACCTCCGCACTGCGTTCGCGGTAGCGGCCGACAAAGGCGTTGCGTGCCTCGCTGTGAGTCAGGTTGAGGCCACCCTTGCCGGCCAGCAGAAACTTGCGGCCGACCGACGCCTTGCCGTCGTACAGGTCCACGGCGATGCCCTGGCTGGACAGACGCTCAGCCGCCATCAGTCCGGCCGGGCCGCCACCGATGACGGCGACCCGCACGGTCGACGCGGGGGGCGGCATCAGTCCCGGGTCTGCACCAGCCGCAGCGCGGCGTCGTCGGCGCGCAGGCGGTAGGGGCTGGGGGGCGCGGGCGGTTCCGGCACTTCAGCGCTCTTTTTCAGCGCTTCGTAGCGGTGGGCGACCTTGGGTACATAGGCGCGGGTTTCGGCATAGGGCGGCACGCCGCCGTATTTCTTCACCGCGCCGGCGCCGGCATTGTAGGCAGACAGCACCAGCTGGATGTCGCCGAAATGATCCATCAGATCGCGCAGATGGCGGGCGCTTGCGCGCAGATTGTCCGCCGGCTTCAGCGCGTCATGCACGCCGTACTGGCGGGCGGTCGACGGCATGAGCTGGGCCAGGCCGAGGGCGCCCTTGGGCGACACCGCGTGCGGGTTGTAGGCGGATTCGGCATGCACGACCGCGTGCAGCAGTTCGGGTTCGATGCCGCCGGCTTCGGCCGCCGCCTCGATCTGGGCCGAAAACGGCAGTCCGGCCAGCGCTTCGCGCCGGGCCTGACGCCGCTCGCTGTCCGATATTTTCGGTGCTTCCGGCTGATAGAGCCGATAGCTGGCGTGATCGGACAGACGCAGACGGTAATCGGCGTCCTCTGCGCCCGCAGCAGTGCCGGCAGCGAGGAGCGACAGAAGCGGCAGTAAGGCGCGCAGCGCAAGCGTTTGCATCAGAGAAATTCCTTGGGCGTCAGCTGCCGCGCCACCCAGGCAGCGGCCAGAATGCCGATCGCGTTCGCGATCAGGTCCTGGATATCGGCTTCCCGCCCGGGCAACATGAGCTGACGCCACTCATCGTAACAAGCGAGCGCGAAGGCGGCTGTGGCGCAGGCCACGAGTGCGCGGCGTCCGCAGCCCAGCCATAGCAGGAAGGCGATGGCGCCGAAAGTGCCGGCGTGCGCCAGCTTGTCCCACGGCGACGGAATCAGCCCGACCGCCAGCGACGTTTCACCGAGCTTGAGCAGGCTGACTGTCATGACCAGTGCTGCGGCCGCCGCACTCCACTGCAGCAGCCGGGGTGCAATGCTCATGTCCGGGTCAGTAGGCATTGCGGTCGTTGAACACGACCGCCACCGTCTTCACGATGATCCACAGATCCAGGCCGAGCGACCATGTGCGCAGATACTCGAGGTCGTATTCGATGCGCTTCTGCATCTTCTCGACCGTTTCGGTTTCGCCGCGGTAGCCATTCACCTGGGCCCAGCCGGTGATGCCCGGCTTCACCTTGTGCCGCACCATGTAGCCCTTGATGAGCTTGCGGTAGGTTTCGTTGTGCGACACCGCATGCGGACGCGGCCCCACGATGCTCATCCGGCCTTGCAGCACGTTGATGAACTGCGGCAGTTCGTCCAGCGAGGTGCGGCGCAGGAAGCCGCCGAACGGGGTGATGCGCTGGTCGTTGCGGGTGGCCTGCTTCACCACGCCGCCATCTTCCTGCACGGTCATCGATCGGAACTTGTAGACCACGATTTCCTTGCCATCCAGACCGTAGCGGCGCTGGCGGAAAAGCGCCGGGCCGGGCGAACTCATCTTGACGCCGATGGCGATCGCCAGCAGCAGCGGCGAGATGAGCAGCAGGATGATGATGGACAGCACGATGTCGCTGAGGCGTTTCACCATGCCGTTGATGCCGGTGAAGGGGGTGTCGCAGACGGCGACCACCGGCACGCCGGCGACGTAGTCCATCCGGCCCTGGATGAGGTCGGTCAGGAAAATGTCCGGCGCGAAGAAAATGCTGACCGTAGTGTCCTTCAGGTCGTCCAGCAGCGAAAGAATGCGCGGCTGGCTGGCCATGGGCAGCGCGAGGTAGATCTGGTCGATGCCGTTCGCCTTCACGTAGCTGGCCAGATCGCGCAGGCGGCCGAGCAGCGGCAGACCGTTGAGCTGGGTGATGCGCTCCGGCGAACGGTCGTCGAAATAGCCGACGCAGCGCACACCCAGATACGGATGTCCGATGAACTGTTCGGCCAGCGACACGCCGATGTCGTTGCAGCCGACGATGATCACCTTGGTCTGGTTCTCTTCCTTGGCCGCCGCGCGCTGCAGATAGCTACGGGCCACGAAATGTGCGGTGAGCTGGGTGAGCGGTGCCGCCACCAGCCACGCCACCACGACTTCATAGGGGAAATTCTCGATGTACTGACTGGCGTAACCGAAGAACAGCAGGATGAAGGCGATCAGCATCCAGCCGATCACTGTCTGGCGGACCACCCGGCGCGGCCGCATGCTCAGCAGCGAGGAGCCGGGGAAGGACAGCGAGAACACCACCAGCGACAGCACGACGTAGCGCGCATCGACCGTGTCGCCGTAATACAGCGCACAGCCGATCAGGGACAGGATGAGCGACAGCGGGTCGAGGAACATCTCGACCATGCCGGAAAGACTCAACGGTGCCCGCAGTACGGAAGTGTTACGCTCAAACTTGGCGAGCATCGAAAAAGGGACCGGTGAATTCAACGGACTGAAAACCTGCAAACGACACGGCGGTTAGAATACCCCAGCGTTGTTTGCATATTTTTGCGAATTGCTCGCTGGAAAGAAAAGCGTCACGGCCTGCATTCATACTCTCCTAAATGAACAATAACATTTCAGTGCGGCTGACCCTGATGTGCGCAGCGGTGGCCGCAATGTTCGCGGGCGCAGCCCGGGCGGACGAAGACGATGCCTTCTCTCTGGTGACCGGGGCGTCCTGGCAGTATCAGGACAACGTGCTCTATCTGCCGGACGGGCAGAGGCCGAGCTTTTTCGGCCCCAGTGCGCCGCGCGCCGACAGCAGCTACACCGCCAGTCTGGGCCTGAATTTCGACAAGCGCATCGGCCGCCAGCAGCTGTCGGCCAACTACACCCATGTGATCGCCCGCTACGATTCGCTCAGCCTGCTCGACAACGACGGCCACAACGCCTTCGCGTCCTGGAAGTGGCAGCTGGGGAACGACCTGAGCGGCCAGCTGCGCTACACCAATCGGCGCTACATGCAGGGTTTCGGCGATTTCCGCACCATCACGCCGGCGAAGAACCTGGTGGACGTGGATACGCTGCGCCTCGATGCCGCCTATCTGCTGGATACCTACTGGACGCTGTTCGGCTCGGCTTCGCAGGACAGCTATCGCAACAATCTGCTGATCCGGCGCGGCAGCGATGTGGATGTCGAGCGCGCCGAGGCCGGTGTGCGCTACACCACGCGCGGAGGCACCGCGTTCGAGCTTCTCGGTCGCGCCAGCGAGGGTGACTATCCCAACCGTCTGCCGGGCCTGAACCAGACCAACTCTTATTCGCAGAAGGACATCGAGGCGCGTGTACGCTGGCAGCCGGTCGGCCATTCGCGTCTGTCGGCAGCGATCGGGCAGTCGGATCGCAAGCACGCCAACGTACCCGAGCGCGACTATCAGGACGTGTATGGCCGCCTCGGCTGGGAATGGCAGCCGACCGGCCAGCTGATGGTGAATTTCCAGGCGGAACGGCAGATCAGCTCACTGGATGACCTGGTGGCAAGCTATTTCCGCACCACCACCTATACGGTTGCGCCGACCTGGCAGCCGACCGGCAAGCTGCGGGTCGACGGGCGCATGCAATGGATTTCGCGCGACGCCACCGGCAATACCTTCTTCACCCAGCTGCCGCCGGCGCTGCAGGTGCTTCTGGGCATCAACAATGCGGTGGCGCGGCAGGAGGATCTGACCACCTACAGCCTGGGCGCGACCTGGTTCATCCAGCGCAATCTTTCGGCCAACGCCGAAGTCCGGCACGACGAACGCGAATCCAATGTGCAGTTCTATCAGTACAAGGTGCGCAGCGTGTCGATGTCGCTGCAGTACCTGTTCTGAGCAGTCTTCCGCCTCAGTAGCTGAGCAGCGCGCGCGGTGACCAGCCGCGCGCGGCCAGTTTTGCTGCGCCGCCCAGTTCAGGCAGATCGATCAGGAAGCGGAAACCGACGATGTGGCCGCCGGCCCGGGTGACCAGTTCTCCGGTCGCCAGTGCGGTACCGCCGGTGGCGATCAGATCGTCCACCACCAGGATGCGGGCGCCCGGCCGCAGCGCGCCCTGGTGCATTTCCAGCCTGTCCTCGCCGTATTCCAGCGCGTAAGAAACGCCTAGCGTCGGGCCCGGCAGCTTGCCCGGCTTGCGCACCGGCACCACGCCGCAGTGCAGCCGGTGGGCCAGTCCACCGGCCAGCAGGAAGCCGCGCGCCTCGACCGCCACCACCGCGTCGACGTCGCCCGGGGCCAGACCTTCCGCCATCGCGTCGAGCGCCAGTGTGAGCCCGTCGGCGTCGGCCAGCAGTGCCGTGATATCGCGGAACTGTATGCCCGGTTCCGGAAAGTCCGGAATGGTGCGGATCAGGGCCTGCAGGCGGGTGATGTCGGCGGATGAGGTCATGGCGTATCGGTGTGTGGGGGCAGATGGAGGCGGGCGCGCCGCTCGTTCCTGGGCAGTGCGGCCAGTTCGCGCAGGCTTGCCCACGCGGACGGCAGGTCCGGTGAACTGTCGATCAGGCGGGTGAACGCCGGCCGGGCTGCGGTATAGAGGCCAACCGACGCCAGCGTGGCATTGTTGATGTCCTGCGCGAACCAGCGGTCGTAGCCGCGGAAACCGTTCCACTGGCTGTCGCGGATCCGGATGTATTCGCGCCCGAGCGCCGCCAGCAGATCGGCCTTGCCCCGGCGCTTCGCTTCGTCGTCCTGATCGCCCGCGTAGAGGTCGTCCAGTGCCCCGCGATAGCGGGTGACCAGTTCCGCGAAATCCTGTCGCATCGCCTGCGCACGATCGAAGGCCGGGCGCAGTGCCGCCTTGCCCGGACGGTCCAGCCAGCGGCGCACGCCTTCCTCTTCTACCGCACTGGCGAAGGATTCGTTGAACTCGGTGTCGTCCCGAACATAAAGCAGCTGGTGCGCCAGTTCGTGCACGATGAGCCTGACCAGCTCGGTTTCGGGATAGTGGATGAAGGTGTTCAGCAGCGGGTCGTCGAACCAGCCCAGCGTGGAATAGGCGGGTACGCCGCTCACGTGCACATCCAGCCCCTCGCCAGCGAGTGCGTCCGCGTGCGCACGCGCGTCGGCTTCGGCGAAAAAGCCGCGGTAGCTCACACAGCCGGCGACCGGAAAGCAGGACTGACGCGGTCTGACCGACAGCGGCTCGGTGGCGAACACGTTCCACACCACGAAGCGGCGTTCCAGATCGGCGTAGCGGCGGTAGCTGCCGTTGTCCGGCAGGGCCAGTTCACGCGAAGCCCAGTCGCGGATTTCACGGGCCAGCGCAAGCCGCTCGCGCAGCAGCGCCTCGGTCTGCGGGTCGGCTACCACTTCGTCCAGCGGTCGGGCACGGTGCCACAGTTCGAACTGGCCGTTTGCAGCCTGCCAGTAGTAGCCGGGCGAAAAACTGCCGGTGCAGCCGGACAGCAGGCTGACCGCTGCACCGAACAGCAGCGCCGGCAGCCGTGTCCGCACCGTCCGGCGCTCAGCCCGGTGCGCGGTCGCCCGCGTACGGATCGGCATAGGCCGGGACCGGCGTCGGTTCCGCCTGCAGCGGCCGGGTGTCGAGCTGCACCGGAATCCAGCCGCGCACGCTGTTGATGAACCACAGTGCCTGCGCGCGCGCCAGATCGTCTCGGGTGAGCACCCGTTCGATCAGTTCGCCGCGCTCGACCAGTTCGCGGCGCAGCGTGCCGTCGAGCAGGCCGGACGACACCGGCGGCGTCAGCCGCTGGCCGTCGATGTCGAGCACCAGATTGCCGCGCGTGAATTCGGTCAGTTCGCCGGCGTCATTCCACAGCAGCACGTCGAAGGCGGAGCCCGATACGCGCGACAGATGGGCGTCGTACAGCGAGCGCCGGGTGGTCTTGTGATACAGGAAAGGTTCGGCGCGCGACACCGGCACTTCGGCCAGCCTCACCTTGCGCGGGCTGGCATCCGGTGCGTCGGCCGTGCTGGCGTCGATGCGCAGCCCGCCGTCGGGCGCGCACAGCAGGCGCACTCGCCAGCGGCCTTCCGGGTGTGCCTGCGCGTGTCGCGCGAGGGTGCCGGCGGCATCCTGCGGCGGCGTGAAGCCGAAGTGGGCGACCGACGACGCGAGGCGTGCCAGATGTCGCTCCAGCAGTTCGTACTGTCCATCGACCAGCAGCAGCGTTTCCAGCAGCTCGAAGCCGGCTGCGGCGCGGGCGAGGAAGCGGCTCTTGGTCTGCACTTCGGCGTATTCGTCGGCGGCCACCGAATCCCAGGTGATGCCGCCGCCCAGGCCGCACTCCATACGGCCGCGCGCGACGTCCAGCGTCACCGTGCGGATGGCCACGTTGAAGCGTGCGGCGCCGCCCGGCGACACATGGCCGATGGCACCGCAATAGACCGAACGTGCCGACTTCTCGAGATCGGCGATGATGTCCATGGACTTCAGCTTGGGTGCGCCGGTGATCGATCCGCAGGGGAAGAGGGCGGTGAACACGTCGTCCAGCGTCACCTCGGGCCGGGTGCGTGCGGTGATGGTGGACGTCATCTGCAGCACGGTCGGATAGTTCTCGATCGAGAACAGATGGGGTACCTGCACGCCACCGGGCATGGACAGGCGCGACAGATCGTTGCGCAGCAGGTCCACGATCATCAGGTTCTCGGCGCGGTTCTTTTCCGAATCGCGCAGCCAGCGCGCCAGCTCCGCATCCTCTTCCGGCAGCTGGCCACGGCGGGCAGTGCCCTTCATCGGCCGCGTCGTGAGCAGGCCGTTCTCCCACGAGAAGAACAGCTCGGGCGAGGCGGACAGGATGCGGTGGCTGCCGATGTCGGCATAGGCGCAGAAGTCCGCCTGCTGCGCCAGCCGCAGATTTTCATAGAAGGCCCGCGCGTCGCCGCTGAAATCGGCATGGGCGCGCACGGTGTAATTCATCTGGTAGGCGTCGCCGCGGCGTATCGCAGCGTGAATCGCATCGATCGCCTGTGCGTACTCGTCCGGGGAGGTATCGAGCGACCAGGGCGACAGCGCGTGAGGACCGGGCGCGGCCGGCGGCGTGTCGAGCGGTGCCTCGTACAGGCCGAACCACACCAGCGGCACGGTGCAGCCTTCCCGCACGCGCGCAGCGCGGTCGAAGGCCGGCGCCGCCTCATAGGCCACGAAACCGGCAGCGTGCAGGCCGCGGGCGGCGGCTTCGGACACCCGTTGCAGCGCCGGGCGCACCTTGTCCGGCCGGTCGGCGCGCACCACTTCAATCGGTTCGCCGAACACCAGGCGGCGGGGCAGGCGTTCAGGGGTGGAAAAATCCAGTATGAAGGTCATGTGTGTGTGCATCGACCGTCACCGGTCGTTCAGGCAGTCGGGCGTATTCAGACCACGTGCGGCGCGATGTAGAGCGCGATCACCCGCCGTCCGAGCAGCGTGACCGATCCGTTGCGCCGGTTGTTCCCGGTGTCGCTGTATTCGAAGCCATAGGTCCGCTTGATGCGGACCTGGCCGTCGTCGTCGCGCGCCAGCCAGGTCGAGCGTATGGCCACGGTGTCGTCCAGAAGTTGAGCGCCTTCGGCGTTGCAGGCGGCGCGGCTGGCTTCCATGCCGGCCTCCCGCGCGTTGAGGCTGTCGAGCCAGAACCACACCAGCGCCCCGATCAGCAGCAGCGACACAAGTTCGAACGTCGGCATATCAGCGCTCCGCCGGTGCTGCCGGTTGCCGGGCGATGTAACGGTCCACCTTGCGGTCGACGCTCTCCGCCAGCTGCGCCGCCAGCGTTTCCGGCGTGCGGTCCGGGTGCAGGCGGGTGAGCAGCAGCAGCAGGCACAGCAGCACGTCGGCCGCTTCGTCCAGCGTCGCGTTCTCCGGCAGGGTCTTGTGCGGCTTGTAGCCGCGCTCGACCAGCACCGCCTCGGCCAGCTCACCGGACTCTTCGGTGAGCTTGCACAGCAGCATCAGCGGGTCCATGCGCTCATGACGGGAAAAAATCCTGAGTGCTTCGGCAAAGGCTTCGGGCGGGCAGTGCATGGTGAATGGAGGGCGTGGGACGGTGCGCCGGAGGGCGTTACGCAAGGGACCGGGATCGAAAACGGATTCTAGCCTGCGGGGGCTTTCCGGGGCTGCTTCGTGCAATCCTTGCCAGTACGCTGCTTCATTGCCGTGGCACTCTTCGGCCGGTCCGCGTGCGGCTGCCGCGTTACGGAAACATTTCACGCCATCGCGCTGTAACACGGACCCTATACTGTTCAGGGCTCGCCTCTTGGGCTATCGTGCCCAGCTGCCCTTTCGTCACAAATCCGCAATATTCTTTCGGGGACAACATGCCACAACTTGCAGGCCGCTCCATCGCTCTTACTGTCATTGCCGCTGCCATCCTGACCGCATGCGGTGGAGAGGGCGGCGACAAGAAGACGGCGACCCAGGTCGCTGCCAAGGTGAATAGCGGCGAAGTGTCGGTGCATCAGATCAATCAGGTCATGCAGCGCACCAATGTGGCCGACCCCGAGCAGGCCAAGGCAGCGTCCCGCCAGGTGCTGGAGCGCCTGATCGACCAGGAACTGCTGGTGCAGCAGGCGGTGGACAAGAAGCTGGACCGCGATCCGAAGACCCTGCAGGCGATCGAAGCCGCACGCCGCGAAATCCTCGCGCGCGCCTACCTGGAACAGGTGTCCGGCGCGGCCATCAAGCCGACCGACGCGGAAATCAAGGATTACTACGGCAAGCACCCGGAGCTGTTCTCCGAACGTCGCATCTTCAATCTGCGCGAGCTGGCCATTGCGGCGGGCCCGGAATTCCTGCCCAAGCTCGAACAGTTCATGGCGCAGCCGCGCAACCTGCAGCAGATCGCCGAGTGGCTGCGCAGCGAGAACGTGCGCTTCACCGCCAACGCGGTGACCAAACCGGCCGAACAGCTGCCGCTCGAACTGGTGAAGAACGTGCACCAGATCAAGGACGGCCAGATCGGCGTCCTGCGCACCAACGGCGGCATCCTGGTGCTCGAGGTGGCCGCCTCGCGCAGCATGCCGGTCGATGAGAATGCGGCCCGGCCGGTGATCGAGCAGTTCCTGCTGAACCAGCGCAAGGGCGAACTGGCCCAGGGCGAGGTGAAGAAGCTGCGCGAAACCGCCAAGGTCGAATACATGGGCGAATTCAGCGCGCCGGCAGCGACTGCCACCGCTGCGCCGGCTGCCGCCACGGCCGCCCCGGCAGCCGCGCCCGCAGATGCGTCGGGCAGCGCGGTGGACAAGGGCCTGTCCGGCCTCAAGTGAGCGTATCCGGGCGCCGGCGCCCGGACCGAATCGCCGCCCGCGCGCGGCGCGAACAGACTGACCAACGGGAAATCTTCACGACATGACGAAGTTCATACGCCAGCTTGTCGCCCTCTGCTTCGGACTGATGATGCTTGTCGGTGCCCAGGCGGCCGATACGCGTGAATACGTGCTGGGCGCCGGCGACATCGTGCGCGTCACGGTGTTCCAGAATCCGGACCTCACCGTGGAAACCCGGGTGACCGAAACCGGTGCCATCACCTACCCGCTGATCGGCAGTGTGGCGGTGGGCGGGCTGACGCTGCCGGCCGCCGAAAAGCTGATCGCCGACCGGTTGCGTGACGGCGGTTTCGTGCTCAAGCCGCAGGTGAATGTGCTGCTGCTGCAGATCCGCGGCAACCAGGTTTCGGTGCTGGGCCAGGTGAACCGTCCGGGCCGGTATCCGATCGAGATCGCCAACACCCGGGTCAGCGACATGCTCGCGACCGCGGGCGGCGCAACGATCAACGGTGCCGACATGGTGACCCTAGTGGGCACCCGCAACGGCCAGCCCTTCCGCACCGAAATCGACATCCCCTCGCTGTTCCAGCCGGATGGCATCGCGGCGGACATTCCGGTGCAGGGCGGTGACGTACTCTACATTCATCGCGCACCCGTGTTCTACATCTACGGAGAGGTCAACCGTCCGGGTTCCTACCGGCTCGAGCGCGGCATGACCGTCATGCAGGCTCTGGCGCAGGGCGGCGGCATCACGCTGCGCGGCACCGAAAAGCGCATCCGCCTGCATCGCCGCAACGCCGCCGGTACCGTGGAGGCGATCGAGCCGGACATGGCACAGCCGCTGCAGACCGAAGATGTGGTGTACGTGCGCGAAAGCCTTTTCTGATCGGATGACGAATTCATGACGTTCCAGCAATTCCTGCTCATTCTTCGCGCACGCTGGCTGGTCGGCCTTGCGGTGCTCCTCGTGGTGGTGGCCACCACTGTCGCTGTCAGCCTGGTGCTGCCCAAGCAGTATTCCTCGGCCACCTCGGTGCTGATCGACGTGAAGTCGCCGGACCCCATTCTCGGCGTGACGCTGCCGGCGCTGGTGACCCCGGGCTATATGGCGACCCAGGTCGATATCGTGACCTCGGACCGCGTGGCCCAGCGCGTCGTGCGCATGCTCGGTTTCGACAAGAGTGCGGCGGCGGTCGAACAGTGGCGCGAGGCGACCGAAGGCAAGGGCTCGATGGACGCCTACTTCGCTGATCTGCTGAAGAAGAAGCTGGACGTGAAGCCGTCGCGCGAATCGAACGTGCTGTCGATCCAGTTCAGCGGACAGGATCCGGCCTTTTCGGCGGCGGTGGCGAATGCCTTCGCCCAGGCCTACATCGACACCAACCTCGAACTGAAGATCGAACCGGCCAAGCAGTACGCCAGCTGGTTTGCCGGCCAGTCCAAGGCCCTTCGTGAAGGCCTGGAGAAGGCGCAGAGCAAGCTGTCCGCCTTCCAGCAGGAAAGCGGCATCGTCGCCACCGACGAACGTCTCGACATCGAGAACGCCCGCCTGGCCGAACTGTCCAGCCAGTACACCGCGATCCAGGCGCAGCGCAGCGACAGTTCCTCGCGTCAGGCCCAGGTCGGACAGGCGCAGATCGAAACCCTGCCCGAAGTGCAGCAGAACTCGCTCATCATCGGCCTGAAGGCTGATCTTGCACGCGGCGAGGCAAGGCTGAACGAAATGAGCCAGCGCTACGGCCGCAACCATCCGGAGTACCAGCGCGCCCAGGGCGAGGTCGATACGCAGCGCGCCAAGCTGGATGCGGAAATGAAGAAGGTGGCCAGCACCATCGGCACCAGCAACCGCGTAAACGTGCAGCGCGAGGCCGAAGTGCGCGCCGCGCTGAACGCGCAGAAGAACCGGGTGCTGGAACTGAAGAAGCAGCGCGACGATCTCGCGGTGCTGCAGCGTGAAGTGGAAAGCGCGCAGCGCGCCTATGACGCGGTGGCTCAGCGCTTCACCCAGACCAGCCTCGAAAGCCAGACCACGCAGACCAATATCGTGGTGCTCACACCGGCGATCGCGCCGGTCGAGCATTCGAGCCCGAATCTGCTGCTGAACACGCTGGTCGCGATTTTCCTGGGCACCCTGCTGGCAGTCGGTACCGTGCTGCTGCTCGAGCTGCTGGATCAGCGCGTGCGGGGTGACGACGACCTGCAACAGCTGCTCGGTGTGCCGGTGCTCGGCCTGATTTCGTCGGTCAAGTTCAACAAGGGCGCCAAGCGTGCCCGTGCGGCCACCGCCTGAGGACATTACAGATGAACGCCCCCACTTCCATAGATTCCGGATCCGGTCGCGCCATCGGTGCCATCCTCATCGACGCCGGCCGGCTGACGCCGGATGGCGCGGAGCGCATCCTGCGCGCGCAGCGTGATGGCGGCCTGCGCTTCGGCGATGCCGCGATCTCGCTCGGACTGCTGAAAGAATCGGACATCCAGTTCGCGCTGTCGCGTCAGTTCGACTATCCCTTCCTGCAGCCGGGCGAGAGCACGGTCAGTGATGAGGTGATCGCGGCCTACCGTCCCTTTACCCGCCAGGTCGAGGAACTGCGTGCGCTGCGCAGCCAGCTCATGCTGCGCTGGTTCGATGCCGAAGCCGAACGCAAGACGCTGTCCATCGTCAGTCCGGAGCGCGGCGAAGGTCGCAGCTTCATCGCCGCCAATCTGGCGGTGGTGTTTTCCCAGCTCGGCGAGCGCACGCTGCTGATCGATGCCGACATGCGCAATCCGCGGCAGCATGCGCTGTTCTCGGTCAGCAACCGGGTCGGCCTGTCGGAAACGCTGGCCGGTCGTGGTGGCCCTGAAGCCGTTCAACGGGTGCCTGCGCTGCTCGATCTGTGTGTGCTGCCGGCCGGCGCGGTGCCGCCGAATCCGCAGGAGCTGCTGTCGCGTCCGGTGTTCAGCCAGCTGCTCGCCCAGCTGTCCAAGGATTTCGATGTCATCCTGATCGACACGCCTGCCGGGGCGGAATATGCCGATGCGCAGACCATTGCGGTGCGTGCCAGCGGCGCGCTGATGGTGGCGCGCAAGAACGTGAGCCGCGCCTCGCGTCTGCGCCGTCTGGCCGACGAACTGGTGACCGCCAGCGCCACCCTCGTCGGCTCGGTGATGAACGAGCCGTGATACGGATGGTCTGAACGGTGTCTTCGATCTCTCCCGGCGCATCCGGCATGTCCGCTTCTCCCTCTCTGCGTCTGGGCGCCGGCAGCCTGTCTCCGCTGTGGGCACCGTTCTGGGTCGTGGTGGCCGGTCTGGCCGCCATGTACGGCCCCAGTTTCCATGATCTGTTTACCGGCATCTGGAGCACCGACGAGAACGCGCACGGCCCCATCGTGCTGTCGGTGTCGCTGTGGCTGCTCTACACCAAGTGGAACTCGATTGCCGACGACGTGAAGCCGGCGCCGGCCCCGGCGCTCGGCTGGCCGCTGGTCGTGCTGGCGCTGCTGCTGTACGTCGTCGGCCGGTCGCAGGACATCCTGATTTTCGAGATCGGTTCGCTGATCCCGATGCTGGCCGGTCTGATGCTGGTGTTCTTCGGCCGGGCCACGCTGCTCGGCCTGTGGTTTCCGCTGTTCTTCATGCTGTTTATGATTCCGCTGCCCGGCGTGCTGGTCGATGCGGTGACCCAGCCGATGAAGATGGCGGTGTCGTGGGCGGCGGAACACCTGCTGTATGCGCTGGGTTATCCGATCGCACGCACCGGCGTGATCCTGGTGATCGGCCAGTACCAGCTGCTGGTCGCCGACGCCTGCGCCGGCCTGCACTCGCTCTTTACGCTCGAGGCGCTGGGTCTGCTCTACCTGAATCTGGTGCGTCACGACTCCTTTGCCCGCAACCTGACGCTGGCCATCCTGATCGTGCCGATCTCCTTCACCGCCAACGTGATCCGGGTGATCGTGCTCACGCTGATCACCTACCATTTCGGTGACGAGGCGGGGCAGGGCTTCCTGCATGGCTTTGCTGGCATGGTGCTGTTCATCAGCGCACTCATCCTCATCATCGGCGTCGATTCGATGCTGCGTTTCGGCGTCCGCCAGACCGACGCGCCGGCCTGAGCGGCCCGGTCTGAAATGAGTTCGGACACCGATCTGCTGTTCATGCAGGAAGCGCTCGCGCTGGCACGCGAAGCCGGTTCGCTCGGCGAGGTGCCGGTCGGCGCCGTGGTGGTGAAGGACGGCGAAATCGTCGGCCGCGGCTACAACCGTCCCATCATGGCCAGCGATCCGACCGCCCACGCGGAAGTGATGGCGCTGCGCGCCGCCGGCCAGGCGCTGGCGAATTACCGCATGCCGGGCTGTACGCTGTACGTGACGCTGGAGCCCTGCGCCATGTGCAGCGGTGCCATCCAGCACGCGCGCATCGCCCGCGTGGTGTTCGGTGCGCGTGACCCCAAGACCGGCTGCTGCGGCAGCGTGACCGACCTGTTCGCGGAGCCGCGGCTCAACCACCACGCCGACGTCGAATCCGGCGTGCTGGCGGACGAGTGCGGCCGCCTGCTGAGCGACTTCTTTGCCGCGCGCCGGCGGCGTACCGAGAACGCCTGATGCGCATCGACATCGACATTCCGACGCAGTGGATGCGCCTGTACGACGATGCGGGCGTGCTGATCCGCCGCTACCGTGTATCCACCGCGAAGAACGGTGCCGGCGAGCAACGCGGCAGCTACCGCACGCCGCGCGGCCGTCACGTCATTCGCGCACGCATCGGTGCCGGCGCACCGGCCAATACCGTGTTCGTCCGGCGGCGTCCGACCGGCGAGCTGTGGTCGCCCGAGCTGGCGGCCGCTCATCCGGGACGGGACTGGATACTGACCCGCATCCTGTGGCTGTCCGGCTGCGAGCCCGGTTTCAACCGGCTGGGCGAGGTCGACACCATGCGCCGCTACGTCTATCTGCACGGCAGCCCCGACACCGCGGAAATGGGCGTGCCCGGCTCGATCGGCTGTGTGCGCATGCGCAACCGCGACATCATCGAACTGTTCGATCTGGTGCCCGCGGGCACGCCGGTGAATATCCTCGATGGTGTCCGGGGGGGCGCGTCGTGACCGAACTCGTGCTCGGCACCTGGGCCGAGCTGGCGCCGATGCTGGTGCCTCTGCGGCGCGAGGTGTTCATCGTGGAGCAGTGCGTTCCGGAAGAACTGGAGTGGGACGCATACGACGCGGTCAGCGTGCACGCGCTGGCGCTGATCGACGGCGAGGCGGTCGGCTGCGGCCGTCTGCTGCCGGACGGTCACATCGGGCGGATGGCGGTGCGTCGTGCCTTCCGCGGTCGCGGCATCGGCCGCGCAGTGCTGGATGCACTGCTGGCCGCCGCGGCCGGGCGCGGCCTGGGTCTGCTGCAGCTGCATGCGCAGACTCACGCCCAGGGGTTCTACGCGCAGGCGGGTTTCGTCGCGGAAGGCGCGGAATTCGACGAGGCCGGCATCCCTCACCGGCGGATGGTGCGCAGGCTCCCGAGCTGACCGACAGCCGCGTCGTCCAGCGGCTTGGTCAGGAAGCCGCTCACCCGCGGAAAGCCGAGCGCGCGTTCCCGTTCGCTGTCCAGCGCGGATGAACTGAGCATGCAGATGCGGGTGTCCCCCTGATGCCGGTCCGGCAGCGCGTGGAAGGCTTCCAGGAACTCGAAACCGTTCATGCGTGGCATGTTGATGTCGAGCAGGATGAGGTCGACCGGATGCCCGGCGTTCTCGCTCAGCCAGGCGAGCGCCTTTTCCGCCCATTCGAACACCATCACGTCGGCGGCCACGCCGGACTGTTCGATCAGCAGCCCGTGAAAGAAATTGTCCGCATCGCTGTCGTCGATCAGCATTACGGTGCGCAGCGCGGCGCTCATGCCGTGGTTGTCCTCGCAGAGGGTTCGGGGGCCTGGCCTATCATCCGGCTGATCGGCAGCGCGAGCACGAAGCGGGCGCCGCAGCCGGCGGCCGATTCGACGAACATGTGGCCGCCGTGCATGTCGGCGATGCGACGGCACAGCGCCAGCCCCAGTCCGGTCCCTTCATACTCGCTGCGCGCATGCAGGCGCTCGAAGGCGGCAAAGATGCGTTCGTGGAAGGACGGTTCGATGCCGATGCCGTTGTCGCTGACCGCCACATGCAGTTCGTCCTTCACCCGCTGTGCGGTGACCGTCACTTCCGGTGCCACGTCCGGTGCGTGGAACTTGATCGCATTGCCGATCAGGTTCTGCATCAGCAGGCCGAGCAGGCTGCGGTCACCGCGTATGACCGGCAGCGGCGCCACCTGCAGCGTGGCGCCGCTGCGCCCGATGGCATCGGCCAGGGCCTGACGGGTGTCTTCCAGCAGCTCGCTCAGGCTCACCGCGTCGGTCCGCGCTTCGGCGCCGTCCAGCCTGACGTAGGCCAGCAGATCGTCGACCAGCTGGCGCAGCCGTTCCCCACCCCGCACGACGAAATCGATGTAGCGCCGGCTGCGGCTGTCCGGCGCGTCCGGACTTTCACGGGCGAGCAGGCGGGCAAAGTTCAGGATGGAATTGATCGGCTCGCGCAGGTCGTGCGAGGCGACATGCACGAACTGCTGCAGCGCGATATTGCTGCGCTCCAGCTCGGCCAGCGTATGGCGGAGGTGTTCCTCCGCCCGCAGCCGGGCGGTGATGTCTTCGCCCACGCCCAGCAGGCCGGTCGCCACGCCGCCTTCGTCTTCCAGCCGGCTGGTGTGCCAGGCGATCACCCGCAGTTCGCCGGACGCATTCAGCGCATGCCCGCGGAAGCGCCGTTCGCTCTGCTGGGTGCCGTCGACCAGCCCACCGAAATAGCTGCGGGCCTCGCTGCGCTCGGCGGCCGGCAGGCACAGTTCGAACCAGTCACGCCCGATCAGGCTGTCCACCGGACGTCCGAGCACTTCAGCGCTTTTGCGATTGGCCTGTATCACGCGCCCGGCGGTGTCGGTCACCACCATCATGCTGCCGGCGGTGTCGAAGTAGAGCCGGGCCCGGTCGCGCTCCGCCTCGACTTCCCGGGTGCGCAGCGCGACCAGGGCGGACAGTTCGTCATTGAAGCGCTGCAGCTGGCGCTCGAACATGTTTTGCCGTTCGCGCGCCTCGCGCATGGCGTCCACCCGGTCGCGCAGTTCGATCTGCGCCACCACCTGACGGGCGAGGGCGGACAGGGCCTCGCGCTGCGCGTCGTCGAGCGTGCGGGCCACGGTGTCGATCACGCACAGCGTGCCGATGCGCTGACCGCCGGCCACTTCCAGCGGCGCACCGGCGTAGAAGCGGATGCCGGGCGCTCCGGTGACCAGCGGGTTGTCTCTGAAGCGGCTGTCTTCGCAGGCATCCGGCACCTCCAGCACTTCGGGCTTCAGGATGGCGTGCGCGCAGAACGCCTGTTCGCGCGGCGTTTCGCTGGCGTCCAGCCCGATCCGTGACTTGAACCACTGGCGTTCGCGATCGACCAGACTGATCAGCGCGATCGGCGTGCCGCAGATGAGGGACGCGATCCGGGTCAGGTCGTCAAAGGCCGGCTCCGGCAGCGTATCGAGCAGATGTGTCGCGTCCAGCGCCGCGAGGCGTGCGGATTCGTCGGCAGGGTGTGGCGCGTTCGGCAAGTTGGGCGTCGCTTTGCTCAATGGGCTGTCGGGAATGACGGCACGGGTGCCATGAACTTTATTGTGCACCCGATGGCGGGTGCCCGGGCAGCGGGGTTTCAGCGTACCGCGGTCAGCACCGTCCGTCCGGTCTCGCCGCCGCCCGGGCCGTGGCGTCTTTCCTCGATCCGGATCGCCGCCGGGTCGATCACCAGCACGGTGCGTGAGCGGGTGCCGTAGTCGTCGCCGGCGATGAAGACCGGTGACAGCCTGCGCTCCCACTCCAGACTGACGCCGGTGTCCGGCAGATCGGCGTCGGCGGCCGGCGTGGGGTCGAGCAGCAGTTCGAACAGCGCATCCACTCGCGCCTCCGTCGCGGCCCTGGACCCCTGACCGGTCACCCGCGCGAACGCCTCGCGCGCCCGGACCAGCTTGGGCCAGGGCGTGCCGGGAAGGTGATTGGACAGCGCATGCAGGCCGGGCGGCAGCGGCGAGCTGCGTGGCGGATGGCCGCCGCCGTGCCCGACCCAGATCAGATCGCGGCCGTCGCACAGCAGCAGGTTGAAACCGTTGTACTGCGCCGCCTCGCGCATGCAGGCCGCGGCGTGCTCGGCCGCCGGCATCCGCCCGGTCAGGAAATCCGCCACCAGCGCGCCACGCGAGCGCGCGTCCGGGCGCTGGCGGGCCGGGTCACGGTAATTGGTCAGTGCCGCGAAGCGCCCGTCGGTGCTCACGCCCAGCCAGGTGCCGCCGGATACCTGATCGCGCCCGGCCATCACCTGTGGCGCGTCCGGCCACACCTGAAGCGGCGCGCTCGGCCGCCGGTGGAATTCGTCGCGATTGGCAGCGACCTGCAGCGACGGGTGTCCGTACGGCTGCCAGTCCAGCACGATGAGGCACATGAGCCGGCGGCCTAGGCAGCGCGGAAGCGCTCCAGATGACGACCGGTGTCCGCGGCCAGGAAACCGTGCAGGCCGTGGCGCTGCACGTGGCTGCCCAGTTCCAGTTCGAACAGCCGCTGGTTGTTCACGCCTTCGTAGATTTCCATCCAGGTCAGCGGATCGTCCAGCCGCCGGCGCACCCGGCCGGGCACGCCGGTGGCCGCCTGCAGAGACGCCTGCATGGTGGCCAGCGCGGCGCGCAGCGCGGTTTCCTGCGCCGGGTCGATGCGGTAGTAGATGTAGTAGTCGATACGCGTGCTCATGCCGATGCGCGCGCTTACTCGCCGAGCGCGTAGGGCAGGGCGGTGAAGCTGAGCGCGTCGCCGTCGGGCGCGCCCAGACGCACCGGACCGGCTTCGGTGCTGGACATCTGCACCACCGCCAGCAGCGCGCAGCCGCCCTCCGGCAGCGCCACCGCATCGACCACCGCACCGCAGGCCTGATCACCTGTGTCGCTGCCATAGACCGGCGTACCGGCCGCCGGCGGGGCGCACTCCGCGCTGGCGCGGTACATGCGCCGCTTCAGCTTGCCCAGGTACTGGGTGCGGGCGACGATTTCCTGGCCCGGATAGCAGCCCTTCTTGAAGCTCACGCCGCCGGTCAGTTCGAAATTGACCATCTGCGGCACGAAGGCTTCCTGCGTGGCCGGCCAGATGCTGACCAGGCCGTCGCGGATGTCGAACCAGCGCCATGCGGGGGTGCCCGCCGGCGTGGCGTGGGCGGACAGCGCCTGCCACACGGTCTGCAGCCGCTCGGGCGGGGTGACGATCTGGAAGCGGTCGGCGGCCAGGCGCAGCACGCGCACGCCCTCCGCCTCGGCCTGCTTCATCGCGGCCGGCGGCAGCGGCAGGCCGGCGGCGGCCAGTGCCGCTTCGGCGCCGCTGCCGGCCAGGCCGAGCGCGGGCAGATCGGTGCTCGCATCGCCCAGCTTCGCCTTGGCGCGCAGGATGTACATCGACAGCTTGCGTCGCATCGGCTCGGCCAGCGCGCGCGGCAGCTGCAGCACGACCGCATCGCCGTCCTTCCACAGCGTGAAGGCGGCCAGCAGCCGACCCTTGGGCGTACAGAAACCGGCGGTGCGCACGCCGTCGGCCGGAATGCCCTGCACGTCATTGGTCATCAGGTTGTGCAGGAAGCTGGCGGCGTCCTCGCCCTCCGCACGCAGGCGGGACAGGTGGGTGAGCGGCACCAGCACGGTGCCGGTCTGCGCCGCGTGCATTTCGGCGGCGGCGTCGGTCATTGCAGGAAACTGGCCGTCATCGGCGGCAGTCGAGGCGGCATCAGAGGCGGGAATGAGGTCTGTGAGCAGCATGGTGTTGCGAATTCCGTGGTCGGGGAAAGTACGGGAAGAGGTTAACATACGGGGCCGCGCACGCCTGCCGCGCGTTCCTCTCCCGGTTGCATGACCCGTCTGCTGTCCCGTCTGTTCCTCATCGTTCTCGTGCTCGCGCTCGTCTGCGCCGGCGGCCTGTTCTGGTACGCGCGTCAGCCGCTGCAGTGGGCCGGTGGCGCCATCGAATACACGCTGAAGCCGGGCACCGCGCTGCGCCAAGCCGCACGCCAGATCGAAACGGCGGGTGTGCCGGTCGATGGCGCGCTGCTTGGCCTGATCGGCCGCTTCGCGGTCGATGGCACCCGGCTGCAGGCGGGCAGCTATGCCTTTTCCAGCGGACTTACGCCGATCCAGCTGCTGGAAAAGATGACCCGCGGCGACGTGAGCATGCGCGAGGTGCGCTTCATCGAAGGCTGGACCTGGCGGCAGATGCGTGCCGCGCTGGCCGCCCAGCCGGACCTGAAGCAGGACGCCGCCGCGCTGAGCGATGCGGAGGTGATGGCGCGCATCGGCGCCGAGAGCACGCAGCCGGAAGGCTGGTTCTTCCCGGACACCTATCTGTTCGCGGTCGGCGACAGTGACCTGTCGGTGCTGGCGCGCGCGCATCACGCCATGCGCCGCCAGCTCGACCAGGCCTGGGCGGCACGCCAGCAGGGCCTGCCCTATGCCACGCCGCGCGACGCGCTCATCATGGCGTCCATCGTCGAGAAGGAAACCGGTGCCGCGGCCGACCGCGACAAGGTCGCGTCGGTGTTCGTGAACCGTCTGCGCGCCGACATGCCGCTGCAGACCGACCCCACGGTCATCTACGGTCTGGGCGAGCGCTTCGACGGCAATCTGACCCGCGCCCACCTGCAGGCGGACAACCCGTACAACACCTATCTGCGCCGCGGCCTGCCGCCCACGCCGATTGCCGCGCCCGGACGCGCCTCGCTGGACGCGGCGCTGAATCCGGCGCCGACCCAGTACTATTACTTCGTGGCGCGCGGCGACGGCAGCAGCGTGTTCTCGAAAACCCTGGCCGAGCACAACAGCGCGGTCGACCGCTACCAGCGCCGCCCTGCGCGCGCGCAGCGCTGAGCGGCGCAACCGACTTTCACGATTCCGATGCACAACACCCGCTTCATCACCTTCGAAGGCATGGACGGTGCCGGCAAGAGCACCCAGATCGCGCGCACCGCCGACTGGCTGCGGGCGCGCGGCCACGCCGTGCTGCTCACCCGCGAACCCGGCGGCACGCCGCTCGGCGAGTCGCTGCGCGGCCTGCTGCTGCACGAAGCCATGCATCCGGATACCGAGGCGCTGCTCATGTTCGCCGCCCGGCGGGAGCATCTCGCGCAGGTGATCGAACCGGCGCTGGGGCGCGGCGACTGGGTGCTGTGCGACCGCTTCACCGACGCCAGCTTCGCCTATCAGGGCGGCGGCCGCGGCCTCGACATCGCGCGGCTGCAGGCGCTCGAAGCCTGGGTGCAGCGCGGGCTGCAGCCCGGCCTGACGCTGCTGTTCGACCTGCCCTGCGAAGTGGCGGCGCAGCGGCTGGCCGCCAGCGGCGGTGACCCGGACCGCTTCGAGCGCGAACAGTCTGATTTCTTCAACCGGGTGCGCGCCGCCTACCTGGCGCGGGCGCAGGCCGACCCGGGCCGCATGCAGGTGCTGAATGCCGCCCGCAGTCCGGAAGAAGTGTCTGCTCAACTTGAAGAAATTCTTTCAAGGTACTGTTCCTGAATGATTTACGACTGGTGCAAGCCGCAGTGGTCTCAGCTGATGGCGCTCGGCAGCCGGCTGCCGCACGCACTGCTGCTGGCCGGTCCGTCCGGGCTGGGCAAGCGTGAATTCGCCGAGGCGCTGGCCGCACGCATGCTGTGCGAACGCGCCCGCGGCGAAGAGCAGGCCTGCGGCGAATGCGCGTCCTGCCGGCTGATTGCCGGCGACAACCACCCGGACTGGATCACCGTGCGGCCGGAGGCCCTCGAAGAGTCGCCGGACGACGAATCCGCGGACGACGAGGGCGACGGCAAGGCGAAATCCACCCAGATCCGCATCGCCCAGGTCCGCGCGGTGGTCGAACGGCTGGGCGTCGGTTCGCATCAGGGCGGTTACCGGGTGGTGCTGCTGTATCCGGCCGAGGCGATGAATGTCGACTCCGCCAATGCACTTCTCAAATCACTTGAAGAACCGCCGCCCAATACCTTGTTTCTGCTGATTTCAGATCAGCCGAGAAAGCTGCTGCCCACGATACGCAGCCGCACCCGTGTGCTGTCTTTCCAGCAGCCGCCGGCCGACGAGGCGCTGGCCTGGCTGGCGCAGCAGGGCGTGCGCAATGCGGCCGACGCGCTGGCGCTGTGCGCCGGTTCCCCGCTGCACGCGCGTGACCTGGCCGGCTCGCGCGACGCTCAGATTCAGGGCCAGTTTGTCGATGATGTAGCCAGACAGGCGCTGAGTTCGCCGCTGGAGGTGGCCGCCCGCTGGGACGGCTGGCTGAAGGGGAAGAAGAAGGGCGAGCCGGGCCTGACCGATCTGCCCACGCTGGTCACCTGGCTGCAGCGCTGGCTGGCCGATGTGGTGCTGCTGGCGCAGGACTGCGAGCCGCGGGTATTCGTCGGTCGCCGCGCCCAGCTCGCGCAGCTGGCGGAACGCAGCGACGTGGCCACTGTCCTGCGTGGGTACAATGAATTGCTGAAGGTGCGGGCGCTGGCGCATCACCCGCTGAATGCGCGCCTGTTCCTGGAAGACCTGCTGATGCGCTATGCCCGGCTGTTCCGGGCCGCGCGCTGATCGCCGATCGAGCAGGACTGCAAAGGAGACTGTCATGTCGGATGCGCAGATGCAGAATCGCCGCAGCGTGCTGTCGCTGGCGGTCAATTCCAAGTCGGTGCTGTACGCGGCCTTCATGCCCTTCCTGAAGGGCGGCGGCATTTTCCTGCCGACCAACCGCAGCTACCGCCTCGGCGACGAGGTGTTCCTGCTGCTGCAGCTGATGGACGATCCGGCCAAGCTGCCCATCCAGGGCACGGTGGCCTGGGTGACGCCGGCCGACGCGCAGGGCGGCAAGCAGCAGGGCATCGGCCTGCGTTTCGGCGACGACGAAAGCAGCAAATCGGCGCGCGCCAAGATAGAACAGGTGATCGGCAGCTATCTCGGTTCGTCGCGCCAGACCCACACGCTCTAGATTTCCCGCATTGCAACGGTTCCTGAATGTTCATCGATTCACACTGCCACATCGATTTCCCTGACCTCGCAGAGCGCGAGGATGAAGTGATCGCCAACATGGCGGCCCAGCAGGTCAGTCACGCGCTGTGCGTGTCGGTCAATATCGAACAGTGGCCGCGGGTGACCGGCATGGCCGAGCGTCACGACAACGTGTTCGCGTCGCTGGGCGTGCATCCGGACTACGAGGACGTGACCGAGCCTGACGTGGCGCAGCTGGCCGACATGGCCCGCCATCCGCGCGTGGTGGCGATCGGCGAAACCGGGCTGGACTACTTCCGCCTGACCGGTGACCTCGAGTGGCAGCGCAAGCGCTTCCGCACCCATATCCGCGCCGCGCGCGAGTGCGGCAAGCCGCTCATCATCCACACCCGGTCGTCGGCCGAGGACACGCTGGCCATCATGCGCGAAGAGCGTGCGCATGAAGCCGGCGGCGTCATGCACTGCTTCACCGAAACGCTGGACGTGGCGAAAGCCGCCATCGACATGGGCTTCATGATTTCCTTTTCCGGCATCGTAACCTTCAAGAACGCGCAGCAACTGCGCGACGTGGCGCAGGCCATCCCGCTCGACGCGATGCTGATCGAGACCGACTCACCCTATCTGGCGCCGGTGCCCTACCGCGGCAAGATGAACGAGCCGTCCTACGTACCACATGTCGCTGCCGAACTGGCCCGGGTGCGCGGACTGAGCGCGGACGAGATCGGGCGGGCCACCAGCGACAACTTCTTCCGCCTGTTCCGCGACGCCGCCCGTCTGGCCGGCCGCGAGGAGTGCCCCGCATGAAATCCCTGCGCATCGCGCTGCTCAGCGTCTGTCTGGCCGCTGCCAGCGGCGCTTCGGCCGCCGCCTACGATGACCTGATCAACGCCGCCAACATGGGCGACGCCGCCAAGGTGGCGAGCTTCATCGACCGCGGACTGGACGTGAATTCGGTCGATCCCCGCGGCGAAACCCTGCTCATCATCGCTGCCCGCAACGGCTACGGCGACCTGGTCAAGGCGCTGATCGCCCGCCGCGCCAGGCTGGAGGCAGTCAATGCGGTCGGTGAAACCGCGCTGGCGGTGGCGGCCTTCAACGGTCATGTGGCGGTGGTCGAACAGCTGCTTGCAGCCGGCGCCAACCCGGTGAATACCCAGGGCTGGTCGGCGCTGCACTACGCCGCCATGCAGGGGCATGCGGCCGTACTTCGTGCCTTGATCGAGCGCGGCGCGCCGGTCGATGCACCGGCGCCCAATGGCGCCACTGCGCTGATGCTGGCTGCCCGTGCCAACGTCGAATCGGTCAAGGTGCTGCTGGCGGCGCGCGCCGACGCCCGCATCCGCGGTCGCGACAACGAAAGCGCGCTCGACTGGGCGGTCAAGGCCGGCAACACGGATGCCGCGGCGATGATCCGCGCGGCGATGGGGCAGTGATGGAGCATCCTGCCACCGGTTCCGGCCTCGGCCACAGCACCGATTACCCGGACAGCTACGACGCCGGCCTGCTGTTTCCGATGCCGCGCGAGGCCTCGCGTTTGCCGCTCGGGCTGGCGGCGGATGCGCTGCCCTTCGCCGGCATCGACCGCTGGCATGCCTGGGAAGTGTCCTGGCTCAATCCGCAGGGCAAGCCTGAGGTGGCGATCGGCCGCATCGACATTCCGGCCAGCAGTCCTTTCATGGTCGAATCGAAGTCGCTCAAGCTCTATCTGAATGGCTACAACAGCGAACGCATGGTGTCGCTGGAGGCGGTGCGCGCGCTGATCGAAACCGATCTGTCGGCGGCCTGCCAGGCCGGCGTGACGGTCGAGCTGTACAGCCCGGACACGCTGCCCGGCCTTGCCGTGCAGTCGCCGGGCGAATCGATCGACGCGCTGGACATCGCCTGCGAGCGCTACCACCCGGACCCGGCGCTGCTGTCCGCCGCTGGCGACACGGTCGAGGAAACGCTGCGCTCCGACCTGCTGAAATCCAACTGCCCGGTCACGCTGCAGCCGGACTGGGCTTCGGTCATCGTGCATTACGTCGGCCCGCGCATCGACCGCGCCGGCCTGCTGCGCTACATCGTGTCCTTCCGCAACCATGCGGATTTCCACGAGCATTGCGTCGAGCGCATCTGGGTGGACCTGATGGAGCGCTGCCGGCCGGAAAAGCTGACGGTGTTCGCCTGCTATACCCGGCGGGGCGGGCTGGACATCAATCCGTGGCGCAGCAATTTCGAAACGCTGCCCGACACCTTCGTCAAGCTGGCCCGGCAGTAGATCCGGTCAGAGCCGCGCGCGCAGATCGGCCACCGCGGCGCGGAACTCGGGCGCACCGCCGTAACTCGGGTGCCGCGCGGGCAGGGCGTCTATGCCCATGTCGGCCAGGCTCTGCTGGCATACCCGGCCGATGGCCAGGCGCGGCACACCCGGGAAGAGGGCGAGGAACTGTTCGAGCAGCGGCCGCAGCGCACGGCGTTCGGCAGTGTTCGGTGCGCGGTTGCTGAGCGGATTGCCCGCTTCGTGCGGGTGGTAGGCCACCGCGTTCCACAGCACGAATTCGTGCGGCGCCCAGCCGTTGCCGTCCATCGCCGACCAGACGATGCTGGCGGTGCGCTCCAGCATGCCTTCGGTGTTCTTGAGCTGCGGCAGCGGCCGGCTGGTGCGGACGAAGGCGCCTTCGAAGTAGTCGGCGCCGCGGCCGGCAGCGTGCGCGGCCAGCACGTCACGTTCGCTGGTCATCGCCATGCCGGAGAACTTGGCGCCGCTGTAACTGGGCGCCTCGGCGATCAGCAGCACCCGGGCGCGGCCCAGCCGCGCGGCGAGGTAGCGATGCAGGTGGTCGGCGCGGATGCGCGGTGCGTCAGGCACGAGGTCATGCACCGGGTCATGATCGCCCCAGGGGTTGAACATGATGGCCGGATCGGGGATGCGGTCGCCGGCGGATATCGCGGACACGAAGCGGTCGAGATCGTTTGCGGACATCGGCTGTCAATGGAAGCTGAAAAGTCTGGGAACGCGGGCTGGAGAACGCCGGCTGAACGTGCGGGCCGAACGCGAGGCGCGCATTGTGCATTGTCTGAAAGAAAGAACACCACAAAGATGAAATCCGACCTCCTGCTGGCCGCCCGCATGGCGCTGCGCGATTTCCGGGCCGGCGAGCTGCGGGTGCTGGGACTGGCGCTGGTGCTGGCCGTGGCCGCGCTCACTTCGGTTTCCTTCTTTACCGACCGGGTCGCGCGCTCGGTCACCAAGGAAGCGAACCAGCTGCTCGGCGGCGACCTGCTGGTGGCCGGCGACCGTCCGCTGCCTGCCGCACTGAGCGCCGAAGCGCAGACGCGCGGGCTGCGCAGCGTGAACACCTGGACCTTCACCAGCATGGCGTCGACCGCCGACGGCGCCCAGCTCGTAGGCGTGAAGGCGGTGTCCGAAGGCTATCCGCTGCGCGGCAGGGTGCGCACCGCGCCGGCGCTGAATGCGCCGGATGCCGACATACGCGCCATTCCGGCGCCCGGCACCGTGTGGCTGGACGAGCGGGCCACCGCCGCGCTGGGCGTGCGCAGCGGCGACACCGTCAATCTGGGCGCGCTGCGGCTCACCGTGGCGGCGGTGCTCACCTTCGAATCGGACCGCGGCGCCAACTTCTTCGCCATCGTGCCGCGGCTCATGATGAATGCGGCCGACCTGCCGGCCAGCGGGCTGATACAGGAAGGCAGCCGCATCATGTACCGGTTGCATCTGGCGGGTGACGACGCCGCGGTGCGCAGTTACGCCGCCTGGGTGAAGCCGCAGCTGGCGCGCGGCCAGAAGGTGGAAAGCGTGGAGGAGGCGCAGCCCGAGGTGCGCGGCGCGCTCGACCGGGCACAGAAATTCCTGCGGCTGGCCGCCATGCTGGCCGTGGTGTTCGCCGCGGTCGCGGTCGGACTGGCGGCGCGCCGCTACATGCAGCGCCACCTTGATGGCTGCGCGGTCATGCGCTGTCTGGGCGCGACCCAGGCGCGGCTCACACGGCTGTTCCTGATCGAATTCCTGCTGCTCGGGCTGCTGGCCTGCGGCATCGGCTGCCTCGCCGGCTATCTGACCCAGTTCGGCGTCGAGGCGCTGCTGGCCGGCCTGTGGGCGGCACCGCTGCCGCCGCCCGGCCCGCTGCCGCTGGTGTATGGCTACGCGGTCGGCATGGTGCTCATCCTCGGTTTCGTATGGCCGCAGCTGCTGAAACTGCGCCGGGTGTCCACGCTGCGGGTGCTGCGCCGCGACTGGGACGATGCCGACGTCGTGTCCTGGGGCGCCTATGCCTTCGGTCTGGCCTGCCTGTCGGCGCTCATCGTGCTGATGGCCGGGGATCTGGTGCTGGGCGCGGTGGTGGTCGGCGGCTTCGTCGCCGCCTGCGCGCTGTATGCCGCAGCCGCCTGGGGTGCGCTCGCGCTGGTGGCCCGTCTGCGCGGCGGTACCGCCGGCGGCTGGCGCTACGGCATGGCCTGTCTGACCCGCCGGCGCGTGGCCTCGACCGTGCAGATCGCCGCCCTCGGCCTCGGGCTGACCGCGGTGCTGCTGCTGGTGATCGCGCGCGGCGACCTGCTGGACGCCTGGCGCGGCCGGCTGCCGGCGGATGCCCCGAACCGCTTCATCCTGAACATACAGCCGGACCAGCGCGACGCGGTGCGCGCGCTGTTCGCCGAAGCCGGACTGCCGGCGCCCGAGCTGCTGCCGATGTCGCGCGCGCGGCTGACCGCCATCAACGGGCGGGCGGTGTCGCCGGACGACTATCCGGAAGCGCGCGCCCGACGCCTGGTCGAGCGCGAGTTCAATCTGTCCTGGTCCGACCATCTGCAGGTGGGCAACCGGCTGAGCGGCGGACAGTGGAATGCCTCGGTGCCGTCGTTTTCGGTCGAGGCCGGGCTGGCGAAGACGCTGGGCATACGTCCGGGCGACCGGCTGCGTTTCGAGATCGCCGGCCAGCAGGTCGAATCGGCGGTGGGCAGCCTGCGCGAGCTGGAATGGGATTCGATGAACGTGAACTTCTTCGTGGTCGCCACGCCCGGCGTGCTCGAAGACTTCCCCGCCAGCTACATCACGTCCTTCCATCTGCCGGCGGACAGGGCCGGCTTCACCAACACGCTGGTAGCGCGCTTCCCCAACCTGACCGCGGTCGATGTCGATGCCATGGTGCGCCAGTTCCGCGCGCTGATGGACCAGCTCGCCGCGGCGGTCAGCGTGGTGTTCGGCTTCGCGCTGCTGGCCGGCGTCATCGTGCTGTTCGCGGCCATCGAATCCACACATGACGAGCGGCGCTTCGAACTGGCGGTGCTGCGCACCCTGGGGGCACGCGACCGGCAATTGCGTGCGTCGCTGGCCGCAGAATTTGCGATACTCGGGGCTCTGGCTGGCGGGCTTGCAGCGATCGGTGCGCTCGTACTGACCGTGCTGCTGGCGCGCCAGGTCTTCCAGCTGCCCTACGTGCCTGCTGCAGGTCTGCCGCTGGCGGCGCTTGCATTCAGCATTCTGGCGGTGCTTGCCGCCGGCATGACCGGCCTTCGCGGCACGCTGAAAGCGCCCGCGCTGGCCAGTCTGCGCGCACTCTGATTTTCCGCATGGCCGACCCGATGCCGCGCTGTTGCAGCGCCGCATCGGGTCTGTCTGTCCGTCGCTCACAAGAAAAGAACATCCGGATGGTCAACCGATGCACCTGCCGCTGATCACTCTCGTCGCCCTGCCATTCGCCGGCAGCCTGATTGCCGCGCTGCTGCCGACCAATGCGCGCAACGCCGAATCGACGCTGGCCGGTGTCATCGCGCTGCTCTGCGCGGTGCAGGTCGCGCTGCTGTTTCCGGACATCGCGGCCGGGCAGGTGATCCGTCAGGACATTCCTTGGCTGCCGTCGCTCGGCCTGAACTTCGTGCTGCGCATGGACGGCTTCGCCTGGATGTTCTCGATGCTGGTGCTGGGCATCGGCGCGCTGGTGGTGCTGTACGCGCGCTACTACATGTCACCGGCCGATCCGGTGCCGCGCTTCTTCGCCTTCCTGCTCGCCTTCATGGGTGCGATGAGCGGCGTCGTGCTGTCCGGCAACCTGTTCCAGATGGTGCTGTTCTGGGAGCTGACCAGCCTGTTCTCCTTCCTGCTGATCGGCTACTGGCATCACCGCAAGGACGCGCGTCGCGGCGCGCGCATGGCGCTGACCGTGACCGGTGCCGGCGGCCTCTGTCTGGTGGCCGGCGTGGTGCTGCTCGGCCACATCGCCGGCAGCTATGACCTCGACGTGGTGCTGGCCGCCGGCGATGCGGTGCGCGCGCATCCGCTGTACCGGCCGATGCTGGTGCTGGTGCTGCTCGGCGCCTTCACCAAGAGCGCGCAGTTCCCGTTCCAGTTCTGGCTGCCGAACGCGATGGCGGCGCCGACGCCGGTGTCGGCCTACCTGCACTCGGCCACCATGGTGAAGGCCGGCGTGTTCCTGCTGGCGCGGCTGTGGCCGGTGCTGGCCGGCACCGACGAGTGGTTCTGGCTGGTCACCGGCGCCGGTCTGGCGACGCTGCTGGTCGGCGGTTTCGCCGCCATCTTCCAGAACGACCTGAAAGGCCTGCTCGCCTATTCGACCATTTCGCATCTCGGCCTGATCACCACGCTGCTTGGCCTGAACAGCCCGCTGGCCGCGGTGGCGGCGGTGTTCCACATCCTCAACCACGCCACCTTCAAGGCTTCGCTGTTCATGGCGGTGGGCGTGATCGACCACGAAACCGGCACGCGCGACATCCGCCGGCTCAGCGGTCTCGCGCGCTACATGCCGGTCACCGCCACGCTGGCGACGGTAGCCGCCGCCGCGATGGCCGGCGTGCCGCTGCTGAACGGCTTCATCTCGAAGGAAATGTTCTTCAGCGAAGCGGTGTTCCTGGCCGCCTCGCCCGGCATTGACCGCGCGCTGCCGGTGGTGGCGGTGGTCGCCGGCATGTTCAGCGTCGCCTATTCGCTGCGCTTCACGGTCGAGGTGTTCCTCGGCCGCGACAAGTGCGGCGCGCTGCCGCGTCAGCCGCACGAGCCGCCGCGCTGGATGCGGGCGCCGATCTCGGTGCTGGTGCTCGCCTGCCTGGTAGTGGGCACGCTGCCGCAGTGGTCCATACAGCGCATCCTGGAGACCGCGGCGCGGCCGGTGGTCGGCGTGCTGCCGGACTTCGACCTCGCGGTGTGGCACGGCTTCAATCTGCCGCTGTGGATGAGCCTGCTGTCGCTGGTCGGCGGCATCGCGCTGTTCTTCGCGCTGCGCAGCCCGATGCGCCGTGGTCATCTCGCGAAGGCGCCGCTGATCGGCCGCATCAATGGCAAGCGCGTGTTCCGCTCGCTGCTGGCCCGGCTCACGCTGGCCGGCCGGCATACCCGGCGCCTGTTCGGTACGCGCCGCCTGCAGATGCAGCTGATGCTGCTGGTGCTGGTGACGCTGGTGGCGGCTGCCGTGCCGCTGCGCAGGCTCGGCAGCGAGGCGCTGCTGGCCGGTGGTGACCGCGCCATGCTGGAGTTCTCGCCGATGTTCGCCCTGATGTGGCTGGTCGGTGCCGGCGCGGCGATCGGCGCCGTGTGGCAGGCGAAGTACCACCGACTGACCGCGCTGGCATTGATGAGCGTGGCCGGGCTGGTCACCGTCATCACCTTCGCCTGGTTCTCGGCGCCCGATCTCGCGCTGACCCAGCTGTCGGTGGAGGCGGTCACCACCGTGCTCATCATGCTGGGCCTGCGCTGGCTGCCGAAGCGGCTGGAGGACGTCGGTCGCAGCCAGCCGCTGCGGGTGCGGGCCAGGGCACGCGTCCGCCGCGGGCGTGATCTGAGCATCGCGCTGTGCGCCGGCGCCGGGCTTGCACTGCTGTCCTGGGCCATGATGACGCGCAGCTTTCCGCAGAGCATTTCGCCCTTCTTCCTGGAGCGGGCGCTGCCGGAAGGCGGCGGCCGCAACGTGGTGAACGTGATGCTGGTCGACTTCCGCGGCTTCGATACGCTGGGCGAAATCACGGTTCTCGGCGTGGTCGCGCTCACCGTGTATGCGCTGCTGCGCCGCTTCCGCCCGGCACCCGAAAGCGCCGGACTGCCGCCGCAGCAGCAGGCGCTGCCGGCCGACCTGGTGACCGATCTGGTCGATCCGTACTCCGACGAGGATCCGGCGCGCGGCTACCTCATGGTGCCGGCGGTGCTCATCCGTCTGGTGCTGCCGCTGGCGGCCATGATCGCGGTCTACCTGTTCATGCGCGGCCACAACGAGCCGGGCGGCGGCTTCGTCGCCGGGCTGGTGCTGTCGACCGCCTTCATCGTGCAGTACGTGGTGTCCGGCACGCAGTGGGTCGAGGCGCACATGGACCTGCGACCGCAGCGCTGGATCGCCTTCGGCCTGCTGACCGCGACCGCCACCGGCCTGGGCTCGTTCGCGCTGGGCTACCCCTTCCTGACCACCCATACCGCCCACGTCAGCCTGCCGCTGATCGGCGACCTCCACGTCGCCAGCGCGCTGTTCTACGACATCGGCGTGTTCCTGCTGGTGGTCGGGGCGACGCTGCTGATACTGACCGCGCTCGGCCACCAGTCGGTGCGCGGGCGCCGCGTCCGCGACAACGAAGAAGACGAACGGAAGGAAGGAGCGCACTGATGGAAATCGTCCTCGCATGCGCCATCGGCGTACTGACCGCCTGCGGCGTGTGGCTGCTGCTGCGGCCGCGTACCTATCAGGTCATCATGGGACTGTCGCTGCTCGGCTACGGCGTGAACCTGTTCATCTTCAGCATGGGCCGGCTGGCGCTGGACAGCGAACCGGTGCTGGCGCCCGGCGTGCCCACCGATCTGGCGCACTACACCGACCCGATGCCGCAGGCGCTGGTGCTTACCGCCATCGTGATCGGCTTCGCGATGACCGCGCTCTTCCTGGTCGTGCTGTTGGCGCAGCGGGGCTTCTTCGGCAATGACCATGTCGATGGCCGGGAGGACGCCGAATGAGGGCACTCGCGCAGGCACTGATGCCGCATCTGATCATCGCGCCCATCCTGCTGCCGCTGCTGACCGCCTGCCTGCTGCTGTTGCTGGACGGACGGCGGCACCGCATCCGCGGCATGATCGGTCTGGCGGCCGCGCTGGCCAATCTGGTGATCGCGGCGCTGCTGCTGTCCTGGGCCGGCAGCGGTCATCCGACGGCCTACGGCGTCTATCTGCCGTCGAACTGGGACATGCCCTTCGGCATCGTGCTGGTGGCCGACCGCCTGTCGGCGCTGCTGCTGCTGACCGCCGCCATCGTCGCGCTGATGGCGCTGCTGTTCGCGGTGGCGCGCTGGCACAAGGCCGGCGCGCATTTCCACCCGCTGTTCCAGATCCAGATCATGGGCCTGAACGGCGCCTTCCTGACTGGCGACCTGTTCAACCTGTTCGTGTTCTTCGAGGTGATGCTGGCGGCGTCCTACGGCCTGCTGCTGCACGGCTCCGGCCCGTCGCGGGTGCGCACCGGCCTGCATTACCTGGCGATCAATCTGGTGGCGTCCTCGCTGTTCCTGATCGGCGCCGCGCTGATTTATGGCGTGACCGGCACGCTGAACATGGCCGACATCGCCGCGCGCATCCCGCAGGTCGCCACCAGCGACCGCGCGCTGCTGCATGCCGGCTTCGCGGTGCTCGGCGTGGCCTTCCTGGCCAAGGCGGCGATGTGGCCGCTCAATTTCTGGCTGGTGCCGGCCTACGCCGCCGCCAGTGCACCGGCGGCCGCCATCTTCGCCTTGCTCACCAAGGTGGGCGTCTATGTGCTGCTGCGTTTCAGCACGCTCATGTTCTCGGAGCAGGCCGGCGCCTCGGCCGGCTTCGGCAGCGACTGGCTGCTGTGGGGCGGCACCGCGACGCTGGCGGCAGGCGCCTTCGGCATGTTCTCGACCCAGCGCCCGGGACGGCTGGCCGGCTTCGCGGTCATCGTGTCGTCCGGCACGCTGCTGGCGGTGCTCGGACTGGCCCGGCCGGAACTGACCGCCGGCGCGCTCTACTACCTGCCCAGCTCGACGCTCGGCGTGGCCGCCTTCTTCCTGCTGGCGGAGCTGATGGAGCGCTCGCGCAGCGCGGACGTCGCCGGCGCGCGCGCGCCGGAGGACGAGGAGGACCACCTGCCGTTCCCGCTGGCCGAACTGGAACTGGACAAGGACGTCAATCTCGACGAGGACGAGGAAATGCTGATCGGCCACGCCATTCCGGCCGCCACTGCGCTGCTCGGCCTGGCCTTCATCTGCTGCACCCTGCTGGTGGCCGGCCTGCCGCCGCTGTCCAGCTTCATCGGCAAGTTCGTGCTGCTGACGGCGCTGGTGCCCGGGCTGAGCGCGGACACGCTGCACGTCGAGTCGCTGCTGACCTGGGTGCTGCCGGTGCTCATCGTGGTGTCCGGCCTGTGCGCGCTGGTGGCGCTGTCGCGCGTGGGCATCCGCTTCTTCTGGACGCCGGTCGATCGCGAGGCACCGCTGCTGCGGGTGGTCGAATTCGTGCCGATCGCGCTGCTGGTGACCGTGTGCATCGTCATGTCGGTGCGCGCCGAACCGGTCATGCGCTACGCCACGGCGACCGCCGAAGCCCTGTACCACCCGGCTGGCTACATCGACGCAGTGCTGTCGGCGCGGCCACGTCCGACGCCGACCAATGCCGAACGTCTTGGCCTGCAAGGGCCGGAGGCCACGCCATGATGCGCCGGCTGTTTCCCGCTCCGCTGCTGTCGCTGGCGCTGCTCGCGCTGTGGCTGCTGCTCAACAACACGGCACTGGGGCCCGGCCAGTGGCTGCTCGGTGCCTTCCTTGGCGTGCTGGTGCCGCTGCTGACGCACCGGCTGCGACCGACGCCGGTGCGCTTCCGCCGGCCCGGCGTAGCGCTGCGGCTGTTCCTGCAGGTCGGCTACGACGTGATCGTGTGGAACTGGCGGGTGCTGCGCGGCACGCTGGCGGCCGGCGAGCGCATGCCGCGCGGCGGCTTCGTCGTCGTGCCGCTGGACATGCGCGACCCGAACGGGCTGGCGGTGCTCGCCGCCATCATGTGCGTCATCCCCGGCACCATCTGGTCGGAACTGGCGATGGACCGCAGCGCGCTGCTGGTGCACATGTTCGACCTCGACAACGCCGAGGCCGAGATCGCGCTGATCAAGGGCCGCTACGAGCGCCCGCTGATGGAGATCTTCGAATGAGTCCGCTGCTGTTTTCCGCCATCGTGTTCGCGATCGGCTGCTACATCACGGCGATGGCCCTTGCGCTGCTGCGCCTGGTCCGCGGCCCGTCCGCCCAGGACCGCGTGCTGGCGATGGACCTCATCTGCACCATCGCCATGCTGATCCTGATGGTGCTGGCGATACGCTATCGCAGCGCGATGTATTTCGAGGCGGCGCTGCTGATTTCCATCTTCGGCTTCGTCAGTTCCGCCGCGATGGCGAAATTCCTGCTTCGGGGCGAGGTGATCGAATGATTCCGCCGCTGCCGCTGTGGATCGAGATTCCGGTGGCGCTGCTGCTGGCGCTGAGCGGGCTGTTCACGCTGGGCGCGGCGATCGGCGTCGTGCGCTTCCGCGCCTTCTTCCAGCGCATGCATCCGCCGGCGCTGGCGTTCAGCTTTTCCGCCTGGTGCGTGACGCTGGCCAGCATCCTCTACTTCTCTGCGCAGGACGGCGTGCTGTCGCTGCATGCCTGGCTCATCATCATCTTCCTGTCGCTGACGGTGCCGGTGACCACCCTCCTGCTGTCGCGCACCGAGCTGTTCCGCCGCCGCAACGCGGGTGACCCGGACATGCCGCCGCCGCTCAGCGCCTGCGTGCAGCCACCGGACAACGGCGGGCCGCCGCAGCACTGAGCCCGCCGGCCTGACCCTCAGAACAGCAGCGGCGCGACGAAGGCGAAGAAGCCTCCGGTCAGGAAAAGCAGCACCGACAGCGCATACACCGCGACGGACAGGCGCCGCGCGCGCATGCAGGCACGCGCGGCGGCCGGATCGGCCGGGCAGGGCAGGCGGCGCGCCCGCCACTGCGCCGCACCGGCGGCCGACAGCATGAGCGCGGCACCGCCGAACACGCCGGCCTTGTGCTCAGACAGCCAGATCAGCTGAGGGAAGCGCACGGTCAGCGCGACCAGCGTGGCGCCGGCGCCGAGCGCCACCAGCAGCGCCGGCAGCGCGCAGCACACCAGGGTCGAACTGCTGGCCAGCAGCGACAGCCCGCTTGCCCCCAGCGTGGCCCGCAGTCCGCGTTCAGCGCCCGCCATGGGCCTTGCCCTTCAGTTCGGCACGCAGGCTGTCCAGCGACTGCGACACCCGCTCGATCTTCTTCACCTGATAGCCGGCGTCGGTGATCTGGCTGCGCAGCGTGTCGTCGGCGATGTCCTGGCCGTCCTTCAGGCTGAGCGCGACCACCTTGTGTTCCAGACTGACCAGCACGTCGTCGGTGGCGGCGTGGCTGCGCAGCTTCTTCTCGATGGCCGAGCCGCAGAATGCGCATACCAGGCCGTCCACCTGCATCCGTATCGTGGTGGCGGCCTGTGCCAGGCTGGTGGACAGCACCAGCAGCAGCGCGCTGGCGATGGACAGGCAAGTCGTTCTTTTCATTTCGATTCCTTTCGTTTCAGAACAGCAGCATGAGGTTTACGAAGGCGTCGCCGCGGTGTTCGCGATTGACGCTGACCCCCACATCCACCCACCAGCGGCGCTGGAACAGGCGCAGCAGCGGCGTGACCTGGGTGGCCTCGGTCAGGCCGCTGCGGCGTTCGAGCTGCAGGCCCAGCCAGGTGGCGATGTCTTCGTAGTCGGCGGCATAGGGCGCCCACAGACCCTGTGCGGTGGTGACCGTCTGGCTGCGCCCGCCGGCGAGGTAGGAGTGGGTGGACAGCCGGCCGTAGATGCGCCGGGTTTCGTGGTCGGCCCAGAATCCGCCGTGCAGGCCGGCGCGGGTGTCGTCGCCGGAGCCGGCAAACTCGCTGCTGCGCGCCAGCAGCGGCCCGCCGAACAGGTACAGATTGGTAATGCCGTCTGAGCCGTAGTCGCGGTGGATGAGCCAGTTGGCCTGCAGCGTGCTGTAGCGGCGGTCCAGGCGACCGTCGTCGGATCGGTAGCGCGACTGGCCGACGGACAGCGCAAGGTCGGCCCGCACGCCGTAGGCGATATCCGCCATCTGGCTGTCCGGCGACGCGCTGAACATGAACATGGTCACGTCGCGCGGTATGAAGAAGCCGGCCGACGCCGGCAGCGGCAGCGCGGCCGCGATCGCCAGCGCGCAGCGGCGCCACCGGCCTGTAAGCGGTGTCATGAAGGACTCCCTGAACGGACGAAGAAGGGGCCACCGGCGGCGGGTGCCGCCGAGGCCACGTTTTCCGGCGTCAGGCGGTGCGGGGCGGGCGTTCGGGCGGCGCGAGCGCGCGTGCAGGCACGCGGTCGGTCGGCACGGGAAGGGCAGAGGACTGCCGCGAGGCGGTGGTGTCCGCGGTGAGGGCCGGTTCGAGCGCCAGCAGGTGGGCGGCCGCGCACAGCGCGGCAGCGCTGCAGTCGTCCGGACAGTGGCAGGCGTGGCCGGCTTCCGCGTCCGCCTGCATCGCGGCGACCGCCAGCGCGCGCTGCGTGGCGCAGTGCAGCGCGTAGGCGTGCAGCGGCAGCGCACAAAGCATCAGCAGTGCGATCAGGCGACGGAGCGGAAGACGGGCGAACTTCATCGGGCGCAGCTTATCT
>Ga0123397_111715_pt1 | contig 42427 bp, 43 predicted proteins | sample T10HLNH4metaT_FD_89925 | JGI IMG/M metagenome (GOLD analysis project Ga0123397, IMG submission 89925) | Methane-oxidizing artificial microbial communities from Washington, USA to study methane cycling - T10-HLNH4 metaT (Metagenome... ... | reverse complement strand
GTAGTTTCACTTCGTAAAATACGAAGTCAGGAGAGATCGTGCTCAACTACCGTCATCTGTATTACTTCTGGGTCGCCACCAAGGAAGGCGGCATCGCGCGCGCAGCCGAACGATTGGACATGGCGGTGCAGACCGTGAGCACCCAGATACGTGAACTGGAGCGGGCGCTCGGCCATGCGCTGTTCAAGCCGGCCGGCCGGAGCGTTGAACTGACCGCGGCCGGTGCGGCGGCGGTGCGACTGGCCGAACAGATTTTTCAGCTGGGCGAACAGCTGCCGCTGGCGGTGCGCGAGGCGGCGCAGTCGCAGGGCGTGCGGCTGTCGGTGGGCATTTCCGACGGCCTGCCCAAGGCTGCGGTGCGCCACATTCTTGAACCGGCGACCGAAACGCCCGGCCTCCATCTGGTATGCGTCGAGGACGAATTCGATGACCTGCTGGCCGATCTGGCGCTGCACCGTCTGGACGTGGTGCTGGCCGACCGGCCGGCGCCGGCGAATCCCAATCTGAAGGTGTACAGCCACCCGGTCGGCGACGCGGCCCTCGAGTGGTATGCGCCGGCCGGGCTGGCCGCCGCGGCGGACATCGGTTTTCCGGCCTGTCTCGAGCGCATGCCGCTGCTGCTGCCCACCCGCCACGCCGCAGTACGTGCGCGCATCGAGGACTGGTTCGAGCGGCGCGGCCTGCGGCCGCAGGTGGCCGGCGAATTCGAGGACAGCGCGCTGCTCGCCATTTTCGGCGAGAGTGGCATGGGTGCCTTTCCGGCGACCGAATGGTCACACGACGAACTGACCGGACACCGTGCGCTGACCCTGGTCGGCCGCTGCACCGAAGTGGTCGAGCACTTCTACGCCATTTCCGCCGAGCGGCGGGTGCAGCATCCGCTGGTGCAGAAAGTGCTGGCTGGCCGCCGCACCGACGTCGGCAACGGCCTCAGTGCCTGAGCGGATCGACCGCTTCCGGGCGTGATACGCCGACGATCCAGCCTTCCACCGGATCGATGTGCAGCGGCAGGCCGTAGCCGGCGTCGCGCCGCAACCAGGCCCAGGCCGCTTCCACCAGACAGAGCACGCAGTCCAGCGTATCGCCGGTGCCGTCGCTGCTCATCGCTTCCAGCAGCGCGTTGTCGTCGCAGCGCAGCGGCACGCCCAGCGGATGCTGACCGCGCAGCAGCGCTTCCGACAGCAGCATGCGGTTGGCCAGCCGTTCCCGCGTCTGGCCTGCGGCCGCCTCGCTCTTGTACGAGCCGGCCACGATGCTGCGCGCCAGCCAGCCGGGATAGGCCTCCAGCGCGACACGCTGACCGTCTCCGCCATGCATGCCCGGCACATGGACACCGGCATCCAGCAGGCGGCGCGCGCCTTCCATGAACATCCAGCCCACCGGCGGATTGACGCACTTCATCGGGCTATGGGAGCCGGCGGGGCGGTCGGTCGCACGGTGGGTGTACTTGTCGCCCACCGGGCGCTGCGCGCGTTCGGCGTCGGCAAGTGCCTTGAATTCGGCGCGCGACAGCGCGGTGACGGCACGCACGAGGCCGGCCCAGTCGGTCGGCCAGCCATGCTCCAGCACCGACTCACGCGGCAGGCCGAAGGGGAAATCGAATGCGCCCAGCCAGGGGCCGGGGCGGCGGAGGAAAGCTTCGAAGCCGTCCCAGGACGGAAAGCGTTCGACGCGTCGCAGATGCACTGCGCCGTCCGCGCCCACGACCCCGGACGCGACGGTGATCGGCTTGCGGGCCGACGGGGCGGAGGTGAAATCGATGCCGTACAGCGTGCTCATGGGGCGCAGCATACGCCGCGGCGGTGATCCGGGCCTATCGCCGCCCGGATTTCCGTGTGCAGCGCAACATGAAAACCGCCATGCCTGCAGCGAAAAGCAGCGCCTGTGAGGGCTCGGGAACCGTGGACGCCATCGCCCCGGACGTAATGCCGGCGCTGCCGCCCTGAGTGCCGCCGGTCAAGGTGGGCGGACCGCCGCCGCCCAGCTGCAGCGATCCGCCGCTGCGGGGCGATGTCGGCGGGAGCGGGCCTGAAGACGGACCGGAGGGCGATCCACCAGTGAGTCCAGGCGATGCACCCGCGCCGGGGATGACCCCGAGCGGACTGCCGCCGACCTGCAGCGAGCCGCTACTTGGGGAAAGCGGGACGGGCACCACCGCGGGTGCGGACAGGAACTGGACCTCCGCGCCATTCAGCCGTGACCGGCTGTCGAGCGCGATCTGCGGCGACACCAGTTCCAGCGCCGGGGCCTGCAGTACGCTGCGTGTCAGGCTGAGCGGGCCGGATGCCTCCAGCACGACGCGCAGCGGATCGCTCACCACCGCATCGCTCAGCGACAGCGCACCTGCGCACCGGATATGGAGGCCTTCGCCGTTCAGCGTGGTCAACGTGCCGGAACAGCTGACGCTGCCTGAGATCGCTGCGACCGCGGATGGGGCATGAAGCGCGAGAAGTGGCACGAACAGGAAAGCGGGAAAGGAAGCGGAAATAGGGCCCGGCGAGGTGACCCGGAAGCGTGCGCGCATGACATGAAAATGCATGAAGACGGCCGCAGTGTGTCGGACGGGCGCGCACCCGTCGATCAGCCGAAGGGATTATCCATTCGGTATCGACCCTTCCGGTGAAAGCAGGGCTTTCAGCGCCTCCAGCGTATCGGCCTCGGCCGCCGGCTTGTCCTGGCGCCAGCGCAGCATGCGCGGAAAGCGCACCGCGATGCCCGACTTGTGCCGCGGTGAGGCCTGCAGGCCTTCGAAGCCCAATTCGAATACCAGTTCAGGCCGTACCGAACAGACCGGGCCGAAGCGCTCGATCGTATTGGCCTTGATGAAGGCATCGACCGCACGCATTTCGGCGTCGGTCAGACCGGAGTAAGCCTTGGCGAAAGGCACCAGCGTGCGCGAGCCGTCGGCCGCCACCGACCACACCGCGAAGGTGTAGTCGCTGTACAGCCCGGCGCGACGGCCGTGCCCGCGCTGGGCGTACAGCAGCACCGCATCGACAGTCCAGGGATCGACCTTCCACTTCCACCACTGGCCGCGGGCATCGGACTTCACGCGTCCCACGCCGTAAGCGGCGTCGCGTCGCTTGAGCATCAGGCCTTCGACCCCTCGATCGCGGGACTGCGCGCGCTGCCCGGCCAGCGCCAGCCAGTCGCCGCTGATCAGCGGCGAACTCAACAGGCGCGGATGCGCGCTGGCGGTGAGCAGCGCCTCCAGCTTCTGGCGGCGCGCCCACTGGGGCTGCGGGCGCAGATCCTGTCCGTCCAGCTCCAGCAGGTCGTACGCCATGAACACGACCGGCACGCTGTCGATCAGCCGGCGGCTCACGGTCTTGCGGGTGATGCGGGTCTGCAGCCGGGCAAAGGGCAGCGGCGCGCCGTCCTGCCAGGCCAGTACTTCGCCGTCGAGCACACAGCCCTCGGGCAGGGTGAGGGCGGCTTCCATCAGTTCCGGAAAGCGTTCGCTTACCAGTTCCTCGCCGCGCGACCACAGCGCCGCCTCATCGGCCCGGCGCACCAGCTGGCCGCGTATGCCGTCCCACTTCCATTCGGCCAGCCAGTCATCCGCGTCACCCAGCGCTTCGGCCGGAGCCTGCTGCAGCGGATGGGCGAGGAAGAAGGGATAGGGCTGCAGACCCCGTTCGCCTTCACCGGGCGGGGCGATCAGGGCCTCATAGCGCGTACCGCTCATGCCGGCACGGGCCGGATCCGACGCGAGATAGCCGATGAGTCGCTGGGCGATGGTTTCGGCCGGCACGCCGGCCACTGAGGACAGCGCGCGCGTCACCAGCAGCCGTGACACGCCGACCCGCAGTCCGCCGGTGATGAGCTTGTTGAACAGGAAACGGCTGCGCGCGTCGAGTGCGCGCCAGGCCGATTCGAGCAGTGCCGGCTTGTCACCGGCGGCTGCGGCACGCAGGGCGCCCAGACGGTCCACCCAGCGGTGCAGCGGTGCGTCGTCGTCGGCCTCGGGCGGCGGCAGGATGAGCGCCAGCGTTTCGGCCAGATCGCCGACCGCCTCGTAGCATTCGTCGACCAGCCAGTCCGGCAGGCCGGCGACGCGGGCCCCGGTTTCGCGCAGCAGGCGGCTGGGGGCGGCCTGACGCAGCTTGCCGCCGGCCAGCACATAGACCGCCCAGGCAGCATCCTCAGGTGGCGTGAGCGCGAAATAGGCGCGCATGGCCTCCACCTTGGCGCGGGTGGATGTGCTGGCGTCCAGCGCGTCGTACAGGGAGGCAAAGCGCTTCATGCGGGCGGGCCGTCCGGGGTATCGGGCGCGAGCGCGCCGTCCCGCACTTCGGTGTCCGCGTCGTCGCGTTCGTCACCGAATTCGGTGCGGAAGGCGCCGGCCTCCAGCCCCTGTTCGTTCAGCCAGCGCACCATGGGCGCGACCTGACCGTGGGTGACGATGACACGCTGGGCACCGGTTTCGCCGATCGCGCGCATCAGCGCAGGCCAGTCGGCGTGGTCGGACATGACCAGGCCGCGGTCCACCGCGCGCCGCCGCCGGGCACCGCGCACCTGCATCCAGCCGGACGCGAAGCAGTCGGCGTAGTCGCCGAAGCGTTTCATCCACGGCGAACCCTGGGCCGAAGGCGGGGCGATCACCAGGGCGCGGCGCAGCAGATCGGCGTCGAGCCCCTCCGACACCGCGCGCGTTGCCGGCAGCGCCACGCCGCTGTCGCGGTAGGCGCGGTTCATCGCCTCGACCGCGCCGTGACAGACGACCGGGCCGATCCGCGTCTCGAGGCCGGCCAGGATGCGCTGCGCCTTGCCGAAGGCGTAGGCGAACACCACGCTGCTGCGGCCGGCGTCTGCATTGGCGGCCCACCAGCGGTTCAGTTCGGCCAGCAGTTCGGCCTGAGGACGCCAGCGATACACCGGCAGACCGAAGGTCGATTCGCTGATGAAGGTGTGCGCGCGCACCGGCTCGAAGGCGCTGCAGGTACCGTCGGCCTCCAGTTTGTAGTCGCCGGAGGCCACCCACACCTCACCCTCCACCTCGACCCGCACCTGCGCGGAGCCAAGCACATGGCCGGCCGGGTGCAGCGACACCGTGGCGTCGCCGATGCGCAGGCGCTCGCCATAGTCCAGCGTCTGCAGCGCGATGTCGCCAAGGCGGGCGCGCAGCACCCGCTCGCCTTCGCGGCTGGCCAAGTAGGCGCCGTGGCCAGTGCGCGCATGGTCCGCGTGGGCGTGCGTGATGACCGCCCGCGCCACAGGACGCCAGGGGTCGATATGGAAGTCGCCGGCGGCGCAGTACAGGCCTTCCGGTCGCAGCGTGATCAGGTCGGTGCGCATGGGGACGATGGTATCTTCCGGACCATGACCGTACTGCCCGACCCGAAGTTCTTGCGCGCCCATGGCGCGCTGCTTGCCGACAGTCACCGCCGCCTGGTGGGGCGCGACATCAGCGTTCCGCCAGATGCACTGTATGACGCGCCGTTCGCGCTGGTGTCGCACGGCACCGAAGCCGATCCGGTGTTCAACTACGCCAACCGGCACGCACAGCAGGTGTTCGGCTACGACTGGGCCACCTTCGTCACGCTGCCGTCCCGTCTGTCGGCCCGCGCACCCGAGCGCGACGAACGCGCCCGGCTGCTGGAGCAGGTGAGCCGCGACGGCTACATTCCGGATTACAGCGGGGTGAGGGTCAGGGCGGACGGTCGGCTGTTCCGCATCCGCCGCGCCACCGTGTGGAACGTGATCGACGAGGCCGGCGTGCTGCGCGGGCAGGCGGCCCTGTTTTCGGATATCGAGGAGCTTTCATGAACGCACTGCATCCGCTGGTCGACGCGCTGGATGCACGCGTCGCGCGCTGGACCGCACTGCGGCGCGACCTGCATGCGCATCCCGAACTGGCATTCGAGGAAAACCGGACCGCGAAGGTGGTGGCGCGCGTACTGCGCGAAGCCGGCATCGAGGTACACGAGGGCATCGGCCGCACCGGTGTCGTGGGCGTGCTGCGCAACGGAAATGGCAGCGGGGCCATCGGCCTGCGCGCCGACATGGACGCGCTGCCGATGACCGAACAGAACACCTTCGCCCATCGTTCCACCCACCCGGGCCGCATGCACGGCTGCGGCCACGACGGTCATACCGCGATGCTGCTGGCTGCCGCCGAATATCTGGCTGAAACCCGCGGTTTCGACGGCACCGTGTACTTCATCTTCCAGCCGGCAGAGGAGGGCGCGGGCGGCGCGCCGGCCATGATCGCCGACGGCCTGTTCGAGCGCTTCCCGATGCAGGCGGTGTTCGGCCTGCACAACTGGCCCGGCCTGCCGGTGGGACAGATGGCGGTGCACACCGGGCCGGCGATGGCGTGCAGCGATTCGATCGATATCGAGATCGCGGGCCGCGGCGCCCACGCGGCCATGCCTCATCTGGGCGCCGATCCGGTGCTGGCGGGCGCGGCCATGGTGCAGGCGCTGCAGTCCATCGTGTCGCGCAACGTGCCGCCGGTCGAATGCGGCGTGGTCAGCGTGACCCAGTTTCATGCCGGCGAGGCCTACAACGTGATCCCCGAGTCGGCCCGTCTGGGCGGCACCGCGCGCGCCTTCACGCCGGAAGTGCGCGACCAGCTGGAAAGCGGCATACAGCGCGTGGTGCAGGGTGTGGCGGCCGCGCACGGCGTGAGCGCGAAAGCGACCTACCGCCGCGGCTACCCGCCGACCATCAATACCGCGGGCGAAGCGGATTTCTGCGCCGCGGTCGCACGCGAGGTGTTCGGCGACAGCCAGGTGCAGGTGAATTACCCGCCCAGCATGGGTGCGGAGGATTTCGCCTACATGCTGCAGGAGCGGCCGGGCTGCTATGTCTGGCTGGGCAACGGCGGCGGACCGGATGCGGCGTCGGACCCGGCGCATGCCGAGGGCGGCGGCTGCATGCTGCACAACCCGCGCTACGACTTCAACGACCGCATCATCCCTCTGGGCGTGGCCTACTGGACGCGGCTGGTCGAGCGCTGGCTGGCCTAGCAGGACCCGCCGGAGGCTGCGGGGACGCGCGTTCCCGCAGCCTGTTTCATGCGCTGCGCAGTCCGAGCGCGCGCGCGATCAGGATGGCGCTGACCGGCATGACGACCGCGATGGCCACCACGGTGAGCAGCAGCGGCGTCAGGTCGCCGTAGTTCGCGGCGGTCATGACCGCGCCGGTCGCCGGGTCCTTCACCTCGCGCGACAGCACGTAGATCTGGTTCAGATACTTGGTGCCGAGCTGGCTTGCCGACAGTGCGAGGTTGGTGAAGGAGGCCATCACCGCGAAGAAGGTGGCTTTCAGGTGGGCCGGCGCCGAATTGGCGATCCAGGCCAGCATCGGAATCATCGAAATCTGGCCCAGCGGCGATTCCAGCGCGGTGTCGATCACCGCGATGAAACGGGCGTCCACCACGCCGCCGGTCACGCGGGCGGTCCATTCGTGCAGGCCCAGGCTCATGCCCAGCGTCGGCATCGATAGGATGAAGCCGGCCGCTGTGAGCCAGCCCACGACATAGGTGATCGAGCGTTCCGCCATGAAGCGGCGGAACATGAACATGCCGGCCAGCGTCAGCGCGCTGCCGATCAGCGACAGCACCGAAAAGAAGGCCTGGTCGAAACCGAGCACGTCTATGGTCCACCAGGACACGCCGGGGCCGGTGCCCGGGGTGGCGCGGAACATGAAGATGACCAGCGCGGTACCGATCAGCGTGTTGCGCGCGGCGGGTTCCAGTTCGCGGGTGAGCCGGGTCATCAGGAAGGCGATGATGGCGAATGAACCGGCGAAAATGATTTCCTGGTTCCACTTCAGGTCGGACAGGCCCATGCCCAGCGTGAACACGACAAACACCAGACTGCCGCCGAGGATCCACCAGTTGGGGTCGGTATGGCTGTCCGGATCGCGCAGCAGGGCAGCCGCCTCGGCACGCGACAGGCCGCGCGACATGTGGGCGGCAAGGGCGCCGCGCCTGAGCCAGGCGGCGAAGGCCACGCCGGCGACCGACACCGCCGGAATGACCAGCGCCATCAGGTAGATGTCGCGGTAGATCAGCACCTTCTGCGCTTCCGGCAGCTTTTCGGTGCCGGCGAACACGTACAGGTTGATCAGGGCCACCAGCACGCTGCCGCCGATGATGGCGACCCGGCCCAGCGTCTGCATCGTGGTGTGCATCAGCTTGAGCTGTTCCGGCGGCACCGGCCGGCCCTGCTCATCGACGTGCGGGACTGCCTCGACCGTCATCGCGTCGGCCACCGCGTCTTGCAGCACGTAGCCGATGGGACTGAGCAGCGCGCTGATCACGAACCAGGTATTGACCGGCAGCACCGCGGCCATCGCTTCGCGCTCGGCGATCAGGCCGGCCATGATGAGCAGGCTGGCGGCGATCAGCGTCGCGCCCAGATAGATGAGCAGGCTCTTGAAGCGCCACAGCAGATCGACCAGATGGCCGATCGGCATTTTCAGCGCCCACGGTATGCCGACCCAGAAGCCGAGCGCAGCCAGGAATTCGGCCGACAACCCGAGGTAGTCCTTGACGAAGAAGGTCCCGACGATGCCGGTCAGGCCCTGGATGCCCGCTGCCATGTAGACCATCAGCGGCGGCAGGTAGGAAAGGCGCATTTCGCGCCCGAGGGACAGGATGTTCTGATCGATCCAGTTCAGCAGTCGGGATGTCATGGTCTGTTCTTGTTGTGGCGATCGCGCCTGTGACCGGCAAGGATAGGGGGAATTCAATGAATGCGCCGCAAAAGCGGACGGCGAAAGCCGGTATGCTTGCGCGCTGACCTCCACCCCACGCCCACCGGAGCACGACGTGCGTTTTTTCGGCCGCGACGATGACCATGCCGCGCTGCAGCCGCTGCGCCAGATCAAGCTGTTCTCGTCGCTCACCGCGCGCGAGCTGAAGGTGGTGTACGGCCTGCGGCACGAACGTCACTACCTGGCCGGCGAAATCGTGTTCGACCAGGGCGACGAGGGCCAGGCGATCTACGCCATCGTCGAAGGCGAGGTGGAAATCCTGCGTGCCGAGGGCGGAAGCCCGCACCGGCTGGCGCTGCTGGCGCCGGGCGAGGTGTTCGGCGAACTGGCGCTGCTGGATCAGGCACCGCGCGCCGCGCAGGCAAGGGCGCTCAGCGACTGCCGGCTGGTGGTGTTCTTCCGTGCCGATTTCATGAGCCTGCTGGAAACCCACCCCAAGATCGCGTCCAAGATCGCGCTGGCTCTGGCCCGCCATCTGGGTGGCCGGTTGCGACAGGCGAATGCCGGCGCGCGTCAGGAAGGCCATCTGTGAGACGGCTGCAGCCGTCCGGCGCGGGGCCGCTGGCCTGGTGCGGCATCCTGCTCGCCACGACGCTGGCGCTGTTCCTGTTCCAGCACCTGCTGTGGCTGGTGCTGCCCTTCCTGTTCGGACTGATCGCCTACTACTTCCTGTATCCGCCGGTGCAGCGCCTGGTGTTCGCCGGGTTTTCGCAGGAGGCGGCCGCCAACATCACGGTCGGCGCCTTCGCCCTGCTGCTGATCGTGTGTTTCGCGCTGATGTTGCCCTGGTTCGCCGCGCACGCGGTGAGCGTGCAGGACACCGGCCAGCGCTATCTGCAGGGCGGGCTCACCCTGCTCAACGAAACGCTGCGGGCGCTGGAAGCCCAGTCCCGCTTCATGCGCGACGCGCACGTCGCGGATGCGGTGTCGTCCGGCATCGCCAGGGCCGGCGAGGGCTTCGCACAGGAACGGCTGCCGGCGCTGATGCTGGGCGTGGCGGCCTGGCTGCCGTCCTTCCTGCTGGCGCCTTTCCTGGCCTACTTCTTCCTGCGCGACGGTCGCCGTTTCCAGCGCTTTCTGGCGCGGGCGGTGCCGAACGCCTATTTCGAGCGCACGCTGCACCTGCTGTACGAGGTCGACCGCACCACCCGCGCCTACTTTCAGGGCCTGATCAAGCTCACCGTGCTGGACGCCGCCTGCCTGGCGATCGGCCTGTGGCTGATCGGGCTGTCGTCGCCGCTGATGCTGGGACTGATCACCGCGGTGCTGGCCTGGGTACCCTATGTGGGGTCCATCCTCGGCTGCGCGGTGGTGGTGATGGTGGCGGCGACCGATTTTCCCGGTTCGCCCGGCGTGGCCTACGCCGCAGTCGGCCTGTTCGTGTTCGTGCGGCTGCTGGATGACTTCGTGTTCATGCCGCTCACCATAGGTCGCAGCCTGAAGATGCATCCACTGGTGACCGTGCTGATGATTTTCGTCGGTGGTGCGGTCGCGGGCGTCGCCGGCCTGCTGCTGGTGCTGCCGTTACTGGGCGTGGTGATGGTGATCGGTGAAACCGCCAGCATTGTCGCCGCCGACCCGCGACTGCGCGCCCGTCACGCCCATGCGCGACGACTGCGCCTGCAGTCGGTCACCCGCGACCTGGGCTGAACCGGGGCGGTTTCAGCCTTCCCGGTTGCGCATGTGGTCGGCCAGATCCTCGATCGCCTTCAGCAGCTGTTCGTTCGCCTCGTCCGGCGGCAGCACTTCGTCCATTGCCAGCCGCATGCACATGAGCCACTGATCGCGCTCCGCCTCGCCGATGGTGAAGGGCAGGTGGCGGGCACGCAGCCGCGGATGACCGTAGGCCTGCACGAACAGCTGCGGGCCGCCAAGCCAGCCGGACAGGTACATGAACAGCTTCTGGTTCGAGCCGGACAGGTCGGCCGGGTGCAGCTTGCGGATGCCGTAGGCCTCCGGCAGCGTGTCCATCAGTTCGTAGAAGCGGTCGACCAGTCGGCGGACGGTGGCTTCGCCGCCGATGTAATCGTAGAAGGTGGGGGCGCTCTGGCTCATTTCGGGGGTGTCTTGCGTGAATCCGTGATTTTATCGCGGCCGGCGGCTTCTTCATTGCTCGGCCGGCGGACCTTTTTCGCAGGGACGTCATCGGCCGCGGCATAGAATCCGGGCGCTGCACGCTTACACCGAACCGAGGAGTGCCATGAAAACCCTGCTGTTCTACGACAACGTGGTCGTGCTCAACCGCGACACCCACCGCGACCTGCGCCTGAAGCCGCAGGACAATCTGAAGTTCGCCGCGGAAACCAACTGCGTGCCGCTGGCCCTGGTCGAGTTCGGCGACGTGGCCCGCGAATACCCCATCGTGTTTGCCCGGCTGCCCGGCGGTCTGGTGCCGGTGGCGCTGCTGGGCCTGCGTGACGCGGAAAATCTCTATGTCACTGCGGAAGGCAAGTGGGACGCCCGCTACGTGCCGGCCTTCGTCCGTCGCTATCCCTTTGTGGCAGTGCAGGACAACAACGCGCCGGACAAGCTGCTGGTGTGCATGGACGACAAGTTCCCGGGTTTCAATACGGAAGAGGGCGAGCGTCTGTTCGACGAGAACGGTGCGGAAACCGACTACCTGAAGAATGCACTGGCCTTCGTGCAGGGCTACCAGAACGAGGCGCAGCGCACCGCGGAATTCTGCCGCGAGATCGAACAGCTGGGCCTGCTCAACGAAATGAGCGCGATGGCCGAACTGAACGACGGCCGCAAGTTCCGGCTCGACGGCCTGTGGGTGATCGACGAGGCCAAGCTGCAGGCGCTGTCCGCGGCCGCCGCGGTCGATCTGTTCCGGCGCGGCTGGATGGGTCTGGTCTATGCCCAGCTGCTGTCGCTGGGTCACCTGCGCATCCTGCTGGACCGGACCGCCACCCGCGGCGCAGCCGAAACCCCGCCGTCAGAGGAAGCTGCCGAGGCGACGAAGCACTGATCAGTCTCTTGCGGTCGAGCCGGCCGGCAGCGGCAGGCTCAGCCGCGCTATCAGGCCGCCGCCCTCGCGCGGCAGCAGGTCGAAGCGGCCGCCGTGCGCACGCATGGTGCGATCGACGATGGCCAGACCGAGGCCGGCGCCGCTCTGCCCGGTGCGCGACGAATCCAGACGGGTGAAGGGCCGCTTGAGCCGATCGACCTGCTCCGGCGGTATGCCCGGACCTCGGTCGCATACTTCCAGCCTCGCTTCGCCGTCCTCCAGCCTGCACAGCAGGTCGATCTGCCTGTCTTCGCCGGCATGGCGCAGCGCATTGTCGATCAGATTGTTCAGACAGCGGCGTATCGCCAGCGGCCGGAAGCGCAGCGCCGGCAGCGGATCGACCCGGCCAAGCAGGACCGGCTTGTCGTGCCGGGCGTAGGCCTGGGCGGCTTCCAGCACCAGACTGGCCAGATCGCCCTCGACCGGTTCTTCGCCGGTCGTGATGCGCGCGAAATCGAGGAACTGGCCGATGATCTTGTCCATGTCGTCGATGTCGGCACTCATGTCGCGCACCGTATCCGGGTCCAGCCCGGCCAGTTCCATGTCCAGCCGCAGCCGCGTGAGCGGCGTGCGCAGATCGTGTGAAATGCCGGCCAGGATGAGCGCGCGCTCGTCCTCGTTGCGTGCGAGATCGTCGGCCATCTGGTTGAAGGCGCTGGCCACTTCGGCCAGTTCTTCCGCGCCTTGCACTGGCAGCGGGGCCGGGCGCTCGCCACGGCCGATCGCGCGTGCCGCGCGCTTCATCGCGGCCAGCGGGCGGGTGACCCGTCGCACGATCAGATAGGCGCCACCCAGCGCCAGCAGCAGCGCCGCCGTGCCCCAGCCGATCACCTCCAGCGCAAGCGGACGCTCGATGCGGCTGCGCGGCAGCATGAGCCAGTAATCGTCCACGCCTTCTTCGTCAGCAATGCTGAAACTGACGAACAGGCCGCTCTGCAGCCCCTTGGACACGACGATGCGAGTGCGCGGGTCCAGCCGGCGGCGCAGTTCCTGCTCGATGGTGGCCAGCGAACGGTCGCCGGCCATGGGCTGGAAGCCCGGGATGTCGCCGTCGGGATAGATGCGCAGGCCCTCGCGCATCGACAGTTCGGTCAGCAGTTCGAGCCGGCGTTGCGGGTCGGCGCTCACCAGCGAGGCGCGGGTCAGATTGATCACGCTGATGATGATCTGCGCCGCCTGCTGCGCGCGCGGCCCCTGTTCCAGCCAGCTGTAGATGCCGGACCAGGCGAGCACCGAGGCGGTGAGCAGGCCCGCCAGCAGCAGGAAGGTGCGCGCCAGCAGCGAGCGTGGCAGCAGCGTGAAGCGGCGCAGCGGACGGGCAATCGTCTGGCCGGTCCAGCGCGCAAGGCTGCCGCGCCGGCGACTGCGTCTCACCACGGCCGGGTGGTGGCGCGACCGGCGTCAGCCATGCCGGGTGCCGTCCGGAACGAACACGTAGCCGAATCCCCAGACGGTCTGCAGATAGCGCGGCTTGGCCGGATCGTCCTCGACCAGCTTGCGCAGGCGGGACATCTGGACGTCGATCGAACGGTCAAAGGCGTCGTATTCGCGGCCACGCGCGAGCTCCATCAGCTTGTCGCGGGACAGCGGTACGCGCGGCGATTCGAGCAGCACCTTGAGCAGCGAGAACTCGCCGGTGGTGAGCACCTGTTCCTGCCCGTCGCGTGTCAGCGTACGGGCCGCCAGATTGACTTCGACCTGGCCAAAGCGCACGACGCGTTCGTCCAGGGCCGGCGCGCCCGGCGGCGGTTTGGGCGCCTGGCGGCGCAGCACCGCGTTGATGCGGGCCACCAGTTCGCGCGGATTGAAGGGCTTGGGCAGATAGTCGTCCGCCCCCATTTCCAGGCCGACGATGCGATCGACCTCGTCGCCCTTGGCGGTCAGCATGACCACCGGAATCGCGTTGTCCTGCGCGCGCAGGCGGCGGCAGATGGCCAGGCCGTCCTCGCCCGGCAGCATCAGGTCAAGCACCATCAGATCGTAAAGTTCACGCGCCAGCGCCCGGTCCATCTGGCCGCTGTCGGCCACCGACTTGACGGTGAAGCCCTGTTCGCCGAGATAGCGTTCGAGCAGTGCGCGGAGGCGGGCGTCGTCATCGACGACGAGGATCTTGCGTTTTTTTTCTTCCATGGACTGATGCTACCCGAGCGAATCCGGCCTGTTCAATTGCCCCGTGAGCGGATGTTACGCGCCGGCGCGCCGGTTACCCGTGCTTACAAAGCCCGCCCGGGGCAACACAGAACGCTTACAGCGCCCGCTCAGCATCAATTCCGTAACGATGTCCGGTGTCGAAGCCGGAGGGGTCACGGATGAAAACGACGCTGCTTGTATCGATGCTCGCACTGTGTGCGCTGTCCGGCAACCTGTCGGCGGCACCGTCTTCCGCAATGAAGACCGAGCGGCCGGCGGACCCGGTGGCCGCGGCAGGGCTGCCTGCCACTCCGCCGCAGGCCGGGGTGACCGAAGCGGAAAGTGTTGCGGATACGCATCTACGACTGCAGTACTCACTACACCGGGCCAGTCGCTCACTCTACAATCCGGCCGCCGGGCTGCTCATGGCCGGCGTTCCCGCAGAGGCGGACACCCTCGGACACGTGACGCAGTGAAGGAGCAACAGCGGATGAAGTGTGCAGAGCTTGCCGGTTCACGACTGTACGGCCTGATCGCCGGTTCGTGCGTCGGGGCGGCCCTGTTTGCGTCGCTCCCGGTACTCGCTGGCGAGCCGGGCGGGCGTCGCGACTTTGCCGAACCGCAGCGTCTTGAACGGGTGATTCCGGCCGGCGCAACGATGCAGCCCATGCGTCGCTTCGACGAGGATTCCGGGCCGGTGCGCCGGCTGGATTACGGCGACCCGCGCAGCAGCCGCATGACCCCCGAAGAACGTCGCCAGCTGCGACGCGACATCCGGGACGCAGCGCGCGAGCTGTACCGCGACGCGCCGGGTCCCTGATTCTCCCTGTCATTCCGCTCGCCCCCATGCTGCCGCCGCAGGACGGTGGCCTCCTCTCCAGACGGAGTCTGAATGGACCGCAGGCATTTCTTGCTCACCGCCGGCAGCGCCCCGCTCGCACTGGCGCCTTTCGGTCAGGTCGCCGCGGCCCCGTCGGGTCGTCTTCTGGTGCTGATCGATCTGCTGGGCGGCAATGACGGCCTGAATACCCTCATCCCTTTCGGTCAGCCGGCCTACTACCGGCTGCGCCCCACCATTGCGATGGACCGCAGCGCGCTGCTTCCGGTGGCCTCAGGGTTCGGACTGCATCCGGCACTGCGTCCGCTGATGCCGCTTTGGCAGGACGGACAGCTCGCGCTGCTCCAGGGCGTGGGGTGCCCGGCCGGCAGTCTGTCGCATCACCGCGCCACCGAAATCATGGACAGCGGTCGCCTGGACGACAGCCCGCTGCAGCCGGGCTGGCTGGCACGCTGTCTGGCAGTGCATGAAACCGCTCGCCACGCCGCCACGCCGGCGCTGGTCGTGAGCTCGGACATGCCCGGACCGCTGCACGGACTGCCGCGCTGTCGCAGCCTGTCCTGTGCCGATGGCGAGACGCTGGCCGCGCGCTTCGGTTTTCCGGCCGACGCACTGGGCGATGCGCTGGCTCGTGCCTGTGCCGAACTGGCCGGGGGCGCAGATGCCACGGCGATCCGGGTCGCGCTGGACGGTTTCGACACCCACGAAGACCAGCCGACCACGCACGCGCGACTGCTCGATTCGCTCGCCCGCTCCCTGGCGGCGCTGCGCAATGCGCTGACCGCGATGGGCCGCTGGCAGGACACGCTGGTGATGACGCGCAGCGAGTTCGGCCGGCTCGCCCACGAGAATCTCAGCGCCGGTACCGACCATGGAAATGCCGGCGTGCAGCTGGTCGCAGGCGGTCGGGTGGAGGGCGGACTGCGCGGCACCGCCGCCGATCTCGATGCGCTGGACGCGCGGGGCGGCGTGCCGGCGACGCTGGATGTCCGCACGCTGCAGTCAGCCATCGCCGAACAGTGGCTGGGCGTGGACACTGCCGCGCTGGGCGCCGATCTGCCGCCGCTGCCCTTCGCGCTGGTCAGCTGACGCCGGATCACTCCTGATCTTCGCTGTTCGTGCGGGCGGTCGGCTTGTGCCGCTCGTAGCCGTGTTTCTGCGCCACCCGGTTGTAATGGATGTGCGCGTCGATCACCCGCCGCTCGCGCGGCGCCAGCGTGAATACGTCGATAAGGATGTTGCGCGCCTCTTCCGCCAGCGCATCGCTCCACGCCGGGTCGAGCCGCTTGATCACGTCGGCCAGGCGGGTCAGCTCCGCTTCGATGTGGTCGAGGTCCGGTCCGGCCGCGGTTTCTGCGGCAAGCTGCGCGGCCGCCACCTGGGCACGTTCGCGCGCCGAACGGGCGCTCTGCCGCTTCAGTCGGCTGGGCGCGCTGCCGCTCGCTTCAAGCTGTTCGACCAGACCGGCTGCGGCCTCGTCGTTGTTCGTCCTGAAACAGGCGTCGGCCAGTTCGGTGGTCGCCAGCGTGTCCTGCTTCTGCAGCTCGGAGTGCGCCTTCAGCGCGCGTTCGATCGCTGCCCGGGCGCCGCTTTCATCGCCCTGCTGTGCCTTCACCCGCGCTTCCAGCGCATCGGCGAGCACGGTCGCCGATTCGCTGCCCTGCAGCAGCGGTTTCATTTCGTTCAGGCGCTGATTCAGCTCGCTGCCGGTGTCCGGCAGTTCGATCAGGCTCTTGATCAGCGTGAGGTGGTCCTCGGCGCTGGCGAGCGAGGTGCCTTCGGTACGCTCGACCACGCGCCGCATCACCTTGGCGGCTTCTTCCGCGTCACCGGATTCGAGGCAGATTTCGCCGATGTTGCGCAGCCGGCGGAGGTTGTCCGGCGCGATCGAGTCGGCCCGCTCGTAGTAGGTCCGTGCCTGCTCCAGTTCGCCCGCCTTTTCGTGAAGTTCGCCCAGGAAGTCGTACACCCCCATGAAATCCGGAAACTCCTGGTTGATTTCGGCGGCGTGGCGCGCCGCTTCCGAGGTTTCGCCACGCTCCCTCAGCACCATGGCGTAGCCGATGCGCGCCCACGGCACCGTATTGCGGGCCATCACCGCCTTGTAGATTTCCGCCGCCTCGTCCAGCCGGCCGAGCGCGATCAGCGCCTCGGCACGAATGCGCAGCGCGTCCATCGAGTAGCGCGGCGCACTGGCCAGCACCCGGTCGCATTCGATGACCACACCCTCAAGATCGCGGGCCGCCATCTGTTCATAGATGGACTTGAGCGCATGCTTCTTCTCGACCGCCTTGACCAGCCGCTCGCCCAGCTGCCCGGAGGTGAAGGGCTTGAGCAGATAGTCGTCGGGCGCGAACTCCGCCGCCGACACCACCCGCTTGCGCACCCGTTCGCCGGTCACGATCATGAATACCGAGGACAGCGGCAGGATGTCGTTCAGCCGCAGTTCCTCCAGCACCCGCAGGCCATCCTGCTTCTCGCCGAAGTTGTAGTCGCAGAGCACGACGTCCGGTGTCGTGGCCGAACACTGCCGCAGCAGGTCGGCAGAAGTGCCCGCCATGCCCACATGCTTCACCCCGGCCTGCGACAGTTGCGTGCGCACCCAGGTACGGACCACCTGATTGGCGTCCGCGATGACCACGCGCATCTTGTCGAGGACTTCGGTCGGCAGGAACATGGGCAGCGATGCACCTTGGATGAGTAAAGCAGTTCGGTCTAACGGCGGATCCGCCGGTGAACTTGAAGTGTCCTTCCGAACCACCGGGCGGCGTAAGCCCCTACAATCCGGGCCTGAACCCTTGCTGTCCATCCGCTGCATGAAGCTTCTCGCGCTCGAAACCTCCGCCGAAACCGCCTCGGTCGCCCTGCTGACCGGTGATCGCCTGCTGCACCGTGAAGGCGGCACGCCCGGCACCCATGCCCGCTTCGTGCTCGGCTGGGTGGAGACGCTGCTGGAGGAGGGCGGATGTGCGCTGGCGGAGATCGACGGCATCGCCTTCAGTGCCGGCCCGGGCAGTTTCACCGGCCTGCGGCTGGCCGTATCCGTCGCCCAGGGTCTGGCGGTGGCCGCCGACCTTCCGCTGATTGCGGTACCGACGCTGCACGCACTGGCTTTCGGTCGCGGCGACGGCCTGCACCTGTGCTGCATGGATGCGCGGATGAGCGAGGTGTACAGCCAGGCCTGCGAGGTGCGCGGCGATGCGGTGATCGCGCGCAGCGAGGTACGGGTGGGCGCGCCGGGCGATCTGTCACCGCCGCCGGGCGAACCCGCGCAGTGGCAGGCCTGCGGCAGCGGCTTTGCGCTGCCCGCCACGCAGTCGCTGCACTGGCTGCCAACGCTGGCCGGCATCGACGCGTCGGCCGCCCCGCATGCACGTGATGTGGCCCGGCTCGGCGCCCGGCTGCTCGACGCCGGACAGACCGTGGACGCCGCGCTCGCCGCACCGCTCTACATCCGCGACAAGGTGGCCCAGACCACGGCCGAAAGGCTGGCGGCAGGAGGGCGGGCGTGAACGACGCCAGTCTGGCCTCGACCGCGGTGACCGCCTTCGCGCCGATGCGCGAACAGGATCTGGACGAGGTGGCGCGCGTCGAGCGCACGCTGTTCGATTTTCCGTGGACCCGGACCAATTTTGCCGATTCCCTGGCCGCGGGCTATCTGTGCCGCGTGCTGTGGCAGGGCAGGGCGCTGGCCGGCTACGCAGTCATGATGTGCGTGCTCGACGAGGCTCATCTGCTGAATATCAGCGTGGCAGCGGAATTCCAGCGCCGCGGGCTGGGATGGCGTCTGCTCGGCCACCTCGGGCGCGAGGCGGCCGGCCACGGCGCGGCCCGGATGTTTCTCGAAGTACGGCCCAGCAATGCGGCCGGCCGCGCCATGTATCACCGGGCCGGTTTCCAGCCCATAGGACGGCGCCCGGCCTATTACCCGGCGCTGGATGGCCGTGAGGACGCCATCGTGATGAGTGCCGGCATCGATACGGAGTGGCTCAAGTGAACCGTCGCAGCGCCGTACTGAGGGAAATGGGGCTGGCGCCGCTCTGGCGTCTGCGCAGCTCGGTCGATCCGGTCGATCCGCCCGAAGTGTCGCCCGCCGGACAGACTGCGCCGCCGCCTGCGCCAGAGTCCGCCCCGCCGGCGGTGGCGCCCCCTCCGCCGGCGCGTCCGCGAACCGTGGCAGCGTCTGCACCGGCTGCTGCGCCGCCTCGCCCGCAGGCCGTGCCCGATGTATCCGGCCTGGGCTGGGAGGCGCTCGAACAGCAGATCAGGGACTGCCGGGCCTGCGCGCTGTGCGAACGCCGTACCCAGGCGGTGCCCGGCGTCGGCGATCGCGAGGCGGACTGGCTGATCGTCGGCGAAGGTCCGGGTGCGGAAGAGGATCAGCGCGGCGAGCCCTTCGTCGGTCAGGCGGGCAAGCTGCTGGATGCCATGCTGGCGGCGATCGGGCTGCGGCGCGGCCAGAATGTCTACATCGCCAACGCGGTCAAATGCCGGCCTCCCGGCAACCGCACGCCCGAAGCGGACGAAATGGCGACCTGCCAGCCCTATCTGGAACGCCAGATCGAACTGATCAGGCCGCGCATCATCGTGGCGCTCGGCCGGCCGGCCGCGCAGACACTGCTGGACGGCGAGGTGAAGATCGCTGCGGCCAGAGGTCGACTGTTCGATCGCCATGGCATTCCGGTGGTGGTGACCTATCACCCGGCCTATCTGCTGCGCAACCCGCAGGACAAGGCCAAGGCATGGGAAGATTTGTGCTTTGCGCGTGCCAGCATCGTCTGACAGCGGGTGCCGGTGAGCGGCGCTAGCATCGCGCGTCCCTGTTCCGGAGTTCCCACTTGAATCTCGTCAAGAAGATGGTCATCGCCCTCGGTCTGGCTGCCGTGTCGGTCCCGCTGCTGGCCGATCCGCCGGGTCATGCGCCAGCCCACGGCTGGCGCAAGAAGAACGACCCCCACTATGTCGGCTACACCGGCCGCACGTGGCAGGACGATTACGGCATCCGGTCAGGGCGCTGCAACCGTGAGGCGGTCGGGGCAGCGCTGGGCGGCGTGGTGGGCGGGCTGGCCGGCTCGGCCATCAGTGACCGCGACAGCCGTACGGTGGCCATCCTGCTCGGCTCGGCCATCGGCGCACTGATCGGCGCCCGCATCGGCCGCGATCTGGACGAAACCGACCGCGCCTGCATCGGCCATGCGCTGGAACTGGCTGCGGGAGGCCGTCAGGTCAGGTGGGTGTCGGAGGGGGTGACCTACACCGTCATTCCGGGCAAGGCCAGCGGCAAGGGCTGCCGCAGTTACACCCTGCGCGGGGAGGCCAATGGCCGCAGCGACAGCACGAAGGGGACGGCCTGCCGGCGTGACGACGGCGCCTGGGTGCCGCGCGGCTGATCAGTGGATGGTGCCGTCGTCCAGCTGGGCGACGTCATCATGCCGGCGCTGGTTGGCGTGATGCCAGCGGCGCACCAGCCACATCGCGCCCGCCACGAAGAGGCCGAACAGCACCATCACCGCATAGACCGACAGGCCGGCTGCCAGCAGCACGGCGTACAGGCCAGTCATGATCAGGATGGACAGGTTTTCGTTGAAGTTCTGGACCGCGATCGAATTCCCCGCGCCCATCAGCATGTGGCCGCGGTGCTGAAGCAGTGCATTCATCGGCACCACAAAGAAACCGGCACAGGCGCCGATCAGCACCAGCAGCGGGACGGCCAGCCACAGACTGTTCACCAGCACCATCAGCGGCACCAGAACGCCCATCGCGATGCCCAGCGGAATCACCCGCACCGAGCCACGCAGTGAAATGCGGCGCGCCGCCATGATGGCGCCGATCGCGATGCCGACCGCGACCACGCCCTGCAGCTTGGACGCCTGGGACAGCCCCATGCCCAGCGCGCGATCCGCCCAGTCGATCACGATGAACTGCAGCGTGGCGCCGGCGCCCCAGAACAGCGTGGTCACCGCGAGCGAAATCTGTCCCAGCTTGTCTTTCCACAGTCCGCTGAAGCAGCGGGTGAAGTCGCGCAGCAGGATCACCGGGCTGCCATGCATCGGCTTCAGCGGCACACCGGTATCGGGAATGTACAGATTGAACAGCGCAGCCAGCGCGTACAGGCCACCGACGATGACCAGGCTGATCTCCACCGTGGTGTCCAGGCCGGTGTCCAGCAGCGGCAGATCGACGGCCAGCAGGCGGGCGCTGATGGCCGGATCGATCAGCAGACCGCCCATCAGCACACCGAGGATGATGGCGCCAACCGTCAGGCCCTCGATCCAGCCGTTGGCCACCACCAGCAGCCGGTGCGGCAGGTATTCGGTCAGAATCCCGTACTTGGCGGGCGAATAGGCGGCCGCACCCAGGCCGACCACCGCATAGGCCAGCAGGGGATGGGCCCAGCCGAACATCATCGCGCAGCCCGCCACCTTGATCAGATTGCTGACGAACATGACCCGCCGCTTGGGCATGGAATCGGCGAAGGCGCCGACGAAGGCGGCCAGCAATACGTAGGAAATCGTGAAGAACAGCTTGAGCAGCGGAATCTGCCAGCCCGGCGCCTGCATGTCCTTCAGCACGTAGATGGCGACGACCAGCAGGGCATTGTCGGCGAGCGCGGAAAAAAACTGCGCCGCCATGATGATGTAGAAGCCGAAAGGCATCGAACGTCTATGGCCGGAACAGCCAGCCGGCCGGGCGAAAAAAGTCCGCTTTTATACCATGAACCCGGTGACGCCCCGTCGGGCGTTCCAGGGGCTTTGACAATCCGTATCTTGTCGCACCGCAGCATGTGAATGCATGCAGGATGCGGCTTAGACTGGCCGCATTTTCGTTCACCGTTGAAGCCTGACTTGGTCTATAACCACGAGGGCAGGTGTCACTTATAAAGAGGGAAAAATGCCTGATCGGAGGCTGGAGGTGTTTCACGCAGCGGCGAGTCAGCTGTCGTTCACGCGCGCGGCCGAACTGCTGCAGATGACTCAGCCCGCAGTCACTTTCCAGATCAAGCAGCTGGAAGAGCATTTCGGTACCCGCCTGTTCGAACGCGCCCACGGCCGCGTGTCGCTGACGCCCGAGGGCGACAAGGTCAAGGACTACGCGACGCGCATCCTCGATCTGTTCGCCAGCCTGGAGAACGAACTGCAGGCCATGGCCACCGATCTGCGTGGCCACCTGCTGATCGGTGCCACGCCCACCGTCGCCGAATATCACCTGCCACCGGTGCTGGCCGAATTCCGTATTGCGCACCCCAATGTGGTACCGCGTCTGACGGTCGATAACCCGGACGTGATCGAGGACATGGTGGACGAGCGGGTGCTCGACATCGGCATCGTGGAAGGCCTGGGCCGAGGCGGGTCGCAGGTGATGGTGGAGCACTGTGCCGAAGACGAACTGGTGGTGGTGTGCTCGCCGGATTTTCCGCTCGCGCAGCAGAAGGAAGTGACGCCCGAGCACCTGCTGCAGCATCCGTGCGCCGGCCGCGACGCGGGCAGCGTGCGCGCGCTGCTGGAAAACTATCTGTCGCGCGGTGGCGTCGATCCGGCCAAGCTGCCGCTCGCGTTCGAACTGGACCGCCTCTCTTCGGTGAAAGGTGTACTGGAACGCGGCCTGGCCTACGCCATCCTGTCGCGCGCGGCGATCCGTCATGAAACCAGTCTGGGGCTGCTGGTCGCGGTGCCGCTGAGGCCGCGGCTCATCCGGCACATGACACTGCTGTATCCATCCGAACGCTTCCGCACCTACATGGCGAAACAGTTCGGACAGTTCGCAGCGGGTCGGCTGTCGCAGCCCCGATAGTACAATCCGGGGCTTCGCAGCCAGGCAGTTCCCCGAAGCCCCTTCATGTCGCGCCCGTCCTTCACCGATTCCTTTCCGCTGTTCCGCCCCATCCACGCACGCATCGACTTCGATGCGCTGCGCCACAACTACCTGCGCACCCGCGAGCTGGCCGGTGGCGCCAGGATGTGGGCGGTGATCAAGGCCAACGCCTACGGTCACGGCATCATGCGCATTGCCCGCGGGCTGTCGACGCTGGCCGACGGCTTCGCCCTGCTCGATCTGGAAGATGCGGTCCGCCTGCGTGAAGCCGGCATCAGTCAGCCCATCCTGCTGCTGGAGGGCTTCTTCAGCGCCCGCGACCTGCCGGAGATCGCCGCCCGGAAGCTGTCGACGGTGGTGCACACCGCGGAGCAGCTCGACTGGCTGGAATCCGCGCAGCTGCCGGCCGGCGCCCGCATTCCGCTTTTCCTCAAGGTGAATACCGGCATGAACCGGCTGGGCATCAGTCCGGCCCAGGTGCCGGCCGCGCTGGCCCGTCTGCGTGCCTGGCCGCACGCGGGTCCGATCGGTCTGATGACCCATTTCGCCGACGCCGACGGCGAGCGTGGCGTGGACGCCCAGCTCGCGCGCTTCGCACCGCTGGCCGCACAGTTCGACGGTCCGGTATCGATGGCCAATTCGGCCGCGCTGCTGCGTTTTCCGCAGACCCACGCAGACTGGGTGCGACCGGGCATCCTGCTGTACGGTGCCAGCCCGGCCACCGCCTACATGACGGCGGCCGACATCGGCCTGAAGCCGGTCATGCGGTTCGAAGCGCGGGTCATCGCGGTGCAGCAGCTGCAGCCCGGTGATCGCGTCGGCTACGGCGGCCTGTTCGCCGCCGAACGCTCGATGCGCATCGGCACCGTGGCCTGCGGGTACGCGGACGGCTATCCGCGCCACGCGCCGAGCGGCACCCCGGTGGCGGTGGATGGCGTGCGCAGCCGGCTGGTCGGCCGGGTGTCGATGGACATGATCGCGGTGGACCTGACCGATATTCCGCAGGCCGGCCTGGGCAGCGTGGTCGAACTGTGGGGCGAACACGTGTCGCTGGACGAGGTTGCCCAGCGCGCCGGCACGGTCAATTACGAACTGGTGTGCGCGCTGGCGCTGCGGGTGCCTGCGGTCGAGGTCGGCGTGGCCGATCTGTCCGTAACCGAGCCGCAGCCGGCCGTCGCTCTGGCACGCTGACGTGGCGAAGGCGAAAACCCAGTACGTCTGCAACGAGTGCGGTGCGGTCAGCCCGAAGTGGGCCGGCCAGTGCGCCGACTGCAAGGCCTGGAATTCGCTGGTTGAAACCGTGCCGGAGCAGGGCGGTGGCGGCCACCGTTTCGCCTCTCTGGCCGGGACCGCCAAGGTGCAGTCTCTGGCCGACATCCGGCCGCGCGAAGAACCGCGCCTGCCGACCGGCCTGGACGAATTCGACCGGGTACTGGGCGGTGGCCTGGTGCCCGGCGGCGTGGTGCTGATCGGTGGCGACCCGGGCATCGGCAAGTCGACGCTGCTGCTGCAGGCACTGGCCCAGCTCGCGCCGCGGGTACCGGCGCTCTACGTGACCGGCGAGGAATCGGGCGAACAGGTGGCGCTGCGCGCGCAGCGGCTGGCGCTCGACCCGGCCGGCCTGCAGCTGCTGGCCGAAATCAATCTGGAAAAGATCGGTGCCGCGCTGAACGATACGCGCCCGCGCGTGGTGGTGATCGATTCCATCCAGACCGTCTATTCCGAACAGCTCACGTCGGCGCCCGGTTCGGTCGCCCAGGTGCGCGAATGCGCGGCCCAGCTCACGCGGGCGGCCAAGCAGGCCGGACACAGCCTCATCCTGGTCGGCCACGTGACCAAGGAAGGTACGCTGGCAGGACCGCGCGTGCTCGAGCACATCGTGGACACGGTGCTCTATTTCGAAGGGGAAACCGGCTCCAGCTTCCGGCTGGTGCGCGCGTTCAAGAACCGCTATGGCGCAGTCAATGAACTGGGCGTGTTCGCGATGACCGAGCGCGGGCTGCGTGGCGTGTCCAACCCGTCAGCGCTCTTCCTGTCACAGCACGCGCAGCCGGTGCCCGGCGCCTGCGTGCTGGTGACCCAGGAAGGCACGCGGCCGCTGCTGGTGGAGATCCAGGCGCTGGTCGACAGCGCATACGGCAATCCGCGCCGCCTGACGGTGGGCCTGGATTCGGCCCGGCTGGCCATGCTGCTGGCGGTGCTGCACCGCCACGCCGGCGTGACCTGCGCGGATCAGGACGTGTTCGTGAATGCGGTGGGGGGCGTGAAGATCGGCGAGCCGGCGGGTGACCTCGCGGTGCTGCTGGCCATCGTGTCCTCGCTGAAGAACCGGCCGCTGCCGGCCAAGCTGGTCGCCTTCGGCGAAGTCGGTCTGGCCGGGGAGATCCGTCCCGCCCCGCGCGGACAGGAAAGACTGAAGGAAGCCGCAAAGCTCGGTTTCACTCACGCGCTGATTCCGAAGTCGAATGCGCCCAAGCAGCCGATCGACGGTCTCACCGTCATCGCGGTCGAGCGTATCGAAGAAGCGTTCGCGCGGCTGCGCGAACTGGACTGAGGCCGCTGCGGCGGACCCGCCAGGGTCCGCCGTACATTCAGGTCAGGGCTTGGGCGCCGGGTGCTCGGCGTGCGCCGTCCTGCGCAGCGACAGCCACACCGAGCCGCCGATCAGCGAAGCCACCACCAGCAGCGACAGCCAGATCGGAATCTTCACCAGATCGATCAGCAGCATCTTCATGCCGATGAAGATGAGCACAGCAGCCAGACCGTATTTCAGCAGCGAGAAGCGGTCAGCCATGCCGGACAGCAGGAAATACATCGCACGCAGGCCCAGGATCGCGAACACGTTCGAGGTGAGCACGATGAAGGGGTCGGTGGTGATGGCAAAGATGGCCGGGATCGAATCCACCGCGAACACCACATCGGACAGTTCCACCAGCACCAGCACCAGGAACAGCGGGGTGGCGTAGCGCACGCCGTCGCGCAGCACGAAGAAGCGTTCGCCCTCGAGCTCAGGGGTCACCTTCATGTGACCGCGCAGCCAGCGCAGCACCGGGTTCTTTTCCAGATCAGGCGCGTGGTCGGCAAACCACGCCATCTTGATGCCGGTCACCAGCAGGAAGGCGCCGAACAGATACAGCACCCAGTGGAAGCGCTCGATCAGCCAGGCGCCGCCGAAGATCATGCCGGCCCGCATCACGATGGCGCCGATAACGCCGTAAATGAGCACCCGCTTCTGCAGCTCCGCCGGAATGGCGAAGTAGCTGAACAGCATCAGCCAGACGAATACGTTATCGACCGCCAGCGATTTCTCGATCAGGTAGCCGGTAATGAATTCAAGCGTGCGTTCGTTGGCGGCTTCGCGCCCCAGCTGACCGTCCAGCGTCCACCAAAGGAAAGCGGCGAACAGCATGGCCACGCTGACCCAGATGAGAGACCAGATGCCGGCCTCGCGGAAGCTCACCACATGTTTCTTGCCGCCGCCGACCAGGAAGAGGTCGATGAACAGCATGCCCAGTACGACGGCCGAAAAGGCCGCCCACATCCAGCCGGTTGCAACGGTTTCCATCAGATCGAATCTCCGTCGGATCAAAGAAAAAAGGCCTTGTGTCCGCGCGCACACAAGGCCTTCCTTTGTCCGGAGTCGACCTTGCCGTCACGGCAAAGGTCTTGCTCATCCGCACTGTGCGGACCCGCGTGCCGGAAGCTGACGCTTCGTAATGACGACAGGCGGCGTGGAGCTACTCCCCTTCTGGAGCCGGATAGTGGCAGGGGCCAGGCCCCGCCGCTGTCAGCGCATTCCTACACGCGGCTGCTTCCTTCAGTGGGCGCCTTCTTCCGCCGCGAGCTTGCGCCGCATGCTGCGCAGGCCGAGCGCCGCCATGCCGGCGATGAGCGGAATGGACACCGCAGTCAGAATGTCCGGATTCACCGGCAGCGCGTACTTCGCGCCCTTGGCGACGTACTGCACCAGTTGCGACGCGTAATAGGTGATGGCGACGATGGACAGGCCTTCCACCGTTTCCTGCAGCCGCAGCTGAAGCTTGGCGCGCCGGTTCATCTGCGCCAGCAGTTCCTGGTTCTGCCGCTGCAGTTCGATGTCGACCCGGGTACGCAGCAGCTGCGAGTTGCGGGCAACCCGGCCGGACAGGTCTTCCTGCCGGCGGGCGATCGCCTCGCAGGTCGAAATCGCCGGCGTAAGCCGCCGGTCCATGAATTCGCCCATGGTCGGAAAGCCTTCGATGCGATGCTCGCGCAGTTCCGCGATGCGGCTGCGCACCAGACGGTAGTAGGCCTGGGCCGCACCGAAACGATAGGTGGTGCGGGCAACCGAATGTTCGACTTCGGCCGCCAGACGGGTCAGGTGAGACAGCACGCTGCGCTCGTCCTCGGCGGTCGATGCATTGCCCATGCCGTCCATCAGGTTGGCCAGTTCGCCTTCGGCGCGACCGAGCAGCCGTCCGACCTCCTTGGCGACCGGGAAGGCGAGCAGGGCGATCACGCGATAGGTCTCGATCTCCAGCAGGCGCTGCACCGTACGCCCGGCCTGACGCGGCGTGAGGCGTTCATCCAGCACGGTATAGCGCGACCAGCCGTCGGTCAGCACGAAGTCGGTAAATACCCAGGCGGCGCCATCGGACACCTGGGCGCCCACAGCCTGACGGCCGCTGGCGATCAGCCTGTCCATGACCGCGCGCGGCGGCAGATCGGCGGTCGAGCGCAGCTCGATGTGCGTGGCCACCATCAGCTGACCGGGCAGGGCGTCGAACCAGGCTGACGGCACGACGCCGAGCGCGCCCCGGCTGCCGTCCTCGTCGGCGGCCGGGGCGCGGAAGAAGGCGTAGCTGGAGAATTCGTTGTGGCGCTCCCACTTCAGCCGGAAATCGCCGACGTCCAGCTGCAGGTGGCCGCCGTCGGACTGCGGAAGCGGTCGCGCGTACGCGTCCGCCAGCGCCTGCAGATGGCGCAGTTCGTCGTCCTCCTGCAGCCCGTCGTGCATCAGTGCCACATAGGACACCAGTTGCGGATGGCTGACCGGCACCGGCGGGCGCGCGTGCACCTCGTTGTTCAGTTTGTAGCGGAGCGGATGTTCGGCCGGACGGTGCGTGGAAGCGGGCGTGGATGACGACATGAATCAAGCGCGCGAATGTAAGAACCTTCATTGTGCAGGAGGCCGACCCGCTTCGGGCGCCGCGAACGCGGCCGTGACGGATTTCACGCGATGCCGCGCCACGGCTGCCGTCCGCCGGCTGCTGTCCGCCGTTCGTCCTGCTTCGGTCGAGATTGCGGCGACATTGATTTAACCTCGATTTACACAATTTCGTGAATTGCGTTCATCGCCATGACAGTCGCCCGGACATTCCAGCGGGGCTTTTCGCTGATCGAGCTCGCCATCGTGGTGGCGCTGCTCGCCATTCTCGCGGCGATGGCCATGCCTGCGTTTCAGGGTTTCATTGCGTCGAACCGGCTGACCGCGGAATCGAACGAAATGCTGGCCGCGCTGAATCTGGCGCGGTCGGAAGCGGTACGCATACAGCGGCGCGTCATCCTGTGCCGGGTGGCGACTTCCGGCGGCCTGGTCACGCTGACCGCCTCGTCCGGCTGCGTGACCGCAGCCGACGGTGCGCCATGGCAGGGCTGGGCCGTATTCGTGGATAACGATTCGGATGGCACCTTCGACGCCGGCGAAACGCTGCTGCGCAGCGAGGCCATCACCGCCAGCGGTCTGGTGTTCTCGTCCGACAATGCACTGGGTACCGCCGGCAACCGCATCGTGTTCCGCCCGGATGGCCTGGCCCGTGCGGTCGATTCGGCCGCCCTGCAGGCCGCGACGATCACGGTGTGCGACAGCAGCGGTGTGCTCACCGGCGAGAACGCGCGCAACGTAGCGCTGCTCGCCGGCAGCCGGATCGCAGTCACCCGCGCCACCATCACCAATTGCGGCGTTGTGCCGGAACCGCCGACATCCACCACGGAGACCACGCAATGAACGGGCCCCGACGCATCCAGCAGGGCGTGTCGCTGATCGAGGTTCTGGTGGCGCTGTTTGTGCTCGCTTTCGGCATGCTGGGTATCGCCGGCATGCAGACCATGGCGATGAAGGCAAACCAGAGTGCATTCGAACGCAACGCCGTGGTCATTTCGGCCAATTCGATTGCGGAGCGCATGCGCAGCAACCAGGCCGCGGCCCGCACCGGCGGTTACAACCGCACGATGCCGACCGGTGCATGCACGGCCCCCTCGGGGACTGACCGGGTTTCTGTCGATACCAGCCGATGGCTGGATGAACTGAACCGGAACTTCGGAACGACCGCGTGCGGTGCGATCAACTGCGCCGGCACGCCGGCGTTCTGCCGCATCACCGTTCGCTGGGACGACAGCCGGGTCGCCAACGGCGGGGCGGCGCAAACCTTTGAAGTGGATGTGCGCATATGAAGCAGAGCGCTTTCAGGCAGGCGGGCGTTTCTCTGGTCGAGGTCATGGTTGCGCTCGCGCTCGGTCTGGTCGTGTCGGTCGGCGCCATATCGGTCGTGATCGGTAACCGTCAGGCCTACCGCACCACCGAATCGCTGGCCCGGGTGCAGGAAACCACCCGTGTCGCCTTCGACCTGATGTCGCGTGATCTGAGATCCGCCGGCGTCAATGCGTGCAGCGGCGGCGTGCGGGTCATGAATCTGCTGAATTCGCCGACCACCAACTGGTGGTCCGACTGGACCGGCGGTCTGCGCGGCTTCAACGACACCGACGCGGCCGGCGCGGTGGCCATCGGCACCGGCGTCGGTCAGCGGGTCAGCGGTACCGATGTGATCCAGATCATGCATGGCGCATCGAATGCGCTGCCGGTGCGTGCCCACAACGCGACCGCGTCGGCCACAACGGTGGGCAGCCTGAGCGTACCGGCCTACTCGATCGCACTGGAGCGCCCGAACGGCCAGGCGCACTCGTTTGCACCGGGCGATCTCATGGTGGTGTGCGACTACGAGGACACCACGATTTTCCAGGCCTCCGCCATCGATACCGCGTCGAATTCCGTGGCGCACGCGGCAAGCACCGGATCGCCGGGCAATTGCGGCACCAAGATGGGTTTCGGCAGCAGTTGTGCCGCGGCACCGGTGAGGTCTTTCGTCCCCGGATCCTCGGTCATGCGCTTCGAGCCGGTCGCATGGTTCGTCGGCAACAACGGACGTACCGGCACCCAGAGCAGCCCGACCTCGCTCTACCGCATCAGCGTGCGCGGCAACGGCACCGGAACGGCCGCCCCGGTGGTGGAAGAAGTGGTTGAGGGGGTGCGCGATCTGCAGGTCTGGTACGTCCTCGGCACCGACTACCTGACCGCCAACCAGATCACCACCACCGCGAACTGGGAACTGGTAACCGGCGTCGAGATACGGCTGGTGATCGAGTCACCCGAAAGCGGCACCACGTCGGGGGCAGCAGCAAATCGGCTCACCCGTACGCTGATTCACATGGTCAATCTGAGGAACCGGGTGCCATGAAAGCCCACTATGTCCGGCCGATCGATCGGCAACGCGGTGCGACGCTGCTGATCGCGCTGGTGCTGCTGGTGGTGATGACACTGCTCGGCCTGTCCAGCATACGCAGCACCAGCATGCAGGAACGCATGGGTGCGAATCTCTACGACCGCAGCCTGGCTTTCCAGGCGGTCGAGTCCGCACTGCGTGAAGCGGAGGCGACCATTTCGATCAATACGGTGGTGACCAATTCGAACGGACTGTACTGCCCGCCCAACGGCATACCGCCGTCGTGCGCCGTACCCGGCCCCTCCGCGACCCAGAGCGCGACAAGTGGCAGCGGAGGCGGGACAACGCCCCCGGAAGTGGTGTTCGTCGAACGCTGGAAGGACACCGGCACGCAGTGGACCGCGGCGTCCGGCTGGTGGAACAGCGTCGATAGCGCGATGAAGGCCCGCCTCGGCGGCACCAATCGCAGACCGGAATACATCATCGAATACATGGGCGAGTCGGAAGACGGCACCGGCTGCGGCCGTCGCAATGACACCAGCTGCCGCGGCCCGCGCTACCGGGTGACCGCCCGCATGCCCGAGGTCGATGGCCTGCCCAACGTCATTCTCCAGACCAGTTACCGGCCCTGATTCTTTCGGAGCACACGCATGACGAATACTCTCAAATATGCAGGGAGCGCCCCGCGCAGGTTGAACGCCGCACTGCTTGCCGCATTCGCCATCGCGCTGCCGGTTCAGGCCGCGACCGACATTTCCAGCCAGCCGCTGGTGCTGAACGTCACGGCGGCGCCCAACGTGCTGATGATCCTGGACAACTCGGGGTCGATGGCATCGGAAATGCTGCCGGATGACTTCTACAACACCTTTTCGATCGACTTCGCGCTGAAGCCGACCAACGATACTGGCGAGATCGTTGCCGATTACGACGACCTCAACATCTTCAATCTGGCGACGCGGACCGCCTGGCTGAACAGGATCTATTACGACCCGACGGTTACCTACAAGCCGTGGACCAAGGCGGACGGCAGTGCATATGACCCTGCGACGCCAACGGCTGCGCCTGCAGAGCCTGGTTCCAGCTCGCTGCTCGATCTGACGAGCCAGACCTCACGCACCTTCAAGTGGCGCAAGAACACGTCGGTGACGACTTTCTCGTTCAGTTCATCCGCGATTCCGCGCAACCGGGCCTGTGCGAGCAACAACGACACCTGCTCTCTCACGTTCTGGCCGATCACCTTCTTCGTGCACAAGGGGACAGGCTCGATCTATGAGCGGGGCAACTACTACCGCTACCGCATTCAGGGCAGCACCGCCTATCGCAAGGATCTCGCTGACGGGACCGAAGTGACCGTATCCAGCTTTTCCTGGCCGAACGGCGTCACCCGCACCGTAACTCAGGAAATCCAGAACTTCGCCAACTGGTACACCTACGGCCGCACCCGGATGAATTCCGCCAAGGGCGGCGTGAGCTTTGCGTTCTCTACCCTGGGTCAGAACTACCGCGTCGGTTTCCGCACCATCAACGGCACCAGCGGCTGGCTCAGCATTCCAACGACCGGTACGTTTTCCGATACCAACAGAACCAACTTCTTCACCAAGCTGTTCGCTGCAACGCCCTCCGGTCTGACGCCGCTGCGCAAGTCACTGCTGGACGCAGGCGAATACTTCAAGACCTCAGCCCCCTGGGGACCGGATGTGGCAGGCGCTCCGCTCGGGTGCCGGCAGGCCTTCACCATCATGACGACCGATGGTTACTACAACACCACGACCGACAGCGACATTACCGCGGTAAATTCGAGCATCGGGAATGCGGACGGTGGCAAGGGGCGTCCCTACGCAGACACCTACTCGCTGACGCTGGCGGACATCGCCATGCATTACTACGACACCGATCTGCAGACCACGATCGCGGACAAGGTGCCGACCAGCGGCGAGGACCCGAACAACCGCCAGCACATGAACACCTTCGCCGTCGCCTTCGGCCTGAAAGGTACGCTGGATCCGACCTCGGATCTTCCGGCGCTGACTGCAGGCACGAAGTCGTGGCCGAATCCGACGCTGAGTGACACCGCCAAGCTGGATGATCTCTGGCACGCAACGGTGAACGGGCGCGGGCGCTTCGTCAGTGCCGCTGATCCGACCGAGTTTGCCAACGGTCTGAAGGCGGCGCTGGACACCATCGTTGCCCGCACGGCCTCTTCGTCCAATCTCGGCGTGTCCTCCGCCCAGCTGCGGCAGGGCAGCCGCGTGTACCAGGCCCGTTTCACCAGCGAAGTCTGGACCGGCGACATCTGGGCCTTCCAGGTCGGCACCGATGGCAACCTGCAGACCACCGCCAACTGGAAGGCATCGGAACAGATTCCGGCCCCGTCGGCGCGCAGCATCTACACCCGCAATGGCAGCAGCTCGGTCGATTTCACCTGGAGCAATCTGAGTGATGCGCAGAAGGCGGCACTTGGCAACAACAGTGCGGTGCTCGATTACCTGCGCGGCGTACGCACCGGGGAGGCGTCCGAGGGCGGCCTGTTCCGCAACCGCAATCAGCTGATCGGCGACATCGTGCATTCGTCGCCGGTCTTTGTCGGTACGCCGGACAATTTCGGGTACGAGCGCTTCTCCTGGAGCGGCGCCTCGACCTACCAGGACTATCGCGCCTTGCGCGCGAGCCGCACGCCGATGCTGTACGTGAATGCGAATGACGGCATGACGCATGCTTTCAATGCGAACACCGGCGCCGAGGTGTTCGCCTATGTGCCGTCGTCGGCGCTGGCGCAGATGAAGACGCTCACCCAGACGAATTACAGCCATCAGTTCATCAATGACGGTGCCATCACTGTGGCGGACGTGTTCGACTCCAGCGGCAGCGTCGGAAACTGGCGCAGCCTGCTGGTGAGCTCTACCGGTCGCGGCGGACGTCAGCTGTATGCGCTGGACGTGACCGACCCCACTGTTCCGGCTTCCGGCGCGGCCGCTGCCCGGGTGAAATGGGAGTTCTCGCACAGCGATTTCGGCCGGTTCACCGGCAAGCCGGTGGTGGCCCGGATGAACAATGGCGTGTGGGCGGTCATCGTCGGCAACGGCTACAACAGCGATCAGTACAAGGGCTTCCTGTTCGTCATCAATGCGCTGACCGGCGAGCTCATCTCGACCATAGACACCGGCGCCTGCCCGACGACCGACTCGCCCTGCGTGAGCAATGGCCTGGCCGAAGTGACGACCTGGGACGACGACGACGACGGGGACGTCGACTACATCTATGCCGGCGATCTGCGCGGCAATCTGTGGCGCTTCGATGTCACCTCCGCGACGCCATCAAACTGGGGAGTGTCCTTCGGAACCGCTTCCAGCCCGCTGCCGCTGTTCCGCGCGGTCGACTCGGCCGGAACGCCGCAACCCATCACCTCACGCGTCGAGGTGATGCTCGATCCGTCTACCGGCGTGCGCTGGGTGTCCTTCGGCACCGGCCAGTTCCTGAGCACCACCGACCGCAACAGTCGCGCGGTCCAGAGCTGGTACGGCCTGTACGACAACTATCTGAGCGGCACCACCACCAGTCCGGTGGTCGGTCGTACCAATCTGGCCGAACGCCGGGTCATCAAGGAAGAAACGCAGACTACCGGTACCGGCGACACCGCGACCTCGGTGAAAGTGCGCGTCATTTCTGCGCCGGGCGACGACGTGGGTGGTCAGGCCATCACCAATGCCGATGGCGCCTACATCCGCAAGGGCTGGTACCTCGACCTGCTGCCCGACACCCGCACCGCTGCGGGCGAGCGCATGATCTACGGCGTGCAGGCGTTTGGCGGCGCCCTTTTCGCGACATCGGCCATTCCTGCCGACGATCCCTGCACACCGGGCGGTTCCGGCTGGCTGATGGGTATCAATCCCTATACCGGCGGCCGGCTGAACGCCGATCTGTTCGCGAACCGCGCACAGGTGACCATCACCTCGGGTGAAACGTCGAACCGCTACTATGTCAGCGCAGTCAGCACCGGCTCCATGCCGTCCAGTCCGATTCTGGTGCGCAACGAAGGCAGCGGCGGCACCACGACCGGGGGCAGCACCGGCGGTTCGGGCAATACAGGCACCGATACCGGCGGCACCACCGGAGGCAGTGGCGGCAGCTCGTCCGGCAGCACCGTCGGACGGTCGGACGCATTGGTCAATACGTCCGACCTCGGTATCCTGCGCGAACGTCTGAATCTGCCCGACCGCTTCGGCCGCATATCCTGGCGCGAACTGATCAACGACTGACCCGGACCGACAACGGAAAGCACACATGAAACGCACGCGCGCAGGCCTTCAGGCCGGTGTCACACTGATCGAACTGATGATCGTCGTGGTCATCATCGGGATTCTGTCCGCCATCGCCTATCCGAATTACACGCAGTACGTGATAGACAGCAGGCGGGCAACCGCGGCCGCCTGCCTGACCCAGCAGGCACAGGTGCTCGAGCGCTTCTTCACCACCAATCTCACCTATGTCGGGGGCGATGGCGATGCCAACGCAAACGGCACACGCGATCTGAACGAACTGCAGTGCGTCACGGACCTGACCAACTTCTATACCTTCGGCGTGACGATCAGCAACGCCAGTCCGCGCCAGTTCTCGATCACCGCCGCCCCTCGTAACGCACAGCAGAGCAACGATTCGAAATGCGGCTGTTCGCTTGCTCTGGATCAGGCCGGTACCAAGGGCGCGAGCGGTACGCCGTCCCGCTGTTCGACCGGCGCCGGTGTCACGGCCTGCTGGAAGTAGGCGGATCAGGCAGAGCGGACACACAGTTTCACCGGCCGGCCGCAGAGGGGGCGCTCAAGCTGCAAGGTGAAGCGGCCGTAAACCGTTGATCCACCCTGAAAGTGCTGTTCATGACCGGCCCTCGAACCATGGCGGGCTTTTCGCTTCTGGAACTGATGATCGTGATCGCCATCCTGTCGGTGATCGCGGCCTTTGCCGTTCCGTCCTTCCAGTCGCTGATCACGCTGAACCGTCTGTCCAGCGAAGCCAACGAACTGCTTGCCGGCCTCGGGCAGGCGCGGAGCGAGGCGATCCGCCTGAACAGGCGGGCCATACTCTGTCGCGCCGCAGTGGCAGCGGGCGGGCAGGTGGATGCGGCCGGTGGCTGCGTGAGCGGCACCGATCGCTGGGGCGGCTGGATGATTTTCATCGATGCGGACAGCAGCGGCAGCTACAACCCGAACGCCACGACCAATCCGGATGAGGTACTGGTGCGCGCGCACGTGTTCAACGGCGCGCAGATGCAGATCGGTTCAAGTGCCGGCCTTTCCGGTGCAGGCAACCGCATCGTGTTCCGCCCGGATGGCCTGGCACGTGCGGCAGGGCAGACCACGCTCCAGACCGCCACGGTGCGCATCTGCGAGCCGTCTTCATCTCTTCAGCAGAATGCGCGCGATGTGCGGATCGGTGGCGGCAGCCGCATCAGCGTGACCCGGACGACTTCGTCCAGCTGCAGCGCTCCTGGAAACGGCTGATGAAGGTACGTGGCGCGCAGAGCGGCATTTCGCTGATCGAGGTCATGGTGGCCGTGTTCGTGCTCGCCATCGGCATGCTGGGCATGGCCGGACTGCAGATGGCTTCACTGCGCTCAAACCAGAGCTCGTATGAGCGCAGTGCCGCGGTGCTGGCTGCCTACACCATGATCGACCGCCTGCGCGCGGACATCACCGCCGCCCGCGCCGGCAGTTACAACCTGGCCCTTCCGGCCAACAGCTGCACGATTCCGTCGGGCAGCACCTTTCCCGCCACCCAGCTTGCGGCCTGGCTGACCGACCTGCAGACCAGCATGGGCTCATCCGCCTGCGGCGGGGTGACCTGCACCACCGGCGCCACCGCGACCTGCGTCATCAGCGTTCGCTGGGATGACAGTCGGGTTCGCGGCGGTCGTACCAATCAGACCTTCTCGATCGAGGCAAGGCTGTGAAGCGGGCGGGGCAGCGCGGCAGCACGCTGGTTGAACTGATGATCGCACTGGCCATCGGACTGTTCATCACGGCCGCCGCGATTGGCGTGATGCTGGGCAACCGCCAGACCTACGACACCACCGAGGGGCTTTCGCGCATCCAGGAATCGGCACGCATGGCTTTCGAACTGCTCGCGCGGGATGTGCGCGAAGCCGGGCTGAATTCCTGCGGCGGCGCGCTGCAGTTCGTCAATGTGCTGAACAATCCGTCCTCCCTCTGGTGGACCCAGTGGAACGGCGGCCTTCGCGGTTACGGCGGTACCGAAGCGTTTTCCGGCGCGCCGATCGGCACTGCCGCAGGCCAGCGCGTGAGCGGTACCGCGGCACTGCAGGTGATGCGCAGCGGCAGCCAGCCCCAGACCGTGGCCGCGCACGACACCAGCACCCGCACCTTCACCCTCAGTCCGGCCAACGACGCGCTGGCCGCGGGCGATCTGGCCATCGTCTGCAACTTCAGTCAGGCCAGCCTGTTCCAGGTGTCGGCCGCCACGGCCACGACGGTTTCGCACGACACCGGCGGTACGCCGGGCAACTGCAGCCGCGGCTTGGGCTTCGCAGATCCGCCGGACTGCAGCACCACCGGGCAGACTTACCGCTTCGAAGCCAACGCAGTGCTGATGAAGCTCGAATCGCTGGCCTGGTATGTCGGCAATACCGGCCGCGCCGGCACCACCGCGCGCTCCCTGTTCCGGGTGGCGCCACAGAACAACGCCGGCACCCTGACGCTGGTCGCCGAAGAGGTGCTCGAGGGGGTAATCGATCTGCAGCTGGACTACCTTCTGGAAGGCACCACCGCCTTCGTCCCGGCGGCATCGGTCACCAACTGGAACGCGGTCACCGGCGTACGCATCCGGCTGCAGATCGAGGAGCCGGACCGTCCGGCGGCGGTGACCGACCGGGTACGACGTACCATGACCCATGTGGTCACGCTCCGGAACCGCATGTCATGAGTCGGTCAAACGCCTTCCGTCAGCATGGCGTCACCCTGGTGGTGGCGCTGATGCTGCTGATCGCTGTCACGCTGCTGGGCCTGGCCAGCATGCGCGGCACCGGCATGCAGGAACGCATGAGCGCCAACCTGTACGACCGCGCCATCGCCTTTCAGGCCGCTGAATCCGCACTGCGCGAGGCGGAAACCCTGCTCGCGTCCGGCACCGCCGGCCCGTTTGACGGCACGGTCGCCGGGCTGTTCGGCAAGCCGGATCCGGCAGGCAGCGGATTCAAGAACCGCTGGGACAACAGCGCCACCGCGTGGGCCAGCGCCAGCACCTGGTGGACCGCGGCGGATGCGGGCACCCGTGCCCGCGCGGCCGGTGCACCGCAGTACATCATCGAGGATCTCGGCATGTGGCCATCGACGCCGGATTGCGACACCGTGACCACCATCGCGTCCGACTGCCTCAAGCCGCGCTACCGCATCACCGCGCGCAGTGCGCAGGTCGCAGGCCGTCCGGTGGTGCTGCTGCAGACAACCTACCGACCCTGAGACCCGCCATGTACGTGCGACTGCTCATCCTTCTTTTCATACAGCTCACCGCCTGCGTACTGCCGGTGCGGGCCGTGGTCGACATTTCGGATTCGCCCATCATGGTCGGCACCGCGGTGGCGCCCAACATCATGTTCCTGCTAGACGATTCGGGATCGATGCAGTGGGAAGTGATGCCGGATGAAAACCTCTATTACTCCTACTATCTTTTTCCGGTACCAGCACTGCTCTACGGCGCAGGGGTATACACCTCCCAGGTACCGACTTTCCAAGACAACAACATCCATAATTTCTATGGACGGTCGTCGGCCAACAATCAGGTGTTCTACAACCCGTTGAACACCTACAAGCCGTGGATACGCTCCACCGGCGAATCCTTCGGCGACGTGTCACCCACCGCTGCCCCCTACAACCCGGTCGACGCGACCCGCGGGACACTGAACCTGACCGCCGCGGCCACCCAGGCCGCCTTCTGGTTCACCAACACCTCCAATACCGACCAGAATCAGGCCAGCTATGCCTGCGTTCCGCCCTGCAACCAGACCTTCCAGCCCATCACGTATTTCGTCTACAAAGGATCCGGCTCTCGCGTCAGTGCCGCCAACTACGTGAAATACCAGATCCGCGGTACGCGGGCCTACAAGCGGGATCCGGTCACCGCCGCCGAAGTGGAAATCACGAGTTTTCCATGGCCGAACGGAACGACGCGGACCGTGGCGCAGGAGACCCAGAACTTCGCCAACTGGTTCAGCTATTACCGCAGCCGTACGCTGGCAGCGAGGGCAGGGGCCTCGATCGCCTTCGGTCAGCTTGGTACGAACTACCGGGTCGGCTTCCGCACCATCAACGGGGCGGGCGAATTCCTGATCCCGACCACAGGCACGTTCACCGGCACCAATCGATCAACCTGGTTCGACCGGCTTTTCAACACCCCGGTGCCGTCTTTCGGCACGCCCTTGCGCACCGCACTTGCCTGGGCGGGCAACTATTACGAAACCAAGACCGGCACGGACGATCCGTGGAAGGACAGCGCGTACACGCAGCCGCTGGCCTGCCGTCAGTCCTTCACCATTCTGACCACTGACGGCTACTGGGGTGACATCTACGCCCTGCCGGCAGACCAGAACGCGGACGGGACCGCTGCGCGCCCATACCGCGATACCTACAGCAACACGCTCGCGGACGTCGCTATGTACTACTACAAGCGCGATCTGCGCACCGGCATCGCGAACAACGTGCCGACCTCGCCCAAGGACAGCGCCAACTGGCAGCACATGGTGACCTTCGGCATTTCGCTCGGCACCCAGGGCACGCTGAACCCGGACACCGACCTGGCCGCGCTGACCGCGGGCACCAAGAGCTGGCCCGATCCGACCACCAGTTCGCCGGCAAAGCTGGACGATCTGTGGCATGCGACGCTGAACGGACGGGGTGCTTTCGTCAATGCCAACGATCCGACCGAATTCGTCGATGGCCTTTCGTCGATGCTGGCCGACATCGGTGAGCGTGTCGCGTCCAATGGCGCGGTCGCGGCGACCAGCACCTCGATCAGCACCAACACCCTGCTGTTCCAGGCGCGCTTCGTCGGCAACGACTGGACCGGCGATCTGTGGGCCACCCGCTTCAATACGGACGGAACGCTCGCGACCACGCCCAGCTGGAAGGCGGGCGAACGGCTGCCAAGCGCAGCCAGCCGCGCCATCTACACCTGGTCGGGTACGGCCGGCATTCCATTCCAGTGGGCCAGCCTCACCACCGCGCAGCAGACCACGCTGGGCAGTTCGGCCACACTGTCCTATCTGCGCGGCGACACCTCCGGCGAACTGCGCAACGGCGGCACGCTGCGCAACCGTGCGTCGGTGCTCGGCGACATCGTCAATTCGTCTCCGGTCTATGTCGGACCGGTCACCGATCTGCGTCTGGACCGCTTCAGCTGGACCGGCGCCGACACCTATCAGGCGCATCGCACCGCGGTCGCCTCGCGCCGGGAAATGGTCTATGTCGCGGCCAATGACGGCATGCTGCACGGCTTTGACGCGCGCACCGGCGCCGAACGCTTCGCCTTCGTACCCAGCGGCGCACTGGCGACGATGAAGACGCTGACCAGCCGCGACTACGCCCACAAGTTCATCAACGATGGCACGCCGGTCGTGGCCGAGGTCTATGTGAATGGCGCCTGGCGTACCGTCCTCGTCGGCGCGCAGGGCCGGGGCGGAAAAAGCCTGTACGCACTCGACGTGACCAGTCCGGACAGTTTCGGCACGAGCAAGATCATGTGGGAATTCACCCACGCCAGCCTGGGACAGATCGTCGGTCCGCCGGTGATCGCCCGGCTGAACGACGGCAGCTGGGCAGCCATTGTCGGAAACGGCTACAACAGCGGCAACGAGCGGGCGGAGCTGTTCGTGATCAATCTGGCCACCGGTGCGCTGATCGCGCGCATCGACACGCTGCGCGGATCGTCGACCACCCCGAACGGGCTTGCGGTCGCCGAAGGCGTGGATATCGATCGCGACGGCGACATGGATTACTTCTACGCCGGCGACCTGCTCGGCAATCTGTGGAAATTCGACTTCACCGCTGCCACGGCTGCGCAGTGGAAGGTGGCGTACGGCACCACCGCCGCACCTGCACCGCTGTTCTCGGCCACCAGCAGCAGCGGTGTGGTGCAGCCGATCACCGGTGGCGTCAGCGTCGGCTTCAATCCCAAGGACCGCAAGCTGTGGGTGTTCTTCGGTACCGGGCGCTATCTGTCGACCGCCGACCTCTCGACCACCGCCACCCAGACCTGGTACGGCCTCAACGACACCGGCAGCACCATCGCGAGCCGCAGCGATCTGGCGCAGCGCATCATCCTCCAGGAAAGTTCGACCGGCGCCGGAGATTCCTACCGGGTCGTATCCAAACCGGGCGACAGTTCCGGCGGCACGGTCATGGGAACCAAACGGGGCTGGTACATTGACCTGACCTCACCGGTGTCCGGCGCCGAGGGCGAGCGCATCATCCATCCGCCGGTGCTGGCCAGCAGCACGCTTTTCGTCAATTCGCTGATCCCCAGCAGCGATCCGTGCGTACCGGGCGGGCGAGGGTGGGTGATGGGCGTCAATCCCTTCACCGGCGGCCGGCAGGAATTCGACGTATTCGACTTCAACCGCGACGGCAGCGTCGACTCCGGAGACCAGGTCAATCTGGCCAATGGCGATGGCACCAGCCGCAGAACGGTGGGCAGCGGTTACAGCACCGACAGTCTGCCGGGCAGCCCGCTGCAGATCGGCAAGCAGCAGGTCGTCGGCGGGTCGGACGGTACCGCCCATACGCGCATCGTGTCGGACGGCCTGCGGTCCGGACGGGTGTCGTGGAAGGAAATAGTCAGGGACTGATGGACGTGATGAAAAAAACGGGACTGCTCGCGGCCTGCATGTTCGCCGCCTGGACGACATGGGCGGCGGAGCCGCTGTCGCCGATCGCCAATCCGTCGCTGTATGAGGAACAGGGCATCGCCGGCCAGGTGGACAGCGCAACCGGCGCCATTTCCATCGGCGGCAAGCGCTACCGGGTCAACGCCCGGACGGTCATCTTTCTCGACGACGGCCGCGGCAATGTGAGGCGCGCTGCGAAGGTGACCGACATACCGGCCAACGCACCGGTGCGCTTTTCAACCGGAGCGGACGGCTCGGTCACCCAGATCTACGTCGGTGGAGGCATACAGCCGTACAGGCCGTGAAGCGCCGATAGCACGGTCTGAGGCGTCGTTTGCGACCGCGAAGCCCGGAAGAATCTGCTGCGCCGCCCGACTCCTCAACTTCTGAAAATTACTGAGTATGGTAGGACCGCTGCATCATCTTCATGCTGTGCACCCGCAGCATCCGCCGGAGCGGGCAGCGCTCCGAACATAACGAAAACCACCGAGGCGGCCACCCCGCCCAGCTGCTTTAGGCGCTGAATCCAGGCCTCGCGGGCCTCCGGTTTCGTCGCCCGCTCCGCTTCCACCGCCGCGATGATCGCGGCCGGGTCTTTCCCCAAGACCTCAGCAATCCTGAACGCCCCTTCAACGTCCAGCTGTGACCGGCCCGTCCGGTAATGGCTGATGGCCTGCCGGCTCATCTCCAGCGCCTTTGCCAGCGCGTAATCCGACTCGATGCCCAAGGCGGACTTCGCCTCCTGCATCAACCTCTGAGTGGTGTTCATTGAAATCCCCTTCACGTGGACGGCTGCACTCTAACGCTACGTCCACAGCTGGGGAATACGCTCCATCAGTTGACTAGTTTCAAGATGTGGACGTATTTTTCGCCCTGCACCCGGAGCTAGGGCGGTCCCCGCGATCCCCTTCACGTTTCCGGTTGCCCTGCCGGGTGCATCCCTGCGGGCCTCAAACCGGAAACCTTGAAGGGGATTCCAATGAGCGACACACCTGTAGCAGCCGGCCAGCTGTCGGCCGAAGAACGCAGCAAGAGCAGCGGACACCCGGTCATCGAGATATCGGCCGTCATGGCGGACATGGCCGCCGTGGTCGATGCGGACGTGTGGTTCGAGGGTGAGAAGGTGCTTGCGATGACGTTCCAGCCGCACGAGGCGCTGACCATCGCCGAATCGATCATCCGGGCCGCCACCGTGGCCTCGCACATGAACCGCGGCCAGCGGACGGGGAGCCTGCAATGACTCAGTATCCGATCGCGTCGATAGGGTCATGGGTGCTGCCGTGCTTGTTGAGCGACGTTTTCAGGCTGACGGAAGACGATGACAGCATGCGGAGCATGGATGCGCCGGAACGAGTGCCGGCCGGGTCGTGCGTTCATGCGGTCGTGTTCGGGTATGAGTTCGTGCGGCAGCGTGAGGTGGTGCGATGAGCGCCGCCGACCTTCACCGCGCCCGCGCCGTGATCGCCCGTGCGGATGCCACCGTCGAAAGCCGACTGCTGGAAATCCGCGACTGCGCGAACCGCCTGTCCATCTGTATCACCCCG
>Ga0123397_142683_pt1 | contig 45413 bp, 38 predicted proteins | sample T10HLNH4metaT_FD_89925 | JGI IMG/M metagenome (GOLD analysis project Ga0123397, IMG submission 89925) | Methane-oxidizing artificial microbial communities from Washington, USA to study methane cycling - T10-HLNH4 metaT (Metagenome... ... | reverse complement strand
GTGCGCACTGGCAGTCGGTGCCGGTTTTCCGGTCACCGCCTGGTCCGCCGGTTTCGACGACCCGGTGCTCGACGAATCGGCCACTGCCGCGCGCATCGCTGCGCATCTGGGCTGCCGTCACGAAGTGGTGCGGCCGGACACCGCCGCGCTGGCCGCCGCCTTCGAGCGCGTCCATGCGCGGGCCGAACAGCCCTTCTGCGATCCGGCCGGCATGCCCACCCGACTGCTGTACGAAGCCTGCGCCGCGCAGTCGGACCGTGCCCTTGACGGCACCGGTGCGGAAGCGCTGCCCGGACTCATGCCGGCGCGCTGGCGCCGCATCGCGCACGACCACGCAGCCCGTCTGCCGCGCGCGCTGCGACGCGCACTGGCCGGCGGCCTGCGACCGCTGCCCGGTGTCGGCGGCTATGCCCGGCTGTTCGAATTCGATGTGGTACAGGACCTCTACATCCGCTGGCAGGGCTTCCGCAGCGACGATATCGCGCGGCTGACCGGCCGCCGGCCGGACCTATCCGGCACCCGCTTCTACCGCGAGCACGCCGCCCTGGCCGGCGCCAGTCACCTGAAACGGCTGTCGGTGCTGCAGGGCGAAGCCCAGCCGGACGACCGCATCCGCCAGGCCGCGCGCGCCACCGGACTGCGCGTGGACCATCCTTTCGGCGCACCTCAGGTCAGCGGCCTGCTGCGCGCGCTGCCGGAAGACTGGGCCTGGCAGCCGGGACGCGAGAAGCGCCTGCTGCGCGATCTGCTGGCCCGGCAGGTACCGGAAGCGCTGTGGGACGCCCCCAAGCGCGGCTTCAACATCGACCTGCCCACGCTGCTGCGCAGACAGGACGCCGCGCTGGTCCGGTCAGCCCTGGACGCCACCGGCGCGCTGGACGCTGCCGGTCTGGACAGGGCGGAGGTCGTACGCTGGCGGGACCGCTTCCTCGCCGGCGACGACCGCGCCACCCACAGGGTGTGGGCGCTGACAGCCCTGTCGGCGTGGCTTGGCCGGCATCACAGTGCGGCATCTGCCCGCGCAGCGGACACGGCGCCTCGGCTACAGTGAGCGCCCGTCAAGCATCCCTCCGTCTCCGGCCGGCATGAGTCTGCACCCTGCATCGAGCACCCGCCCACCGGCGGCGCGCACCTCTGCCGAGGTGGCGCCGCCGCGGCTGCCGCGCGTGCTGATGTACTCGACCTACTTCCCGCCCGAATTCAGCGGCGCGGCGCAGCAGGCCCTGGTGCTGGCGCGCCAGCTGCGCGACCTGGGCCATCATGTCGAATTCGTCACCGTGCGCTGGCACGCACTGCCGGAGCGCGACGTGGTCGACGGATTCCCGGTGACGCGGCTGTACGCGGGTCGCGGCAGCAAGCACCGCGAACTGCGTCTGTGGGCCAATCTGTGCGCCTTCGTCTGGAAGCGGCGACACGACTTCGACATCCTGCACAGCCACGGCGCCTACTACACCAATGCCATCGTCGGTCCGCTGGCGCGGGCGGCCGGGCTCAAGTCCATCGTCAAGGCCAGCCTGTCGAACGATGATCTGCACGATATCGGACGCCGTCTGAGTGGCCGGCTGCACCGCGCACTGCTCAGCCGGGTCGACGCCTACGTGGCAATCAGCCGCGACCTGATGCGTGAGTTCAGCGACTGCGGCCTGCCTGCGGAGCGCATCCACTACCTGCCCAACGGGGTGAATACCGCCCAGTTCACGCCCACCGACGACGCGCGCCGGCAGGCGCTGCGCAGCACGCTCGGCCTGCCGGCGGACATGCCGCTGGCGCTGTACGCCGGCGTGATGGACGGCCGGAAGAACATCGAATGGCTGGCCCGTCAGTGGGTGGAACAGGACGGTTTCGGCACCGGTGCCCGCCTGCTCGCGGTCGGTCCGCAGAGCCGCGAGGATCCGGACGGTGCCGTGATTTCGCGACTTCAGGCCCTGGCCGCGCGCGCACCTCATCTGTTCATGCTCAAGCCGCACAGTAGCGGCATGGAAAGCTATCTGCGCGCCGCCGACCTGCTGGTGCTGCCTTCGCACCGCGAAGGACTGCCGAATGTGGTGCTCGAAGCCATGGCCTGTGGCCTGCCCTGCGTCGCGGCCGACGTCAGCGGTACCCGTGATCTGGTCCAGCACGGACGCACCGGTTACACCTATGCGCCGGACGATGCCGTGTCGCTCGGTCAGGCGGTACGCGAAGCGCTGTCGCCGGCCGGACGCGCGCTGGGGGAAAGCGGTCGGCAACTGGTGGAAGCTTCTTACGCGCTGTCGCAGGTGGCGGACGGCTACAGCCTGCTGTACCGGCGCCTGGTCGGAATGAAGGACGCGCGCCGCGACGTGAATGCGGTGCGCCGAATCGAAAAGGATGAACGATGAACAAGATCTGCGGATGGCTGGACGGCGGCAACGCGTCGACGGTAGCGGCGCCCGAGCGTGAGCAGGTGATCGGACGGATGGCGCATCGCCTCGGCGGCCTGTCCGGCAGCACCGTGCAGTCCCGGGTCGGCCAGAGCGGCGCGGTGGGCGTGCGCAGCCTGCCCGGCCACATCGAGCTGGGCAAGGACGGTGACCTGCTGATCGCGCTTGCCGGCCAGCCCCGCTGGAGCGACGCCGACCTCGCGGCACGCGCCGCGCACACCGGTTTTGCCCAGTCGCTGGCCCACGCCTGGCGCGAGCGCGGCAGCGCGCTGCTGTCCGCGCTGCACGGCCGCTTCTCGCTCGCGGTGCTCGACTGCGCACGCGGCGAAGCGCTGCTGGCCATCGATCGTGTCGGCGCGGAGGAACTGTGCTTCGCACAGCGTGGCGGCAGCCTGGTGTTCGGTGCCACCGCCGACGCGGTGACCGCCCACCCGGCGGTCAGGCCGGACATCGATCCGCAGTCGCTGCACGACTATCTGTACTGCCACATGGTGCCGGCGCCCGCCACCATCTACCGCGGCGTGTCCAAGCTGCTGCCGGCGCAGTTCGTTCATCTGCGCAAGGGCGCGCTGGAGACCGGCTTCTACTGGAGCATGCCGTACGTCGACGACGGCCCGGATGACTACCCGCGCTACGCCGCGGAATTCCGTCACCTGCTCGAGGAATCGGTGCGGGACGCCACCGGCAGCAGCCAGGTCGGCGCCTTCCTGAGCGGCGGTACCGACAGTTCGACCGTGGCCGGCATGCTGGCCCGGACCGGCGGCAGCCGCCCGCACACCTATTCCATCGGCTTCGATGCCGAAGGTTTCGACGAGATGGAATTCGCCCGCATCGCGGCGAACCATTTCGGCTGCACCGCTCACGAGTACTACGTCACCCCGGCGGATGTGGCCGCGGCAATCCCGAAGGTGGCCGCCATCTACGACGAGCCGTTCGGCAACGCGTCGGCGGTGCCCACCTACCTGTGCGCACGCATGGCCCGCGCTGACGGACGCACCCGGATGCTGGCCGGCGACGGCGGAGACGAAATCTTCGGCGGCAACGCCCGCTATGCGGACCAGGAAGTGTTCGAGCGCTACGGCCGCCTGCCGGCACCGCTGCGCATGCTGCTCGACGGCGTGTTCGGCCACCTGCCGGACGCACTGGCGGTGGGCGTGCTGCGCAAGGGCCGCAACTACGTGCAGCGCGCCAACATTCCGCTGCCCGATCGCATGGAGGTGTTCAACCACGTCGAGCGCGAAGGTGCGGCCAACATGCTGACGCCCCGCATCATGAAGGGCGTAGACACCGACCGGCCACGTGCCATCGCACGCGAGGTGTACGGGCGCACCCGCTCGTCCGCCATGGTCAACCGCATGATGCATCTGGATCTGAAGCAGACCCTGGCCGACAGCGACCTGCGCAAGGTATCGCGCATGTGCGAACTGGCGGACATCGAAGTGCAGTACCCGCTGCTCGACGAGCGGCTGATGGATTTTTCGGCCCTGCTGCCGGCCAGCTACAAGGTACGCGACGGCCAGCTGCGCTGGTTCTTCAAGGATGCACTGAAGGACTTCCTGCCGCAGGCCACCATCACCAAGTCCAAGCACGGCTTCGGCCTGCCCTTCGGGCTGTGGATGCAGCAGGACGCCACGCTCGGCAGACTGGCGACCGGCTCGCTCGACGCGCTGGTCCAGCGCGGCGTGGTGCAGCCCGACTTCGTCCGCCAGCTGCTGGAGCGCCATCGCAGCGAACACGCCTCTTACTACGGGGTCATGATCTGGGTGCTGATGATGCTGGAACAGTGGCTGCAGGCCCACCCGGATGCCCGTCTGGAAAGCTGACCCATGAGCACGCATCTCGCCGCGGCGGGTGATCGCCGCTACCTGGTCATCACCGAGCTGTTCCAGCCCACCAAGGGCGGAACGGCCGTGTGGTTCGACGAGGTCTACCGCCGGCTCGGCGGCGCCGGCACCCACATCCTGACCGCCGATGTGCCCGGTGCCGAGGAACACGACCGTGCCAGTCCGAACACCGTGCACCGGCTCGGCCTGAAGCGCTATCCGTGGATACGGCCGGAATCGCTGCCGGTCTATGTGGAGTTCTTCCTGAAGGCGCTGTCGGTCGGACTGCGCCATCCGATCGAGCAGATACACGCGGGCCGCGTGCTGCCGGAAGGTCTGGTGGCGGTGCGTGCGGCCCGTCTGCTGCGCAAGCCGGTCGTCATCTACGCGCACGGAGAGGAAATCACCACCTGGCGCCAGCCCCGGCGGATCAAGGGCATGCGCGAGGCGTACTGCAGTGCCGATCTGGTGATCGCCAACAGCACCTTCACCCGCGACCTGCTGCTTGATCTGGGCGTGCTGCCCGAACGCATCGTCATCATCAACCCGGGTGTGGATACCGAGCGCTTCCGCCCCGGTCTCGACGGCTCGCATCTGCGCGCCTCGCTGGGTCTGGGTCCGCAGTCGAAGCTGGTGCTTTCGGTGGGCCGGCTGTCCCGCCGCAAGAGCTTCGACCACGTGATGCAGGCCATTCCGGAACTGGTCAAGCGCGGACTGGACGTGCACCACGCGGTCATCGGCAAGGGCGAGGACGCCGACTATCTGGCCGGTCTGCGCGCGGCGTCACCCACGCCCGAGCGCATCCACCTGCTCGGCGGCGTCGGCGCGGACGATCTGCCGCTGTGGTACGCCGCCAGCGATCTGTTCGCCATGCCCAACCGTGACATCGGTGCCGACACAGAAGGTTTCGGCATGGTCTACATCGAAGCGGCTGCCTGCGGCCGTGCGTCGCTGGCCGGCAACACCGGCGGCACCGGTTCGGCCGTGCTCGACGGCGTGACCGGCCTGCGCTGCGAAGGCGATTCGGTGCCGGCCATCGCCGACGCGCTGTTCCGCCTGCTCGATCCGGCCAGCCGGTTCGGCGCCGAATGCGCGGCGCGCGCCCAAGCCCGCGCGCACGAGGAGTTTTCGTGGCACGCGGTGATGCGCAAGACGCTGGAACACTGCAGCCAGCTCGGACGCTGACCTTCGCGGCGGGCCGCACGCGGCCCGCGCCCCGCCGCACTCAGCCGTGCGGCATCGCGCCCGCCGGGCGCTTCTTCTTCAGCCAGGGAATCACCAGCCGACCGTTCTCCAGCAGGCCTGCAGGCTTGGTGCGCGCCCACTCCTCGTCGGACATGCCGGCCAGGCGCTTGCGGATGAGCCAGCTGGTCGCGATCACCGCCACCACCAGCATGTAGTAGTAGTCGTAGTAGGCCATGCCGAGGAACTGGCCGGCGACCGCATAGGCGATCAGGCTCACCTGCACCATGCGCATCATGTCGGCCACCCAGTGGATGTCCGGCATCTTGCGCGCCTGCCGCGCGGCCCATCCGGCGCTGAACCAGGTCATCAGGCCGAGCGTGAGGAACAGCGCCAGACCGATGAAACCATGCTCGCCCAGCACCTCGAACGTGACGCTGTGCACGTCGCGCACGTTGTCCGGGTCCGGCGCGTACAGCGCGAAGGTGGGCGACTGCCAGCACTCGAAGCCGCCGCCCATCAGCCTGTCCTTGGCCATGTTGAAACTGGTCCACCACGCGTTCACCCGCCCGCGCGCCGACGCATCCTCGTCGTGGGTCTTGATCGTACCCATGCGCTCGTACCAGGCTTCGGGCATCAGCGCCGCAATGCAGGCGCCGGTCACCACCACGATGATGCCGCTCATCAGCTTGCGACGGCTGTTGATCCATACGAACAGCGCCATCGCCGACATGCCCAGCAGCGCACCGCGCGACTGGGTGCCGATGGCGGCAAACGCGGTCAGCACCGTCCACGTCGTCATCAGCAGTTTCAGGGTCGGATTGGCCACCCGCGAGCGCACGAAAAACAGCAGGGGCACGGTCATCGCCATGGCCAGACCCAGTTCGTTATTCCCTTCGATGAAGGTGCCCGGCGGCCCCTGCACCCGGTGCACGCCGCCCTTGGAAATCGTGAAGATGCCGCCCTTGAGCCCGTAGAAACCGATCGAGGCGGCACACATGCAGACCAGCGCCTCGATGCGGTCGAAGCTGCGCATCAGGATGAGCGCGACGAAAATCATCAGCTGGATCTTCAGCACCTTGTCGAGCTGAACCACCGCGTAGTCCGGATACATCGCGAACGCGGTCGTGATGCACATCCAGATCACGAACAGCAGCAAGGTCACGGTTTCCCGCGTCCAGATGATTTTCTTGATTTCCTTCGAGAACAGCAGCGCCACCAGGGTGGTCAGCGCGACGATCATCGCGAACGGAAAGCGCAGCGAAAAGCCGTAGGCCATCCGGTGCGGATTCATCAGACTGATCCAGGTGAACAGGATGATGCCCACCCACGGAAAGCGCAGAACGAAGGGCAGCACCGTGAAAATGATCGATGAAACTAGAATGTCGCGCATGCTGGCTGTCTTCCTCAGGCCGCCACGCGGCTGACCACGTAGCGGAACTTGCCGGAGCCTTCGGCCGGAATGGCATCGACATGGTCGACCGTGATGTCCACGGTCTGGCCCAGGCGGGCCCGGAAGCCGTCACGCACCCGCTGGTCACCGTCTGCCGGGTAGGCCGGTCCGGACACCACCGCCACCCTGGTGTGATCGGTGGTGAGCTGCTCGATCCGGAACGCCTCGACACCTGGCATGTCGCGCAGGATGTAGATAAGCGCCAGGCCGTGCATGACAGTACCGTCCTGCGCCACGATGAAATCGGTGCTGCGGCCCTGGATGTCCTGCAGCACCGGCAGGCCGCGGCCGCAGGCGCAGGATGCGGTCGCCAGCGTGCCGATGTCGCCGGTGCGATAGCGGATGAAGGGGTAGTCGCGGGTGGCCAGATGGGTCACCACGATTTCGCCGGACTGCCCGTCAGGCAGCACGCGGCCGTCGCGATCGACGATTTCGACGATGATGTCTTCCGCGGTCAGGTGCATGGACCCCTGCGGACACTGGTGAGCGATGAAGCCGGCGTCACGGCCGCCATAGCCATTGGCCACCGGCGCGCCAAACACGTCCTCGATCAGCGTGCGCTGGTGGTCGTACAGGCGCTCGGAGGTGACGAAGACGGTACGCACGCCGATATCGTCCAGCCGCACGCCGGTGCGCCGGGCGCGGGTGGCGATATGGGCGAAGGCCGACGGATAGCCGAAAAGCATGCGAGGCCGCACGGCGCGCATCTCATGGATGAAGCCATCGACCCGGGCGTCCGACATTTCGAAAGCGGGCAGCAGCCGGGTGCGCATCAGGCCGTCGCGCAGCCGGCGCACGCGGTCCTGGGCGCCCAGTTCGATCGGACTGCCCCAGAGCACGATTTCCGGGTCGCCAATATCGACGCCCCACCAGCGGGTGGCACGCCACTTCGCGGCAACGTCGCGACTCACGCGCTCGTTGCCGATGTAGAAGATGAGCGGCACGCCGCTCGAACCGCCGGTGTTGAAACGCGCCAGACCGCGCGCATCATCGGCCTTCAGGGCGTCGGTGTTCGCGCGAATCAGCGGCTTGTCGAGAAAGGGCAGGCGCTGCAGGTCGGACACTGCGCGCACCGACTGCGGATCGAAGCCCAGGCTGCGGAACAGGTCGCGGTAATACGGAACATGCGTGGCGGCATGGCCGAGCAGCGTACGCAGGCGTTCGACCCGCAGCGCTTCCAGCCGCTCGCGTGGCCACCACTGCGACTGTTCCAGCGCTCGCCGGTCGGCCACTGTGGAATGCCCCTTCAGGCGCTCCTGCAGCGGAAACACGATGGATGAGATGAACAGGGACTGCAGACGATCGAAAACCATGGGACGTTGGCAGGCGGCGCGCGGCGGCTACTGAGGACGGACCGCGCCAGCTTAACCGCTGGCGCCGCCGGCCGGTGTGGCCGGGAGCACGCTGCGGTACGCATTCTCGATGCGGATGCGGACGGACGTCCAGGCGAACTGCGCGACGTGGGCGAGACCTTCGGTCCGCAGCGTCGCCGCGGTGTCCGGATGGTCGAGCAGATGCAGCAGGGCCTGCGCCATGGTTTCGGGGTCGGCCGGCGGCACCAGCAGCGCGGTCCGGCCGTCCTCGACCAGGAAGGGCACGCCTCCGACACGGGTGCTGACCACCGGCACGCCGCAGGCCAGCGATTCGAGTACCGAATTGGGCGTGTTGTCGACCCGGGACGGGTTGATCATCACGTCGGCGTCCGCGTACAGCGCCGCCACCTGTTCGCGGCCCAGCCGTCCGGCAAAGCGCACCGCGGCCGTGACGTCCAGCGCCGCGGCGAGCGCCTGCAGCCGCGCCAGTTCGGGTCCTTCACCGGCCAGCGTCAGCCGGGCGTCCGGACATCGCGCACGTACCAGAGCGAAAGCGCGCAGCGCGGTTTCGTTGTCGTAGATCGCCTCCAGATTGCGGGTGACGATGAAGTGCGGCGCATCCGGGCGAAAGGCCCGGCCGCGCGGCACGAAGCGCTCGACATCCACCGCATTCGGCAGCACTTCGGCGCGCATGCCGAAGCGGGCGAACACGCCCTGCAGGAAACCGGACGGCACCGCCAGCAGCGCAGCCCGGCGCATCGTGAAGCGGACGACGGCCGCCTGGCGTTCAAGAAAAGCGGCCGCTTCGCCGCCGCGGTAATTGACGATGACCGGACAGCCGCGCAGATGTGCGATCCAGATCGCCGGCGCGGCGAACAGATGCCAGGACCAGCCTGAATTGGCCATCACATGCATCAGGTCGTTGCGGCCGGCCGCACGCCACAGCGCGCAGAGAAAGGGCAGCAGCCGGCCGGCGGCGCGCAGCCCGCGCACCGACGCCAGCCAGGCCGGCCGGTAGGGCGCATTGGTCTGCACCAGTTCGACCTGCACGCCTTCGGCGGCGAGCTTGTCCGCCAGCTGGCGCGTCTGGTTGGCCATGCCGCCGGCGGGCGGCGGCAGCGGCCCGACCAGTGCGAGCCGGACCCCGACCAGACTCATGCAGCCGCCTGTCCGAGCAGGGAGCCGTATACGCCGCGGTAGCGCGCGACCGAATTCGTCCAGTTGCGTTCGGTCTCGACGAAGCGGCGACCGGCTTCGCGGATCTGCGACCAGCGCGATTGCATGGACATCAGCTGCAGCACGCTGCGCGCGAGGTCGTCGGCGTCGCCGGCGCGGAACAGCATGCCGGTTTCGCCGTCGCGGATCAGTTCCTTGTGGCCGCCGACGTCGGACGCCACCAGCAGCAGGCCCTGGGCCATCGCTTCCAGCGGCTTGAGCGGGGTCACCAGATCGGTCAGCCTCATCGAGTGACGCGGATAGACCAGCACATCGACCAGGCTGTAATAGCGCTGGACTTCGGCGTGCGGCACCCGACCGGTGAATTTCACGTGGTCCTGCAGACCCAGTTCCTGCACCAGGGCCTTCAGGTTCTGCTCCTGCGGACCACCGCCGGTCAGCAGCACGGCCACGTCAGGGGCCTTCTGCAGGATGGCGGGCAGCGCGCGCAGCAGCAGGTCCAGCCCTTCGTAGGCATAGAAGGAGCCGATGAAACCGAGCACCCTCTTCCCGCTCAGCCCCAGCTCGGCGCGCAGCGCCTCGTCCGCCGGAACGCGATAGGCGAAGTTGTCGATGTCCACCGCATTCGGGATGACGGTGATCTTGGATTCCGGCACGCCACGCTCCACCAGATCGCGACGCAGCCCTTCGCAGATGGTGGTGACCGCATCGACCGTGAACACGGCCCGCGTTTCCATCGCGCGCGTCGCCCGGTAGCGCAGGCTGCCTTCGGTGGTGGTGCCGTGATCGACTGCGGCGTCCTCCCAGAAGGCGCGGATTTCATAGACGACCGGAATGTCGAGGCGGCGAGCGACCAGCAGCGCCGGAAAGGCGTTGAGCACCGGAGAGTGCGCATGGATCACGTCCGGCTTGATGTCGCTGGCGACCTCGAGCAGACGCTTCTCGAGCGCGCGCATCTGCGCCCGCTCGCGCAGCAGCGGCACGCGGTCTATCGTGCCCGGCGTCCACGGCGTGCGGTGGAAGGTGAGGCCATCCACCTCCTCGACCAGCGGGCCCGGCGCGGTGTGCTTGACGCTGGTCACGTGATGGGTGTCCCAGCCCAGCTTGCGCTGCTCGCGCAGGATGGCCGCGGTACGGAAGGTGTAGCCGCTGTGCAGCGGAATGGAGTGGTCCAGCACGTGCAGGATGCGCATGGATCAGGCTCCGACCAGCATGCGGCTGCGACGGCCGAACATGCCCTGGGCAAGGCGGATCGAAACGGCCGAGAACAGCATGACCACGCACATCACGAGCAGGAACATCGGTAAACCTCCGGGCAGCAGGACTTCGTTGGCAGACGTCGGGGCATGCGTCGTGATCGACGAAATCGCCAGCTTGGACGCCGCGATGAAATAGGCATGCACGAAATAGATGCCGAAACTGATGTCGGCCAGGTAATCGATCCGCGGCGGCACGCGCGTGCTCCACCGGTCGAAGGCGAGCAGGATGAGCGGAATGGACAGCGGTTTGAGTACGGTCTGCAGGGTGAAGCCGGCCTGAACCTTCAGCACGTACATGATGTACAGCGCGAGCACCGCGCCGCCCAGCGGCCATGCCCACCTGCGCGCCCACGCCATGACCTGGGCGAAGTTGCGCGACACCCACATGCCCAGCAGATAGACCGGCAGGAAGTACACATACATGTTCAGCGGGCCGTAATGGCCGCCTCTGCCAGTGGTGGTGGCGTAAACCAGCAGCGGAATGATGGCCAGATAGAGCACCGGCTGCCGGCGGTCTATCCAGACGAACAGCGGTGCGCTCAGGTAGAACAGCACCATCATCGGAATGAACCACATCGGCGCCAGATGCTTGCCGGTCACGATGAAGGCCAGCACCTGCTCCCACTGCGGCATGTCGTAGAAGCCGGGCCACAGGCCGGGCCGCTGCGTGACGAACACGAACATCACGATCGCCGGCAGCGACAGCAGGATGTAGGGCAGCACCACATTCCGGAACTTGGTCGCGAGATAGTCGCCGTAGGCGAAGCGACCGGAAAGGTGATGGAACAGGAAGCCCGAAATGAACATGAAGTAGGTCGAGGACTCGTTCGTGAAGCCCAGGACCAGACGCTTGGTCAGCGAGTCGGGCCAGTCGACCACCGGCTGCACGTGCGCGCCGACGATGAGCACGATGGCCAGCGCGCGGAAGATGTGGATGGAGCGCAGGAAAGCCTTGGATCGTCCTGTGGTGACCGCGGTCATGCGCACTTCCGGCCGTCGCCCTGTGCGGAGGCAGCGGTGCTGTTGCGCAGGAAGGCATCGAACATGAGCAGCGTCCACAGCGAAGCGCTGTAGTCGCGCCGGCCGCTCTGGTGCGCGTCGACCAGATGTTCGAGATAGGGACGGTTGAACCAGCCGGTATCCGCCAGCCGGCTGCCCAGCACCGCATCGCGCACCCGCTGTTTCAGCGGACCGCGGAACCAGCGTGCCAGCGGCACCGCGAAGCCCATCTTCGGCCGGTACATGATGTCGTGCGGCAGGTGCGGTTCCAGCGATTTCTTCAGCAGGTACTTGCCTTCCTGCCCACGTATCTTCAGCGAAGCCGGCAGCGTGGCCAGCCACTCGACCAGCGGGTGGTCCATCAGCGGTTCGCGCACTTCCAGAGAGTGCGCCATGCTGGCGCGGTCGACCTTGGTGTTGATGTCGCCGACCAGATAGGTGTTCAGATCGAGATACTGCACCAGCGACAGCGGCTCGTCCGAGGTATGGCGTGCCGCGTGGCGGTGGAACACCTCGACCGCGTTATAGCCGCCGAGCGCCGACTTCATCTTCGGGCTGAACAGCTGCGCGCGCATCGGATCGCGCAGGATGGACACCGAATGGAAATAGGCTTCGACCGACGAGCGCGCCAGCGATTCGAAGGTGCTCTTGGCACGGAACACGCGCGGCGCCCAGTCGGCCTTCGGGTAGATCTGGCCCAGCGTGCCGAACAGCGGCTTGCGCACACCCAGCGGCAGACGCGCGCGCAGGCGCTCTTCCATCAGGTGCATGCGGTAGCGACGGTAGCCGCCGAAGCTTTCGTCTCCGCCGTCGCCGGACAGCGCCACGGTCACGTGCTTGCGCGCCAGCTGGCACACGCGGTAGGTGGGCAGCGCCGAACTGTCGGCATAGGGCTCGTCGTACAGCCAGGCCAGCGTGTCGATCAGGTCGAAGTCGTCCGAAGCGACCATTTCGACCCGGTGATTGGTGTGGTAGCGATCGGCCACCTGCTGCGCGAACTTCGATTCGTCGAAGGCCGGATCATCGAAGGCGATGGCACAGGTGTTGACCGGCGTGTCGGACGACTGCGCCATCATCGCCACCACCGCCGACGAATCGACGCCGCCGGACAGGAAGGCGCCCAGAGGCACTTCCGAAATCATTCGCAGGCCGACCGACTCGCGCAGCCGGCGTATCAGTTCTTCTTCCGCCTGTACCGCGTCGATCTGTTCGACGTGACCGAAGTCCACATCCCAGTAGCGGCGCGGCGCCGGCGGCGTTTCGCCGCGACGGATGCGCAGGCTGTGCGCCGGCTCCAGCTTGAAGGCCTGACGGTAGATGGTGCGCGGATCGGCGACATAACCGAGCGCGAAGTACTCTTCGACCGCCAGCGGGTCCATGTCCAGGTTGAGGCCGCCATGCGCGGTCAGCGCCTTCAGCTCCGAACCGAAAATGAGCTGGCCGTCGGGCAGCAACGCATAGAACAGCGGCTTCACCCCGAGGCGGTCGCGCGCGAGGAAAAGCACGTCCTGATTGCGGTCGAACAGCGCGAACGCGAACATGCCGCGGAAACGCTCGACGCAGGCCTCGCCCCACTGTTCCCAGGCGTGCACGATCACTTCGGTGTCGCTGCGCGTACGGAAGGTGTGACCCAGCGCGGTCAGTTCCGGAATCAGCGACTGGAAGTTGTAGATCTCGCCGTTGAACACGACGACGACCGAGCCGTCCTCGTTGGCCAGCGGCTGCTGCCCGCTCGCGACGTCGATGATGGACAGCCGGCGGTGGCCCAGACCGACCCCGGGCTCCAGATGCAGGTCGCCTTCGTCCGGACCGCGATGGTGCTGCGCCTCGTTCATCCGGTGCAGTACATCCCGCCCCACATCACGCCGGCTGCGCGTGTCGAAAATGCCAACGAAACCGCACATGCGGAAAGCCCTGTCAGTAAAGAAGCTGCCGGTGGTGACACCGCGCGGGCGTCAGCGCCGCACGGTCATGTCAAGATAGGTGTCGCGATAGGCTGCGACCATGGCTTCTATGCTAAAGGACGCCTCGATTTTCTGCCGTGAAGCACTACCGTGACGGTTCCGCAATGCGGCATCGGATGCGTACTGCTGCACATGCGACGACAGCGCCGCCACGTCGCCCGGCGTGAACAGACGGCCGTTCACACCGTCTTCTACCAGCTCCGGCGTACCGCCGACCGCGGTGGCCACCACCGGCAGTCCGCATGCCATCGCTTCGAGGATGGTGTTGGAAATGCCCTCGCCCAGCGAAGGCAGCACGAACAGGTCGAAGCAGCGCATCAGGTCGGGGATGTCCTTGCGCTCGCCGGCCAGCCAGGCGCGATCGGCGACCCCGGCTTCGTCCAGCAGACGCTGGCACTCGGCGCGACTGCCGCCGTCACCGACGATTACAAGACGCAGGTCTTCGCACCCGGGCTGGCGGGCCGCATCGATGAAGGCGCGCACCAGCGTCGGATAGTCCTTCACGCCCACCATGCGTCCCACGCTGCCGACCACGAAATGGTCGCCGCCGAAACCCGCCGGCAGCAGTGCGCGCCGGGCATCGGTGCGCGGGTGGAAGCGCTGCTTGTCCACGCCGTTGTAGATCTGGCGGATGCGCGCCGGTTCGACGCCGACCGTGGCGGACAGCCAGCTCTGCAGGTCACGGCTGACCGTCAGGTAACGATGGACGAAAGGCTTCACCAGCCTGCGCAGCCGGTTGTAGCGGCTGTTGCTGCCGTCGAGATCGAACACGTCGCGACCGTGCTCGCCGTGTACGCGCGCCGGCACGCCCGCCAGCCAGCCGATGATCACCGCCTCCAGCGCCGACAGGTTGCGCGTGTGCAGCACGTCCGGTCGCAGCGTGCGCAACATGCGCCAGAGACGGAAATAGTGGGCCGGATCCTTGCCCGGACGCTTCTTCACGTCGTGAAAGGTGACCCGGCCCGGACGGATGCGCTCGACGAAATGCGAATGCCCCTGCAGGCAGACGACGTGATGGTCGAACTCGCCCTGCGGAAAATTGTTGAACAGGTTCACCATGCCGTTCTCGATGCCACCGGTGCCGAAATGGTGGATCACATGCACCACCCTCTTCATGGCTGCATGGCCTGCCGGAGCGGGGCATCGAGTCCGTTCGCGAATGCCTGAAGACGGGCGCGCGCCGCCGGGTCCTCGCCCTGCTGCGGCGTCCACAGCACCACCGCATAGCCGCTGTCCTCGCCTTCGAGCAGCTGTGAGCGCGCAAACAGCAGCTTCGCGCGGACGGTGCTGACGGTGGGGACGCGACCCACCACGAACCAGTCGTGAATGAGCAGGCGCAGCGCGGACGAACGCAGACGCGTTTCGCGCACCGGGTGCTGCGCCATGTCGACCACCTGCTCGCCGACGTTGGACCACACCTCGTGCTCCTGTTCGATCATGAAATTGCGGGAATTGATCAGTTCCGCGTCCTGCCGCTGGCGCCCGTACCAGGCCAGGTGCACCACCACCACCTCGTCGCCGCGCCGGTACTGCAGCGTGCTCTGCCGGTCCGGATTCTGGAAGGTCGGCCGCCAGTCTGTCAGCGTCACGCGCCCGTCCCGCTGCCAGCCGCCCTCCAGCGTGGCCGGCAGCGCCATCGCAGGCGGTTCCGGCAGCGGCTGCTGCGCCAGATGACGGGCGTACATCAACGGCAGCCCGAACAGGCCAGACGCCAGCAGCGCGGTGACCAGCAGGCGCGGCAGCGAAAGCGTACGCAGGCTTCCGGCACCCGCTGCCGGCGGGGCGTCCGGTGCTTCGCTCTCCTGCCAGAACGAACCGACCCAGAACAGCAGCAGCATGATGATGCCGAAGAACACCCAGCCGTAGATGATGTGATCGACGCCGGTGGCCAGCTTCATGTCCGAGTAGTGCGCGAGCAGCACGATCATCAGCGCGCGGAATCCGTTGGCGACCACCGGTACCGCGACCGAAGCGACAATAAAGGCGGCCCGTCGCCAGATCGAGCGATAGCTCAGATAGGCGTAGAGCGCGCCCACCGTCAACGACGCGATCAGGTAGCGCAACCCGCTGCAGGCCTCGATCACCGACCAGCTGCCGGAAGGCAGTTCGAAGAAGGTGCCTTCGCGATAGACCGGAAAACCCAGCAACTGCAGCGAGGCCACGGTGAAGTCGGCGGTGTAGTTCATCAGCGGCAGCATCAGGTTCTCGCCCATCGGCACGCCGAGGAAGAGGAAGGCCAGCGGATAGGCGATCACCCACGCGATGCGCCAGCCCAGCACCGCCACGACCAGCGACGGAATCGCCGCGACGAAGGCGAGCTGGCGTACCACCTGCACACCGGCCATGTCGGCCACGGTCCACGCGGCGAACGACAGCGTGAGCCCGACCAGCCCGAGTGCGCTGGGTCTTGGCACGTGCGCCGCCAGCGCGCCGCGCTTGCGCCACACCAGCCACAGGAAAATCGGCGGCACGATGAGGCCGTGGGCGAAGGTTTCGGAACGCCACCAGATCTGCGCCATGGACGCCGCGGTGTCGAGGTAGAGACACAGCAGCAGCGCGAACAGCAGCAGGAAGGTGGCACCGGCGACGCGCCAGGCGGCGTCCGGTCTCTGCTCAGCCACGGGCATGGAGGAGGTCGGGGTGTACATCGTCGGTCGTTCCACGTTCTGTCGTCGGTTTCACCGGCGTGCCCAGCCAGGCATCAATGCCGGCCAGCGCGGCATCCCAGCGATAGGTCTGTTCGATGCGCACGCGCGCCGCGCGGCCGGCTTCGTCGCCGATCGCACGGTCGAACAGGCGCAGCACCTCGCGGGCATAGCCTTCGGCGTCGCCTGCGGTAAAGAAGTCCCGGCCGGGGGTCGCATCGAGGCTGGCCGCCAGCGTGTCCCACACCACGACCGGCCGCGCCATCGCCATCGCTTCAAGCACCTTGTTCTGGATGCCGCGCGCCACCCGCAGCGGCGCCACTGCACAGGCGGCATGCGCGACCCAGGGCCGCACGTCATCCACCCGGCCGGTCACCGTGACCCAGCCGAGCTTTTCCAGCTCGCGGACCGCCGGGGCCGGATTCATGCCGACCACGTAGAAGCGGGCGGCCGGTTCGACTGCGCGTATCCGCGGCATCACCTCATGGGCGAACCAGCAGGCGGCGTCGACATTGGGCCAGTAATCCATCGCGCCGGTGAACACCACCGGTCGCACCTCGGCCCCGTAAGGCGAAACGCCGGCGTGCGACGGATCGAAGAAGGCGGTATCCACGCCATTGGGCACCGCGCTGACCCGGCCCTTCTGGGCCGGTGCCAGCGCATCGAACAGGGCCACTTCGGCCGGCGTCACCAGATAGGCGGCATCCGCCGCGGCGACGGCACGCGTCTCGAAATCGAGCAGCGTGCGCGCCTCGCGCCGGTACAGCCAGGACATCGGCCAGCGATGGCGCGGCGCGTACTCCGACCACTTGGCCGAATCGACATCGACCAGATCGACCACGCGGCGTACCTGCGGATGGCGGTCGAGATACTGCGCCATGGTCGAACAGAACACGACCGCGCGCGTGATCCGGTGACGGGCGATGGTGTCGTCCACCCAGCGCTGCATCGCCGCCGAACGATAGTAGGCCACGCTGAGCGCCTCGCCGGTGGCCAGCGCCCGGAGCGACCACAGCTTGCGGCTGCGCGGCGCAATCACCTCGGTGTGCAGCTGCGCGCACTGTGCCGCCAGCGTCGGCACGTGAGGCAGGTCGGCCGCGTCGTCGACGAAGGTGCCGACGTGCAGCGCATGCGTACGCGCCAGATGCTTCAGCAGGTGATAGGAGCGGATCTTGTCGCCCTTGTTGGGCGGGAAAGGCAGGCGATGAGCGAGGAAGAGCAGCGGCTCCACGCGCTCAGCCCAGGTTGCGGACGATGAAAGGCCCGATCGTGTTGGCGAGCGCGCGCGGCATGCGGCGCCAGGTTTCGATCATGAGCTTGTATTTCGGATTCGACGGGTTGTTGCGCGGCAGGCTCTCGCGCTTGTACAGGCAGTACTCGTAGTGCAGCGGCGCCGGCTCGAAACCCCAGTTCTTCTTGAACGAGTAGGAGCCGGTGCCCTGCTTGCTGCGGCCGTAGTCGAACACGCGGATGCCGCGTTCGCAGGCGTGACGCATCAACTCCCAGTACTTGAAGTCGTTCGCTGCGAGGTCGCGGGCAGCGACCGCATCGCCGGCGTAATAGGGCAGGATTTCGTCGCGGAAATAGAAGCTCATGACGGTGCTGAGCAGCGCGCCGTCGGGGCCTTCGACCGTCATGACCGAACAGCGCTCGCCGAAGGTGGCACGCAGCGCGTCGAAGTAGCGACGCGACAGGGCTGGCGTGCCGTGGCGGTGCACGTTGTCGGAATACAGTTCGAAGAAGCGCGCGTTGTCGGCATCGAAGGTCGCCTTCAGGCCGTTGCCGATGCCCTTGCGCACCATCGCGCGCTGTTTGCGCGGAATGGCTTTCATGTTCTCTTCGACGTCCGGCGACAGCACCTTGCGGAAGGTGACGTACAAGTCTTCGGTCGGCCAGTCGGCATGGCGGGCCGCGACGTTGCGGAACTCGAGGTGGGCGACGCCCAGCGACTGCGCGATGCGCTGCGCCTCGGCTTCAAGCGCCTGCGCGGCCGCCTCGTCCTCCGTGGCGACACCGGCATAGACCGCGAACGGCAGCGACACCAGCGAGTGGCCGAACAGCCGGCTCTTCACTTCGGCCAGCGGCAGCACGCCGCAGATGCGGCCGCCCCGCTCGGCCAGCAGGTAGTGCGTGCGATGGTGGAACACATCGCGCATCAGGTCGCGCCACTCGAACAGATGGAAGAAGGTCGCCGGCGGGCAGCTGTCGACGAAGGCGTTCCAGCTGGCGCGGTCAGCGTCGGTGGCGGCACGCACGGTGACCGCGGTCACGAATTCCGCCTCAGGCCGCACGGGCGATCTCCGGAAACACCTCGTCCATCCGGCCCCAGCGGAAATCGCGCATCAGGCGCGCCAGCCGGCCCTCGGTACGATGCAGGTTGATGTAGTGACGGAAGCGCGACTTCGGGTCCACACCGGGCACGCGCGGCTGGTCGGCGTCGATTTCCCACGGGTGGCAGTAGAACATCGCCGGCTTGCGATCGCGCTTGTTCACTTGGCTCAGCAGCCAGCGCGAGGTGGCATACGGCAGCAGCCGGAAGTAGCCGCCGCCGCCGGCCGGCAGATTGCGGCTGCCGACGCGGACGGTGGTGACCGGCACTTCCATCAGCCCGTCGCGCGAGGCGAACGGAAAGCGCGGCGCGTCCGGCATGCCGTAATGGTCGTGCTTGACCGGATAGATGCTCGAGCTGTAGCGATAGCCGGCCTGCGCGACGCAGTCCAGCGCCCAAGGATTGGTATGACCGATCGAGAAGCTGGGCGCGCGGTAGCCGCGCACCTCGACACCGGTGATGTCTTCCAGCACCTTCTTCGCCCGCGTGATGTCGTCCAGAAATTCGGCCGGCGTCTGGTCGGTGGCGCGCAGATGGGCGGTGCCGTGGCTGGCAATTTCGTGGCCGGCAGCGGCGATGCGGCGCACCATGTCCGGGTGGCGCTCGGCGATCCAGCCCAGCGTGAAGAAGGTGGCGCGGTTGCCGCTGTCGGCCAGCAGACCGAGGATGCGGTCAACATTACGCTCGACCCGGCACTCGATCGCATCCCAGCGGCTGCGGTCGATGTAGGGCGCCAGCGCGGACACCTGGAAATAGTCCTCGACGTCTACGGTGAAGGCGTTGCGGATGTCGGCCGGGGCGTTCATGTCAAGCACTCCGTTGCAGCAGCCAGTTGTTCAGGTCGGCCGCGATGCGCTCGGCGGCGTGGCCGTCCCAGTACTCGGGTACGCGACCGCGCTTGCCGCCGGTGGCCAGGATGTCGTCCAGACTGCGCGCGAACAGTGCGTCGTCGATGCCGATGACGGTGTTGGTGCCCTGTTCCACCGTGATCGGCCGCTCGGTGTTCTCGCGCAGCGTCAGGCAGGGTACCGACAGTGCCGTGGTCTCCTCCTGCAGGCCGCCGGAGTCGGTGATCATGACGGTGGCGGCGCTCATCAGCCCCAGCATTTCCAGATAGCCCAGCGGCGGCAGCAGCGCGATGCGCGGGTTGTCCAGCAGCGCGCCCAGTCCGAACTTTTCCAGATTGCCGCGGGTGCGCGGATGGATGGCAAAAACCAGCGGCAGCCGTTCGGCCGCCCGGGTCAGCATGGCGGCCAGACGTTTCAGCTGTTCGGGGTCATCCACATTGCTCGGCCGGTGCAGCGTCACCACACCGTAACGGCCGTCGGCGATCAGCGCCGGAGCGATGCCATGCTCGGCCAGCGTTTTCGCCGGCGGCACCGCCAGCGGCTGGCTGGACAGCAGCGAATCGATCATGACGTTGCCAGCGAAATGCACCCAGTCCTGCGCGACGCCCTCACCCACCAGATTGTCGAGCGCGCTGCGCTCGGTGGTGTAGAGACGGTCGGAAATGCGGTCGACCAGGATGCGGTTGATCTCTTCCGGCATCGCGCGGTCACCGCTGCGCAGACCGGCTTCGACATGCACCACCGGGATGTGCTTCTTGACCGCGACCAGCGCGCAGGCCAGCGTGGAATTGACGTCGCCGACCACCAGCACGCACGACGGCCCGAGCTCATCGACCAGTGGCTCGAAGCGCTTCATGATTTCGGCGGTCTGCACCGCATGCGTGCCCGAACCGACCTCGAGATTGTGGTGCGGCGTCGGCAGGCGCAGGCCGCTGAACAGACGCTCGTTCATCGCGTGATCGTAGTGCTGGCCGGTATGCACCAGCACCCACGGGATCGCGGGTACATGCTGGTCGAAGGCGCGCAGGATGGGCGCCATCTTCATGTAGTTGGGGCGGGCGCCGACCACGCACAGCACCGGCGCCGTCACGCGCTTGTCACTCATTCCTGATCCCTGCCCGAAGGTTCGGTGGACCGTTCGGCGATTTCGTACAGCAGCGCCATGGTCTGTTCCAGCGTGCGTTCCATGCGCGCCAGACGCTCTTCCAGATTGCCGGCCTGATGGGCATTCACGTAATCGCGCACCCGTTGCGCCGAATCCGAATCCAGCTTGAACTGCGACAGATCCATATCGAACAGCGGCGGTGCTGCAAACAGGCCGCTGCCATTGAAGGCCGCAGCGCCGGCGCCCCCCGGCATCGGTCCGTCCGGGCGCTTGGCGGCCGCGGCGGCCGCCGCGGCCTCGCCGGCCTCGTCACGGATTTCGCTCACCACGCCGGCCACGTCCTGTGCCGTAAAGGCGGTCGCGCCACTCAGGAAGCCGGCCAGAAGCAGGCGGTCGCACAGCGTGTTGATGCGTCGCGGCACACCGTCTGTGGCCTTGAAGATGGCTTCGTGGGCGCCGGTTTCGAACGAGGGCTTACCGCGCCAGCCTACGTGCTTGAGCCGGTGCTCGATATAGGCCTCGGTTTCCGCGGCGTCCATCGGGCCGAGGTGGTAGGACGCGATCACCCGCTGCCGCAGCTGCTCCATGTGCGGGCTCTGCATGGTTTCCCGGAATTCAGGCTGCCCGACCAGGAAGCTCTGCAGCAGCGCGTGCTCGCCGAGCTGAAAGTTGGACAGCATGCGCAGTTCCTCGACCGCGCGCGGCGTCAGGTTCTGCGCCTCATCGACGATGAGCAGCGCACGCTTGCCAGCCGCGGTCAGCGACAGCAGGAACATTTCGATCGACAGCAGCAGGTCGGCCTTCTTCAGCTGCTTGTTGGGCAGACCGAAAGCCGCTGCCACCAGCCGCAGCGTGTCCTCGGCATCGAGGTGGGTGCTGACCAGCTGGGCGGCCACCACCTTCTTTGCATCGAGCTTCTGCAGAAGACTGCGCACCAGCGTGGTCTTGCCGGCACCGATCTCGCCGGTGATGACAATGAAGCCTTCGCTCTGATGCAGGCCGTACTCGAGATAGGCCAGCGCGCGGCGATGGCCCTTGCTGCCGAAGAAGAAGGACGGATCGGGATTGAGCTGGAAAGGCTTGCCGGAAAGACCGTAGAACGACTCGTACATTGGGGCGCAGGCGTGGTTGGCGACATCCCCGGCCGGAGACGCAACCGGCCGGAATCAGTTGAACATTGTCGAGAGCGTCGCGATCACTGCATTCTCGTCCACATCCCCGGCGGTGACTGTGGCACGCGTCATGCGCAGTCCAATAGAACCGGTGGTGCGCGGACTGAATTGCGTCGACCACGTGGTATTCAGCACATCGCGGTCCGACGACAGGGTCTGGGTGCGGCCGTCCGACTTCGAGCTGGTGAAGGACAGACTGAGCGAGGACACCGACCCCATCCGGTGCGAGTAGGTCGCGGTCCAGCCGCGCTGGCGGATCACGCGGGAGGCGGCGAAGTCGTCGCCGACCGCCGGTCCGATCGCACCGATGCCGCCATCGCTCTCGGTCTGGAACACGCTGAGCGAAAGCGTGTTGCGCGGACCGGTGCGGGTGGCGGACAGCTGCCAGCGGGTCTGCAGGTACTGACGGTCGGACAGGATGGGGCTGAGGCCCACGACGTAGCGGGACAGACCGTTGGCGCGCAGATAGGCTTCGATCATCTGCTGCCGCAGCACCGGATCAGGCTCGCTCGCGAACGGCTCGATCAGCGACAGCGTCTGCACCAGATCGGTGGTGCCGGTCGGCGACAGAAGCTGCTCGGCACGATTGGTCAGATTGCGCGAGTACGAGGCGGTAAAGGACGTGCGCGGCAGACGGTGCGTCAGATTGACGTTGTTGGTCCGCGCATAGGGACGCTGGTCGTAGTCGGCACGGAAAGTCGTGCGTTCCGACGGATTCCAGCCCATGCCCAGACCATAAGTCGACCCGCTGCGCTGGCTGGAGAAGTTGGTGTCTTCGTAGCCGTAACGCACGGTGAAGTCGGCGGTCGCGTCCGGGCGGTAGATCAGCGACCCGACGATGCTCTTGCGGTCGACCGAAGCGCTGCGATCCGACTCGGTGCGGTTGGACATCACGTCCACTTTCCAGCCCAGGCGCGCCGGATAGCTGGCCAGCGAGCCATTGAAGGTTTCGCTGGTCAGCGTGTTTGCGGCGAGCCCCGACGTCTCGCTGCGCAGCATGTTGTAGTTGGAGCGCCAGGTCGCCACATCGCCCAGCCTCACCGTCCCCATGAAGGACGGCGTGAACGAGTAGGTGCGGGTGCGCGACAGCTGGTTCGCCGCCAGCGTGGCATCGGTCGGTACCGCGTTGAATACCGACTGGTTGCGTTGCGCCGATACTGCCCGGGCATCGAGGAACATGAAGTCATCGATCACCTCGAAACGGCCGCTGCCGTTGAAATCCTGGGACAGGCGCGAATCGTAGGTGTCCTGCGTGTAATACAGATAGCGCGGGGTGTAGGCGGCATCGAGCGTCAGCCGCGGGCTTCTGCGCGTTACGCGCACCGTCGGATTGAGTTCGAGCAGCGTGTCGGACGACGGTGCGGTGGGCGAGAAATTGATGTTATCGCTCGCGATCGCCCGGGTAGTGACCCCGGTTTCCACCCGCCACCCCTCGGCCAGCACGTCGGCGGGGAACACCCCGGCCGTGCCCGCGATGGCCATGGCCAGTGAAGTCATCCGTAAGTTAAGCACGCGCATCAGCGGTTCTCGGCACTTTCTCGGAAACCGGTTTCTGACCCATAGCCGTAACCGTAGCCATAGTATCCGTAGTAGCCATCGGTCCGCGCATAGCGGGCCTTGTTGAGCACCAGCATCTTGACCGGACAGCCCTGCACCTTGGCCAGCGCCTGCTTGACCATCGTATGCGTCGTGCGTCCGGCTTCCACCACCATCACCAGCTGTCCCATGGACTGCGCCAGCGTCGGCGCCTCGGTGGTCACCATCAGCGGCGGCGAATCGAAAATGATGATGCGGTCGGAGTAGCGGTGGGCCAGCTCGACCAGCAGCGCCTTCATGGCACTGCTGGCCAGCAGTTCGGTGGCATTCTTGTGCGGCATGCCAGCCGGCAGAAGGGTCAGCTTTTCGACATTGGTCCGCAGCATCACGTCCTGCAGCCGCACGTCCTGATCGAGCAGCACGTCCATCAGCCCCTTTGCGGGCGGCAGGCCGAGCAGATTCAGGATGGAAGGACGGGCGACGTCGGCATCGACCAGCAGCACCCGGTTGTCCAGTTCCATCGCGATGCTCATCGCGAGATTGATCGAGTTGAAGCTCTTGCCCTCGCCCGGCACCGAACTGGTCACCATGATGAGGTTGCCGTTATCGACCGGCGCAGCGCCCTTGCCATGCGCGTTGGCAAGGATGGGACGCTTGATGACGCGGAATTCCTCGGCGATCTGGGAACGCGGCGCCGACGGCACCACCAGTCCCATGGAATCGAGCCGTGCCAGATCGAGTTCGACCAGGCGGGAGCTTTCGCCGGCCACCGGCTTCGGGCTGTCCGGCACCGCGGCCGGCGCAACCGGTGCGACAACGGCTGCGGGGGCGGGGGCGGACGGAGTACTGACCGCTGCCGGCGCGGCCGGTGCCGATTCGGCCGCCGGCGCCTGTCCGTCCTCTCCGATCTCGACGCCTGCACGCTTCAGGTGGGCCATCCGCTCGATGGCTTGTTCGATGATGCTCATGATTGATCCTCAGGCACTGCGCATCACGAGTGACACGAACGCGAGCATGGCGACATAGGCCGCGACCAGACCGCCCAGACCGCCGAAGAACACGAAGGTCCGGCGGCGCTCGTAACGCTTGCGCTCATTGGCAAGCAGCATCGAAACCGAACCGAGTACCGGCACGCCGGCCACCTCGGCCAGCGCACGGCCATCGTGAAACACCGGCCGGAGCTGGGACACGACGAAGGACGCCGCCACGCCCACCAGCATCGATGCGGCGAGCACCGCGGTCAGCAGGATAAGCCGGTTGGGCGCCACCGGTTCGGGCGACACGCGCGGCGGTTCGATCAGCCTGAATTCGGCCACGCCGGTCGCATCCATCTCTTCTGAAATCGATGCCGACTCCCGACGGGACACGAGGTTGTTGTAGTTGGTGCGGTGCACCTCGTAATCGCGGTTCAGCTGGCTGAATTCGGCTTCGAGTTCAGGCAGGAGACGCGAGGACTGCTTGAGCGTGGTCAGACGCGTCTGGTACTCGCCAACGCGTGCGCCCAGGGAGGCGACCGACGCTTCGGCGGAAGCCAGCGCGACCTTGATCTGCTGATACACCGGATTGGGAATCTGCGCGCCACTGAGCTGCGAACCCTGGTTCGGCTTGGCGTCAGCATTCTTCGCCGCTTCGGCTGCATGCTTCTCGATGATCTGCTTGCGCTCGTCCTCAAGACTGCGGATGCGCGCGCGCAGCTGCTGGATGTCGGGGTGCTTCTCGGTGTAGCGCTGGAGCATCCCTTCCACGTCATTGCGCAACGCCGAAATGCGGGCATCGATTTCCGCTGTCGACGGGCCGCTCACAGAACCGGAACCGATGCCGAGCGACGAGGCGTCAGCATTCAGGGTGGGCTCTTCGCCAGCCAGCTGGCGCTTGAGTGCGTCGCGCGAATTGGTGGCTTCGCGCAGATCGAGCTGCGCCTGATTCAGCTGCGCCTGCACTTCGCTGAGCGACCCGAAGTAATCCTTCTGGCCTCCGCCCGCACGCTCCAGGTTCTTCAGCTTGAATTCCTTGAGACGGTTCTCCGCCTCCAGCAGCTTGGCCTCGTAGGCCTTGATCTGTTCCTCGATGAACTTGCGCGCCTGGTCGGCATCCTGCCGCTTGCTGCCCAGACCGGATTCGACGAACAGCGTCACCATCGCCTGCACCACCTTCTGGGCACGCGCCGGCTTCTTGTCCCGGTAGGACACGATGTACAGGTTGTCACGGCCGGAACTGGACAGCTTGACGCTTTCCATCAGCTCGTCGATCAGCTTGTCGCGCTCGACCTTGGTCTTGGCTTCAAGATCGAGATCCGCCATGCGGATCAGCTTTTCGATGTTCGGCCGGCTGATCAGCGTCCGGCTCAGCATGTTGATCTGCTGGTCGAGGTTGGGCGTCACCGTAAGGCCGGACATCAGCGGCCGCAGGATGGACTGGGTATCGACATAGATCTTTGCCGAGGCCTGGTACTGGTCAGGCAGCACGAGCACCACGCCCATGCCGGCCAGACCGACCACCCAGGCCGCAATGAGGCCGACCCAGCGATAGCCCCATGCCGACCTGAGATAACCCGACAACTGGCGGAGAAAATCATCCACGGCTACTGAATCCTTCCGGCTGAAGCACGATGACGCGACACGCTCAGAACCAGCTCTGCGGAATGACCAGGATGTCGCCCGGCTTCACGTCCACATTGGCGCTGACGTCGCCACGGCGGATCAGATCCTTCAGGCGGACGTTGTACTGCTTGTCGCCCTCGGAGGTGCGCAGGATGGACGCCGCGTTGCCGTCGGCAAAGTCGGTGATGCCACCGACCGCGATCATCACATCGAGCAGCGTCATCTTCTGCTTGTAGGCCAGCGCCTGCGGCTTCGCGGCTTCGCCGATCACGCGGATCTGTTCGCTGTAAGGGCCGATCCCGCCCGCGACGATGACCGTGACGATGGGGTCGCGGATGTACTTGCCCAGCACCTGTTCAATCTCGCGGGCCAGAGTCGTGGGGTCACGGCCGGCAGCCGGCAGGTCCTCGAACAGCGTGCCGGTGATCTTGCCATCCGGGCGAATGGTGACTGTGGAGGAAATTTCCGGGTTGCGCCAGACGACGATGCTCACCGAGTCACCGGGACCCAGGATGTAGTTGTAGTCGTCGCTGTAGGCCTGGGTCGGCGCCGGCGGATACGGCGACGAGGCACAGCCGGCGAAGGCGATCGGTACCAGCAGCAGCGCCAGCAGGCGCAGCGTGGACATCAGACGGTCAGAAGTGAACATTGCATCCTCCAAAGGACAGCGGCCAGACAAGCCGCGAATCATAGCCAAGGCACCCGCCCGCGCGCTCTAATGCGTCACGGCCGGTCAGATGTTGTAGCGCAGCGCATCGACGATGGGCGTGCGCGACACCTTTCGTGCAGGCATCAGGGCCGCCGTCACCGTCGCCCCGACACCGACCAGAAAGGCCAGGAGCACGTTGTCCGGTACCACCCGGATGGACGCCGTATAGCCCACGTTCGAATTCGGCGGCGGCGGCATCGGAATGCCGACTTCGCTGATCGCCAGCGCCACCAGAATACCGACCAGCACGCCCACCAGGGCGCCGCACATGCCCAGCATCAGGTTCTCCGCCAGCACCAGCCTGAACACGTATCCTCGCGAATTGCCGAGCGCCATGAGCGTTCCGAATTCACCAACCCGTTCGAAGACACTCATGTTCACAGTGTTGAACACGCTGAGCAGCACCATCACCAGCACGATCCACTGCAGCACGCCGAACTGGGTGCGGTAGAGCTCCACGGTTTTCGAGTAGAAATCGGACAGCTGCACCCAGTCGCGGATGTCGAATCCCAGGCTTTCCAGCTTGGGCACCAGCAGTTCCTTCACCCGGGCCGTATCCACGGTGCGGTGCAGCAGCAGCACGATGGAATTCGACCCGTCGCGAGCGACCAGATTACGGGCCGCCGCCACAGGAATTCTTACGGCACGCGCATCGAAATCCTTTGAAAAACTCTGGAATACGCCGACGACGGCAAATTCGGTGGTGTTCAGCGCGCCGTCGGCGGTGTTCATGATGAGCGTCACCGTATCACCGGGCTTCAGCGCCAGCGCCTTGGCCACGCCGTCGCCGATCAGGATACCGCCGCTGTCGCTGTCCTTCAGCGCCCGGCCGGCCGTGATGCGGACGAAGGTGCCGAGGTGGTTTTCCTTGTCCGGCTCCACGCCCTCGCCCATCACCGCCCAATCGGCCTTGCCGTTGTTGAGCAGGCCGGTGAAGCTCACCCGCTGCAGCACCGTGTCCGCCTCGGGCATGCGCGCCGCGAACTCCGCGATCTTCTCCGCGTCGTCGATCATGAACTTCTCGGGCGAACGCGACCCCTGTTCATAGAAGCCCTTGCGGAAGACCTGCACGTGGCCAAGCTGGCTATGTATGGTGGCTTCGCCGAGCTGGGTGAGCACGTCGGCGACGAAACCGCCGCTCAGGATGAGGCCGGCCACCCCGAAGATGATGGCGGCCAGGGTCATCGCGGTACGCGATTTCTGACGGAGGATGTTGCGCAGAGCGAGCTTGAACATGGCGGTCAGCGGCTCTGCCTGAGCGCATCGACAATATTCATGCGCGACGCGCGCCAGGCCGGATAGAGGCTGGACACGAATGCGCTGGCCACCGCGATGGCCAGTGCCTTGGCCACGATGCCGAAGGTGAGCCGGATTTCGCCGCTGAAGCCCTGTTCCATGCCCGGCGGCGGCGGCAGCGGAATGCCGACCGCCGAAATCGCCAGTGCCAGCACGCAGCCGATCACCACGCCCAGCCCGCCGCCCACCAGGCCCAGCATCACGCCTTCCGACATGAAGATGCGGCGGATGCGCGCGCGGGTCAGCCCGAGCGCCATGCAGGTGCCGATTTCGCTGACCCGCTCCATCACGCTCATCGACAGCGTGTTGGAAATGCTCAGCACGATGATCATCAGGATGATGAACTGCACCACGTTGACCTGGCTGGAGAACAGGTCCTTCGTCTTGTTGTAGAAGTCGGACAGCTGATACCAGGGCACCAGTTCGAACTTGCCGGCCGGCATCACGCCTTTCAGTTCGGCCAGCTTGGCGTCGGTGCGCGCGGTATCGTCGAGCAGCACCAGCCACTGCTGGGCCCCGTTGACCCGCACCAGCTGCTGGGCCAGCGCCAGCGGCATGCGCAGCGCGGAGTCGTCGTACTCCTTGCTGACCGAGTTGAACAGGCCGACCACCGGTGCCTCGACCGCATTCACGTTGCCGGCGGCCGTGGTGGTCATCAGCACCACCGTGTCGCCGACCTGCACGCCGAGATTGGCCGCCAGACCGCGACCCATGATCATTTCATTCACGCCTTCGGCCGACAGGTTGCGGCCGCGGGTGATGGTGACCGAACTGGACAGCACCGACTCGGCCTTCGCGGACACGCCCTGGCCGAGGAAAGCGAGCGTATTGTCGCCCTTGCTGGCCAGCCCGTTGAAGCTCAGCCGGGGCGCGACCACCTTGACGTTGGAGCCGGATTCGATCTTCTGCCGGAGCGCGTCCTCGCCGTCGATCACGAAACCGTAGGGATCCGAGGTGCCGCGCTCGACGTAACCGGGCCGTACCACCTGAACATGACCGAGCTGGGACTTGATGGTCGATTCCCGCATGCCCTCCATCAGCCACTCGATGAAGCCGGCGGACAGGATCATGGCGATCACGCCGAAACTGACCGCGCCGATGGCAATGAGCGTGCGGCGTCCCTGACGGAGGACGCTGCGCATCGCCAGCCACAGGTCAAGCAGCCAAAACTTCATCCGGATTCAAGACTTCAGGTGCTAAGGTATTGCCAGCATAACAGTTTTCCCCTCACCATCCCCAGCTGTCGACGCATGCGTGGGAGATAGCCGGGACACCGGGCGAGACGATGACAACACAGTTCAGTTACGAAGAAGCTTTCAGCCGCAACCTCGGCTGGTTCACCGAAGCCGAGCAGGCCCGGCTGCGCCGGAGCACCATTGCCATCGCCGGACTGGGCGGTGTCGGCGGCATTCATCTGCTGACGCTGGCCCGCCTGGGCATCAGCCGTTTCCGGATCGCCGATTTCGACACCTTCGGCGTCCACAACTTCAACCGCCAGGTCGGCGCGACCATGAGCACGCTGGACCGTCCGAAGATCGAGGTGCTGGCAGAACAGGCGCGCGACATCAATCCGGACATCGAGATCGAGTGCTTTCCGCAGGGCGTATCTCCGGACGACCCGGACAGTTTCCTGAAGGGCGCGGACGTCTACGTCGACGGCCTTGATTTCTTTGCCTTTTCGGCCCGCCGCGCCACGTTTGCCGCCTGTCACCGGCTGGGCATTCCGGCGGTGACGGCGGCGCCGCTGGGCATGGGCACCGGCCTGCTGGTGTTCTCGCCGCAGGGCATGAGCTTCGAGGAGTATTTCCGGCTGGAGGGCTGCGACGAAACCGAGCAGGCGCTCCGTTTTCTGGTCGGTCTGGCACCCGCCGGCCTGCACCGCCCCTATCTGGTCGAGCCGTCCCGCATCGACCTGGCGAACAAGCGCGGCCCCTCCACGATGATCGCCTGCAATCTGTGCGCGGGCGTGGCCGCCGCCGAGACGGTCAAGCTGCTGCTGGGCCGCGGCGACGTGAGACCAGCCCCGTGGGGCCTGCAATTCGACGCCTTCCGCAACAGGATGGTCCGCACCTGGCGTCCGGGCGGCAACAACAATCCCATCCAGCGTCTCATCATTGCCATTGGCCGCCGGCAACTGCTCAAGCAGATCACGCGCGCCTGACACCCGGAGCTTCACATGCGTACGATAGAAAAAATCCTCGACCTGGCGCGCTGGGCACCCAGCGGCGACAACACCCAGACCTGGCGCTTCGAAATCCTCGCCGACGACCATGCGGTCGTTCACGGCCTAGATACCCGTGAGTGGTGCGTCTATGACCTGGACGGCCACGCCAGCCAGCTCGCCGTGGGCGCGCTGCTGGAGACGCTCTCCATCGCCGCCACCGGCCACGGCATGCGCGCCGACATCACGCGCCGCCCGGACACGCCGGACACCCACCTGCTGTTCGATGTCCGGCTGGAGGCCGATCCGTCGGTACAGCCCAGCCCGCTCATTCCCTGCATCGAGACACGCACCGTACAGCGTCGCGCCATGGGCAGCCGCGCGCTGACGCTGGACGAACGCAAGGCACTGGAGGCGGCAGTCGCGCCCTACCGCATCCTGTGGTTCGAAACGCTGGGCGAGCGGTCGCGCATCGCCAAGCTGAATTTCGACAGCGCGGAAATCCGGCTCACCATTCCGGAAGCCTTCCGCACCCACTCGACCATCATCGAATGGGGCGCCCGCTTCAGTGAGGACCGCATCCCTGAAGTGGCGGTGGGCGTAGACCCGATGACGGCCCGGCTCATGAAATTTGTCATGAAAAGCTGGGGCCGCGTCGATTTCTTTAACAGGTGGCTGTTCGGAACGCTGGCGCCGCGCATACAGCTCGACTACATCCCGGGCATCGCCTGCTCGGCCCACGCCTTCATGGTGGCGCCGACCGCACCGGTTTCGATCGACGACCATATCGCCGCCGGCCGTGCCATGCAGCGGCTGTGGCTGACCGCGGAACAGCTGGGGCTGCAGTCGCAGCCCGAAATGACACCGCTCATCTTCAACCAGTACGCCCGGGAAGGTAAGCGTTTCACCGCTAAGGACTCCGCCCGCCGCCGGGCTGCGGACCTTGCCGCACGCCTTGGCGCGCTGCTTTCGCCCGAGAACGTGGATCGCACCGTATGGGTCTGCAGGCTGGGGCGCCCTGCCCGGATCCCCGGCCGCTCCATTCGGCTTCCGCTGCCCAGACTGAATGCAGAGCGGGCGCACTGATCCCGTTGTCGGTAAACCTTACAGACCCTCGGGCAGCGCACACCGAATAGTCGTCCAAGGCAGACCTCAAAAAAAATAGTCCTTTATTTTCAGATCAGTAAAAATTATTTGAAAAAGTGGACCAGTGATTGCTTATAGCCAACCGTGGTTCTCCCAAGCCAACCAACGGAGTAATTCAAATGATCAAGTTCAAGCAAATCGCCGTTGCCGCAGCGCTGGCCAGCGCCTTCGCAGCAGCGCACGCAGCGCCGATCAGCGTGTTCACCCCCAACGGTCAGGTCAGCGGCATCGCTGCCTTCGACTGGGCCCCGTCGCCGGTGCTCGCCAAGGGCGGTAACGAAGCTTTCGTGCGTCTGGCCAACGGCCAGAACGACGGCGTGTCGGGCATCACCAACACCACCGCCGGCTTCCCGCTGACCGGTAACGCCTTCACGGTGTATTCGCAAGGTCGTCTGAACCTGTTCCAGAACGGTACCGGCGCAGCAACCGCTGGCCTCTGGACCGGTGCAGGCTCGACCGCCGGCAAGTACGAAATCACCTTCGAACTGGCCTACACCGAAATCGTCGGCGTCGCGAACACCTTCCCGACCAACCAGGCCTTCTTCGACTTCGCCGCCACCCAGACCATCAACTACTTCCGCGTCTATGTGCAGGATCTGGACGACACGGGTGCAGTGGCTTCGAACTACGCCTCCGGCGCCGGCTTCAATGACGGCAAGCTGGTGTTCGAAGGCAAGGTCGCTCCCGCCGCCTCGCAGGCTGGCGTGTTCTCCGACTTCAAGGTCGGCGCTGGCCTGACCAACCTGGGCAGCGACGGTGATGCGTCGAACGGCACTTCGTCCCTGTCGTCGAAGCAGAGCGTGAATGGCAGCGGTAGCACCCCGATCATCGATCTGCTGTCGGTCGTTCCGACCACCTACGACAACAGCTTCTGGAACGGCATCCTGACCGAGTTCCTGATCTCGAACATCAACCAGAACCTGCCCTTCACCTCGGTGGATCCGTCGGAACAGTTCCACGGCTCGATCACCCCGGACATCGGCACGGTCAACGGCGGCACGAGCTTCGTTCCGGGCCGTGGCCTGGTTGCTTCGGGTCCGGACATTCTGTTCCAGACCGACCCGAACGGCCCGCTGCAGGCTGTGCCGGAACCCGGCACCCTGGCGCTGGCAGGTCTGGCCCTCGGCGGTCTGGCACTGGCACGTCGCCGCAAGGCCTGATAGGCAAGCAGCTGCACCAGCAAAAACGGGAGCTTCGGCTCCCGTTTTTGTTTTGTCGCGCCAGAAATGTGACACCTCACAGAAGCGAACGCGCAGGGCATGCCCAGCGCTCTTCTTGATCTTCCCCCGAACGCCCGGAAATCAAAGCGTCGCGATCTGCCGACGTATGCCCTCACCGGCATCGTGCCGGAGGAAATCCGCCTGAACGGCGCGCGCCGCGTCGCGGAAAGCCGCGCCGGTTGAGCCGCTGATGCGGCGGATGGCCTCAGCCAGATCTTCGTAGCCTGCGGTGCCGGCACGCAGGGCAATGCCTGCGCCGGCATCCACGACGCGGGCCATGGTCAGGAACTGATCCATGTTCGAACAGACACCGATCACCGGCCGCCCCTGCGACAGCGCCTGATACACGGTGGCGCTGCCGCCGTTACAGATGACGAAATCAGACCGCGCAGCAGCTTCAAGCCCGGGCAGGTAGTCCGCGACGAAACAGTGCGGGCCGGGCGAGGCGACGTCGGAGCGACCGGCCGTCGCCGTCATCGCATTGACGCCGCAGTCTTCAAGCGCGCGGAACAGCTCGGGCAACAGGTCCACCCGGCCGGTGGACCCCAGCGTGACATAGGCCAGCGGACCGTCCGGCAACGCAGTCCACCACGCGGGCAGGGCCATGGCAGGCGACCACACGATGGGGCCGATGTAGTGGTGATGGGCCGGGCACTCCGGTCGTACCGGCACCAGCGCGGGCGTATCGGCATACAGCGTGCGGTCGCCATCGGTATAGGCGTAGCGAACGTCCGGAAACGTGCTCAGCCCGAACTTGCGCCGCATCGCATTCAGCGGCCCGGCATGCAGTCTGAACGCGATCGGCTGGCCCAGCCTGAACAGCGGTTCGGCGAGCCTGGGCCCCAGCACCCGGGTCAGGGAGATGTCCGGCAAGGGGAATCTGTCGTGCAGGGCCCACGGGCTCCAGTGCGCATTGCACAGCGCGAAGTACGGAATGCCGGCCACGCGCGCGGACACGCTCAGCGACAGCCGGAAGTCACCGATGACCACATCCGGCCGCAGCCTGCGCAGCAGCGCCACATCCTCGTCGACATAGCGCTCGAGTTCGGCCTTTGTATACAGCGGAGCACCGGCCGCAAGACGTTGCAGAAAGGTGGCGGCGGGGATGCTTTCCAGCGATTCACGGGCCAGACCGGTGCCACGGAAGCACAGATCGAATACCGGCGCCGAAGCGACCGTGACCTCATGATCGCCGGCGAGCGCACTGGCGAGCACCACCGGTCGCGCGACATGGGCCAGCGAGACCGCTTCCGCCACCAGCAGGACCCGGCGGCGTTCGGTCATCAGCCGCCCTTTGCGCGACCGAACAGACCGAAGCGGCTCAGTTCGGCGACAGTCTGCTGATAGCGGTCTTCGGACGGCTGGCCGCTGGCCCAGCCCGCGAACTCGGCCATGCCCTGATCCAGCGAGCACGCCGGCGCGTAGCCCAGTTCGGCACGGGATCGCGTCAGATCCGCGACGCAGCCAAAGATGTCGCCCACGCGGAACTCACCCCGGTCTTCCATCGTGACCGGCTTGCCGACCGCCCGGGCCAGCGCGTTCGCGATGTCGCCGATGGTGCTCGCCACACCGGCACCGACATTGAAGGTGGAACCGGACGGCACGTCAGCCACAAGCGCGCGCATATTGGCGGCGACGACATCGGACACATGCACGAAGTCGCGCACCGGCAGGCCGCCTTCATAGACCGAGATCGGCTGACCGGCGCAGATGCGCGAGTAGAAAATGGATACGACGCCGGTATAGGGATTTTTCAGCGACTGGCGCGAACCGAACACGTTGAAGTAGCGCAGGATGACCGCCGGCAGACCGAAGGTTTCGGCCGCGTAACGGACGAAATCCTCCTGATGCTTCTTGGTGATCGCATACACCGAGAACGGCTCGGAGCGCTTGTGCTCAGTCGTAGGCACCGCGTCGAGATCGCCGCCGCAGACCGGACAGGGCATCGTGAAGCGGCCAGACTCGAGCCGCTCGCGGCTGCGCGGCACCGGGAACTGCTCGCCATGCGTCGGGCAGACATAGGACCCTTCGCCATAGATGGCGCGCGAGGACGACAGCACCAGACGCTTCAGCGCATGGCCGCCCTTCACGATGCCCTCGATCAGCGTGGTGGTGCCGATCGCGTTGACGCGGGCGTAGTGCGTCATGTCGTACATGCTCTGACCGACGCCGGTCAGCGCGGCCAAGTGGTAGACCGCATCCACGCCGTCGAGCGCACTCGCCACGTCATCCGGATTGCACACGTCGCCGACCTGAAGCTCGACCTCGGGCGCGAGATAGGCCGGGCGCTGTCGCGCCTCGCCGTGGATCTGCGGATCGAGAATGTCCAGCGCGCGCACGCTGTGGCCTGCGGCCAGCAGCGCATCGGCGGTATGCGAGCCGATGAAGCCGGCTCCGCCCGTGATCAGCACCTTCATGTCAGGCCTCCGGTGAAGGTCAGAAGGAGTAGCGCAGTTCGCCGTAGTAGCGGTCGGAATTGCCGAAGCGGCCGAAGTAGCCGTTCGCATTGCCGCCGAAGAGGTCGGCGCCGAACTGGGCGCGCCAGTTCGACTGCACCCGCCAGATGAGCTTGGGCCGGAACATGTAGTCGTTGCGTACCAGCGACTGCACCCACAGCATTTCGCCTTCCAGACGCTCGTCGAACTTGTGGTTGTACAGCAGCGCCATGCCGTTCTCGCGCTTCGACGCCAGCAGGTCGGCGTTGCGGTCGATGTGATAGCGCTCGAAATACTGGATGTTGAAGCGCGATTCGTTCTGGAACGGGAAATCCAGGCCGATCGCGTAATCAACCATGTCCTGCCGGACCAGACCGTCCGGCAGCGCGGACGACACCGGCAGCCGGCGATCACGCGTGAGCACGCCTTCGGCACGCAGCAGGAAGCTGCCGAAATCCTTGGTCAGCGTAGCGCCGTACTGGTGTATCCAGTCATGCTCCGGCGTGTAGATGACCGTGGTCGGCGACGCGAAGCGGCGGGCGAAGGTGGGATTCACGTCCAGGCTGCGGTAGTAGAAGGCCGACAGGTCCCAGCCCTTCACCAGGGTGCCGACCCGCAGGCCGTAGTTCGAGTTGCTCAGCTTCGAATCCGGCCGCTGCTGCGCTTCGTAGCGCGCATTGACACCGGGGATCGCCGGCTGGGTCGGATAGAAATCACCGCCGAAGCGACCGATGTTGTCGACGCTCACGTACGGCACCCAGATCAGCTCGGCGCGCCAGTCGTTGCGGAAGTACTCGGCGCGGGCCGCCCACTGCGGAATGCGCTGCTGGTCGAATTCCTGGGTGAAGAACTCGCGCATGTCCCGGGCCGACACGACGTCGGCGAAGAACAGGCCGACCATCTCGCCCCACACGATGTGCTGACGGCCCAGGCGCAGCTCGACCTCGCCGACCGGCACGTCGACATACACTTCGCGCCAGGCGAATTCGCTGCGGCGGTCATCGCGCACCGCGGCGGGATAGAAGTCACTCTCCCAGCCGTAGGCGAGGTCGTAGTCGACGCGGCCGACCGCCTTCCACTTGATGCCCTGACCGAAACTGCCGCTGCGGCCCAGTTCGTTGCGCCAGCGCGCCTTCGACCAGTGGCTGTCACCGGACACCGTGCGCGCGAGCTCGAACTGGCTGAAACCGCGCCAGCCGGACACGCTGTCGCCGGAATTCGCGAGCCCCTCGGTCGATTTCTTCGCCTTGCCCTCCTCTTCGGCCGGCGGATCCGCGAACAGGTCGTCCATCGAATCGGCCGCCTGCACCGGGGACAGCGCGCAGGCGGCGGCAAAGGTCAGCGCGGCCAAGGGGCCACGGCGGAAGGACGGGAAGGAACGACGCATCATGAAGCGGCAGCCTGAAGTGAAGCGGTTTTCGGGGGTTTGACGTAAGCCCATTCGCCCGGCGCCTTCTGCACGCCCAGCGCAGTCAGCTCGCCGTCCTCGATCCGCACCAGGCGGTCCGCCATCGACATCACCCGCTTGTCGTGCGTCGAGAAGATGAAGGTGGTCTTCATCGTGCGGTTGATCTCGCGCATCAGTTCGAGAATGGCGTCGCCGGTCTTGCGGTCGAGGTTGGCAGTCGGTTCATCGGCCAGCACGATGGCAGGCTGAACCGCCAGAGCGCGGGCGATGGCCACCCGCTGACGCTGACCGCCGGAGAGCTGATTCGGCCGGTGAGTCATCTTCTGCCCGAGACCGACGATTTCGAGGAAGTAGCGCACCCGACGGTCGCGCTCTTCCTTGCCGATTTCCGGCAGCTGAAGCAGCGGGTACTCGACGTTCTCGTAGGCCGACAGCACCGGCAGCAGATTGAAGGTCTGAAAGATGAAACCGATGGTGCGGGCACGCAGGCTGGCCAGTTCGTCCGGTGTCTTGCCGGACACGTCCTGACCGTTGATCAGGATCTGGCCCGAGGTCGGCGTATCGATGCAGCCGATGAGGTTGAGCAGGGTCGATTTTCCGCTGCCGGACGGCCCCGCAATGGCGATGAACACGCCGTCCTCAATATCCAGCGTGATATTCTTCAACGCATTGACCTGCTGGCCGCCAAGCACGTAGCTGCGGCTCACATTCCGGATCTGGACGACGTTGTTCATCTGGAAGCCCGGTTCAGAAAACGGGTCATGCGCCCGGTGCTGGAGACAAGAACATGAATCATCCGAACACCCCCTGCGCACCGCAGGCGACGACTGCGCCCGGATGCGCACGACGCGCCCGCCATGCCCTGCTGCGCATCCTTGCGGCGACCGCGGTCTATACTGCACCGCTGTGGGTCGGATCGCAGGCGTACGCCCAAGATGCCGCAAGTATACTGGAAAAGGCCGACACCATCCGGTTCCCGCGCGAGCCCTTCCAGGTCGAAGTCAGCGTCACCTCGACCACCGCCAGCGGCGAAGAATTCCGCAAGTACCGCATCCTGTCCAAGGGCAACGAGAACACCATCGTGCAGACCACCGAGCCGGCCTCGGAGCGTGGTCAGATCCTGCTGATGAAGGCGCGCGACCTGTGGGTGTTCCTGCCCACCGTGTCCCAGCCGGTCCGTCTGTCGCTGGCACAGCGACTGACCGGCCAGGTGGCCAACGGCGACCTGGCACGCGCGAACTTCTCCGGCGACTACACGCCCAAGCTGCTGCGCACCGAGAAGGTGGATGGTCAGGACCATCACGTGCTAGAACTGACCGCGGTCGACCGCGGCGTGACCTATGCCCGCGTGCTGCTGTGGGTGCGCGCGTCGAACAATGCGCCGCACAAGGCGGAGTTCTATTCGCTGTCCGACAAGCTGCTGAAAACCTGCGTCTATGACGAATACAAGACGCTCGGCGGCAAGCTCAGACCGACCCGCCTGACCATGCAGGACGCGCTGAAGGCGGGCGAACAGTCGGTGCTGGAATACGGTGCCATGCAGATACGCGAAATTCCGGACAAGGTGTTCGACAAGGAATACCTGAAGAAACTACAGTAAGAAGAACAGTTCAGCGCACGCGGGACACACACCCGCGGCTCACCCGGTCAGATCATCATGTTTCTGCTCGAAGTCGGAAGCCTCAAGGAAAACTTCGCCAAGTACTTCGCGGTTGAAGCCGCCGTGGACGAAGCGATGAAGCATGAGGTGTATCGCGTCCGGCACCAGGTGTATTGCGAAGAACTGGGCTACGAGGAGGTCAATCCGGAGCACGAGGAAACCGACCCGTATGACGCCCAGTCTCTGCTGATCGCGCTGCGCGCGCAGAACAGCGGCCGCATCGTCGGATGCGTGCGTCTGGTGCAGGTCGATCCGGCCGATCCGGCCGCGGAACTTCCGTTCGAGCATCTGTGCCGCGACGCCATAGACCGCACCATCATCGACCCTACCCGCATCGATCGGCGGCATATGGTCGAAATCTCACGGCTTGCGGTGCTGTCGGACTACCGCAAGCGGAAAGGTGACAGCCGCGGCCCGATCGCGATTTCCGACGAGGATCTGGGCACGCGGGACCAGCCCCGTTTCCCCTACATTCCGGTCGGCCTCTATCTGGGCCTGCTCGCTGCCGCCGAACTTCACGGCGTCGAACACCTGTTCACGCTGACCGAAGCACGGCTGGCACGCCACCTGACCGCACTCGGCTTCCGCATCCACCTGATCGGCCAGGCGGTCGAGCACCGCGGCAAGCGCGTGCCCTCGGTCATCTACCGCAGGGAACTGATGGAGCACCTGCCACCCTTCATGCGCCCGCTGTACGACCAGCTGCTTGAAGAGATGTCAGCGCGCTACGCGCTGCCGGCCTGAAACGCCGCACCTCACCGGCTGCAGCCGCAGGCCGGCGCCTCACCCCTTTTTTCCACTCGCCAGCAGACGCATGCCGATGGCACCGTCCCGCCTGAATCGCCTGCACTCGCGCACGATGCGGACGCACAAACGAAAACGGCCCGCCATGAAGGCGGGCCGTCCGGAAATCTGGTGGCCTGGGGCGGAATCGAACCACCGACACGCGGATTTTCAATCCTTTCGTCGTTAAGCGCCTCGAACGACAGCGGCAAATCAATCGATTTTGTCGATAACCCGGTGCACTTCACTATCGACTGCTGCCGCATGGGCCCGATGCGCACCGGGCTGCAAATGCGCGTACCGGCGAACCATGATGCGCGTTTTCCAGCCGCCCAGGTCCTGCACCACATCGAGCGGCGTGCCCGCTAGTACGTGCCAGGTCGCCCAGGTGTGCCGAAGATCGTGCCACCGGACATGCTGTAACCCCGCCCTCCTCTTCGCCCGATACCAGGCTGACGTCGACGCCCTCTGCATCGGGTTCCCCTTGTAAGTAAATACATACTCACCGTGCCGGCCGCGCTGCGCCCGGAGGATCTCAAGAGCCGATTCCGACAACGCAGGCGCAAACGGATCACGAGCCTTCATGCGATCGCCTTCAAACAGCAGGAAGGACCGGTTTTGATGCACTTCCGTCCAACGCAGTCGGATGACGTTGGCCATGCGCAATCCCGTCGAGAGCGAAAAGACGAATGGTGCGCGGAGATGGTCCGGCAGCTCGGCAAAAAGTCGCCTAGCCTGGTCCGGCTCTAGCCAGGTCGTACGGCCACGCGGCTCCCTGAACATCGGGACATGAGGCGCCTTGTCCAGCCATTCCCAGACCCGAACGGCCCGCCGCAAGATTGCACGGACCAAGGCCATGTATCGATTCACAGTGGTCCGGCTGGAGCCTTCTGCGAGGCGAGCCCGAATGACAGCACGCAGAACATCGCCGTTGATGTCCGGCAAGGCATACATGGAGAGGTGGCCGGCAAGCCATTCAAGCTTTCTGCGGTCTTGCTCTATGGTGGCCTTGTCGAGGCGATCCTCTAGCCAGCGCTCGGCCGCTGCAGTCCACGTCCTCATAGGGAGAACTCCCGGAAGAGCTCATCGCGGAATCTCCACGCAGTCGTACTGAGAAAAGATACGAGGCGGCTTTGCACCCTCCGCCTTGCGCAGTAACGGGGTCGAAGGAAACTTCGATGAAATCGCGGCGACCGCCTCACGACAAGTCTTGACGCTGGAAAACGTCGGTCCGAATGACGGGGTGACGGACAGTTCTTCATTTCCATCACCCGCGTAGGCCGTCACAAGCACAACCAAGATCCACTGACTCATGGCTATCTCCGAAAACTTCAGGAACGTGGAGATATGCCATCGGCAGATGCCTAGAAGGACTTGAGCACATCGGCAATCTGGCCGATGTGCTCATTTCGGGCAAAAGGCCCGGTCGTGCTGCGCACCACCGAAAGTCAAAGGCGACGAAGTGCGCCTGCTGCGCACCTCGTCCAGCTCGAGGCCGGACCCCGGCCGATGGCCGGCAGGGGTTTGCGGGCTTTGCCCGGAGCCCGCTTCGCGGGGTTTCGGGTTGTCTCATTGCGACCAGCTGTGCCCGCCGTTCCATCCGCTTCCTTCCTCGCATATCGCTCCCGAGATCTGAAAGCAGGCAAGAACTCACGCCAGCGGTGAAGCCGCTGTCATGCCTTCTTGCAAGCTTTTTGGGTGGAGGACGCTTCGCGTGCTGTCCGCGACCCTTTGGGGCGAGGAACTCAGCGGATGGGACGGCAGGAGACGCCGCAGCCTGCCTCACGGAGAAAACCCGAAACAACGCGGGGGCTCCGAATCTAGCGGCTAGGTCGGCTTACAAGCGAAAGGACAGGGACATGCGCTACACACTCTCAGTGAATTATAGCGGCGGCGATGACGGCGGCTCAGACGAGTTCGACAGCCTGGCGGACGCGATGACGGTGCTGGAACTGCATCTGAAGGATCGGCACCGCTCTTCTCACAAGCAGGTGGTGCTGACGCGGCACTTCGACGGCTACGACATGGTGATGGCAGCGGAGACGGTGCCGGCGCTGTGGGTTCTCGACCTGGTGGAGGGCTGAGCCATGACGACGACTACATCGAACGGAATGCCTTTCAGCCTGCGCGTCCTTCAGTACGGGTGCCGATACACCACGGTCAAAGAAATCGTGCAACGGCTTGAGCTCGACAACGACGACTGCGCGTACGTGGTCGGAGATCCAGAGAACGCATCGTACGAATACGTAATCGCGCGTGGCCCAGACGTTACAGAGCATTCCAACTGCGGCTACGGCATTCCGAACGCAGCGCTTCGTGATGCGCTGATCAGTTACTACGGGAAGGGGGCCTGAGCCATGACGACGACCGAGAAGAAGGCGACGCCGGCCACGGCGGTGAAGAAGGCTCCGGCGAAGGCAAAGCGGCCGGAACTGACCAGCGTAGCGAATGTGGTGCTGGTGCCGCTCGATGACCTGCTGACGGATCAGAACATCCGGGAAGCGATGGACGAAGAGGGGCTGAGGGAGCTGGCGCGGGATATCGAGGCGCGCGGGCTGCTGCAGCCCATCGTGGTGACGCCGGCCAAGGGCAACAAGTACCAGGTCGTGGCCGGTCATCGCCGCGCTGCGGCGATCCGGCTCACGGCCGCGACGGCGGCGCCGGCGGTGATCACCAAGTTCTCGATCAAGGACGCGAAGATGGCGCAGCTCGCCGAGAACATCCAGCGCGCAGACCTCTCGCTGCTGGAGGAAGGCCGGGCACTGCTGGCGCTGCGCAATGAGGGCATGAGCCTGGCGGAGCTGGGCGAGCTGGTGAACAAGTCGCGCGCTTGGGTGTGCAAGCGGATCGCGTGCGTGGATGAGCTGCCGTCCTTCATCGCGGATCTGGTTGAAGACGGTGTCACCGAAGATCCGGAAATCATCCTGGCGATGAAGGAGCTGTTCCATCTCGACTGGTGGCAGGCGAAGCTGGCCAGGGACCGACTTCGGGCGGGTGAAGAAAGCCGGGAATCGCTGCGCGAGCTGGTGAAGAAGGCGAAGGAGCCGAAGGCACCGCCTGCGCCGTTGGTCGTGGCGAACACCGGCGGCGAGGAAGGTGCGGACACGAGCGGCGCCGGAGAACTCACGCTGAAGAAGGTGCAGGAGGACCGTGAGCGCATCCAGGCGGAGCAGCTTGAGATCGCGCGGAAGGCGCAGGCCCAGCAGCAATGTTACGCGTGGCGGCTGATCGAGGAAGCGAAGAGCGAGGAAACGACCACGGCCTACCAGCCGTTCAGAGGGACGCTTGAACCGGAGGCGCGGACCTACTGGAAGGAGGTGCTGGGCGACGCATCGACGCCGAACGGCTTTGAAATGATGGTGCGCCGGGCGGCGAAGGACTGTTACGCCAACGCGGAAGACTCTGACCTGCTGGTCGTGATGGCCTGGGCGGGGATGAAGCGGCAGCAGAACCTGCTGGCATACCCGACCGAAGAGGAGGTGGACGGGGTGCTACGGCAGTTCGTGGAGGAGTTCAGGGGGATGGTCGTTTCGCATGCGAAACCAGAACTCCTCTAGCCGTAGCCGTTACTTTGCGGGAGCGGCTTTCGCTCCCTTAATCCCCGGGTCATCTGTCGCACTATCGTTCGACCGCAATCCAAGTCCAATCTCTTGAATTAACGCACGCATCTTTGCATTCGCTTGCTCCGAGCCGTCAATTATTGCAGCCTTGTTATTCAAAGAACTTTCAACAATTGCCTTACACGCCTCTAGCAAAGCTGCCGTCGGAATCGCAAGCGTCACCACTGGCTCTTTAAGAACAGTTTGATCATCCGGCTTCAAACCTTGCCGGAAGGAGGAAAAGCTCAGTTTTGTAACACACGCCCCAAACATGAATGAATCAAGCTCATCAACAAATATTTCCCGTTTATTATTATCCACCCCTTAATCCTCCCGTTCCAATCTATCTACAACCCCACCAAAAAAAAGAGCGTTTGAAAACTCATTTTCATTACTTGGTGTGTGCCTGATAGCAAGCCATTCCTTCGCACGGCCATCACCTTGATGAGGGACCGTATTCAACGCGTATGCATCATCGGAATCAAGACCAATTTGTTGCTCTTGATAAACAACAACATAGGCACAAGGAGCAGCCACGTCATCGTCGTCAAAACTCTTGGCAAACAACGCTTCTGGCGTTTTACTCGAATTCTCCATAAGGAATCGACTAAACGACACGAAGCGCATCGACAACGCAACATCGAACGCCGAAGCCACCTTAAACAAGGTAGACACAGAGTACTTTCCGTAGGACGGATCTTCCAAGCGGGAAACGGTGGTCTGGCGAACACCACCCCCCATTTTTTTGGCAAAGAAGTCCTGCGTCCAACCACGCAACTCACGGTTCTCTCTAATCTGATGGGCCAAGCCGTGAATTACAATGTTTCGCGCATAGTGATCTCTGTAAGCCTTGTTAGTCAGTTTCTTCGCAATCGAATCCCGAATTTTGGCAGAAACACCTACAGGCATGCTCACCATGAGCTTCGTCTTCGACTTTGCGGCGCCGCTTGTTGGCCTGCTTGCACGCATCTTTCGGGACGAATTCATCACCCTTCTCCATCGCACAAAACAATATTGTGAATTCACTCCCCCCTGGGCCAAAATAACCCAAGGGCCGAATCTGCTTATTACAAGCGCGGAAGCGAATTTCATAGAGATCTTCGCAGTTTCCCCCAGCCAGTCTCGCAGCTTGCGGCCGAGTCCACGCGCTACGCGGGCGCTCTATCAAGTACTCCAATGCGGCATCAAAAGCCGCTTGGAGTTCCGGATCGGACTGGTCGTAGAACTCCTTCACTTGGTTACGCCCGCTGCCCGAGCAGAAGCACCTAACGCTCCACAGTGCCATAAGCCGACTTCAATCCTATAACAATTTTGTTGTAATCGATCTATGAGTTTGTAGCGGCACAGGCTGATAACGGCAAAAAGCTGTGCAGATCGTCACGCGGGTTTCATCAGGTCAAACGGACATTTCTTACCATATCGCATACCCAAACAGCAATACTGAAAACGTGCGCAGCATAAAACCACAGAGCCCACCTCCCCTTGAGGAATCGGAGAGACGGTAACTGACGAACCCTGACACAAGCGCCGAAGCATGCGATCAGCATCGACACAAGAAGCACCGAAGCCGATGCACTCATATGATTAACAAGGAAAAAAGCCACGGCACCCACCACCCAACAAACCGCCTTAACATGTTGTGAAGCATGCGCGGCTTGATAGAGCGCGGTAAGAAGCATGAGGCCGGTGAAGCCGAACGACGACGGCGCTTGGATGATCGAGGCGACCCCGACCACCGCCAGCCCCTTGGCGACGTTCGCCGCTGATGGCGCTTGGGCGAGCGCGACCAGGTAGGCCACCGTCGCAAAGCTGAACAGGATGTTGCCCGCCCACCACGGACTGAACCCTGTGTTGGCGAAGGCGAGTGCATAGACGGGCTGGGTGCAGATGGCCCAGATCAGCAGGCGCCTGGCGGTGGCCATGGCCTTGTGCGGCTTCAGGGTCAGCACGAAAGTGAGCCCGAAGAGCGGGAAGGCCAGGCGGCCGATCAGCCAGGCCCAGACCGAGGCGCGATCAAACAGGCAGGTGTTGATGTGGTCGATCAGCATGCAGATGCATGCGATCAGCTTCAGCACGTCTATCTGCAGCGGATGGATCGGGAGGACGGTGGCGCGTGCGGCTTCGACAGCCTTGACCGGCAGTTCGGCCAGGCGGGTGATCAGGGGGCGCGCCATGGCGAGGTAGCCGGCACGCGCGGTTGATACGGTTGCTGTTCGGGCTGTTTCTGCGTGCTGCCGCTGAGCCCTTCACGCGGTGGCGGTGCTTCAATGGCGATGCTGGACGGTGTCACGGTGGCGGCGGTGGCCACCAGTGGGGCGTTCTGGCGGGTGTCGTTCCGGCGTTCCTTCTGTTCCGGTGTGCGGGTATCCCAGGCCATGAAGAAGCCGTCCTTCACGATGGCCTGGCAGAGGTGTTCGGGCATGGGCAGGCGGGTGGCCTGCTGGCTGTAGCAGCGGCAGCTGCCTTTCAGATCCACGCATGCGGCGGGATACGGTGCCTGGGTCGGCTTGGTGACCTCGTCGTACATCGGGGCGCTGTACTCCAGACCGTCGACGCGCGGTTGTCTGTCCTGCAGGTACTGGGCGGTGGTGATGCGGCCTTCACGGGTGCGGCCGGGGCTGGTGCCCGCCGGCTGCTGCGCAGGCCCCTGATGCGGCCTTTGCTCGATGCGCGAGCCTTCGGAGAGCGGTTCGCCCTGGGTGCGGCCGTAGAACCATGAGACGGCATAGCCCACCACGGCGATGAAGAGCGGCGGCAAGACGAAGAGCAGGTAGTAGCGCAGCGGCCGTTTGGTCTTGTGCGTATGGACTTCGGCGGAGCGGTACCAGGCGAAGGCTTCCGGCGGGTACTTGAAGCTGTGTTCGAGTGCGGTGGAACGCGCGGACAGCGGGTTGTCCTTCACCGACTCGAATTCGAGCACCTTGGCTTTCTGCTGGCCGAACTGGCGGACCGAGTGGAAGTGCTTGCCGCAGAGTCGTCGGACATTGCTGTCGATCAGCATCGGATGCTGCGTGATCAGCACCAGATCGATGCCAAGGTGACGGTGCGTTTCGAGCTTGGCGACGTGCTCCGGCACGTTGGCGCCGTTGCCCCGTGGCCGGAAGACGCGCTGAGCCTCATCGATGATGATGATGGCGTTCGCTTCGCACTCGTACCACTTGGTAGCGTCTTCCAGCTCGATCCAGGGCAG
>Ga0123397_162726_pt1 | contig 49548 bp, 44 predicted proteins | sample T10HLNH4metaT_FD_89925 | JGI IMG/M metagenome (GOLD analysis project Ga0123397, IMG submission 89925) | Methane-oxidizing artificial microbial communities from Washington, USA to study methane cycling - T10-HLNH4 metaT (Metagenome... ... | reverse complement strand
TCCGCTGGCCCGGATGCTGCTTCCGGTTACAGTATCGAGTCACTGACGGAGTCCTTTTCATGATCAAGCGCCAGGGTCCCCTGGAAATCCTCACCCGCCGACCGGCCGGGCACGCGCATGCGGTGCCGCTGCTGTTCGTGCATGGCGCCTATACCGCAGCCTGGTGCTGGGACGAACATTTCCTGCCTTTCTTCGCCGATGCGGGCTACACCGCGTGCGCGCTTTCGCTGTCCGGCCACGGCGGCAGCCCCGGTCGCGAATACCTGGACCTGATCAGCCTGGACGATTACGTCCGGGACGTGCTCGAAGTGATGGACGGATTCGAGACGCCGCCGGTGCTGATCGGTCACTCGATGGGCGGCATGGTGGTACAGAAGTGTCTCGAGGTGAGACAGGTGCCCGCCGCCGTCCTGATGGCCTCGGTGCCACCGCAGGGACTGTGGGCGTCGGCGGTCGGGCTGGTCCTGCGCAAGCCCGACGTGATGTCCGAACTGAATGCGCTGCTGGCCGGCGGCGGCACGTCGCTGGACGCGCTGCGCGACGCCCTGTTCGCGCAGCCGGTATCGATGGAACGGCTGCAGCAGATGGCTGCCAGGATTCAGCCGGAATCGGCGCGGGTGATCTGGGACATGACCCTGTTCAACCTGCCGCAGCCGGCCCGCATGCACCGTCCGCCCATGCTGCTGCTCGGCGCCGAATGCGACCCCATCATCCCGCCGGCGCTGACCGAAATGACCGCGCGCGCGCTGGGCGTACTGCCTCACGTGTTTCCGGGCATGGGCCACGGCATGATGCTGGAAGCCGAGTGGCGCAAGGTGGCCCAGCGCGTGCTCGACTGGCTGGACGAGACGCTGGCCGGCTCGGTGACCGACGAACCGGACTGCCAGACCGGCAACTAGCGCGTGCGCGTGGCCGGCGCCGCGTGCGCCGTCAGATAGGACAGGATGTCCGGCACCCGGAGCTGCGGCTCGCCGGGCACGGCCTGCGAGCCGGTCACCCTGTTCATCCACGCCATATTGCGTTCCATCCGGCTCACCACCCGGCGCCACTCCCCGGCGGTCCGGCTGGCGGGCTCGGGCAGCACGTGGCACTGCTCGCAGGCGTCGCGGAAGCTGCGGCCCCGGGTGTCCAGGTCCGGATAGCGGGCGACATCGATCGGCTTCTGTGCATTACGTCGCAGATAGCCGATCAGCATGTGTACTTCTTCCTCGTCCGGCGCGGCCAGACCGCCCATCATCTGTCTCATCTGCGCACCTCTGTTCCCGTGGCCGCGCATCCGGTCCACCATGCGGTGGACGACTTTCGGCCACTTGTCCGGGTGATGCATGGCCGGGTTCGGCAGGTGATGGCACTGCGCGCAGTAGCGCGCCAGCAGGGCCGCGCCGCCGGAGCCGGCTTCAGGCAGTGCGGCGGCATCGACCGACGGCGGCAGGATGCGGACCATCCAGCCGGCCTGCGGCGAGCCTTCCCAGCGGGCACGCGCGGTGTCGATCAGCGCCTGGTTTTCCGCCGGACCGGCGAGCGCGACCGAGGCCGGGCAGAGCAGCAGAAGCAGCGGTACGGTTGCGAAGCGGCCGGACATGAACATGCGGGGAGGAGGTCAGTCTTCTCCAGATTAGTCCAGCAAGAACGGCCGGCAAGGTCGCGGACGAACGGGGCACCGCCCGTGTGAAATTTCGGTGAACGGGCATATCGGCCGTCCGGATGATTAAAGGCTGGAACACGCGCGGCCGATAGCCGCCTTATCGGCACTCGGGTACGGGAAGACGAAGATGGATCTGTTCGATTTCATGAGCGGCAAGTCGATCGGCCGCAGCCAGGATTACGGCGACGAAGTGCTGAACGCGGGATGGCTGCCGCACCTCGAAGCCGCGGCCGGCGGCCGCCGTTCGCCGGTGGCGCGTCCGCGCAGCGCAGTGGCCGATCCGGACGCCTATCTGCGCGACATCTACCGCGCACAGGAATGACAGTCAGGGCGCCGTCCGGCGTCCTGATCCACGTACGCCCGGTCCGCTGCGGCCGGCGTGTGTCTGGCTGATTTTCTTCCGCTTCATCTCGCTGCTGCGAGCGCCTGTCTCATTCAACCCGGGTAATATGCTGCGCATGCAGCGCTCCGCCCGATTCCTCCCGCATGACTCCTCGTACCCAGCCCGTCCGTACCGGCCGCTGAGGGCCTGCGCATGAACGACGTACGCAGGCTCGGTCGCTACGTGCTCGGACGGGAGATCGGCCGCGGCGAACGCGGTGCGGTGTTCGAAGCGACCGAGCCGGGTGCCGGCCGCACGCTGGCGATCAAGCTGTTCCGCATCGACATCGCGGCTGATCCTGACGCCTATGTCCGCGCGCTCGGTCGCAGCGTGCTGGCGGTCTCCGGCCTGCGCCATCCGGGCGTGGTCCGGCTGCTTGACCAGGGCGTGGCCACCGACGGTCAGCCCTGGGTGGCCAGCGAGCGCCCGGATGCCCGTTCTCTGCGCCAGCTGCTCGATGTGCTGCCGCGCATGTCCTTCGAATGGGTGCGCAGCATCGGTCTGCAGGTGGCGGATGCGCTGGCCTGTGCCCATGCCGCCGGCGTGGTGCACGGCGGGCTGAAGGCGTCCAACATCCTGATCGACGGCGACGGCCGGGTGTCGGTGACCGATTTCGGCCTGCCGGTACCTTCGCCGGACGCGCTGCCGGCCATGCCGCAGTATCTGGCGCCTGAGCAGGTGCAGGGTCTGGCGCCCGACGCGCGCTCCGACGTGTTCTCGCTCGGCGCGCTGATGTTCGAAATGCTGGCCGGACGGCCGCCTTTCGGCTCGCCGCTGACCGGTTCGCTCGCCACGGTGCTGGAGAACATCGCCCACGCACCCACGCCCACGCCGAGCGCGCTCGACCCCGAAGTGCCGCCCGACCTCGACATCGTGGTGATGAGGTCGCTCGCCAAGTCGCCGGTGGACCGCTACGCCGGCGCGCGCGGCGCAGGAGGCCACGCAACCGGCGCCAGGCGTGGAGGAGGCTTCGCCGCCTTACCGGCGAGGGCGCTCCGGCAAGCCGTCAGCGCCGGTGGAGGATGTGCTGGCCGAACTGGCGGCCGACATCGATGCCTTTTCGGCCCGTGGTACGCCTGACGTGTCGATCGCTCCCACGCCCGCTGGGCGGCCGGCCGCACGGAGCGGCCGCGAATCCGCGCCCGCAGCCGTGGCCTTCCCGACCCTGACCGATGTGCCGGTCCCGCGGCCGGCCACTCCGCCGGTGACGCCCGCTGCGCACGCTTCCGCGCCCGTGACGGCGGCTCAGCCGGTTGCGGCGTCGTCCTCGCTGCTGGCGGATCTGGCCGGCGAGGCGCAGCGCATCCGGGCGCATGCGATGCAGATGCAGCGGGGCGAACAGGCTGCGCGCAGCGGCGCGGAACAGGCGCTGTCGCAGCGCCTGATGCGGGTACGCGATTACTTCACCCAGCTGTCCGCACAGCTCAACGTGATCCGGCCCCAGGTGGCGCGCGATTACCCGCTGCTCGGTCTGGGCGTGCTGCGCGGCCTGTCCTGGCTGACCTCGGACGTGAATACGCGCCAGCGTGGTGCGGAGGCACCGGATCAGCTCGCCCGGGTTTCGCTCTCCTGGCTGTTGCGCGGCCAGTCGGTGCTGCGTTGCGAGCGCGACGCACTGTCGGCCGACGCGCTGCGGGCGGCGCTGAAGGAGCACGGGCTGCGGTTCGAGGAACAGCCCTCTCGCGACGACTACGGCCGGCTGCGTGCGCAGGTGTTCGATGTTGCGCCGGAAGTGCGCGGCCGTGCCGAACTGGTGGCCGATTTCGCGACGCTCACGCTGCGGCTCACGCTGCAGAACGTCGAACGTTTCGGCGTGGTCGATTACACCCCGCCGGCGGATGACGCCGGCAACGAATGGCTGGACGAACTGGTGCGGCTGCTGCTCGGCCAGCCCAGCCGCTTCCCGACGCTGGCCCGCCTCATCGTACCGTCCGCCGGCTGACGCCCGCCCGCATGCACCCGATGACTTGATCGGGCGCGAATGATGCTTCATCTTTTACGGGTGCGCGCCGCTCCAGAAACCGGTGCGGCGCGCCGTGGATGCAGTCATCAGGTTTCGGGAGACCAGCCATGGAGCAGGCGGACATTCGGATTCCTCTGGCGGAATGCCGCGAGATCTACGACGTCGGTGACGTCGACCGCGCGATGGAGGCGGGCAGCCCCTCGAGCAACGAGGCGTTGACCGCCTTCTACGCCAAGATGAAGTCGCTGGGCGGCACCCGCTACGTGGTCAAGCCCTCGTCCTTCGAGGGGCTGCGGCCGCTGTACGCGCGCTGCCCCAATTTCGCGCCGGTACTGGACGACCTGAAGCGTTCGCTGGCGCTGGCGGTGGCCGGCAACGAGCCGGTCAGCTTCACCCCCATCCTGCTGCTCGGCGAGCCGGGCATCGGCAAGACCCATTTCGCGCGCCAGCTCGCCAATGTGCTGGGCACCGGCTTCGAATTCGTGTCCATGTCCTCGCTCACCGCTGGCTGGATCCTGTCCGGTGCCTCGTCGCAGTGGTCGCACGCCAAGCCGGGCAAGGTGGCGCAGGCACTGGTCTGCGGCGACTATGCCAATCCGCTGATGGTGCTGGACGAGGTGGACAAGGCCGGCGGCGACGCGCGCTACGACCCGATGGGCGCGCTGTACGGCCTGCTCGAACAGGACACCGCGCGCCAGTTCCGCGATGAATTCGTCGAGGTCGACATCGACGCGAGCCACATCATGTGGGTGTCCACCGCCAACGACGAGCGCGCCATTCCGGAGCCCATCCTGAGCCGGATGAATGTCTATACCGTGCCGCGGCCGGACCGCGAGCAGGCCGGCTCCATCGCCCGCACGCTGTACGAGGAACTGGTGGCCGCACATGACTGGGGCTTCGAGCCGGAACCGGCGGACGAAGTGCTGGAGCGGCTGGCCGAGGTGCCGCCGCGCGACATGCGCAAGGTGCTGCTGGCCGCCTTCGGCAATGCCAAGCTGGCGCAGCGCGACCACCTGCTGCCGGTCGATCTCGACGCGGGGCGGGCCAGCCGGCCGAAGAAGATCGGCTTCTGAGCGCGCCGCCCGCGCGCTACAGCGTGTGGCTGCGGTCGCCGCGTGCGAAGCCGAGCAGCGGCAGATCGTCCAGCCCGCGGGTGGTGCAGATCACCTTGAACAGTTCGCCCATTTCGGCCGGCGAGGTGAGCCGGTTCAGCGCGGTGTTCTCGCGTGCCCGCGTCAGCGCGTCGGCGTCGCGGTCGAGCAGGTCGAGCACGCCGCAGTTCAGCAGGAAGTTGGCCTGCGACGTGTAGCCGGCCAGCGACATGCCGGCGTCGAAGGCGGACTGGGCGACCGCGGTGAAATCGACGTGGGCGGTCAGATCGTTCAGGCCGGGCATCCACAGCGGGTCGGTGTGGGCATGGTGGCGGTAGTGGCACATCAGGGTGCCGGTGCGCCGGTCCGGGTGGTAGTACTCGGCCTGAGGAAAACCGTAGTCGATCAGCAGCAGCGCGCCGCGACCGATGCGGCGGGCCCATTCGGCCACCCACGCGCGGGCGGCGAAATTGATTTCGCTGTCGTAGCCGTCGCGGAAACCGAGCGCCTGTGCCTCGGCCGCCAGTTCGGGCGGCGCCGGTCGCCACACGATTTCGAGCGCGCCGTCGGCGGTGGCACCGACGCCGGCCTGTTCGATGCCGTCGGTGCCGGCGCGCAGCCGTTCGACTGGCATGGCGTCCAGCACTTCGTTGCCGATCACGACGCCGTCAAACTGTTCCGGCAGGCTGTCCAGCCAGTGCACGCGCCCGGCCAGATGTGGCAGTTCGGCTGCGATCAGCGCCTGCTGACGTGCTCGCAGGTCCGCGGACAGTTCGAGTATGGCGTAGCGCTCGGGCAGCGCGCCCTGTCGCTCCAGTTCGGCCAGCAGATCGGCCGCCAGACGGCCGCTGCCGGCGCCTGCCTCGATCAGGCTGTGTGCGCTGTGCGCCATCAGTTCGGCCAGCTGGCGGGCCAGACTGCGGCCGAACAGCGGCGACAGCTCCGGTGCGGTGACGAAATCGCCGCCGCTGCCGAACTTTTGCAGCGCGCCGCTGTAATAGCCCAGTCCCGGCGCGTACAGTGCCCGCTCCATGTAGCGGCTGAACGGCATCCAGCCGCTGCCGGCAAGCTCTTCGAGCATGCGCGCACGCAGGCGGGCGCTGTGGGCGAGGGCTTCGGCATCGGGCTGGGGCAGGGACATGGTGCGGTAATCGTGGCAAACGCGCGGGCGCGGGTCCGCGATAATGCGGCATTGAGACACGGCGGACAAACCGCCGGGCGGAACTACGGTGAGGGAAAGATGGCGATCGAACACGGCAGGGTGGCCCTGATCACCGGCGCGGCGCGGCGGCTGGGCGCGCAGATCGCGCGCACGCTGCACGACGGCGGCTGGCGGGTGGCCATCCATTACCGGCAGTCGGCGGAGGAAGCGCTGTTGCTGCTGGATGAACTCAACGCCCGGCGCGGCAAGAGCGCGTGCTGCCTGTCTGCCGACCTGCTGGATACGGCCCGGCTGCCGGAACTGGTGGACAAGACGGTGGCCAAGTTCGGCCGGCTGGACGCGCTGATCAACAATGCGTCGTCCTTCTACCCGACCCCGGTCGGCAGCATCACGCTGCGCGACTGGGACGACCTTACGGGCAGCAATTTCCGCGCACCGCTGTTCCTGTCGCAGGCGGCCGCGCCGGCGCTGCGCGACAGCGGCGGCTGCATCGTGAATATTGCTGACATCCACGCCGACCGGCCGCTGCCCGGCTACGCGCTGTACAGCGCCTCGAAGGGCGCGCTGGCCACGCTCACCCGGGCGCTGGCGATCGAGCTGGCGCCGCAGGTGCGGGTGAATGGCGTGGCGCCGGGGCCGATACAGTGGCCTGAAAACGACCTGTTCGACGCCGCCGAGCGCGAGCGTATCGTGCAGCAGACGCTGCTGCGGCGCGAAGGCCACCCACAGGACATCGCCCGTACGGTACGCTTCCTGGTGGACGATGCGCCCTACATCACCGGCCAGATCATCGCGGTCGACGGCGGGCGCAGCGTGCATTTGTGACGCATCCGTAGAACCTTTGTCGTATTGCCGCGGTGAAGGCGTGCGTGTAGCGTCGCCTTAGTTTGTAAAATGGCGCAAAGTTCCCGCCCATCCGGCCAGTCATGACATCCCAACATCCCTCTCTGTGCGTGCTGTTCGCTGACGTGTCCGGCAGCACCCGGCTTTACGAGAAGCTGGGTGACGCCGAGGCGCTGCGCGCGGTCGAACGTTGCCTGAACCGCATGAGCCGGGTGGTCGACGGCCATGGTGGCCGGGTGATCAAGACCATAGGCGACGAGGTGATGACCACCTTCCCGACCGCCGATGCCGGCATACAGGCCGCCTGCGAGATGCAGCACCGGGTGACCGACCTGCCGCCGGTGTCCGGCGTGAAGCTGGCGATCCGGGTGGGTTTCCACTACGGCCCGGCGATCGAGGAAAACGGCGACGTGTTCGGCGACACCGTCAACATGGCGTCCCGCATGGCCGGGCTGGCCAAGGCCGGGCAGATCATGACCAGTGCGGAAACGATTTCCGCGGTCACGCTGAGCCTGGCGCCGCAGGTACGCGAAATCGACGCGCTGACGGTGAAGGGCAAGACCGACGACGTGCGGGTGTGCGAGGTGCTGTGGCAGGAAGGCGCCGACCTGACGATGAAGGCGACCAGCATCGTCGCCAGCTACAACGTCGCGCGGCTGATGCTGCGCTACCGCGAGACCGAACTGACCGTGGACAACGCCCACGGCCCGCTGACACTCGGCCGCGACATGAGCAACGAAGTGGTGATCAAGGACCAGCGCGCGTCACGCAATCACGCGCGCATCGAGCGCCGGCGCGACAAGTTCGTGCTGATCGACCAGAGCACCAACGGCACCTTCCTGCGCATCGAGGGCGAGAACGAGGTGGTGCTCAAGCGCGAGGAAATCATCCTGCGCGGCCAGGGCACCATAGGTTTCGGTCACAGCGCGCTGGAACAGGGCATAGACCTGATGAGTTTCGAGGTGCTGGAGTAAGGCACCGCGCGGTGCCGGCGGCTGCCAGCACCGGCTTCACATGCTGATCTTCTTCAGCGTATCCGGATTGCTCACCACCGCCTGACGACGCGACGGCGCAGCCTCCATCAGCGCGGCCGGCGGCAGCGTCTGCAGCCGGGCCAGCATGTCCGGCGTCGCGCAGCCGGCGTCGAAGGCCAGCGTGACCGCGTCCTGGCTGCTCGCCGCCACGCTCAGGCAGTTGCGCCCCAGCTTGCGCGACAGCGGCATCAGTATGCCGGCCTGCACGTTCTGTCCGGTATCCGCCAGGCCACCGGACATGTCCACCACGAAGGCGGCGCTGTCGCGGCCCAGCATTTTCACCTCGGCGCCGAGTACGGCACGCATCGACGCGATTTCCCGCAGCAGCGATCCGGCCACGTCCTCGCCCGGCAGTCCGGTCAGCTGCAGCGCCACCCGGCGTGCGGTGAAGTGGAAGTGGCTGAGAAAGAAATCGCGGCTGAACTGTTCGCCCACCCGCCTGCCGATGTCGGCCAGCGCCTTCTCTTCCGACGCCCAGCTCGTGCCTTCCGGCACGGCGGTGTTCAGATACACCTCCTCGCCGGTCTTGCGGTCGGTGCAGCGTACTGTCCATGAGGTCAGCACCACCTTCTCGACCACCAGGCCGGAAGCCGGCAGCCGCGCGCTCAGGCGCTTGAAGCGCACTTCGCTGTCCACGGTGAAATCCGCGTTCTGGGCCGCATTGGCGTCGTCATTCCAGGTGCGGAAGCCGAAACCCTGGATGTGCTGCTTCAGCGTGTTCTCGGCCAGTGCCGAGCGCTGCGCCGGCGCGTTGGGATCGCCCTCGGCCCAGCGCGAGGCGACGGCCACCGCGATCTTCGGGTCGCCGTTGTTGCGGATGAAATCGACCCGCTCGTCCTGCGACATCTGGTTCAGCGACTTCTGTACCTGCCGCACCTTGACCGCCGCCCTCACCTGACCGGCCATCAGGCCGTCCTTGCCCAGCTGGGGCGGGCCTTCTTCGAGTACCGCCTGGATGAAGTCGCCGCTGCGGTCGAGCAGCCTGGCCTGCAGTGCGTCGTAATGCGCGTTCACCGACTTCGGATCGACGAACAGCGCCACCGCCTTTTCGAGAATCTGCCGGCGCGCATCCTCGCGCAGCGCCTGGGTCACGGCGGCCGGGTTGTCGGCCAGTTTCGGATCGCTCGGGTCCGCGAGGCCGATGGCGCTGATCACCGCCACGCCCGGATCGAGCGCGGGCGCAGGGGTGACGGCTACCGGCGCCGCTGTGGCCGGCTCTGCCGCGACCGGGGCGGTGGGCGGCGGTGCCGCAGGGGCCTCCGGCGCCGGCCGGGTCAGCAGCCAGCCGCCGGCGGCGACCGCGACCAGCGCGGCCGTCACGGCGACCGCAATCGGTGCGCGGGACGGTGCCGGACGGGCGGCGGGAGGCGGCATCGTGGGTGGCGTGTCCGGACGCGGAGCTGCGGCGCCGCTTGCCGGCGCGGCACTGACCGGTGGGCGCGCCGGCTGCTGCAGCGTCGCGTCGGCCTGAGCCGCAGGCGGTGCGCCGGCCATGGTCGCCGTGGCCAGCGTGGCGTCCGACAGGGTGGCGTCGCCCAGATTGACCATGGTCGCGTCCTCGTCCGCCGGCGCTCCCGTCAGCGCGGCGTCGAGCGCGCGCCGGAAGTCGGCGGCGCTCTGGAAGCGGTCTTCCGGCCGCTTGGCCATGGCCCGCTTCACCACCGCGTCGAGACGTGCCGGTACATGCACGTTCAGCACCGAAGGCCAGGGCGGATCTTCCTTCAGCACCTTGTGCATGATGGTGGTGAGCGCACCGGTGAACGGCTTTTCGCCGGTCAGCAGCTGGTACAGCACCACGCCGGCGGAAAAAAGGTCGCTGCGGCCATCCACGGTCTGGCCCATGAACTGTTCGGGCGACATGTAGGACGGCGTGCCCATGACGGTGCCGGCCTGGGTCAGATTGGACGATTCGATGCGGGCCACGCCGAAATCGGCCACCTTTACCGTGCCGTCGGCCAGCAGGATGATGTTGGCCGGCTTGATGTCGCGGTGCACGACGCCGTTGCGGTGCGCGTGTTCCAGCGCGTCCAGCAGCTGGCCCATGATGCGTCCGACCAGCGGCAGCGCGATGCGCTCGTCCGAATCGAAGGCGTCCTTCAGTTCGCGACCCTGCACGAATTCCATTGCGATGAAGGCGGTGCCGTCCGCTTCCTCGCCACTCATTTCCCCATACTCGTAGATGGCCACCACGTTCGGATGGTTGAGCCGGCCGGCCGCCTGCGCCTCGCGCTTGAAGCGCGCGATCACCTCGTCGGCCTCGCTGCGCTCCAGCTGTTCGCGTTTCAGCGTCTTGATCGCGACCCGCCGGTCGATGACCGGGTCGCGCCCTTCGTAGACGATGCCCATCGCACCCTGGCCGAGTTCGCGCAGGATGTCGTACTTGCCCAGCTTGGCGGGGATGCTCACTCGGCTGCTCCGTCGGAATTCAGGCGGACGCCTCCGCCCGCAGGACCGGCTGTGTCGCGGATCGCCATGCCCGCAACGCGGGCACAGCACGGCCGCTTACTTGTACTTCGAATCGATTTCCCAGACCGACTTCTGCACCAGGCGCTGAACCATGCCGTCCAGCGTGATGCCGCCTTCCTGGCTGCTCGACACGCCGAGGATGGAGGAGCCCTTGGCACCGACTTCCATCTTCTCTTCGGTATAGCCCTGGGCCAGCTGTTCGGTGGTGTTGGCGTCCATGATCTTGTAGCGCATGCCGATGATCCACACACCGGCCGCCGCACCGGTCTCGACCGAGCCGACCGCCTCGCCGGCGGCATAGCTGCCACGGCTGCCGCCGAGAATGCCGATGATGTTGCCGATCGCGCGGCCACTGATGCCTTCCTTGGCGGCGGCGACCTGCTCGGCCTTCAGGATGTCGAACTTCACCACGTACTTGGTCGTCTTGAGCTTGCCCTTCTGCAGCATCTTCTTGGCCGAACCCGGGTCGCCCATCGAGTAGGCGAGCTGGAACTCGTTCAGCAGCGGACCGAGGTCCGAGCGCTCGAGCACCTTGAAATTGGCCTGCGACAGTTCCAGTTCGCCGAAGTCGGCGATGTTGTTCGAGGCGAACTTCTGGGTGAAGGTGGCGTTATTGCTCTTGATCTCGCCCGGCACGACGATCACGGTCGGGCCCGGCTTGGATTTGTTGGTGTACTCGATGGCCTTGTACATGGCCTTGTCGGCACCTTCGTTCGCCTTCTGCGACACGCTGCTGCCGGCGGTCGGCGAGGCGCTTTCGAACGTGGGCTGGGCGTGCGCCAGCGTCGCGATGCCGCCGAGGGCGGCGGCCAGCACGGCCGTGTGAAGTCTGCTCAGTTGCATGAAAGTCCCTTTCCCTGAAGTTTCCGGAACCGTACCGTTCCGTTGATCGGCCGCGCGGTCATGCTGCGCGGCGCTTATTTGCCTTTGCGGCTGCCCTTCTTTTCATCGGCGGCCGGCCGGGCGGCGCAGTAGCCGCCGAGCAGCCGGTTCACAACGCCGTCCGCCTGTTCCTCGATCAGCGTGCGTGCCATCGCCAGCGTGTCGCTGCCGGAATAGGATTCGGCGCTGGCGGATGCGTCGGACAGACGGGTGCCGCCCGAGGTGAGCAGTGCGTAATCGATGCTGACCGACACTTCCGGAATGTGCAGCACCGGATTCATGCCGCTGCGCGCCTCGATCAGGCCGCGCATGATCAGCTGGGCGCCGAGCTTCTTCGACGCCGCGAGTGCGGCGTCCGGGTCATTCCGGAAATAGGCATCCACTTCTGCCTGGGCCACCTGGGCGCGGATCTCCTGCTGGGTCAGCGTGCGGATGCCCAGCTTCTGCAGGCGCTTGTGGATGGCGTTGAAATGCGGGCTGTAGCGGGCCTGGTCGGCGGTGATGCCCTCACCGGAGCGTTCGCCCATCACGATCATGATCTTGCGCCGCTTCAGTTCGTCCAGGCAGGGCTGGGGCAGGGCGGCCAGACCGGCGCTGGCGGCCGCGGTGCGAGCGGCGTCCTCGGCGGCATCCTTCTGCGCGTCCTCGGTGAAGCTGAAGGCGCTCGCCGACTGCACCGAGAAGGCAAGCACCAGCGTGCCGGTACAGCGGATCAGCGCGCGCAGGCAGCAGGCAGTGGAGGTCAGGCGCGCCATTGAATTTTCCGGCGTTGGAATACCGCTGGACTATAGCAAAGCCGGACAGGGCGTCTGCCGGCGCTTCTGCGCCGGGTGTTGCATAGCGCACGAACGCCTGCCGGCCAGTGGGTCTGGCCGGCAGGCGGGCATCAGGCTTTCACGCAGTCCGCAATGAAGGCCTTGCGTTCGTCACCCTTCAGCGCCTTTTCGCGGGCGTCCGCGCGGCATTGCTTGCGGCGGTCGGCGAGCGCGGTCTTTTCCTTGCTGTCGACGCTCTTGCCGGCGGACAGGCACTGGCTCATGAAGCTGCTGCGCTCGTCGCCTTTCAGTGTCTTTTCCTTCGCTTCCTTGTTGCAGGCGCGCATGCGGTCCTGCTGGGCGCCCGCGCTTGCGGTGCCGGGGAAAAGAAGGGATACGGAAAGCCCGATCAGGGCGAGAGCGAACGTACGGCGGATGTGCGGCATGACTGACCTCCTGACTGTGTGACGGATGGAAAGACAGAACGCGTGCAGCCGCCCTGTCGGCGGCCGCACGCATCGTATGCCTATGTCATCGTCATGTACAGTCGGGTCAGCCGTCCTCCCCGCCGAGGGCGCGGCGCTGCCGCTCGACGAATTCCAGCGTGGAATCAATGCCGCGGAAGCTCAGGATGGTCGTGCGCACGGCGGCCTCCACCAGCACCGCCAGATTGCGGCCGGCCGCTACCGGGATGACCACCTTGCGTATCTTCACGCCGAGGATGTCCATCATTTCGTTGTCCAGCGGCATGCGGGTGGCTTCCGGCAGGCCGCTCACCTGCTTCTGCAGATGCACCACCAGCTGCAGCTTCATCTTGCGACGACAGGCGGTTTCGCCGAACACGGTGCGGATGTTCAGCACGCCCAGACCGCGCACTTCGAGGAAATCCTTCAGCAGTTCCGGGCAGCGGCCTTCCAGCACGTTCGGCGCGATGCGCGAAATGTCGACGCAGTCGTCGGCCACCAGGCCGTGGCCGCGCGAAATGAGTTCCAGCGCCAGTTCGCTCTTGCCGACCCCGGAATCTCCGGTGATCAGCACGCCCATGCCCAGCACGTCCATCGACACGCCGTGCAGCGTGGTCTGGTCGGCCAGCGACCGGGCCAGATAGGCGCGCAGCTGGTCGATCACCGACGCGGCGCTGCGCTGGGTCGTGATCAGCGGGATGCCGCGGTTCGCGCAGCCGGCGCGGATGGCGGCGGGCGGCTCGGCGCCGTCCGCCACGATGAAGGCCGGCGGGCGGGCGTCCAGCAGGGTTTCGACGATGTCCTCGACCTTGCGGGTGGGCACCGATTCGGCCCACAGGATTTCCGGCACGCCGATGACCTGGATCCGGTGGGTGTGGATGGTGTTCAGGTGGCCGACCAGATCCGCCGGCGACAGGCCGGTCTGGTCGGCGATGATGAGCGTTTCACCGCCTCCGCACTGCCACTGCAGGCGCAGGCGGTCGCGGTTGTCCTCAAACAGCCGCGCGACGCTGAGCTTCCGCATGCGCAGGCTGCCAGGCAGTGAACAGGGTATGGATGGCGGCCACTTCGGTGGCCTGCAGCAGCTGTTCGCGGAAAGCCTTGTCGGCGAACATCTGGGCCAGTTCGGACAGGATCTGCAGGTGCAGTTCGGTCGCCTGTTCAGGCACCAGCAGCACGAACAGCAGATTGACCGGGCGGCCGTCCGGCGCGTCGAAGGCGACCGGTGTTTCCAGGCGCACGAAACCGCCGATGGCTTCCTTCAGGCCCTTGATGCGACCGTGAGGAATGGCCACGCCCTGCCCCAGCCCGGTGGAACCGAGCTTCTCGCGGGCGAACAGGCTGTCGAACACCTGGCTGCGGGCGATGCCCTGGTTGTTCTCGAACAGCAGGCCGGCCTGTTCGAATACGCGTTTCTTGCTGCTGGCCTCGAGACCGAGGCAGATGTTGGCCGCCGGCAGCAGCTTGGCGATGAGCGTCATGACTTCACTCGAGGAGCAGCCTCGTGGAGACAGGTCACACCCGCAGGACGCGGTGAGCGGGAAAGGCGTGGAGCTTGATTCATCTGGAACGACTCCGGACACGCGGCGGGCGCGGTACCGCTGTTAACGGTCACCGCGCCGTGAAGTTGATTGCGCTGCAGCAAAAACGGGATTATACGCCCGCCTCGCAGCGCATCCGCCTCACTCCGCCGGTTGGTGCTTCAGCGCTTCGCGCGAGTGGTCGCCAGTCTTTTCCTTGTGCTTGAGCACCTGGCGATCGAGCTTGTCGATCAGGTTGTCCAGGGTGGCGTACATGTCTTCGCTTTCGGCTTCGACGAAGATGTCCTTGCCGCGGACGTGCAGCGTGACTTCCGCCTTCTGCCGCAGTTTTTCCACCGACAGGATCACGGAAACGCTGGTCACGTGGTCAAAGTGGCGGATCACGCGGTCGAGCTTGGTCTCGATGTACTCGCGGATGGCCGGGGTGACTTCAAGGTGATGGCCGGTGATGGTGAGGTTCATGCTGCCTCCTTTCGTTACGGGACGAAAAATGCGGGGCGATCGGTTTCAGATCGCCTTGCGCACGCTGACCGGCGGGATGTTCAGGGATTCGCGGTACTTGGCGATGGTGCGCCGCGCAACGACGATGCCCTGCTGGCCCAGTATTTCCGCGATGCGCGAGTCCGACAACGGACGCTTGGCATCCTCGGCGCCCACCAACTGGCGGATGAGCGCGCGGATCGCGGTGGCCGAACAGGCCCCGCCGCTTTCGGTCGCCACATGGCTTCCGAAGAAATACTTCAGTTCGAACAGGCCGCGCGTGGTCGCCATGTACTTCTGCGAGGTCACGCGCGAAATGGTGGATTCGTGCAGTTCCAGCGTTTCGGCGATCTCGCGCAGCGTGAGCGGCCGCATCGCCACTTCGCCGAACTCGAAGAACTGACGCTGGCGTTCGACGATGGCCTGCGACACGCGCAGGATGGTGTCGAAGCGCTGCTGCACGTTCTTGATCAGCCACTTGGCTTCCTGAAGCTGGCCGGACAGGCCGCTGCCGCGCTGGCCCTGCAGGATTTCCGCGTACAGCCGGTTGATGCGCAGCCGCGGCATCGCTTCCGGATTGAGCATGGCGGTCCATTGGCCGCGCACCTTGCGCACCACCACGTCGGGCACGATGTAGCGGGCGTCGATCGGCGCGAACTGTGCGCCCGGGCGCGGATTGAGCGAGCGGATGAGCGACTGCGCGGCACGCAGCAGTTCCTCGTCGCAGCCGACCGCGCGGCGGATCTTGGCGAAATCGCGGGCGGCCAGCAGGTCGATGTGCTGGTCGATGATGACGCGCGCCAGCGTGGACACCGCATCGGTCGGCAGCGCATTCAGCTGCAGCAGCAGACATTCGCGCGGGTCGCGCGCACCGACACCGACCGGATCGAAGTTCTGCAGCTGGCGCAGTGCGATCGACAGGTCGTCGAGGTCGATGTCCTCTTCCGGCGGCAGCAGATCGACCAGTTCGGTCAGTTCCTGGTTCAGGTAGCCGTCGTCGTCCAGCGCTTCGATCAGCAGGCGGATCAGCGAACGGTTGCGTTCGCTCATCTGCGACAGTGCGAGCTGGCTGCACAGGTGGTCCCGCAGCGAGGTGCCGGCGGCCTGCACGTCCTGATAGTCGCCGTCGTCGTCATCGCCGCCGCTGCGCGAGCCGTAGCTGCCGCTTTCACCGGACCAGTCGTCCATGTCACCGCCGGCCGGGCCGTCCTGCGGACCGTTGTCCGCGGGCGCCTCGCTGTTTTCGGACGGGCCGCTTTCGCGTTCGCGCGTCTCGCCGCCCATGCCGTCGGGCGGCGGCTGATAGCTCGTCGCCTCGCTGTCGTCGCGCTCCAGCATCGGGTTCTCGTCCAGGAAGCGTTCGATCTCCTGGTTGAACTCGATGGTCGACAGCTGAAGCAGCCGGATGGACTGCTGCAGCTGCGGCGTCAGCGCGAGATGCTGGGAAAGTTTGAGTTGCAGCGACTGCTTCATGATTACCGGTTCTGGCCGTCGTCTACAGGCGGAAATGCTCGCCGAGATAGACCTTCCTGACGCTCTCGTTATACACGATTTCTTCTGGCCGGCCGCTCGCCAGCACCTCGCCGGCGTTGATGATGTAGGCGCGGTCGCAGATGCCCAGGGTTTCACGCACGTTGTGGTCGGTGATGAGCACGCCGATGCCGCGATCCTTCAGGAAGCGGATGGTTTTCTGGATGTCGATCACCGCGATCGGGTCTACGCCGGCGAATGGTTCGTCGAGCAGGATGAAGCGCGGCGAGGTGGCCAGCGCACGGGCGATCTCGACCCGGCGGCGCTCGCCGCCGGACAGCGCGGCGGCCGGGCTCTTGCGCAGGTGGGCGATGCCCAGTTCGTCCAGCAGTTCGTCCAGTCTTGCCTTGCGGCGCGCGGCGTCCTTCTCGTTCAGCTCCAGGATGGCGAGGATGTTTTCCTCGACGTCCAGCTTGCGGAACACCGAATTTTCCTGCGGCAGATAGGACAGGCCGGCGTGCGCGCGCCGGTGTATCGGCAGATGGGTGAGCCGCTCGCCATCCAGCTGTATCTCGCCGCCGTCGGCGCTGACCAGGCCGACGATCATGTAGAAGCAGGTGGTCTTGCCAGCACCGTTCGGGCCGAGCAGGCCGATCACTTCTCCACTGCCGACTTCGAAGGACACGTCCTTCACCACCGGGCGCGACTTGTATTTCTTGCGCAGCCGCTCGACCTTGAGCAGGCTGACGGTCCGGTTCTCACTCATCTTGTTCGGGCTGTTCGCGCAGTACCTTGTGAATGCTATCGGCGGAAAAGCCGCGTGACTGCAGAAATCTGGCCTGTTTCGCCCAGCTTTTCGCATCCGTCGGCCGACTGTCGAATTTCCGGGCCCACACCGCGCGGGCGCGGGCCTGCTCGTCCTGTTCGACCGAAGCCAGGGCTTCGCCCACCTCGCTGTCCGGCACGCCGCGCTGCTTCAGGTCGTGCATCAGCCGGCGGGTACCGAAGCGCGCCGCGCGCGACGCCACGAACTGGCCTGCGAAGCGGGCGTCGGACAGCAGGCCGCTGTCCTCCAGCCGGGCCAGCAATGCGGCGATCGCTTCATCGTCGCCGTCATCGCGCAGCTTGCGCGCCAGTTCGGCGCGGCTGTGGTCGCGCCGCGCGAGCAGGCGCAATGCCTTCTCGCGCAGCGCGTCGTTCACGCAGCGTCCGCCTTGCTGTCGGCGGCGATCACCGCCAGTTCGGGCATGGCGCAGGCGACCCGGACCTTGTTCTCGATCTCGCGGGCCATGGCCGGATTGGCGCGCAGGAACTCGCGCACGTTGTCCTTGCCCTGACCGATGCGGTCGCCGTTGTACGAATACCAGGCGCCGGATTTCTCGATGAACTTGTGCAGCACGCCCAGCTCGATGATTTCGCCTTCGCGCGAAATGCCCTCGCCGTAAAGGATGTCGAACTCGGCCTGCTTGAACGGCGGCGCCACCTTGTTCTTCACCACCTTGACACGGGTTTCCGAGCCCACCACCTCTTCGCCCTTCTTGATCGCGCCGGTACGGCGGATGTCCAGGCGGACCGAGGCGTAGAACTTCAGCGCGTTGCCGCCGGTGGTGGTTTCCGGGTTGCCGAACATGACGCCGATCTTCATCCGGATCTGGTTGATGAAGATGACCAGCGTGTTGGTGCGCTTGATGTTGGCGGTCAGCTTGCGCAGCGCCTGGCTCATCAGGCGGGCCTGCAGGCCGGGCAGCGAATCGCCCATTTCGCCCTCGATTTCGGCCTTCGGCGTCAGCGCGGCGACCGAGTCGATGACGATGATGTCGACGCCGCCCGAGCGCACCAGCATGTCGGCGATTTCAAGCGCCTGTTCGCCGGTGTCCGGCTGCGAAATGAGCAGGTCGCTCACGTTGACGCCCAGCTTGCCGGCGTACTGCACGTCGAGCGCGTGTTCGGCGTCGATGAAGGCCGCGGTGCCGCCCAGCTTCTGCATCTCGGCGATCACCTGCAGCGTGAGCGTGGTCTTGCCGGACGATTCCGGGCCGTAGATCTCGATCACCCGGCCGCGCGGCAGACCGCCGATGCCGAGTGCGATATCCAGCCCGAGCGAGCCGGTCGATACCGCCTGGATGTCGTTCTCGAGCTGGCCGTCGCTCATGCGCATGATCGAGCCCTTGCCGAACTGCTTCTCGATCTGCGCCAGCGCTGCGGCGAGCGCCTTGGCCTTGCTGTCGTCCATGCGTAATCCTTTCGTCTGAATGCGGTCGATTATGGCACAGTTCTTGCCACGGGGTCTTGCGGCGTCGCGCCCAGCAAAGCCAGGAGCACAGCCAGTGTATGACATGCGGATTGTCGGCGAACCGCTTCGCGGTCACCGTCGAAATGCCGGGTTTCGCTGCGTATCCGGCCATCGGCCAGCGCCCAGCCGAAGCACACGGTGCCCACCGGCTTGCCGGGTACTGCGCCACCCGGACCGGCAATGCCGGTGATCGACAGCGCGGCCGTCGCGTCCGAATGCGCGAGCGCACCGCGCGCCATCTCCAGCGCCACCGGTTCGCTGACCGCGCCATGCGCCTTCAGCGTGGCGTCGGCGACCCCCAGCATCCGCTGCTTGGCGGCGTTGGAATAGGTGACGAAGCCGCAGTCGAACCAGGCCGAACTGCCGGCGGTGGCGGTGACGATTTCAGCTACCCAGCCGCCGGTGCACGATTCCGCGGTGGCCAGCACCGCGCCTGCCGCCTTCAGCGCAGCCCCCGCGTCCACCGACAGCCGCTGCAGTTCCGCGTCCATCGCCATCCTCTCTCGTCAGAACAGGGCGCTGTAGAGCCGCCAGGCGATCGCGATCGACACCGCGGCAAAGACCGCGGCGATCACGTCGTCCAGCATGACGCCGAAGCCGTGCTTCATGTTCACATCGACCCAGCGCGCCGGCGGCGGTTTGAAGATGTCGAAGAAGCGGAAGGCGAAGAAGGCCAGCAGCTGCCACCAGAAGCCGACCGGCGTGACCCACAGCACCAGCCAGAAGGCGACGATTTCGTCCCACACGATGGCACCGTGGTCCGCCACGCCCAGTACCCGCCCGACGCGCTGGCAGCAGGCCGAGCCCAGCGCGAAAGCGACCAGCAGGAAGAGCGCGAACGCGCCGTCGGAGAACGAGGGCTTGATCAGCAGGTAGAGCGGCCACGCCGCCAGCGTGCCCCAGGTGCCGGACGCGAAGGGGATCAGTCCGCTGCCGAAGCCGCAGGCCAGCATGTGGGCCGGGTGGATCAGGAAGCTGGGGCCGGGATAGGGTGTTCTGGTTTTCATGTGCGCAGGCGGGCTGCCGGATCAGGAAAAATGGTCGTAGCCGCGACGCGCCACCGGCATTGACCGGCCGCTGGCATCGACCAGCTGGACGCCTTGGCCGGCCTCGATGTGGCCGATGCGGGTCAGCGCCAGCCCGAGACGGGCGGACAGCGCGGCCAGCGCCGCGTCGGCGGCGGGCGGTGCGCAGAACAGAAGTTCGTAATCGTCGCCCCCGGCCAGCAGCGCGTCGCGCACCGCGGCGCGGTCGCTGCAGGCGGCGTCGAGCGCAGTCCAGGGCAGCGCGGCGTCCTCGACCACCGCCGACACCTTGCTGGCGGTGGCGATGTGGCCGAGATCGGCCAGCAGGCCGTCGGACACGTCGATCATCGCGGATGCGAGGCCTTTTAACGCCGCGCCCAGCGCCACCCGCGGCTGCGGCTGTTCGAGTGCGGTGATGCAGTCGGCGCGCGCCGCGGGCGCCAGCGTGAGCCGGCCCAGCAGTTCGGCCAGACCGAGTGCCGCCCGGCCGGGCTGGCCGGACACCCAGATGCGGTCGCCGGCCTGCGCACCGCCCCGCCGTACGGCACGGCCGCAGGCCACCTCGCCGAAGGCGGTGACGCACAGATTGAGCGGGCCACGGGTGGTGTCGCCGCCGATCAGGTCCACGCCGAAGGTGTCGGCACAGTCGAAAAAGCCGGCGGCGAAGGCGGCCAGCCAGTCGTGGTCTAAGCCGGGCAGCGACAGCGCGAGCGTGACCCAGCGCGGCGTCGCGCCCATCGCGGCGACGTCGGACAGATTGACCGCCAGCGTTTTCCAGCCCAGCCGGCGCGGGTCGGTGTCCGGCAGGAAGTGGGTGCCGGCGACCAGCATGTCGCTGGTGACCGCCAGTTCGTGGCCTGGCGACGGGGACACCAGCGCGCAGTCGTCACCCGGGCCGAGCGCGGCGGCGCGCATCGGCCGCACGAAGTGACGGCGGATGAGATCGAACTCCGGGCTGGGCGCGGCGGTGTGCTGCGGGGCGCTCATGCGGATGCCCCGGCCGGCGCGTCAAAGCTGTCTGAAGCGCCCGCGGCGCACACCGCACGCATCGCTGTGGAGGCGTTCGGACTCAGCCGCGCGGGCGGTTGCGCGCCGCTTCGACCTCGACTGCGCGCAGCACCGGCGCGAGCTTGTCCAGCACGCCATTGACGAACTTGTGGCCGTCGGCGCCGCCGAATTCCTTGGTCAGTTCGATCGCTTCGTTGATCACCACCCGGTAGGGCGTTTCGATCATGTGCGCCAGTTCGTAGGTGGCCACCAGCAGGATGGCATGCTCGACCGGCGACAGTTCGTCGATCTTGCGGTCGATCAGGCCGGAAAAATGGCCGCGCAGCGTCTCGGCGTTATCCAGCGCGCCATTCAGCAGCTGGCGGAACAGCTTGCGGTCAACCTTGGAAAACCCGGGGTCCTCGCTGAGGTGGGCGTCGATGGCCGGTGCGTCGTTGCCGGACAGCAGCGACTGGTAGATGCCCTGCACCGCGTATTCGCGGGCGAGGCGGCGGCCGGACTTGCGCGGGGCGTCGGGTTTGGCGTCCATGGTCATTCAGTCAGCGTGGCGAGCAGGCGGGCCATTTCGACCGCGGCACGGGCACAGTCGCTGCCCTTCTCGTGCATGCGGGCGATCGCCTGATCATCGTTTTCGGTGGTCAGCACGCCGTTGGCGATCGGCACGCCGGTCTTGAGCTGGATGTCCGCCACGCCGCGCGCCATTTCGTTCGACACGATCTCGAAGTGGTAGGTCTCGCCGCGGATGACCGCGCCGAGTGCCACCAGCGCATCGTACTTGCCGGACAGCGCCAGGCGCTGCAGCACCAGCGGCAGTTCCAGCGCGCCGGGCACGGTCACGATCAGCGTATCGGCTGGCGCCACGCCCAGCTTGCGCAGTTCGTCGCAGCAGGCCGACAGCAGGCCGTTGCCGATGTCCGGGTTGAAGCGTGCGGTCGCGATCGCGACCCGCAGGCCTTTGCCGTCGAGGTTTTCCTCGATTTCGGGGATGTCGTTGAAGCGGGGCATGTCGATGTCCGTGTCAGTTGTTCATTGCGCTGGATGAGGGCGCCGCGCCATCCGCCGGGCCGCCCCAGGGATGGGCTCTGCCCCCTCGGGTGCAGCGAACGGAGTGAGCGTGGGGGCCAGCATCTCAGTCTTGCAGGTAGCCGGTCAGTTCGAGATCGAAGCCGGCCATGCTGGGAATCTTGCGCGGGCTGGCGAGCAGACGCATCTTGCGCACGTTCAGCGAGCGCAGGATCTGCGCGCCGACGCCGAAGGTACGCGCGTCCCAGCGTACCGCCGGCGCAGTCGTCGGGTCAGTCAGCAGGGTGCGCAGGCTGGCGTCGGTTTCGGTCCGGCGCAGCATGACGATGACGCCGCTGCCGGCTTCGTTGATCCGCTGCATCGCGCGGTCGATGCTGAAGCTGTGGCGGTCGCTGTCGGCGTCCAGGAAGTCGAGCACCGAAATCGGCTCGTGCACCCGCACCAGCGTTTCGGTGTCCGGCGTGATGTCGCCCTTCACCAGCGCGAGATGGATTTCACCGGTCGTGGTGTCCTCGAAGCCGTGCAGCGTGAAGCGGCCGTAGGCATTGCTCACTTCGCGCCTCGACACTTCGCGCACCAGTGCCTCGTTGGCGGCGCGGTAGGCGATCAGGTCGCGGATGGCACCGATCTTCAGCCCGTGTTCGGCGGCGAATTCGATCAGGTCCGGCAGGCGCGCCATGGTGCCGTCGTCCTTCAGGATTTCGCAGATCACGCCTGCGGGTTCCAGCCCGGCCAGCTGGGCCAGGTCGCAGCCGGCTTCGGTGTGACCGGCGCGGATCAGCACGCCGCCCTTCTGCGCCTGCAGCGGGAAGATGTGGCCGGGCATCACGATGTCTTCCGGCTTGGCGTTGCGGGCAACCGCGACCTGGATGGTGCGGGCGCGGTCGTGGGCCGAAATGCCGGTGGTGACGCCGGTGGCGGCCTCGATCGATGCGGTGAAGGCGGTGCCGTGCGGGGTGCGGTTGTCGCGCACCATCTGCTTCAGGCCCAGTTGGGCGCAGCGCTCTTCGGTCAGCGTCAGGCAGACCAGACCGCGGCAGTGCTTCACCATGAAATTGATGGCCTCGGGGGTCACGAACTCGGCGGCGAGTACCACGTCGCCCTCGTTCTCGCGATCTTCCTCGTCGACCAGGATGACCATGCGGCCTGCCTTGATGTCGGCGATGATGTCCTTGACCGGCGCCAGTGCGCTCATTTGTGTGTGCCCTCTGCAGACATCATGCGCTCGGCGTAGCGGGCGATGAGGTCGATTTCAAGATTGACCCGGCTGCCTGCCTTCAGGCTGCCGAGCGTGGTGACCTGTACCGTGTGCGGAATCAGGTTGATCGAGAATTCACAGCCGTCGTCGACGTCGGTCACGCGATTCACGGTGAGGCTCACGCCCTGAATCGTGATCGAGCCCTTGCGGGCGATGTAGCGACCCAGCGCCGGCGGCGCGACGATGACCAGTTCGTGCGATTCGCCGATGCGCTCGAAGCGGCGCACCGTGCCCACGCCATCGACGTGGCCGCTGACCAGATGACCGCCGAGGCGGTCGGACAGGCGCAGCGCCTTTTCCAGATTCACTTCGCCGGGCGCGTCCAGGCCGACGGTGCAGTCCAGCGTTTCCTTCGACACGTCGAACTGTGCGTTGCGGCCGTCCATGCCGATTACCGTCAGGCACACGCCGTTGTGGGCGATCGAGTCACCGAGCGCGACGTCGTCCAGGCCCAGGCCGGCGGTGTCCACGGTCAGGCGGACGCCCTGTTCAAGCGGGTCGATGCGGGTGATGCGGCCGACGGCGGCCACGATGCCGGAAAACATGGGAAGGTCGATGCGGGGAAAGGAAGCAGGATTTTACGCGATCAGCGGGCGCTGCTGACGGCCGCGATGCGGTCCAGCGTCGCAACGAAGCGCTCCGGCGGCACAAAACCCACAGTACGCGCCGATTCGACCTCCTGGCCAGCGCTGAAGAACAGCGTACCCGGCGGTCCGTACAGGCCGAAACGCTGGAGCAGTGCCTGATCTGCCGGGTCGTTGCCGGTCACGTCGGCTTTCAGCAGCGTGAAACCGGCCAGTTTCGCGCGCACGGCCGGATGGGCGAAGGTGTCGCGCTCCATTTCCCGGCAGCTCACGCACCAGTCGGCGTAGATGTCCAGCATGACCGGGCCGGTGCTGGCCGCCAGCCGGGCGTCCAGTTCGGCCACGCTGCGCACCGGCTCGAAAGCCGGCCCGGCTTCGGCCGCGGCGCCGCTGCGCAGCACCGAAAGCGGCTGCAGCGGATCGCGCGAGCCGGCGGCGGCACCGATCAGGATGCTGGCGCCGGCCAGCAGCGCGATCACGCCCACGCCCTTCCACAGGCGCTGCCACCCCTTCGCGTGCGCCGGCAGCGGGTCGAGCGCGTGCAGATGCATGCTGGCGCCGATCAGCAGCGCGGCCCAGGCCAGCATGACCAGCAGGCCGGGCAGTACCGGCTGTGCGATCCAGATCGCGGTGGCCAGCAGCAGCACGCCGAAGAAGCGCTTCACGCCCTCCATCCACGGGCCGGTATGCGGCAGCAGCGAACGCGAGGCGACACCGACCGCGATCAGTGGCGTGCCCATGCCCAGCGCCATGGCGAACAGCGCCAGCCCGCCGAGCGCGGCATTGCCGGTCTGCGCGATATAGAGCAGGGCGCCGGCCAGCGGCGCGGCGACGCAGGGACCGACGATGAGCGCCGACAGCGCGCCCATCGCGACCAGCCCGCCGACCGAGCCGCGGCGGTGATTTGCGCTGTCGGACAGCCGCGACTGCAGTGCGGTCGGCAGCTGCAGTTCGTACAGGCCGAACATGGACAGCGCCAGCGCGACGAACAGCAGCGCGAAGCCGCCCAGTACCCAGGCGTTCTGCAGCGCGGCCGACAGCAGCGTGCCGGACAGCCCGGCCGCCACGCCGACCGCGGCATAGGTCACCGCCATGCCCAGCACGTAGGCGGTCGACAGCGTGAGCGCGCGTCCGCGTGTCACCTGCGCGCCGTGGCCGACGATGATGCCGGACAGGATGGGCACCATGGGCAGCACGCAGGGGGTGAAGCACAGCAGCAGGCCGAAGCCGAAAAAGCAGGCGACCACCCAGGCGGGGTGGCCTTCCTCAAGCAGGCGGCGGGCGAACGAGCCGTCGTCGGCGGTCGTTGCCACGCCGGCGTCGGCTTTCGAGGCAGCGCGCGGCGTCTCGCTGGAAGGGCCTGCTGTCTGCGCCCGCAGCCGGTCCAGCAGCCCGTGTCCTTCCGGGTCGCTGGCGGCCCACACCCGCTCGCCCGGCCGCGCCGGATCCAGCCTGACCGTCTGTTCGGTCGGCGGATAGCACACGCCGGCATCGGCACAGCCCTGGGAGCTGACCTTGAGCGTGACCGGGCTGCCGCCGGCGGCGGTCAGCGGCAGCCGCACCGGCAGGCTGTCGCGGTGCACCTCGACTTCGCCGAAAATTTCGTCCTGCTTGCGGCTGCCCGGCGGGATGTCCGGCACGCCGAGCACCGCCTGTTCGGCCGCGAAGCCGAACTTGTCGCGGTACAGGTAATAGCCGTCGGCGATGTCGAAGCGCACTTCGACCGTGTTGCGGTCGATCACCCGGGCGGACAGCCTGAACGCCTGTTCCAGCGGCAGCAGTTCCGGGCCGGCACGCAGGGCCGGGCTGGCCAGCAGTGCCAGCCAGACCAGCAGGATGCGCATCAGCATGACCGGCCTGCTCCGCCGCAGCCGGCGTCCACCCACTGCAGATAGGCCGGCAGACCGCGCGTCACCGGCAGCGCGATGATTTCCGGCAGTTCGTACGGATGAAGCGCGCGCAGCGCCGCTTCCAGCGCGTCGTAGGCGTTGGCGGTGGTCTTGATCGCCAGCGGCACTTCGCTGGCGTCCTCCAGCGCGCCCTGCCAGACGTAGACCGAGCGCACCGGTGCGCCGATGCTGACGCAGGCGGCGTGGCCGCCTTCGACCAGCGCGCGCGCGATGCGCGCCGCGGTGTCTGCGTTGGGCAGCGTGGTCATGACCAGCAGCACGCCGGGCAGATCGGCGCTCATTGCCCGGCCGGTGCGGTGGCGCGCCACCAGCGTTCGATCAGCAGGCGCAGCACATGCAGCTTGCCGTGGAAGAAATGCCCGGTATCGCCCAGCACCGCCACCGGCAGGTTCTGCGGCGCCGACCACGCGAGCACGTTCGCCAGCGGCACGACCTGATCGCGCTCGCCGTGGATCACCAGCGCGTCCTCGCGCACCGGGCCCGGCTCGTAATGGCGGATGCCCTCGACACTGCCGGCGGCCAGGCCGACCAGCACCATGCCGGCCACCGGGCGGCCGTCCTCGGCCAGCCGGTCGGCCACGCGGGTGGCGACGAAGGCGCCGAAGGAAAAGCCGGCGACGATGACCGGCAGGTCGCCGTAAGCATTCAGGCCGTGTTCGATGACCGCCAGCTGGTCGTCGGTTTCGCCGTGGCCTTCGTCGTGCGTGCCTTCGGTGGCGCCGACACCGCGGAACTGCGAGCGCAGCGTGACGCAGCCCAGCTCGCGCAGCGCGCGCGCCACGGTCACCACCACCTTGTTTTCCATGGTGCCGCCGAACAGCGGGTGCGGATGGCCGATCAGCGCCAGCGCGCGCGGCGCATGGTCCGGCTGCTCGGCCAGCACCTCGATGCCGCCGACCGGGCCGGCGATGACCGTGCGGTCGGACTGGATGCGCGTATTCATCAGACCTTCAGCCGCTCGACCACGCGGCCGTGCTGCAGGTGTTCGGAAATGATTTCGTCGATGTCCTCGCGGTCGACATAGGTGTACCAGACCGCTTCCGGGTAGATGACCATGACCGGGCCCTGGTCGCAGCGGTCCAGGCAGCCGGCCATGTTCACCCGGGTCTTGCCCTCGCCGGACAGGCCCAGCGCCTTGACCCGCTGCTTCGCGTAGTCGCGCAGCGCGGAGGCGCCGAGCGTGGCGCAGCACTGTTCGCCTTCGGCGCGCTGGTTGCAGCAGAAGAATACGTGGTGCTTGAAGTGACTCATGAGGTGCGGTTCCGGAGAAAGCGTGATTATCGGTGATCGTGCGCAGCGTGGCGGCCCCGGCTTTCCTTCAGTTGCAAAGCCATCAGGTAGGGCAGCGCGAAATACGGCCACAGCGCCGACGTGAGCCGGGTCAGGCCGCTGAAATTGAAGAAGTGTCCGGCCCTCCAGGCGTCCGACACAGCCGACGGGTAGGGGTTGTCCGGCGCCAGATTGACCAGGGCCACGCCGGCCAGCAGCGCCAGCGCGGCGACGCCGAAGCGCAGCGACAGCGGCAGCCACAGCGCAACCCGCAGCGCCAGTGCGCCGGCCGCCAGTCCGGCCAGCGCGCCCGGCGTCATCCACAGCCAGGCGCCGCCGTCCGGCACCAGTACCGCGCCCGAGCCGGCCTTCACCGCCAGCGCGATGCCGAAGGTGCTGCCCAGCAGCCACAGACTGCGCGCCCGCATCGTGTGCCAGCCGATCACGCCCACGCTCACCATGGCGCACACGCAGGCGCCGATCTCGACCGCGCGGTAGCGCCGCTCGGTGAAATCGACCGGCGCCTCCAGCCCGAACAGGCCGCGCAGGTCGCCCAGGCCGAACAGCGGCGTGTCCGGGTCGATCTGCGCCAGCCACCACAGGAACAGCAGCAGCAGCGCGAATTCGCCGATGTGGCCGCGCACGATGCGCCGCGTGCGCCAGCGCGCCAGCAGGCCGCCGTGGCCGAGCAGGGCTCCCCAGCGCAGGCCCAGCAGCGCGCCGAACGCGCCGCCGACGGTATTGGAGGCGACATCCAGATTGGACGGTACCCGGCTGGGCAGGAAGTGCTGCAGCACTTCCATTGACACCGACAGCCCGCAGGACAGCAGCACCGCCGTGCCGAATGCCGCCGCGCGGCGCTGGCCCGGGGTCAGCGCCGCCACCGCCAGGAAGCCGAGCGGCAGATAGCCCAGCGCGTTGGCGATCACGTCGAAACGTGTCCAGTAGCGCGGCCAGGGGGCGAGCAGGAAACCGAACAGGTCGCCGCCGGCGTCGCGCACCGGTCCCATCGGGTGCAGGCTGGCGTAGGCAATCAGCAGCGTCCACAGCAGCGCCAGATTGCGCGCGAGGTGGGTGGTGTGCGGCGAGGCCGGGCGGGGCGGTCGGGTCATGCCACCAGTCCTGCAATCACAACGTAGCGGGCACCCTTGCCCAGCGCCATCATGAAGGCGCTGCGCAGCGGCGGCAGCCGCAGCCAGCCGGCGGCGATGCACAGCGCGTCACCGATCAGCGGCACCCATGAGAGCAGCAGCGCCGGCGCGCCGTGCCGCTGCACCAGCGCCAGCCGGCCCGGCAGTTCCTTGCGCGGGATGAAGCGGCCCATCGCGTAGCTCACCATGCCGCCGGCAGTGTTGCCGACGGTGGCCAGCAGCAGCGCGATGTCGCGCTGTTCCGGATGTGCGAGCAGCACCGCCAGCAGCACCGCCTCCGAACCGCCGGGCAGCATGGTCGCCGACAGGAAGCTGGCGGCCGCGAGCCCGGCCAGGCTGGCGTCGGCGCCCGGCATGAAGTCCATGCTCAACACCGGCCGGCGACCGCCATTTGCCCACGGCGCGCGCGCGCTGCTAGGCTTGCAGGCTTGCGCAGCGGCCAGACCCGCGCCGCTGCGGGCCGCATTCCGTACCCATCATGCAAACCGACTACCTCGAAAGAATCCTCAACGCGCAAGTGTACGACGTTGCGGTCGAAACGCCGCTGGACGCTGCGCCCAACCTGTCGCGGCGCATCGGCAACACCGTGCTGTTCAAGCGCGAGGACATGCAGCCGGTGTTTTCGTTCAAGCTGCGCGGCGCCTACAACAAGATCGCCCAGCTGTCGGACGAAGCCCGCGCGCGCGGCGTCATCTGCGCGTCGGCCGGCAATCACGCCCAGGGCGTGGCGCTGTCGGCGGCCAAGGTGGGCTGCCGGGCGGTCATCGTGATGCCCACCACGACGCCGCGCATCAAGGTGGACGCGGTGGCGGCGCGCGGCGGCGAGGTGGTGCTGGCCGGCGAATCCTATGACGAGGCCTATGCCCACGCGCGCAAGCTGGAGGCGGAACAGGGGCTCACCTTCGTGCACCCCTTCGACGATCCGGACGTGATCGCCGGTCAGGGCACCATAGGCGTCGAAATCCTGCGTCAGCATCCGAAGCCGATCGACGCGGTGTTCTGCTGCGTCGGCGGTGGCGGTCTGATCGCCGGTGTCGCGGCCTACATCAAGCGGCTGCGCCCGAACACCCGCATCATCGGCGTCGAGGCGTCGGACGCCGACGCGATGGCGCGTTCGCTGGCCGCCGGCAAGCGCATACAGCTCGACAGTGTCGGGCTGTTCGCCGACGGCGCCGCGGTCAAGCTGGTGGGCGAGGAAACCTTCCGGCTGGCGCAGCAGTACGTGGATGAAATGGTGCTGGTCGATACCGACGCCATCTGCGCCGCGATCAAGGACGTGTTCGAGGACACCCGCTCCATCCTGGAGCCGGCGGGCGCGCTGGCGGTGGCCGGCGCCAAGGCCTGGGCGGCGCGCAACAACGTGAAGGGCAAGACCCTGGTCGCGGTGGCCAGCGGCGCCAACATGAATTTCGACCGCCTGCGCTTCGTCGCGGAGCGCGCGGAGATCGGCGAATCGCGCGAAGCGGTGCTGGCGGTGACGCTGCCGGAGCGGCCGGGCGCCTATCGCGAACTGGTGTCGCTGTTTGGCCGGCGCAACATCACTGAACTGAACTACCGCTACAAGGACGCGAAGGAAGCGCATGCCTTCGTCGGCGTGCAGGTGTCCGGCCGTGCCGAGGCGGCCGAACTGGTCGGTCATCTGGCGGCCAACGGCTATCCGGCGCTGGACCTGACCGACGACGAAATGGCCAAGCTGCACGTGCGCTATATGGTCGGTGGCCGCAGCCCGGACGTCGGCCACGAGCAGGTGTTCCGCTTCGAATTTCCGGAGCGCCCGGGCGCTCTGATGAAATTCCTCGATGCCATGAGCCGCGACTGGAACATCAGCCTGTTCCACTACCGCAATCATGGTGCCGACTACGGCCGGGTGCTGGTGGGCATGCAGGTGCCGCCGGGTCATGCCGAAGCGCTGCAGCGCTTCCTCGATGCGCTGGGTTACGACTACACCGAAGAAACCGCCAACCCCGCCTACAAGCTGTTCCTCGGATGAGGCGGGCGGCGGGCATGGTGCGGCGGCTGTCCCGCTGGCTGGCCGGCGCAACGGGAGTGATGGGCGCGCTGGTCTGCGCCGCGGCACAGGCCGGGCCGCTGGCCTACATCACGAACCAGGGCTCGCACGAAGTGACGGTGGTCGATGTCGAGGCTTCGGCCATCGTTGCCCGTCTGCCCGCAGGCAAATCGCCGGCCGGCGTGTGGGTCAGCGAAGCGGCGGGCCGCGCCTTCATCAGCAGTCCGGACAGCGCCAGCGTCACCGCCATCGATCTCGCCACCCGCACCGTGGCCGGTGAGATGAAGGCCGGTCGCAGCCCGGTCGGCATCACCGTCACGCCGGACGGGCGCCGCGTGCTGGTGGCCGACTGGTTCTCGCACCGCGTGCTGGTGTTCGACGCCGCCGGCCTCGCCGCGCTGGGCGAGATCGAGGTCGGCAATGCGCCGGCCGGTCTGGTGGCCGCACCGGACAGCCGTACCGTCTATGTCGCCAACCGGGATGACAACGCGGTCGGCGTGCTGGACCTTCAAACGATGAAGCAGACCGCGTCGATCGCGGTCGGCAGCCATCCGTTCGCGCTCGAACTGTCGCCCGACGGCCGCACGCTGTATGCGCTGAACGTGTGGAGCGACGACGTGAGCGTGGTCGATACCGCGCAGGCACGCGTGGTCGCGACGCTGCCGGTGGGCAAGGCGCCGTATGGCATCGCCTTTTCGGAAGATGGCGCCCGCGCCTATGTCACCAACCAGAAGGGCGACAGCGTGTCGGTGATCGACACCGCTGCACGCCGCGTCATCGCGACCTGGCCATCGGTCGTTTATCCCGAGGGCGTGGCGGTGGCCGGCGATAAACTGCTGGTCGTGAGCTGGATGGACGATCTGGTCGGCGTGTACGACGCGCGGACCGGGCAGTCGCTGGGCAGCATCGAACTCGGGCGCAACCCGCGCGGATTCGGTCGCTTCATCCACCGGCCGGCAGCCCGTTGATCGGGGTCGCCGTTGCCGCTATCGTTTCAAGCCTTTTCAATTCCCGGGCGGTTCGCCGCACCACTCTGACAACGAGGAGAGTCACCCCATGCGCTTTGTTTCGGCGTTCATCATGATGCTGGCCGTGTCGCTGGCCGCATCGGTCGCCCATGCCCACGGCCCCACCCGCCAGAAGGCCTTCGAAACCATCACCATCAAGGCCAGCCCCGACGCGGTGTGGGCCAAGGTGAGCGACTTCACCCAGTTGCAGAGCTGGCACCCGGCGGTGGAAAGCAGCACCGCCACCAACGGCAGCAATGCCGGTTCGGTGCGTACGCTGAAGCTCAAGGGTGGCGGCGAGCTGGTCGAGACGCTGGAATCCATCGACCCTGCGGCCAAGAAGTTCTCCTACCGTGCCAAGGACGGCGGTGCGCTGCCGGTGACCAACTACAGCTCCAACCTCACGGTGAAGCCGGGTGACGGCGGTACCTCGGTGGTCGAGTGGCGCGGCGCCTTCTACCGCAAGTACATGAACAACGACCCCCCGAAGGGTGAGGACGACGAAGCCGCGCTGACCGCCGTGACCGGCGTGTACAAGAGCGGCCTCGAAAACCTGAAGAAGATCATGGAGAAGTAAGTCGCCTTCTCCAAGGCAGAAAGCCGGGCCCGGTGGCCCGGCTTTTTTTTCGCGGTCGTCCGGCGCAGCCGGCTCAGGGAAAGACCGGAATGTCCGGATCCGCGCCCTGCGGCATCGCCAGCGGATGCAGGCTGTGCGCCCGCGCGCTGATTTCGTCGACGCGGGTCCGCGGCAGGTCCAGCATGACCAGCATCTGGCCCTGTTCGATTGCGTTCGCGAACGCCTTCAGATGCGAGTTGGCCGCGGTCAGCCCCACCATGCCGCCGACCCAGGCGCCCGCTCCGGCGCCGCCCAGACCGGATGCCAGCAGCACGCCGCCGGCCATCATGGCTGCGCCCGGCGACAGTGCCAGCCCGATCAGCGCGCCCAGGATGGCCACCCCGCCACCGAGCGCCAGACCGCGCTGCGCCGCCGGCGAGAAATCCGACTTCTGCAGCATGCTGGCTTCCGGCAGTTCCTCCAGCGGTGTTCCGCGACGCGCGAGCACGTGGATGTGCCGCTCCGGAATGCGCGCGACCAGCATGTCGTTGACGAAGCTGCGTGCGGTGTCGATACCGGGCAGCAGGAAATAGATGCGCTTCATGACGTCCTCCTTCGTGCAGGGCCTTGCAGGCACGCACCCCGGTGCGGCAGGCGCGCGATCAGGTCGGGACTGCTTCCAGCATAGACCGCCTGCGCACGCCTGCCCGACGCGTCAGCGGTGTGACGTGAAGGTGTCGGCTTCGGTCACGATCCAGTCCATCGGCAGGTCATGCGGCTGTGGCTGCAGGTCGTCCAGCCGGCCGTCCTCGATGGCCACGCCCACCGCCACCGGTGTCGGCACCAGCGCGGCCAGCGTGCGGTCATAGTGGCCGGCGCCATAGCCCAGCCGGTAGCCCCGGCCGTCGAAGCCGTTGCAGGGGATGAGCAGCAGTGCCGGCACCACGGCTTCGCCGTCGGCCGGGTAGGGGATGCCGTAGCGGTCGGTCGCCATCACGGTGTCCGGCGCCCAGCGGCGGAAGGTCATCGGCTGGCCCTTTTCGCCCACCACCGGCAGCGCGGCCCAGCGTGCCGGGTCGGTGGCCAGCCAGCGGCGCATCAGCGGCAGTGCGTCGAATTCGCCGCGGTAGGGCCAGGTGAAACCGACCGAAGCCGGCCTGAGCTGCGTCAGCAGCGCCTCGACCCGGGTTTCCAGCGCGGCATGCAGCGGCGCAAGCGTGGCGGCATCCATGGCCTGCCGGCGGCCGACCAGTTCGAGGCGTAGCGCCTTGCGGCGCGCGCGATCGTCGGGAACATTCATCTGCGAGAGGTATCATTCGTGCACACCCGGAAACACTAGCAGATGGCCATACGATTCCCGCTTTTCCCGCTGCGCGCGCTGCTGTTCGGCGCCAGCCTGCTCCTCCCCGCAGCCGCCTCCGCACAGGATGCCGCCTTCCTCGCCGCGCGCGACGCCTTCGCCGCCGGCAACCGTCAGCTGTTCGAACGTCATGCCGCCGGCCTGCAGTCCTATCCGCTCGCCGCGTATGTCGAGTACTACCGGCTGAAGATGGATCTGGAGCGGACATCGCCCGATGCCGTCGCCATCTTCCTGGAACGCAACGCCGACACCGTGATCGCGCAGCGGCTGCGCAGCGACTGGCTGCGCCTGCTGGCGAAGAACGAACAGTGGAGCAGCTACCGCGCCGAGTACGCGAAGCTGCCGGTGAAGAACCCCTCGCCCGAGAACGATCTGCGCTGCCATGCCGCGCGGGCCTTGCAGGTGCTGGGCGACCCGGCCGCCGCCACCGAGGCGCGTGCGCTGTGGGACACGCTGGACGATGCCCCGTCGGCGTGCACGCCGGTCTTCGCCGCGCTGTTCGATGCCGGCCGACTGAGCGAGGACGATGTGTGGGCACGCGCCCGCCGCCAGATGGAAGCCAAGCGGCCGGGGCAGGCGGGCGCGCTGCTGGACCTGCTGCCCGAAGCCAGTCGCCCGGGCAGGGTGCTGGATGACATCGTCGCCAATCCGACCCGCTGGCTGGACCGTCAGCCGGCCAACTTCTCGATCACCCGGCGCGGCCGCGAACTGGCGCTGATGGCCATCGCCCGGCTTGCCCGCAGCGACGCGCGCGCCGCCGAACGCGCGCTGGAAGTGATCGCTGCACGCCTGAGCCCGCGCGAGCGCGGCTATGCCTTCAGCCAGCTCGGCTGGCAGGGCGGCATGCAGCACGACGCGCGCGCGCTGCAGTGGTGCCGTTCGGCCGACGACGATCTGTCCGGCGATGAAGTGTTCGGCTGGTGCACCCGCGCTGCGCTGCGCGCCGGCAACTGGAAGGCGGTGCGCGACTTCACCGGCCGCATGCCGGAAGCGCTGGCTGACCGGCCGGAGTGGATCTACTGGAACGGCCGCGCCCGCGCCGCCACCGGTCACGTCGACCAGGCGCGCGAACAGTACCGCCGCATCGCCGACCAGCCGCAGTTCTACGGCCTGCTGGCGCGCGAGGAACTGGGCCAGCAGGCGGTACTGCCGCCGGCCGCGGCCGAACCCACGCCGGAAGACATCCGTCGCGCCGAACTGATGCCGCCGATACAGCGGGCGCTCAAGCTGTTCGCGCTCGATCTGCGCACCGAGGCGCTGCGCGAATGGAACTGGGCCATCCGCGAAGCGGACGACCGCACTCTGCTCGCGGTCGCCCATCTGGCGGTGAACAGGCAGCTGTGGGACCGCGCGATCGCCACCGCCGACCGCACCGTGGCCGAACACGATTACGCGCTGCGCTATCTCGCGCCGATGCGCGCGGCGGTCGAGCCGCACGTGAATGCGCGCGCGCTCGATCTGACCTGGGTGTACGGTCTGATGCGGCAGGAAAGCCGCTTCGTCATGAGCGCCAAATCGTCGGCCGGCGCGCAGGGGCTGATGCAGGTGATGCCGGCCACCGCCAAATGGGTGGCGAAGAAGATCGGCCTGAACGGCTATCACCCGTCGCAGATCGCCGACGCCGACACCAATCTGCTGCTCGGCACCAGCTATATGCGGCTGGTGCTGGACAGTCTGGACGACCACCCTGTGCTGGCCAGTGCCGGCTACAACGCAGGCCCGGGCCGCGCCAAGAAGTGGCGCGCGGCGCGGCCGCTCGAAGGCGCCATCTATGCCGAAACCATCCCCTTCACCGAAACCCGCGACTACGTGAAGAAGGTGATGACCAATGCGGTCATGTACAGCCTGGTGTTCGGCCTGAAGGAGCCGGGCCTCAAGCAACGTCTCGGCACCATACAGCCGGGCGCCGGCCCGTCGCCGGACGACCCGATCTGAGCTTTCCCCTGAGTTTCCCCTGGGTTTCCCAATACACAGAGTCTCGACCCACAGACCCGGAGTTCACATGTTCCCGAAAACCGTCCTTCTGATCGGCGGCGCCGGCTTCGTCGGCAGCCAGGTGGCCGGCCTGCTGGCCGAACGCAATGTGCGCGTCATCGTGCCGACCCGTCGCCGTGACCGCGCCAAGCACCTCATCCTGCTGCCCATGGTCGATGTGGTCGAAGCGGATGTGCATGACCCGGCGGTACTGGCGCGACTGGCGGCGGGCGCGGACGCGGTGATCAACTGCGTCGGCATCCTGCATTCCCGCAGCGGCCAGCCCTGGGGCCGCGATTTCGAGCGCGCCCACGTCGCGCTGCCCAAGGCCATCGCCGCCGCGGCGAAGGCGGCCGGCGTGCAGCGGCTGGTGCATGTCAGCGCGCTGGGTGCGGCCGACGCTGCACCGTCCGAATATCTGCGTTCCAAGGCCGCGGGTGAAATCGCCATCCGCAACGGTGGCGTGCCCTGGACCGTGTTCCGCCCCTCGCTCATTTTCGGCGACGGCAAGTGCTTCCTGTCCATGTTCGCCGGCCTGCTGAAGATCGCGCCGGTGTTTCCGCTGGCGGGTGCGGACACCCGTTACCAGCCGGTATCGGTGCGCGACGTCGCGCGCTGCATCGTACGCGCGCTGGACGATGACGCGGCCATCGGGCAGACCTTCGCGCTGTGCGGCCCCAAGGTCTACACCATGCGCGAACTGGTGAAGATGACCGGCCGCGCCATCGGTGCCGAGCGCTGCGTGATCGGCCTGCCCGGTCCGCTGGCCTCGCTGCAGGCGCTGGCGCTCGAACTGGCGCCCGGCCCTACGCTCATGTCGCGCGACAACCTGCGCTCGATGCAGGTCGACAATGTGTGCGACGCTGGCTGCACGCTGCCCTTCGATTTCGTGCCGGCGACGCTGGAGAGCGAGATCGACGCCTGTCTGGCCGATTTCCGGCCGACTGACCGCTTCGAGCACGCGCGCTCGAAGGCGCACAGATAGATGAAGATCTACCGCGTCGGCGGCTCGGTCCGGGACGAGCTGATGGGCCTGCCGCCGGGCGACCGCGACTGGGTGGTGGTCGGCGCGACGCCGGAAGACATGGTGGCCGCCGGCTATACCCCGGTTGGCCGCGACTTCCCGGTATTCCTGCACCCGGTCACGCATGAGGAACACGCGCTCGCGCGTACCGAACGCAAGACCGCGCCCGGCTACCGCGGCTTCGTGTTTCACGCCGACCGCACGGTCACGCTGGAGCAGGACCTGCTCCGCCGCGACCTCACCATCAACGCGATCGCGCGCGCCGACGACGGCACGCTGATCGATCCGTGCAACGGACGCGCTGACATCGCGGCACGCCTGCTGCGCCACGTGAGCGAGGCCTTCGTCGAGGACCCGGTGCGCATCCTGCGCCTGGCACGCTTCGCCGCGCGCTTCCACGACTTTACCGTGGCGCCGGACACCCTGGCGCTGATGCGCGACATGGTCGACAACGGCGAAGCCGATGCGCTGGTGGCCGAACGGGTGTGGCAGGAACTGTCGCGCGGGCTGATGGAAGCGAAGCCCTCGCGCATGATCGAGGTGCTGCGCGCCTGTGGCGCGCTCAAGGTGGTGCTGCCGGAGGCGGATGCGCTGTTCGGCGTGCCGCAGCCGCCGCAGCACCATCCGGAAATCGATACCGGCCTGCATCTGATGCAGTGTCTGGACTGGGCCGCTGCACACGGGGCTTCGCTCGCCACGCGCTGGGCGCTGGTCACGCACGATCTGGGCAAGGGCACCACGCCGAAGGAAGAATGGCCGCGCCACATCGCACACGAGGCCCGCAGCGCCAAGCTGGCACGCGAGGTGGCCGAGCGGCTGCGGGTACCGGTAGATGTCGCCGACATCGGCCGCCTGGTGGCGCAGGAGCACACGAATGTGCACCGCGCCGCAGAACTGCGCGCCGACACGATGGTGAAGCTGCTGGAGCGGCTGGACGTGATGCGCAAGCCGGAGCGGCTGGCGGACATCCTGCTCGCCTGCGAAGCAGACGCGCGCAGCCGTCCCGGGCGTGACGAGGCGGGGTATCCGCAGGCGGACATCGTGCGGGCCGCGGCCGCGGCCTTCCGGTCGGTGGAGGCCGGTGCGATCGCGCAGCGGCTGGCAGCGGCCGGCAAGGTGTCCGGCCCGGCGATCGCGCAGGCGGTGCACAAGGCGCGTGTCGATGCGGTGGCGCGTACAAATGAAAACGGCCCGCATCGCTGCGGGCCGTCTGAAACAGGTGGTGGTGATGGGGGGACTTGAACCCTCGACCTACGGATTATGAATCCGTCGCTCTAACCAGCTGAGCTACATCACCACGCGAAAGGACGCGGATTGTCCTTGAGCGACCAAGACTTGTCAAGAATGCGAGGGCCGCCGGACAATCAGCGGTTGCTCCGCACATGAACGGATAGTGCTCGATGCAGCGGGATCTTGAATTCGACGTGGTGGTGGTGGGTGCCGGGCTGGCCGGGCTGGCGCTGTGCGCGGCCTTGCGCCGCACGCAGCTGTCGGTGGCGCTGGTCGAAGGCCGGCCGCCGGAATGGCCGGTCGGCGGCTGGGATGCGCGCGTCTATGCGGTCAGCCCGTCGAGCGCGCGCTTTCTCGACCAGATCGGCGCCTGGGCTCATCTGGACAGCACACGGCTGCAGCCGATGGCGCGCATCGAGGTGTTCGGCGACCGCGGTGCGCAGCTGGATTTTTCCGCCTTCGACGTGGGCGTGGGCGAACTGGCCTGGATCGCCGAATCCAGCCTGATCGCCCGCGAACTGTGGGAAGGCGTCAAGCGTCAGGCCAATGTGACGCTGCTGTGCCCCGCGAAACCGGCGGCGCTGGCGGTGGAGGGCGGGCGCGCCCGGCTCGCGCTGGAGGACGGCCGCACGCTGGACGCGGCGCTGGTGGTCGGCGCCGATGGCGTGCAGTCCTGGGTGCGCGCGCAGGCCGGGCTTGAGGCGCGTTTCACCGATTACGCGGAACTGGGCGTGGTGGCCAATTTCCGCTGCGAGCGGCCGCATCTCGGGACTGCCTGGCAGTGGTTCCGGCCGGACGGCGTGCTTGCCTATCTGCCGCTGCCCGACGGCCACATGTCCATGGTGTGGTCGGCGCCGGAAGCGGTGGGGCGCGAACTGCTGCAATACGACGCGGAGACACTGGCGGCTCACGTCGCGGCGGCCGGCGATCACATGCTGGGGCGGCTCGAAGTGGTGACGCCGGCGGCCGGCTTTCCGCTGCGGCTGATGCAGGTGCCGAGGGTGGTTGCGTCCGGCGTGGCGCTGATCGGTGACGCGGCGCATGCCATTCACCCGCTGTCGGGCCATGGCGTGAATCTGGGCTTTGCCGACGCGCGCGAGCTGTCGGCGCTGCTGGCCGGGCTGGACCGCGGCGTGCTGGGCGATCTGCGCGCACTGCGCCGCTATGAGCGACGGCGCGCCGAAGAGGTGAATGCGCTGCAGCTCACCACGCACGCGCTGCACGAACTGTTCCGGCCGCAGTGGCCGGCACTTTCGTGGCTGCGCAATACCGGATTGAAACTGACCGCGCGCGTGCCGGTCGTACGGAACGCACTGGTACGCTACGCATTGGGTTAATCGGCGCGCACCGCGCGCCACAACGAGGACACTGCATGTTCATCAAGCACACCGCCGCACTGCTGTGCGCACTGTCGGCTTCGCTGGCCTGGGCCAATCCCGAGGACACCATACGATCGACGGTGGAAGCCACGCTGGGTGCCGGCGCCAAGGTCGAGGGCGTGACCAAGACCCCCTATCTCGGTCTGTACGAGGTCCGCGTCGGCGGCGAAATCCTCTACACCGACGAGAAGGCCAGCTATCTGATCATCGGTGAGATACTCGACCCGAAAACCCGCCAGAACATCACCCAGGCGCGGGTGAACCAGCTGTCGGCGATCAATTTCGCCGAACTGCCGCTGGACGTCGCGATCAAGCAGGTGCGCGGCAACGGCAAGCGCGTGATCGCCACCTTCGAAGATCCGAACTGCGGCTACTGCAAGAAGCTGGCGAAGGAACTGCTCACGCTGAATGACGTGACCATCTACACCTTCCTGACCCCGGTGCTGGGCCCGGATTCACAGAAGAAATCGGAAGCGATCTGGTGCGCGGCCGACCGGCAGAAGGCCTGGGGCGACTGGATGACCGCCAACGTGCAGCCGCCGGCCGCGGCCGCCTCCTGCGACACCGCCGGCCTGAAGAAGTCGGTGGCGCTGGGCGAGAAGTACCGGGTGCGTGGCACGCCCACCATCTTCCTGAGCAATGGCGAACGCATTCCCGGCTATGTGCCGGTGGCCCAGCTGGAAAAGCGCATCGCCGGCGTGAAGTGAGCGCAGCGATGACGCAATGAAAAAGCCCGGCCTTGGCCGGGCTTTTTTGTGCGCATCCGTCGCGATGCAGCGTTGCAGGCACGGCGCCCGAGACAGCGCCTTACTGCACGGTGCAGGACGCGTCGCTGTCACTGCCCAGGCCGGTGCTGCCGCCCATGCCTGCAGGCCCCGGGCGCGCTGCGGTGGAGGAGGGCAGAGACTGGTCCAGACCCGGGTTTTCCGGCAGCGACTGCGGGGCAGACTTGCTGTTCGACACCACGCCGGCCTGACCGACCTCGAAGGTTTTGCTGCCACCTTCGTTCTTCACCTCGATGCTGCCTTCCTCGACGTCGAACACCAGCGCCGGTTCGCCGGCCTTGCGGTCCTTCGCTTCTTCCAGTGCCTTCAGGCAGGCCGGGTCGTCCTTCGAGTTCTCGTCGCACAGCAGCATGCCGAAACGGGTGCCGCGTATGCCTATGGTCGCGGTCACCGTGCTGGCGCGGTAGCCCTCGCGGTTGCGCTTGCCGATCAGGCCGGTCACCGCCCGCAGGCCACCCTTCACCAGGCTGTACAGCAGACTGTCCTTTTCCGGCTTCGCCTCGTCGAAGGCGAAGCCGTCGATCTTGACCTGGCTGCGCGGTTTCAGTGCCAGCGATGAGCCGTCACCGAACTCGATGCGCGCCACCGTGCTCTTTTCGGTGGTGATCACGTCGCCGCTGTAGATGGCCGAGTCGCGCGCCAGGATGCGGGTCTTGTTGTCATTGGTCTGAACGTACATGGTGCCCGACAGATAGCTCACCCGCCCGGCGGCCGGGCTGGGCGTCTGGGCGGCCGCCTGGCCTGCCAAAAACAGCGTGGCGACGGCGATCAGGCGGGTGAGGGCGGGCTGCGTTTGCATGAAACTCTCCTTAGCGGCACTGCAGACGGCTGCCGCGGAAATCGCGCAGCGGCTGCTCCATCTGCGGGCCGGATGCGGTGGCGATGTTGTCGAGGGCATCCAGGCTGGCGATGCTCACCGGCGAGGACACCTGCGGCGCCGACGGTGCCGGTGGCACGTCGATGCGCGGTGGCTGGAACACGTCCCGCAGCAGCGGCACGGTGACCTGTTGCACCACCGGCGGCGTCACCGCCGGCAACGACACCACGTTGAACACGACGTTGATCAGCGCGGTACCGCCGCCGCTGCTCAGTTCGAATACGGCGCTCTGGCGGCCATTGAAGCCGTCGGGTGCGGTATAGGTCCAGCCCGCGGCCTGGCCGGTCAGTTCGCCCTGCAACGGACCACTGCGCAGGGTCGCACCGGAACGCAGGCTGAACACGAAGGGCGTGCCACCCTGTGCGGCGAAGCTGCGGTTGATCACTGGTTGCACCGCCGACGAGAAGCTCAGCGCGCCACTGCCGCTGATCTGGTCAAAGATGTCGTCCGGCAGATCGCCACCCAGTTCCATCGTCGCGCCGCTGCCGATCACGAAGGAGGAGCCAGCGCTGGTGCGGATGCCGCCGGTCAGGCCCAGGCTGCCGGAGGCCGCGTTCACCGTGCCACTGTTCGACAGCAGCACGCCGATATTCGAGCTGCCGCCGCCCACCGTACCTTCCAGCGTGCCGCGGTTGACCACGCTGCCATTGCCGCTCAGCACGCTGTTGCTGCCCATGCCCAGGGTGGCGCCGCTGCCGACGATGACCTGGGCACCGGTGTTCAGCGCGAGCTGGGTGCCGGCATCGATCAGACCGCTGCCGGTGATGTTCAGGCGCGCGCCGTTCAGGCTGAGCGAGCGGCCGTCGATCAGAGCGTCGCCGCTGACGATGACACTGCGGCCGGTGCCGCTGATGGCACCCGAAGTCCAGATCAGGTCGCCGACGCTGAGCGTGCCGCCGCCGCCGATGTTGCCGGCGACATCCAGCGTGCCGAAGCTGGCACTACTGTTGAAATTCACCAGCGTGTTGCCGCTTACGCGGGTGGTGCCGCCGACCGAATAGACACCATTCACGTTGAAGGCGCCGCCGGAGAACGCGGTGAATTCGACGTTGCCTGCGCCGGTGACCGACGAGCCCGGACCGAAGTCCCGGAAGGCGTCGCGGAAGCGCAGCGTCGCACCGGCAGCCACCGAATAGTCGCCGGTATCGGCGCCCGGCCCGGAGGCATCGGTGTCGTGCGCCAGCACGGACAGCGTGCCGCTGCGCACCTGCACGTCGCCGTTGTTCGCGAAGATCATGCCGCCACCGCTGCCGAATTCGAGGGTGCTGCCGGTATCGGCAACGATCAGCCCGTTGTTGTCGAAGCGGGTGCTGGTCAGGTTGCCCGGCGTGCCACGCAGCAGGTTCATCGTGCCGTTGTTGGTGATCAAACCGGCGCTCAGTGCGCTGCCGCTCAGGTTCATCGTGCCGCTGTTGGCGAGCTGGCTGGCATTCAGCGCGCCACCGGCGAGATTCGCGGTCCCGGCGTTGGAGAACAGTCCGCCGGAATTGAGCGTGCCGCCCAGCAGGGTCATCGTGCCGCCAGCCTGCACCGTGGTCGGTGCGTTGAGCACGCCGGAATTCAGCGTGAAGCTATTGCCGTTGCCTATCGTCAGGCCGGCCACCGTCTGCGCGGGCGATGCGTTCAGCGTGACATTGGCGCCCGGGATGGCGTTGATGAACACCAGGTCGGTCAGCCCGGGCAGACGGTCGCCGGTCCAGTTGGCAGCGTCGAGCCAGTTCGCAGTGCCGGCGCCGCCGTCCCAGCAGATGCCGCCGCAGCTGATCAGGTTGTAGCGCAGGTTGATGCCAGTCGAGGAGGTCGCAAGGGTGTAGTCGGAAGGCAGGCGCTGAGTGCTGAAGCGGCCGGTCACGCCGCTGGCGGACTGCACGATGTTGGCGTCGATCGAGGCCCGGTTGTAACCGGCCGCTTCGCCGACCTCGAGGGTACCGTCCAGAGTGGCACCCCCGTCCGCCTGCAGGCGACCGGCAGTGCCATAGCCGAGGCCTACGGCCAGCGTGGCCTGGCTGCCCTGCGTGTAGCCGCCGGCCAGTTGCAGCGTGCCCGCCCGCACATCGACCTTGCCGCTGCCCTCGTTCACCAGTGAGGCGACCAGGTAGGCGCTGCCGTCGCGCACTTTTTCCAGCGTGCCGGTGTTGCGTATGGCGAGGCTGCCCGGCGCATTCCATGCGACATCGGCGATCTGGTTCAGCGGTGTGCCCGATGTGCCGATCTGCAGCGTGCCACCGTTGTCCAGCGTGTTGTCGAGATGGATGTGGATGTTGCCCACCAGCGACAGCGTGCCCTGGTTGTTCAGCGCGATGCCCGACAGGTCGGCGTATTCGCTGCCGCCCAAGGTGAGTGACGCGCCGCTGGCCACGGTGATGCTGCGCCGGCTGTCTGGCGCCTGCACGTACAGCGGCCCCACGCCACTGTCGTAACCGCTCACGACGCCGCTGGCCAGCGTGCCGTCGGTGATGGTCGAGCCGCTGCCGGTGAAGGTGAGCGTGCCGGTGCCGCCGAGCACCGAGTAGGTGGCCAGGTCGCCGCCGGACCAACCCATTTCGAGCCGGTTCAGCACGGTGTTGCCGTTGAAGTTCAATACGCCGCCGCGCACGGTGAGCGTATTGGCAAAGGTGAGTGCGGAGGCGAAGTCGGCGCGGCCGGCGCTGATGCGCGTGTTGCCTGTGCCGGCGATGCCGTAGCCGCCATTGACCGTCACCCGGGCGCCGGAGAACTCCACCGCGCCGTTGCCGGTGATGTCGCTGCCGGCGGCCAGGATGCGCTGGCCGGCACCGAATGCCAGCGTGGCGTTGCTGACGTAGCGGCCGGTGTCGGCGCCGCCATCGCCATTCGACACGCGGATATCCAGGCGGCCGCCATCGACCTGCACCGTGCCGAGGTTGTCGAAGCTGTAGTTGCCTTCCAGCCGCTGGTCTCCGCCACTGCGCTTGATCAGCGTGCCGGCGTTCACGAAGCGCGACAGCGGCCCGCTGTGGGTGCCGAGCGCCAGTGCGTTGCCGCCCGACAGATCGATCACGCCACCGGCCTCGTTGATCAGTGCGCCGCCATTGCCGTCGCTGGTCGAGTAGAAGTGCAGCAGCGCGCCATTGACCAGATTGACGTTACCGGTGTTGTGCCAGTCCACGCTGATGCCGAAGCCCAGGCCGCCGGAACCGGTGACCGTGGTGAGGCCGGCGGTGGTGAAGGTGCCGGCGCCGTCGAGATCGGCCTGGTCGCGCCAGTCGAAGCTGTCACTCACCGTGAGGCGGCCGTTGGTGCGCAGCGTGACACCCTCGCCGCCGGACAGCGCGAGCCGGCTCACCGTTGCGATGCCGTCGAACTGGCTGAAGCCGCCGCTCTGGCGCAGGCCGGCGAAGCTCGCCTGACCGCCTACGGTGAGCGTGCCGCCGGTCAGCACCACATCGCCGGCCACGGCCGAAGCGACGCTGCTGCCGCCGGACAGGCCGGTGATCGTGAGCGCACCGCCGGATATCGTCAGCGTGCTGCCGCTGCCCGTGTTCAGCGCCGCGATGCGCTGGTCGCCGCCGGTCAGCCGGACCTGGCCACCATTGGACAGACTGATGAACACCAGATCGTTCAGACCGGGCAGCACATTGCCGGTCCAGTTCGCGGCGTCGGTCCACAGATCGGTACCGGCGCCGCCGTCCCAGCAGATGCCGCCGCACACGATGGCGGCGTAGTTCAGACGCAGTGCGTTCACGCCCTGCGCGACGGCGTAGCCCTCGGCCGGCAGGGTCACGGTGCCGAAGCCGCCGCTCAGGCCGCCGTTTGCGGTGATCAGGTCGATCGCCACCGAATCGCGTGCATAGCCGGCCGCTTCGCTCACCACCAGACTGCCGCCAAGGGTCGCACTGCCACTGACCGCGAGCCGGTCGTACTGGCCGGCGGCGCTGCCGCCAACCGCCATCAGCAGCCGGCCGCCGCTGCCCTGCAGATAGTTGCCGGTCACCTGCATCGTGCCGTGGGCGTTCACGCCAGTGAACACGTCGCCCACCTGCAGCGTGCCGTCGTTGCGGAAGGTGTTGCCGCTGCCGACGTCCAGCGTGCCAAAGCCCTGTATCGTGCCCGCCGCACTGTTGGTGAAGCCGCCGATGCGACGCAGCGTGGCGCCGCTGTCGATGAAGGTATGGCCGTTGTGGGTCAGGCTGCCACCGAATTCCAGCAAGGCGCCGGCCACGACGTCGATCTGGCCGTTGTGGATGAAGCTGCCGCCACCCTGGGCACCGGAATACCCGACGCCGAAACGCAGGCTGCCGCTGCCGACCATGATCGCGCCGTCGTTGGTCACCACCGCGTAGTTCGCGGTGCCGCCCGGAATGCCCAGCGAACCGATGCTGGTTTCGCCGCCACCGTTCTTGCGGATCAGCGCGCCGGCGAGGTTGTTCAGCGTGATCGTGCCGACGCCGACCGAGCGGTCGCCGAAACTGAAGTTGCCGGTGATGTCCAGCAGCCCGTGGTTATCGACGCGGGCGTTGCCGACGACGTCGATATGACCTTCCTGCCAGGCCAGCGTGCCGAAGTTGCTCAGCGAGCCGGTGCCGAAGCGCTTGTAGCTGGTGCCCTGCACGTCGTCGCTGCCGGTGGTGCTCAGCGTGAGCGTGGCGCCATTGCCGATGACGAGATTGCCGCTCAGCGTGCCGCGGGTCCAGCTGCCGTTGCCGAGCAGCGTGAGCGCACCGGTACCGGCCAGCGTGCCGCCGGCCCAGCTGTACTGGCCGACCGCGGAGGCGGCATTCACCGTCAGCGTGCCGCCGGTCTGGGTCAGCGTACCGGCCTGCAGACCGGACTGCGCAATGACCTGGGCGCTGTCCGCCAGTTCGAGCCGGGCAATGGCGGTCGGTGCGGTCGCGGTGAAGCGGGCGCTGTCCTGCACCCGCACCGTGAAGGTCGATTCGGCGATGGTCGGCGCGGTACTGGCTGCCGTGGCCTGGGCCGAATTGATGAATTCGATCCGGCCGCCACCGGCGAACTGACCGCTGCTGTCGAGCAGATAGGCCGCGCTGCCGCCGTAACGTGCGGTCACGCCCTGCGCGACGTCGATCACGCCGGCATTGCTGGCGCCGCCGGTCAGCGTGAGCACGCCGGACAGGTGGCGCAGCGTCGCGCCCTGGCGGATGTCCACGCGGCGGGCGGAACTGCGGCTGCCTGCGGCGTAGTCCAGCGTCGAGCCGGCGGCCAGGATCGTGCTGCCGCTGCCGGTGAGGTCGCCGCCAGTCCAGCTCGATCCGGCGCCGGTGAAGGTGATCGCGCCGCTGCCGCCCAGCGTGCCCGCCGACAGCGCCAGCCGGGCGATCGACGTGGCGGCATTCGCGGTCAGCGTGCCGCCGCTGATGTTCAGGTTGCCGCCAAGCGTCGAGGCGTTCTGACCGGACGCGCCGCCGCTCAGCGTGAGCGAACCGCCGGCCAGCGTGAGCGTGTTGCCGGCAGTGGTGGTGAGCGACGCGACCGTATGGGTGCCGCTGTTCAGCAGCACGCTGACGCCGTTCTGCAGGTCGATGAATACCAGCGAATTCAGGCCCGGCAGCAGATCGCCGGTCCAGTTCGCAGCGTCGGTCCACAGATTGGTACCGGCGCCGCCGTCCCAGCAGATGCCGCCGCAGATCGCACCGGCATAGCTCAGTACCTGCCGGTTGCCGACCGCCAGCGTGCTGTAGCCGGTCGGCAGTGTGACGGTTGCAAAGCTGCCGGTCAGCGTCCCGGCGCTGACGATGTCGCTCTGCACTGCGGTCGGCGTGTAGCCGCTCAGCGAGCTCACCGTCAGCGTGCCGCCCAGTGTGGCGGTGCCGCTCACCACCAGTGCATCGGTGCCCGGCGTGCCACGCTCGATCTGCAGCGTGCCGTCGGCGGCCTGGGTGTAGTGACCGGTGATGCGCAGCGTGCCGTCCTCGTTGCTGCCGCCCGGTGCGACGATGCCGCGGTTGAGCAGGCCGGTGCCGCCGATCACCAGCGTGCCGTGTCCGGACACCGTGCCGGTGTTGGTGAGCGCGGTATTGCCGGTGTTCAGAACGGCGCCGGACAGGGTGTGCAGCGTGCCGCTGTTGCTGGTGAAGTTGTCGGCGAACAGCGTGCCCTGCGCCACGGTCAGCGTGCCGGTATTACTGAGCCGGACCGGGTTCCAGAAGTTGAAGGTGCCGTTGCCCTGCTTCACCAGCAGGCCGTCATTGACGAAGCTGCCGGCCGTGCCGCCATACCAGACGCCGGAATTGCCGCCGGCGGTGTCGATGTAGAGCGCGGCGCCGGCGGCGTTGGTGAAGGTCGCGCCGTTGCTGACGTACAGATAACCGCCGGTCTTGTAGAGGGCACTGCTGCCCGCCGCATTGGTATGCCGCAGCGAGCGGCCGTCGAGGCCGAAGCTGCCGGAGCCGCTGATCTGCAGCGCCCCGCTGACGGTGAGCGTGCCGCTGCCGCCGACCGTGCCGCCGGTCCATTCGTAGCGGCCGCTCAGCGTATTGCTGCCGGCACCCGACAGCGTGCCGCCGCTCTGCTGCAGCGTGATGCCGGTGCTCATGCCGTCATCCATGGCCAGTACGCCACCGGTCAGCCGCAGCGGACCGGCGCCGCTCACGGTCGCGCCGCTCGCCAGCCGGGTCGTGCCACCGATGACCTCGATGCGGGCGCCGCTGGCGATGGTCTGGGTGCCCGCCAGCAGATGTTCGGGCGGCGTGCCACCGCTGCCGCCGAAGGTGATCCAGCCTGCATTGACGTTCAGCGTACCGGTCTGGCGCAGCGACACCAGACCGTAGGTGCCGATGTCCAGCCGGCCGGCGCCGGTCTTGATCAGCGTGCCGGCGTTGTCGAACAGACCGGCATTGCCGCTGTCCTGATCGATGTACATGACGCCGCCTGCCGACGCCACGTCCAGCGTCAGCGTGCCGGTGTTGCGGAAGGTCGAGCCGTTCTCGATGTTGAAGCCGCTGCTCGAGGTGTTGGCGATGCGGCTGCTGCCGCTGGTGTTGGTGTGCAGCAGCGTGGTGCCGTCGCGCAGGTACACCGTGGTGTTGCCGCTCTGTTCGAATACGCCGGCCACGGTCAGCGCACCGCCGCCATTGATCTGGCCACCGGTCCAGGTGAAGCGGCTGTTCTGCTGCAGCTGGCCGGCCACGCTCAGGGTACCGCTGCTCAGTGCCAGTGCGAGGTCGGAGCCGAGCTGTACGCCGTTGCCGACCGCCAGCGTTCCGCCGGCCACCTCCAGCCGGCCTGCGCCGGCGAAGGTGGCGGTCGATGCCAGTGTGGTCTGGCCGCCGCTTACCTGCAGCAGGGCGCCGGAGGCGATGGACTGCGCACCGCTGATCTGGTGGGCCGGCGGCGTACCGCCGCTGCCGCCCAGCGTGATCCATCCTTCGTCGATGCTGAGCGTGCCGGCCTGGCGCAGCGACACCATGCCGTAGGTGCCGATGTCCACGCGTCCGCTGCCGGTCTTGATCAGCGTGCCGGTGTTTTCGAACAGGCTGGCGCTGCCACTGTCCTGATCGATGTACATGATCGAGCCGCTGCCTGCCACGTCGAGCGTCAGCGTGCCGGTGTTGCGGAACACCGAACCGCTGTCGATGTTCAGGCCGCTGCTCGAAGTATTGGCGATGCGGCTGCTGCCACCGGTGTTGGTGTGCAGCAGCGTGGTGGCGTTGCGCAGATACACCGTCGTGTTGCCGCTCTGATCGAGCACGCCGGACACCGCCAGGGTGCCGCCGCCGTTGATTTCGCCGCCGGTCCAGGTGAAGGCGCCGTTCTGCTGCACCGTGCCCGCAATGCCCAGCGAACCGCCGCTCAGTCGCAGGCTGCTGTCGATGCGTACGCCGTCGGCCATCGCGGTGCTGCCGGCGGTCTGCTGAATCTGCCCGGCGCCGCTGAAGCGGGCGCTGGAGGTGAAGGTGGTCGTATGCGACCCGGTCAGTGTCAGCGCGCTGTCGGCGGCGATCACGGTATTGCCCGAAAACACGTTGCCGGTGCCGTACGACAGGTCGATGCTGCCGGCGCGTATGTCGAGCAGGCCAGCCTGTTCGAAGCGGGTCGGGCTGTTCACCCGGAACACGCCGGTGCCGGTCTTGATCAGCGTGCCCTGGTTCTGCAGCAGGCCGCCGGTGCCGCCGCTGTAGTAGGTGCCGAAGGTGTTGTCGGTGCTGTCCAGCGTGAGCACCGCGCCCGCCGCGTTGCGCAGCGTGGTGCCGCTGCCGTTCAGATAGAAATAGCTGCCGGTCTTGGCCATGCGGCTGTTGCCGCTGCTGTTGGCATGGACCAGCGTGATGCCGCCACCGAGGCCGAAGCTGCCATTGCCGCCAACCGTCATCACGCCGTTCTGCGTCAGCGTGCCGCTGCCATTGATGTTGCCGCCGGTCCAGTCCAGCCGGCCATTCGCGACCGTGTTGCCCGCCACGTTGAGCGTGCCGCCGCTCATGTCCACGTCCGACGCGAGCGTGCCCAGGTTGAGGTTGAGCGTGCCCGACTGCAGCTGTATTAGCGTCTGGCCCTGGTCGGCATTCAGGTTGGCGGTGTGATTCGCGATGCGCAGCGCCTGAGAGGGCAGGGCGAGCATCGCGTTGTAATTCACCGTGCCGCCGCGGATATCGATCGCGTCGAAAGCCAGACCGGCACCGTTGAAAGTGCTGGTGCCGCCGTTCTGCACGAAGCTCGCGATGTGGCCCGCCTGCTGCGCGGTGAATTGGCTGCTGCCGTTCAGCGTCACCGCGCCCAGATCGAGGTGGCCCTGGGTCAGCAGCTGCGCTGCATTGTTCAGCGTGAGCTGGCCGGCGATCGCGGTTTCACCGACGACGGTGAGCGACCCCCCGGTCATCGTCAGGTGTTCCTGCGAAATCAGTTCGCCGACCGTCCAGCTGCCGGACGAGATGGTGACGGTGGGCGTGAAGCCGACGCGGTCCATCAGCACCGACATGGTGGCGCTGTTCGGCGCCACACCCAGCGACCAGTTGGTGCCGGTCGACCAGTCGCCGCTGCTGTTCGAGATCCATTCATTGATCTGGCCGTTCAGTGCGGTACCACGAGCCAGCAGATAGGTGCCAACCCCGTAGTAGCTGCCGTAGCCGGACCCGGCCGGCACGTCGAGCGTGGCGAACTGCGTGCTGCCGGCGCGCGTGGTGTAGCGGATCAGCGGGAACGCTTCGTTCTCCGCAGGCGTGAAGCCGTTGGTATGCACCACCTGCAGCGTGCCGCCGAAGGTGAAGGTGCCATTCACGTCCAGCGCGCTGTGGCCGGTGCCGCGCTCGGTACCGCCGATGTCGAAGCGCAGCGTGCTGCCGGCGGCCTGGGTCAGGTTGCCGGTGACCGACAGCACGCCGCCTTCGGCATGAACCAGACCGGTGCTGGTGATGGTGCGGCCGCTGGCGTTGATGCTGCCGGCGCCGCGCAGCACGCCCGAATTGATGACGTTGTCGCCGATGTGGAACTGCCCGCCATTGGCCAGATGCAGCGTGCCGGACTGGGTCCAGCTGCTGTTGCTGCTCCACGCGTTCAGCGAAATTTCCTTGCCGGCGTTAACCGCCTCGATCAGACCGGCGTTGGTGCCGTTGTCGCCGAAGTAGATGTAGCCGCCGTTGGAGCCGGAGACGGTGACGCCTGAACCGATGGACAGGCTGTAGGTGCCGGAGCCGTAGCCGAGGTAATTGCTGGCGCGCACGGCGTTGTGGCTGCCGCC
>Ga0123397_131607_pt1 | contig 56348 bp, 42 predicted proteins | sample T10HLNH4metaT_FD_89925 | JGI IMG/M metagenome (GOLD analysis project Ga0123397, IMG submission 89925) | Methane-oxidizing artificial microbial communities from Washington, USA to study methane cycling - T10-HLNH4 metaT (Metagenome... ... | reverse complement strand
CCGGCTTTTTTCATGCACGAGGCAGAAGAATTACTTCTTCTCTTCGGCCGGGGCAGCAGCCGGAGCGGCCGGAGCAGCAGCGTCAGCCGGGGCAGCAGCCGGAGCAGCAGCGTCAGCCGGGGCAGCAGCCGGAGCCGGTGCCGGTTCAGCAGCCGGGGCCGGAGCCGGAGCAGCGGCCGGAGCCGGTTCAGCGGCCGGGGCCGGGGCTTCTTGCGGCTTCGAGCAAGCGGCCAGGGCAGCGGCGAGGACGGCGGCGAGGAGGAGGGACTTTTGCATTTTGGTTTCCTTGGCTGTTGGCAATCAACGTGAATTCGGTAAATCACCCGATCGAGCTAGCGACCTCGATCAGCCCAAAATAGTAGCACGAGCGATGCGTATCAAGTTGCACGTCTCGAAACAAGGTTTTACAGCCCCAGTTTTGTTGTGCTGATGCAACATGAGCAGGCCTCCCAGATGTCGTCGAAACGGCCGCGGTAGCCGGCGCACAGCACCCCGTCGCCGCTCACCGCCTTTCCGCGCCAGTGGTTGCTGTGGGTGCGGATGACCAGGGCGGACGATCCGTTCAGCATGAACAGTTCGGTCAGGTGGCGCAGCGAGCGCGGCGTCTGGCGGATCTGCACGCGATGGGATTGTGCGGCGCACAGTGCCCACAGCCGTGGCATGCGCGCCTGCAGCGGACCTCCATCGTGCAGCACGATGCGCATCTCGGCGCGCGGCGACGCTGCCAGCGTGGTGGTGAGCCGCTCGACCGCGGCGCGGCCGTCCAGACCGGTGCCGGTCAGGTCGGTGTCGAAAATGTACAGGCTGCGGTCGATGCCGGTCAGCAGGCCGCTGATCGCAGCCTGATAGCCGGCCCGGTCGTCGAAGCGCTGCGCTGTGGCCTGGTCGCTCAAGCGGCGGTGTCCTGCGCACCTACGTGAATGAAGCCGGCGTCGTACCAGTCGTACAGCAGTTCGATCAGCGCCGCCTCGTCCGGCACGCGGTCCAGCCGGCGCGCGCTGGCGAGCGCCTTCAGCGCGTCATGGCTGCCAGCCGGAAGCTCGACCGGTTCGCCATTCACCCAGAACTGCCGGCCACTGCGCAACAGCAGCGTGCGGCCATCGACGCGCACGCCCTTCTTCGTCACCGCGGCGGCGAAACGCTTCGGCGTCAGCGCGTCGTCCGGCGCGTCGAAGAACACATGCGGCTTGGGTTCGCTCAGATAGCTGCCGAGAAAGGCCTCGACATCCTTGCGCGTCCAGGTGACGCCCTTGAGCACCGCCTCCACCTTGTCGATCATCGCCGCCGGCAGCAGGGCAGGGTCGGCCTGCAGCGTCAGATCCGGGTCGGCATACATGCCGGCCAGGCACACCTGTTCGCGCAGATGGTCGAGAAAGCCGGTGGCCAGTTCCTGCATCGACGGCGTGCGGAAGCCGATCGAGTAGGTGGTGCATTCGCCCTCGGCGATGCCGTTGTGCGCGCACTTGGGCGGCAGGTAGAGCATGTCGCCCGGCTCCAGCACCCATTCCTGTTCCGGCACGAAATTCTTCAGGATGCGCAGCGGTGCGTCCTCGACCAGCGTGAGATCGCTCTGTTCGCTGATCTGCCAGCGGCGGCGCCCGGTGCCCTGCAGCAGGAACACGTCATAGGAATCGAAGTGCGGCCCGACGCCGCCGCCGTCGGTGGCGTAGCTCACCATCACGTCGTCCAGCCGCGCGTAGGGGATGAAGCTGAAGCGGCGCATCAGCGCGTCCGCCTCCGGCAGCAGCATGTTCAGACCCTGCACCAGCACCGTCCACGGCCGGGTTTTCGGGCGACGGATCAGCGAAGCCGGCAGCGGGCCGCGCTCCATCCTCCAGTTGTGGCTGTCGTGTTCGATGAAACGCGATTCGACGTCTTCGTCGCGCGCCAGATTGAGCAGGTCCTCGCGCGGCAGCAGGCCGTTGAAGCCTGGAATCGCGCCGCGTATCAGCAGTGGTTTCTTCTGCCAGTAGTCGCGCAGGAAGGTGCGGGCCGTGAGCCCGCCGAGCAGTGTCTTGTCCATGGACAGCGATTATCCGCGAAGCCGGCAGCGGCGGGGCAGGGCCGGCTGCGCTTCAGCGGACAAGTGCGCCACGGCTGCAGGTAAAATCGCGCCCTTTCGCTTTCTGCAGGACAGCCCATGCCGGTCGCCCGTATCGAATCGCTGGACCACGAAGGTCGCGGCGTCACCCATCACGAAGGCAAGGTCATTTTCGTCGATGGCGCTCTGCCGGGCGAAACCGTCGATTTTTCGCCCTACCGCAAGAAGTCGTCCTACGAACTGGCGCAGATCAGCCGCATCGTGCGCGCCAGCCCGCAGCGGGTGACGCCGCGCTGCAGGTATTTCGGCTACTGCGGCGGCTGCAGCATGCAGCACCTGGATGTCGCCGCGCAGGCTTCGGTCAAGCAGCGCGTGCTGGAAGACGCGCTGTGGCATGTCGGCCGGGTGAAGCCGGAAACCGTGTTCGCGCCGCTGGTCGGTCCCGGCTGGGGCTATCGCTACCGGGCGCGGCTGTCGGTGCGCTACGTCGCGCGCAAGGGCGGCGTGCTGGTCGGTTTCCGGGAGAAGAAGTCCAGCTACGTGGCCGACATGAGTTCCTGCGAGGTGCTGCCGCCGCACGTGTCGGCGCTGTTCCTGCCGCTGCGCGAGCTGATCAGCGGCTTTTCGCTGCGCGACCGTCTGCCGCAGATCGAGATCGCCATCGGCGGTGAGCGCGAAGAGCAGATGACGGTGCTGGTGTTCCGCATCCTCGACCGGATGACGGCCGAGGACGAGGCTGCGCTGCGCGCCTTCGGCGAGAAGCACCGGCTATACCTTTACGTGCAGCCGGGTGGCCCGGATACCGCGGTGCCGTTCTGGCCAATCCCGATGCCCGAACTGGCCTACTCGTTGCCGGATTTCGGCGTGAAGCTGGCGTTCGCGCCGACCGAATTCACCCAGGTGAATCACGGCATCAACCGCTCGCTGCTGCGGCGCGCGATGTCGCTGCTGGACCCGCAGCCGGGCGAGCGCATCGCTGACATGTTCTGCGGCCTGGGCAATTTCTCGCTGCCGATCGCCACTTTCGGCGCCGATGTGGTCGGCATCGAAGGCGCGGACGCGCTGGTGAAACGAGCGGCGCGCAACGCCGATGCCAACGGCCTGGGCGCGCGCTGCAGCTTCGCGGTCGCCAATCTGTTCGACACCGATGAAGCGTCGCTCGCGAAGCTCGGCCGCTTCGACAAGATGCTGATCGACCCGCCGCGCGAGGGCGCAGTTGAGCTGTGCAAGGCGCTGCCACACGCGGCCGACGAAGCGGCGCCGAAGCGCATCGTGTATGTGTCCTGCAATCCGGCCACACTGGCGCGCGACCTGTCGGTGCTGATGCACGAGAAGGGCTATCGCGTGCGCGGTGCCGGCATCGCCAACATGTTCCCGCAGACCTCGCACGTCGAATCGATCGCGCTGATCGAGCGCGGCTGAGCGGGCTGACCGGCGGGAGAAGGAGCGGCTCCCCCATGCAGCGCCTGAAGGGGGCTCTGTGCCCCTTCAACGGCCATATCGCGGCGAGGGCGCCGCTCCCACGGGTGTCCGCAGTCTGTGGCCGGATTCGTGGGAGCGCGTGGGAGCGGCGCCCTCGCCGCGATGCTGCCTGGGCAGTCGCGCGGCGCTCATCAAGCAGAAGCCGTCAGGCCGCGAAAACCAGCGGTCAACAAAAAGCCCCGGACGCTTTCGCCCCCGGGGCTTTTGTTTATCCGGTGACAGCGGGATTTATTCGCGCTGGCCGGTCAGTGCCATCAGCAGATTGATCAGGCTGACGAACAGGTTGTACAGGTTCAGATATACCGACAGCGAAGCGCTCACGTAGTTGGTTTCACCGCCGCGCACGATGTTCTGGATGTCGTACAGCATCCAGGCCGCCGACAGCAGCGCGATGCCGGCCGAGATCGCGAGGTACAGGCCCGGAATCTGCAGGAAGATGTTGGCGACGATGGCCAGCAGCAGCACGATGGCGCCCACGGTCAGGAAGCTGCTCATGCCGGAGAAATCGCGCTTCGTGGTCGCCGCAATCGACGACAGCACGAAGAAGGTCGCCGCGGTGCCGCCGGCGGCCATCGCGATGATGCTGCCGCCGTTCGAGAAGCCCAGCGCCACCTGCAGGACGCGGCTCAGCATCAGGCCCATGAAGAAGGTGAAGCCCAGCAGCAGGGCCACGCCCAGCCCGCTGTTCTTGTTCTTCTCGATGCCCCACATGAAGCCCCAGGCCACGCCCATGAACACCAGGAAAGACACCAGCGGGCTGCCGGCGAAGAAGGAGAAGCGCATCTGTATGCCCACCAGCGCACCGATCAGCGTCGGCACCATGGACACGGCCAGCATCAGATAGGTGTTGCGCAGCACACGGTTCTGGCCGACCGCGATCGAACCGGTGGTCTGCATGCTCTGGAATTGCGGTTGCATCAAAGTCTCCCGAAGGATAGTTAGTGTTCTAAAGACTATCGCAGGGGGGGCGAAGTTTCAATGACAGCGGCCCGTGCTAGACTTCGCCCCTCATCACAACCCTTGCCCCGCGCGGCTCCGCGCCCGGCAGGCGGCATCCGGAAGCTTGGCAGAGTGGTTGAATGCACCGGTCTTGAAAACCGGCAACGTCGCAAGGCGTTCGTGAGTTCTTATCTTAACCCGGTTTTTGTGCACCTAGTGCAGCACCTTAAAGCCTAGTTAAATCAAGCCTGACGATTAGTTCTTGCACTGTGCAACTAATGGCGCTAGATTGTTCGCGTCCTGTTGCACAGGTGGTCTATGGCTGGTTTGAAAAATTTCGTGCGTGTTGAGACCGATAGACTCGGACACACGACTTGGGTACTTCTCGATGAGCAGGGGATACCCGTTCCAGCGTTTTCCTATTTTTGTGAGAAAAATTGGGATTACGCTTTTGCGACTCAGAAGCGCTATGCCGAAGTCGTCGCAGGCTTCTTAGATTATCTTGTCGAGGCGAAGGCGTTTGGAGCCTCCTCGGCCCCCAGTAAGCGCCATCTCAACGAAGTTATCGATACCTATCCGGTCATCTTAAGGGATGGCACGCGAGTGGTGTGCGCGCGCGTATCTGCGTCCCTCCAGCAAAGTCCTGAAAACAAATGGCTTGCGGATGTCTGTCATGCCTTGGAACGCAAACCCATAGCGGCTAACAGCTTCAGCAATACATTAGCGGCAATCAATCGATTTCTGCGTCTTTCTGAATCCTTGGCCGTTGAGGCGTTTGAGCGAGCCAAGCTCCTTGGCTTGGAACACCAGGATTCCTACTCCTCACTGATTGCGGCGCTTTCCGGTGCTGATAGGTTATCTGCAGCTGAGAAGCGAAACATGCGCATGAATTCCGTGCTGGGAAGCGTGATGCGTTTTCGAGGCGAAGGCCTCACGAGGCCTCGCAGGTTGGTAAATCCGTCGGAGCCTATTCAGACGGACTTGCGCAATCCCGATTTCCCTCTCGATTATGTTCTTCCCCTGGCAAGCGCAGCCACGTCGTGGCGGGACCGAGCCTTATGGCTTCTGTTGGCTGCCTCGGGAATTCGAGTCAGCGAAGCACTGAACCTCCAATGGTCAGACATCGATATTCAAAACCAAAGAATCTACGTGCTCGACCCGCTCGGAAGAAGGCTTGGCGGAGATTTGACCGTGCAAGAGCAGGCTCGTTTCAAGGGAAGAGAGGTTTCCATGACCTACCTGATTCAGCCATTCAGGCAGGCGTTCTTCCAGGCTCTGGAACAGTATGTGAAAACTGAATATGTCCCGCCGCGCAATAAATCAGAAGGCGACTACGTGTTTCAGTACGTCGAACCGGGGTTGCGCGGGAAGCCCTATGTGGGGGCCTCAGACGCCGCGCTGAATAAGAGTTTCAAGGCGGCTTGCGAGCGGGCTTCTGTGCCTCAGCCGAATGTGGGCAAGAAACACTGGACTCTGCATTCGCTCCGGCACCTCTACGGCGTCTATATGGTGAATGATTTTCCAGTGGACCCCGAAAAGGGGCTCTTCGGCCTTGAATTGGCTGAAGTTCAAGTGTTGATGGGGCACAAGAGCATCAGCAGCACCCGAATCTATGCCCGAAAGAAGCGTAGAAGTATCGAGCGGCGCTTGGCTCAAGCCGACCAATACCTTTTGGGGCTCCGCGAGGACCAATTGCTCGCTATTCCTCGTGACCCAGATGGAGACCGCCGTGATTAACGCGACAGACCGCATTGTCCTCTGCCCCGTGATGGACATGAATGTCATAATTCGCCGCGGGATAAACACGGTTCTGGCTCATTTGGAAGGGCGCTACGGGCTACCGCCTGCTCGTCTTAAGTGGGACTCACCGCACGGGTTCCAGTATTTGTTTTCAGCTGCCAATGTTCGGTCAAAAGCGGAGTTTGGTGGCAACTTTTTAGATACAGCCTTAAGTTTTTCAGCGCTGAATAGCCGCAATGAGGGTTTAAGCGACCTGCTAGACCAGTTAGAAGAAAACCTTCACGGGTTACGGCCCCCCGCTTGCGCAATCCCAGCCATCAAACAGGGTTTCAAACTGCTGCTGGTCGAACTCTGGCAGCAAAAGGCCATTCTGTTACCTACGGTGTTCTCGCCCGGTACGTATTTTGACCCTGTGCCAATTGGTAGTGAGGTGTATGCCTTTACCCGAAAATTCAACCCCGAGAGTCCTCCTGAGGGAATTGCTGAAGGCGATGCCCGCCGTATGTTCTATTACATGCCACGAGTGATTTTTGCGGCTTCATGGGGCAACATAGGGGATGTCCGCCTTGATGAATTGGCTGAACTCCACAGGGCGCAACGCCAGTTCATGGCAGGTCAAAGCGGCATGCCTGCCATTACATCCCCAGTGCCTTGGGTCTTGTTTCTCGCTGAACTACGGAAGGCATTTCCAGAAAGTGTTAGCTACTCCTCCGACGAGCTAGTTAGATATTCGCAATGGACTACAGGAAATATCCTCGAACAGTCGTTTGCTGATTTCGTGCTGGCGCACGAAAAGTCAGATACAAAGTCTGACAATAACTTACTCCCTAAAAGAAGAAGAGCCAACTCGAAAGTGGTCGGTGAACTTTCGGAAAAGGATGTTGAAGAATTTCTTGCTCTTGCCAAATCTAAGCGCCATGCCGATGCGCTAACGTATTATCAAGAATATTCGGGCAAGAGACGGGGTGGTTTTGATTGGCTTGTCGAACTGCCACGGTACCCAGGTAGGGACCACGTTTCTTATGATGGTCTTGTGATGCATTGGCGGACAGCCATGAAAGCGTTCTTGAAGCATCGCAAGGAGGTAAAGGGGTACGAGGATGAGAAAAGCATTACCTCGTCACTCAACCACCTCTCCGACTATCTGTTTCTCTATTTGCCGTGGTGGAAGGAGCTTTATCCGGATTCGCTCGTTCGGCTGCCTACGGCGCCAAAGGACTTTGGGCGCTATGCCTTCTTTTATCGTTCTGTCGATGAACCGCTAGAGCAATATCCGGCGACATTCCCCGAGCTATTGAGGTTACGCCGTGGCCGTGAGAGCCAATATGTTGCATTGAAGCACATTCAGCTATTTTTCCGCTTTGTTGAGTCGTTCTTTTCAGAAGAGAAGGAAATAGCTGGCCCTGATTTTAGAAATCCGATATTCGACGAGTTTGACCTGCCTCGCGTTTCGAAAAGGACTAAGACCTCCAAAGTTGTGTTCCCAAAAGCGGCCTACAGCTACTTGATTCATTATGTCTACGCTGTGGAGGCCATGGGTGAATACTTGTTGGGAAAGTGCTTGGCAAACGAATTCAGCATCGATGAACTTCGGCAACTCAGCCTAATGCGCTGGTTGGACACCTCGGTGCAGGGGTTTGTCCCCTTTGTTCGAGTGAGGGGGAGGCTTGCTCCCATAACTCACGTTCCAAATGTTTTTAGTTGGGTAACCCGACTATTTAAGGGCGAGGGGGGCGCCCCGATTGAACGCTTCGTGCCGCACCTGACCGTTGTTCGGGTATTAGTTGCTGCGGTTGAGACAGGGTCGCGTCTTTCGGGGCTGCGATGGCTTGACAGAAGAACATGGGACCAAGAGAACCGTGGAGAACAAGCTATCCATGAGTTTTCCTTTCAGCCCTCGGGGCGCTATATCTATCGGCTGTTTGTGAATACCGATAAAACGAAGCCGAAGCCGTGGGTTCCCGACATCGTATTCCGCGTACGGTCCCTGTTGCTTCGAGAAAACGCGTTCCAATGCAGCATAGATGAGCCGGATATGGATGAGGCGGTGCCCTATAAAGGCCGTAAAAACTCACGCTTCGGGCATATTGTTCCTTTGTTTAGAGGAGCCTCGTCGGCTAATCCGATTACGGAAAATATTTACCAGGATTATTGGGTTTTGTTGTTGGTGGGGTTCCAGGAGTTCTACTCAGGAGTGCTAGGTCGGCGTACATTGTTTGTCAAAGTCACTTCTATACCCAGGGCTAAGAGCAGTGCCGAGCCCAAAGTAATCGTATCGGAGGACGGCACGCGGTATTGCCCCGTCTCCATTCGGACAATCAATACCCCACATGCTTGCCGAGCGACATATGCTACCAATCGGCAAGGGTTGATGGAGACTTCGGATATTGCAATGGAGCTCGGTCATAGCAGCACCGCTGTGACCGGGTACTATCAAGCACCTCGGGCTGAAGATTTGCATGAAAGACTTGAGGCGGCAGACCGTGCAATCTTCGGTGATGCAGAGCGATTCGAGCAAGATAATGCAGCGTACGTTCGGCCAGACAAGCCCGATAGCGCCATGGCGCGAAGCTTTATGGCGAACCGAGAAGCGGCAATTCAACAGTTCCGCGTCATGCCCGCGATTACCCTTTGGAATACGGCGGAAACTGAGAACTTGAGCGCTGAGGCCATCGAGGAATTACGAAACGGCCCGATGAGTCTGGTGCGGTTTCATCCCACACATATATGTCCAGTTGGCGATGAGTGCCCTGCAGACGTCGTGAAGTCCGTCGGTGATTTCAAGCGCTGTGGAATGTGTCCGCTGGCGCTAAAGGGTATCGACCATCTGCCTGCCATTGCGGCAAAGAAGAACGCCCTTCTGGAGCGAATACGCTACCAGTTGAAGCAATCCGACACTTTAGAAGAGGCTGGAGAGCTTGACGGTGCCGATGAGTTATGGGATTCAGTTGAACTGGATACTAACGAATGGATTGGCTGGCAACTGAGCGAAGAAGTTCTTGCCAAGTCGCACGCTGAAATCGTGGCAAAAGGCGGCTCAAGTGACGATGCTAACTTTTATCACGCAGAAGAGCCAGAAATCGTTCGTCAGCATTTGCAGCGGGTGGTGAGGAACTCGAGCGAAGTCGAGTTTCTTCTTTGTCGGATAGCAGAATCTAATGCCTATCCGACAATGCAAACTCCTCAGGTTCAAGCGGTGGCCAGCGGTATCCGGCGGCGCCTTTTGGGAGGTCGGGATAACCGAGACTTTCTTTCTGAACTGCCTGGCCCAGCGGACGTCACGCTTGCGGCGAGTTTACTGAAGACGGTGATGCGGGCAAATCAGTTGTCTCTCTCTGAGCTGGGCAACCAATTGACTCGCCAACCCGCCTTGCCTGCTTCAGGTCATTTGCGCATTGGAGAGTCTGAATGACCAAGTCTCTTCGCGGTGCGGCCAATATTAAAAAATTCAATGATGAGCGGGAACAACAGGCCCTTGCCCTCATCAAGAGCGAGTTGGCCAAGTGCAAGAAGCACAAGATGGTCTTCAGGTCTCTGGGCGCCTTGGCGGAATACCTTGGCGCCATTACCAACATTCACCGCACGACGCTCATGCGCAACCCCCGGTACAAAAGCCTACTGGCTGAACATTCGGGGATACCGGAGACTCAATGGGCTGCAGTGCGGGATGAGGATGCGCCTCCGGAGGTATTGCGGGCTCGGATGCTTGCACTGAAGCTGGAAAATTCGAATTTGCAGGACAAGTTGAAGCGATTGGAGACCTACATCCAGCGAAAGGAAGAGGTGCCCGCGCTTTCAGCTCCGGCTGAGGGGGTGCTTCCTGCTCCTGGTGGGAGTAATGCGGATTATTTAGCTTTCGTTGATACGGCGATGGCGCTGACGGCTCTGCTGGAGCGACTCAAAGACTCGATGGTCATCAATTTCGAGAGGAAATCCATCGTGGACTTGTCTGCACGGACGAGTCAGCGAGTGGTCATCGGTCCTGAACGAGCGACAGCCTATCTTGAATGGCTACAACAGCAAAAGCATCTGCTGCTGGGGTTAGCTGATGGCAACCAGTAACGAGCAGAGCCAATTGGTGGGCGAAGTGGCGAGGACATCAGTCGCGAATATTCCACCGAGGTTCAGGCTTATTGGGACCGAGGGGCTAAATATGCCGGTTGGCGGTGGCGATTCGGCAAATACATCGTTCAGGTTACGGCCCACTCATCAGATACGGTGCAACTGCTGGTCTTGGCTGTCGCATAGCGAACCAATCCCGAACATTCCGCGAAGCGGCGGTCTCCCGCTGAGTGCGAGTTCGGGGGCGGCGCCCCGGAACGGAGGAGGTAATGCCGTACGACTATACAGAGAAGTCCTTGGACATCCAGGAACGACTGATGCGGTTTGGCCTTCAGTCGAACCATCTGATGCTAATTGGCGCTTTTATCACTGCCTACGGTCTTTTCGAGAACACGCTCGAGCGCGCCCTGTGGGCCTTGAGCGAGAGGGACATTGAAGGCGTTCGCCCTTTCACCGAGACAATGAACACCGAGGCACAGTTCAAGATGCTGGGTGAGGGCAACCCCAAACTGAGCGACAAATGCAATGCCGTCCTAAAGGTCGCTGCACATGCCGCCGAGGACTTGAACGAGTACCGCAATAGCCTTGTCCATGGGTATCTTCTGTCCTTCGGACCCGACAGCGTGCCTAGTTTCATGAAAAATCCGCGCTGGCACGGAGCGACGGGCAGGAAGAAAGCCGTGGGCGACGCCTACATCGACGAGCCTATCCAAGACCTAGTCCTCATCGCAGCCTGGAACCTGTTCGCTCTTGTCCGCAAAGTAGAGAAGGTCTTCACTGACCCCGATGCTCAGCAGGCTATCGAAGCCATGAAGGACGATGTTGGCCGAGCAAAGAGCTACGCAGGCGAAGCACGTCACCTACGCGCTCTCATGAACCACGAGAAGTATTAACTAAGCCTTGTGGCAGACCGTAGGCTTAAGCAGGCGGCAAGCATATAGACTGAAGCTACCGACTCTGTTACGACCCCCTCGATGACCCGAGGCGCCACATGCATCAACGATTGAAGGACGTCATAAACCACCTGTACCACCCGATACTGCAAAACAGGCGACAGGTGTTTGCCGTCTCCAGGCACGAGGCGGAGCAACTGCCTCGCCTTTCGTCCGTCGCCATCATCTCCATAACAACGCCGAACACGCCACCAGCAGCCCTCGACGGATTCGCATACCTGCTACGGTTGGAATTCCATGACGTGGACTTCCTGAGTAAAGAGCTGTCCACAAGGGCCCAGGCAAAACTGTCCGGCGCTTTTACAGACAATCAGGCCGCTCTCATCCGTCGCTTTGTCGAAGACCTCCCTGGGGCTGTCCATACGATAGTCGTCCATTGCCAAGGCGGATTCTCCAGGTCCTGCGCCGTGGCCCTCTGCTTACACCAACTGTATGGCTATCGAGTGGAAGCGGACCGGCTCCAGCAGGCGAATCCATCTGTCATCCAGGTGTTGATGCGTTCTCCCAAAGAACAGCCGACAAGACGAAGCTCTCCGCGGAGAAGCGGTAGCCCCTCTCTGCGCTGAAGTTCAGTCTCATCACGACATGCCCCTATGAAAACGCACCTCACCGACACGACCGGCCCGCAGCTCGACCAAGACACCTACGAAGCACTCCTCGCCGGAGCGCTGGCCGCCAGGACGTGCGGGGAGACTGCAGTCAGGGCACTCCTCGCGCTCCCCGACGCGGAATTGGGCCGGCGTCTGAAGCAGGAAATTGCGTTGTATCTTGAAGTCAACAATCCGCCCACCTCCAAGGCGACGCTCTCTCGCCCTGTGCGAGCAGGCGCAGGCAAAAGGATGGGACGCGGCCTGCGTGCCCTCGTAGAAGACCTGGCTTTGGCCGCTCGCCGGCAGTGGGTGGAAGATGGCGAATTGATTACGGCGACAGCACTACAGAGCGGTCTCCACCTGTCCGCCCGAGCGCTCTCTCAAGCTGTCAATGCCCGGCGGATGTTCACGGTGCGGGTGGACGCCACCGACTACTTCCCCGCGTTCTACCTGTGCGCGACGCCGGCCAGACGAAAGCTGGAGGCGGTGACGAAATCTCTGGGCGACATGCCCGGCCAGAACAAGCTGTGGTTCTTCACCAGCCCCCACGAGTCCTTGGGCGGATTGACGCCCCTGCAAGCGCTCCCGCTCCTACCTGGACGCATCAAATTCGCCGCAGCAGATTTCCTGGCACGCTAGAGCAAGCGCATCGTTGAACTGCAGCTGCTATCCGAAATTGAGACCGTCCAGGTGGCCAGCGCCGTTCGTTCAATGGTGAGATTCAGGAGGCGTGCGACATGGAGCCCATTGACCTCTCGAAGGTAAAAGCCTCATTGTCCAGGCTAGTCGCGAGGCTGGAGAGTGGTGAGCTGAACGAGGTCGTCATCACTCGAGCCGGACACCCTGTCGCGAAACTCGTGCCCGCCACAGCAGCCACGGAAAGACGGCTAGGTGTTGCCAAAGGAATGTTCGAGGTGCCCGATGACATTGACGCCTCTCATAGCTCAGAAATCGAGCGCATGTTCAATGGTGAGTGACCGCCCGTGTGCAGGTATCAATCTGCAGCGGCGCCCTGGGGTCAGCGGCGCATAGAGCATCCGCAGCAAAAGGCAATAATTTGCCTGTTAAATTGCCACCGCAGGGGAAAATAAGAGGAATAATATTGCCTGTTATTACAAGCAGGTACAGGGCGAAGTGACAACGAACGAGACCCCGCAGCATCAGACTCCGGCCGAGATGGAGGCAGCGCTGGGCGAACGGCTGAAGACCCTTCGAATCCACCGCAACCTGGACCAGGCGACCCTGGCTGAGCGGGCCGGCATCAGCCTCCGCACCCTGCGCAACCTGGAAAGTGGAGCGGGCTCATCACTGCGGACGCTGATTCTGGTCATCCGCGCCCTGGGGAGACAGGCTTGGCTCGACATGATTGCCCCGGTTCCCACTATCAATCCGCTGATGCTCACTCGGGAGGCGGCCCCTCGTCAGCGGGCCAGCAAACCACGGATGCAGAAGGCCGGAAAGCCTTGAACTAGGTAAGCCAAGCCTCAGTGGCTGTGTCCTTGATGGTGTGCATCCGGAAAATGGGTATGGATATGGACCATCGGCTCATGCTTGTGCAGATGGGTGTGCTTGGCGCCCGAAGCAATCGGGGATTCATGAGTGTGTTGGTGGTGCTCGTCATGGGCATGCTCATGACTGTGCTCCATCGCTTCGTGGGCATGCTGATGTTCATGCCGCTCGGTGAGGTGCAACCAGATACCCAGCGCCATCAGGGCGCCTGCCAGCAGTAGAGGCAGCGTGATGGGCTCTCCACTCAGCACCGCCAGCACGGCGCCAAAGAATGGCGCAACGGAGAAATAGGCCCCGGTTCGAGCGGTGCCCAGATGCCGCATGCCTACCACGAACAGGACGAGACTCACCCCGTAGGCCAGCAGGCCAACCAACATGGCGGTTGGCGTGACCCAAAGAGTGGGTAGCTCGGCCCCCACTGCCAAACCCAGCCCGAGGTTCACGCTACCGGCCACGGTTCCTTTTACGGCGGCAATCCAGGTTGCGTCCGCCAACGCGACCTTGCGAGTCAGGTTGTTGTCGATGGCCCAGCACAAGCAGGCGCCCAGAATCGCCAGGGCCGGCAGCGCGCCGGCAAACCTGGCTTCGCCCGGCCAGCTCAGAATCACCGCTCCGCAGGCAATGGCGAGCATGCCCAGCGCAATGCGGCGGTCGAAATTCTCCTTGAACACTATCCAGGCCAGTAGCGCCGTCAGGACGCCTTCGGCATTCAGCAAGAGCGCCGCCCCTGAAGCAGGCATGCCGGTCAGGCCAAACATGAGCAAAATCGGACCGCCGACACCGCCGCTTAGCACCGCGCCAGCGAGCCAACCCGCCTCTCCTCGTTGAAGCGATACCGCTTGGGCACGTGTGACTAGGCGATAAACGCTCAAGCCAATCCCGGAGCCCAGGTAGAACAGCCCAGCAAGTATCCAGGGGCTGGTTTCCTGAAGCAGCCGTTTGGCGATAGGAGCGCTTGCTCCGAACAGCAGGGCGGCAACCAGTGCAGCCACGACGCCGGGGTTGAAGGATGAGCTACGTAGGTTCATGGCAGAGGTAGGAAGTGCATCGGTCAAATTGTGGCATGCCGCTGAAGATTGAGAGATATGTGTAGCAAGAGAACGTATTTGTAGAATTCGTTACTGGCATGTAGAGTGTATTCATGAACACATGGATTGCACTCATTACCAGTCTGCCTACTGAGAACGCTACGGCCCGTATGCGGGCTTGGCGAAACCTCAAGGCATCCGGCGCCGCCGTCCTGCGCGATGGCGTCTATCTGATGCCGGAACGTGAGGACTGCCAAAGCACGCTGGATACCGTTGCGACGGACGTTCGTGCGGCGGAGGGGACGGCGCTGGTGGTTCGTCTTGAAGAGCCCCGTGACGGCAACTTCGCGGCGTTGTTTGACCGCAGTACCGAGTTCGCCAATCTGCTGGGCGACATCTCGGCGGCACGCGAGAGCCTCCGTCCGGACACGGCCAACGAAGCCTTGAAGCAAGCGCGCAAGCTACGTAAGGCATTCACCAACCTGGCGGCCATCGACTTCTTCCCAGGAGAAGCTCAGAAACAGGCTGACGAGGCTTTGCGCGACCTCGAACAGCGGGCGGCTTGGGCCTTGTCTCCTGATGAACCCCATCCGGTCGATGAGGCCATTGCCCGCTTGAGTATCCAGGACTACCAAGGGCGAGTCTGGGCGACCCGGCGGCGTCCCTGGGTGGACCGGCTGGCCTGTGCCTGGTTGATTCGCCGCTACATCGACCCGCAAGCCAAGGTTCTCTGGCTGGCAACGCCTGCGGATTGCCCGGCGGATGCGCTCGGGTTCGATTTCGACGGCGCCACGTTCACTCACGTCGGCGCCCGGGTGAGTTTCGAAGTGCTGCTTGCCAACTTCAACCTGGAGACGCCGGCCCTTCAGAGGCTTGGGGCCTTGGTGCATTTCCTGGATGTGGGCGGCGTACAGCCACTGGAGGCAGCGGGCATCGAGAGCGCTCTGGCCGGCTTACGCGACACCATCCCCGATGACGACGAACTCCTCGCGCTGGCGAGCCGAATTTTTGACGGACTACTGGCCTCATTTGAGAAAGGCCCGAAATCATGAACGCGACCCTGACAGCAACAAACGAAACAAGCGATGGCCTCCCCGCGGAGGTCAGCTTCTGGCAAGCCTTCTTGTTCTGGCTGAAGCTTGGGTTCATCAGCTTTGGTGGCCCCGCAGGGCAGATTGCCATCATGCATCAGGAACTGGTGGAGCGCCGACGCTGGATTTCCGAACGCCGCTTCCTGCATGCGCTGAACTACTGCATGGTGCTGCCCGGCCCCGAGGCCCAGCAGTTGGCTACCTACATCGGCTGGCTGATGCACCGCACCTGGGGCGGCATCATTGCGGGTGGTCTATTCGTGCTGCCCTCGTTGTTCATCCTGATTGGGCTGTCGTGGGTCTACATTGCGTTTGGCCATGTGGCGCTGGTGGCGGGGCTGTTCTACGGCATCAAGCCTGCGGTGACGGCCATCGTCGTCCAGGCGGCGCACCGCATCGGTTCGCGTGCCTTGAAGAACAATGTGCTGTGGGCTATTGCGGCGGTCTCCTTCGTTGCCATCTTTGCGCTCAACGTGCCGTTCCCGGCCATCGTAGCGATGGCGGCGGTGATTGGTTACTTCGGTGGGCGTATCGCTCCGGACAAATTCAAGGCCGGTGGTGGGCATGGCAAAGCAGACAAGTCTTTTGGCCGAGCGTTGATTGATGACGATACGCCGACGCCTGAGCATGCTCTATTCGCCTGGAGCAAACTGGTGAAGGTCGCACTCATCGGCATCCTGCTGTGGCTGGTGCCGATGGGACTGCTGACCGCTGGCTACGGTTGGGACCACACCCTGACTCAGATGGGCTGGTTCTTCACCAAGGCGGCATTACTGACTTTCGGCGGAGCCTACGCCGTGCTGCCTTATGTCTATCAGGGGGCGGTCGGTCACTACGGCTGGCTGACGCCGACCCAAATGATTGACGGCCTGGCGCTGGGGGAAACAACTCCCGGCCCGCTCATCATGGTTGTTACCTTCGTCGGCTTTGTGGGCGGCTATGTCAAAGCGGTATTTGGTCCGGATAGCCTGTTCCTTGCGGGTGCGGTCGCGGCAACGCTGGTCACTTGGTTCACCTTCCTGCCGTCCTTCGTCTTCATCCTGCTGGGTGGCCCCTTCATCGAGACGACCCACAACGACCTGAAATTCACCGCGCCGCTGACCGCCATCACGGCGGCGGTGGTTGGCGTCATCTTGAACTTGGCTCTGTTCTTTGGTTACCACGTCCTGTGGCCCAAGGGTTTCGAAGGCTCGTTCGAGTGGGTGTCAGCGCTGATTGCCTTGGGGGCAGCGATTGCGTTGTTCCGCTTCAAGGCAAATGTCATTCATGTGATTGCCGGGTGTGCACTGCTCGGCTTCCTGCTGAAGACGTTCCTTCTGTGAAACTCAATGTGTGCGCGGCGCGATGGTCCTTCGCCGTGGCGACCCTGGCAGTCGCCTTCAATACGACGGCTGCCGACAAAGGCTGGCTGAAGCTGCGAGGCACGGCGCTCACGCAAGCCTTCACCAACCAGGACTTCGGCGATGGCGTCCACTTTGCCTACCAGTTCCTGGAGCGTGGGGACTTGCGCGGGACGGACATGGGCAGGCCCACGCAAGGGTACTGGCGGGTTGCCGGCAGTGAGCTGTGCTGGCGCTGGACGAAGTCCCGGGACCCTGAGGCTTGCTACGAGGTTCGCCAGCAGGGAGCGTCCATCCGCCTTTTCCTGGATGGCCAGGAAGTGCTGACCGGCAAGCTGACTCCGCTGTCTCCCAAACCGATGGAGGTGACCCGATGAAGTGGATTACACGAGAGCGTCCCAAGATTGACCGCATCGCCTGTCCTTGGCTGGTGACCCGCTTCGTCGATGACAGTCCGGAGTTTCTCTACGTGCCGGCAGGCGACGTGATGCGGATTGCGAACGAGACCGGCGCCATCCCCTACGACGTGCCCAATGTCGAGTTGGGGCATCACGGGGACCAGTGCAGCTTCGATGCCTTCATCGCCAAGTACCAACTACGCGATGCGGCGCTCGACAAGCTGGCGCTCATCGTACGCGGTGCGGATTGTGGGCAGCCGGAGCTATCTAGCGAGTCTGCCGGCCTGTTGGCCATCTCAAAGGGCCTGTCGCTGAACCTCACCGACGACCACGAGATGCTGGCGCATGGCATGGTCATCTACGACGCGCTCTACGCTTGGTGTGCCGATACCCCGCTCAAGAAGATGGGGCGCTTCTTGGGGCTGGCGTGATTGAACGGTGGTTGCTGCCAGCGGGTGCCGACCGGGTCGTGCTACCGCTCCTGGTAGGGAAAGCGCTGCGGGCCTTCGCCGATGGTTATGTGGCGGTTCTGCTGCCGGCCTACCTGCTGGCACTCGGCTTCGGCACGCTCGATGTGGGCCTACTGAGCACGGCCACACTGCTGGGGTCAGCCTTCGCAACCCTGGCAGTAGGAGCCTGGGGCCATCGCTTCCATCACCGCCGCCTGCTGCTGGGCGCGGCGTTGCTCATGCTCGGCACCGGACTGTCTTTCGCCAGCTTGTCGAGCTTCTGGCCGCTGCTCCTGGTCGCCTTCGTGGGCACCCTCAACCCAAGCTCCGGGGATGTCAGCGTGTTCTTGCCGCTCGAGCATGCGCGCCTGGCTGAGTCCAGCCACGGCGCGGCGCGAACGGACCTATTTGCTCGCTACTCCCTGTTGGGCGCACTGTTTGCTGCATTGGGCGCCCTAGCTTCCGGGGTACCACAATTGTTGGTGGCGGCCACGGGTGTTGGACAACTGACTGCCTTCAGGGTGATGTTCGCGTTCTATGGCCTAGTGGGCGGCGTGGTCTGGCTGCTGTATCGAAGACTGCCCGCACCAGAACGGGAATTGGAAGTCTCCGCGCCACAGCCGCTCGGCGAATCGAAGGGCATTGTTGTCCGGTTGGCGTTGTTGTTCTCCCTGGATTCCTTCGCGGGTGGGCTGGCCATCAATGCCTTGATGGCGCTGTGGCTGTTTCAGCGCTTCGACCTGTCACTGCTGGCCGCAGGCAGCTTCTTCTTCTGGGCTGGATTATTGTCGGCCGTGTCGCAGCTTGTCGCACCAAAGGTTGCTGAGCGCATAGGCTTGGTGAATACGATGGTGTTCACTCACATCCCCGCCAGCGTGTGCCTCATCGTGGCGGCCTTCGTGCCCCATCTCGAACTCACGTTTGCGTTGCTCTTCGTGCGGGCGTTGCTGTCGCAAATGGACGTACCGGTGCGCAGCGCCTTCGTGATGGAAGTGGTGACTCCGGCGGAGCGGGCCGCAGCAGCGAGTTTTACTGCAGTCCCGCGCAGCCTAGCCTCTGCCATCAGCCCAACCATAGGTGGGGCACTGTTCGCAGCGGGCTGGCTTGCCGCACCACTGGTCGCCTGCGGGGTCTTGAAGATTGGATACGACTTGATGCTCTGGAAGGCATTTCGGCATCACGGCAAGTGAGCACCGATGGCTCGCAACGGCCCCGCGAACAGAGTTCACACTTTCGTCGTAAGCGAGCATGCAATCCAAATGATAGGACCGATGGCGCGATGTCGGTTGTTCACATCATGAATGCGCACAGCGGGCATCACCGCGGCTGGATGTGGGGCTCTGTTTGTCTTTAGCCGACGGTTCCGACGACGTTCGCACGAGCTGCCGGTCGTACCGGTAGATGAGGCTTAGCGAAGTGGGCCGCCGCTTGCCTGACCGTCTTGTTCAGCACGTTCAAACGCAAGGATGGCTCTCAAGGCAGCCTCGCCGTAGGTTTCTCCAGTTTGAGAGACACCTTTGATGTTGCAGAGCACCTGTGTTCCATGGACCAGAAAACTAGCGCCTAGCGATTGGGCGACCCTCATTGCGACCGTCTGCATGATTTGTTCTTGCGATATGTGCCTAACCCTAGTGCGGTCAGCGCTTATCACAACCAAGGTATCGTTCTTCTCGACGAAGTAGGCGAAGCCCGCCGTTGGGCTACCAACGACGCCTGAACCCTCGTAAGTTGCGTAGACAAGGGGCATGCCAGAAAGACTCTCAGGAGGGGTAACGAAGCACTCTTCTCGAGCTGCCAACTTCTTGCCAGATGGTTCCATGAGGTCTACATCGCCGCATGAAAGCAGCGCGTCCATAGCCTTCCTTACATTGTCCAAGGCGACTCCATCCTTTTGATAGTGAAGACAACCGTTCCAACAAAATTGGCAAATAGTCGATTTTGGACTATTCGAAAATAGACTTCAAGCTCCCTGACGTTCCTTCTGATGTGAGACGTCAATGGAGAAGTCCATCTATTCCATGCAGTACAAGCTGTTTCTGGACTTGCTCCGGGAGGCCAGAGAAAGCGGAGGCTTAACGCAGGAAGATGTGGCATCGAAATTAGGTGTCACCCAGAGCTTCGTTAGCAAGTGCGAGCGAGGAGAGAGGCGGCTCGACATCATCGAGGCGCGGGCATGGTGTATCGCACTTGGTATGCCGTTCATTGAGTTTGCCGACCGGTTTAACGCGGGTTGTGATGCTGCTAGCGGCGCGCCAACCTCCTGACCGACTCTCGAAGCTGCAGTTCATACCTGCGCGGTTCCGCTCAGCGGGCCTAGGCGCTCAACTGCTAGGGGTCTATGGCCAGGTGCAGCGAAAAGGAAACGTTGTGCACCTGGTTGCCCAGCCTCGTGGATGTGTTCGCTGAACTCGGCGCTCTCCAGGGGACAAATTGGGATTTTCACTAAGGTTGCACTCTGACGCGTCGAATCGCCCGAGAGAGGAAGTATTGATGCAATACGAATGAGAAGATGCGGACTCCAGTACGCTTGACCGATAGAATCGGTGACCGCCGACGCCACTGCGGAGGTCTTCACCTGGGATAGGCGAAAGGCTGCGGCCCGCGCTTGAGCGAACCTGATTGCCTAGATGGAAGCCTTTATCGGATGCTTGCGAGATACGCTGACGCCATTCAGGGGTAAGGGAGATGGGGCAGAAGAAGGAAGAACCCGTGCCGCTCGGCCTGCCGGAGCAAGTTGACGGCCTCGCGACGACGCCTTCAGACCGGGGCGACGAAACACAAGAGCGCTTTCGCTATCAATGGGCCATCGGAGTGTGGTTACTCTCACAAAGCCTCACCGGCAAACGTCTAATTCGTGCTTTGTGGTGTGAGCATCACGACGACTACCTCCTGGAGTTGCCGACCGACCGCTACGTCGCAGTCCAGGTCAAGACAGACGGCCGTGAAAACGCGAAATGGCGCTGGGGTGATGAAGCACTGGTCGACTCTGTTTCGAGGTTTTGCGCTTTAGAGAAAATCCATGGCGAAATCATCGACAGCTACGAGTTCATTTCGAACGCACCGACTTATGTGCCGTCTGCAACGGTTAACAAAGAAGCCTCCCTCGCAGCAAGCCCTGACCGCCTTATTCAGTGTTGTTCTCGTGTCTTGACCCACACCGACTTAGCGGGGCCTTACAAAACAGCCTTTACCGAGCTTGGCGCCAAGACGGGCGGAGATGCGGACGTGCTCTTTCGAGTCTTGCGCAAACTTAGATTTGCGCTCGGGCCAAGCCTTAGGGGGTACGACGACACGATGGCTGCCGCTGTTGTTGCAAAACTGCCTGGTTGCGCCAGCTTGACGACTCCCTCCTGCTGCCGCCTGCGGGACGAGTTGATTGGACTTATTCAAGCTTCTTGCCGACTGCGAGTCGACGGAATAGATGGCGCTGTTGCATATCTCGCCACAAATGGCAGGCCGGATGCTGCGATTCGGGGTAAATGCCTAACCCCGGAGTCGGCGGCCGAGTTGATAACTCGGGCTCGGCAGCCAACCTTCCGGTATGTAGGCAGCGGAGCGGGCATTGATTTCCAGGCCTCCCCAGGTCGCACAAACGTACTCTACCGAAAAATGCGCAATGCCTATCTTGGCAGTCAGTTCGAGCCGCTGCGCATGCGCATGGACGCGGCAGACCAGCGTTTGATGGAAAGGGCCTACCTCGAGGCAGATAACTTCGACGCCATCGCGAACCAGCTTGTCAGTACCGTGTTGGTCGAATGTAAGGATGCCGAGGCGATGGCCTTTGACCACCCTGACGAGAAGACTCGTGGCCTCGCGATTTACAAACAAATCCTGCAGCGGATGGACAACCTTGCGAGGGATGAGCCAGAGCGCGTGTTTCGTGAGCCGAAAGACACCCTTATGGGCATAGCCGGAATGCTCTCAGGCGAATGTAAGTTCGCATGGGGAGCCCCCCTAGACAAAGATACCTGAGATGGCACTCGAACTTGCCCGCGCTCTCGCTGCAACCGAGCGAGACGATAACTTGCATATAGCACGGCTTCTACTCCTGATGGCCGCGCACGCGGGCGACAAGAGTCGGCCCATCGAAGGGCTAACAAAGTTGGCAAAGCTGGACTTTCTTCTTCGCTATCCCAACTGTCTTGAGCGTGCGTTGACTTCTGCCGGGAAGGATGCGGGCAAAGCAAAGATAGCTGAGTTTGAGCGAACGACCATCGAGAGCAAGATGGTTCGGTTCCGATACGGCCCCTGGGACCACAGATACCGTCGCTGGGTATCGCTGATGGCAGCCCGAGGGCTTGTCGCAGTGGACGTCAAGGGCAAGACGGTTCAGCTCTGGCCTACGCCGGAGGGGCAAGCCATGGCAAATGCACTGGCGGACCAGGAACCACTGGAGGACCTTGCCACTCGCGCAAGGCTCGTGGCAAAGACCTTTGGCAATCGCAGCGGGACTGCCCTGAAGGATTTTGTTTACGCCACGTTCCCCGAACTGACTAACATGAAATGGGGGGAGGAAATCTCCATATGAGACTTGCATTTAGCAAGCTCCATCTGGCGCTTCATAAATCGATTGAGCGAATCGACCTGCCCCGGGTCGTCTACTTTTTTGGCCCCATCGGGTCTGGCAAATCCAGCATCGGGCGGCTCATCGACTTTTGCCTCGGTGGAAGCTACTCGTGGACACCTGCCTTGCAGGCGGAGATGGTCTCCGCAGCATTGGAGTTGACTGTCAACGACGTCCCCACCACTTTGCATCGTGACCGGGACGCCAGTCAGGTCATGGCCGCCTGGAAAGAGGACGAGGAGACCCTTCAGGTACTCGTTCCGGCAAAGAAGGGGACCAACGAAGTTCTGCCTGACTCCGGCGTTGCGGTCCTCTCGGACTTGCTCTTCTACCTCGCCGAAGAGGAGCCTCCCTACGTCCGTCGGCGCAAGGGGACTCCAGACGAGCGCCTTGAGCGGCTGAGTTTTCGGGACCTGTTCCGCTTTTGCTACCTCGACCAAGACGGCATGGATAATGTCTTCTTCAGGTTGGATTCCGATAATTATGCTATTCGGGCAAAGAGCGTAGATGCTCTGCGGTATGTACTTGGCTATCGTACCGAACAGGTTGCCGAACTTGAATCCCGCCTGCAAGAGTTGCGCGAGCAGCGTCTTGGGCTGTTATCGGGCGCCCAAGCGCTTTCTAAGGCCCTGGAAGAGGCGGGCCTAGACGACATCAATGCCTACGATGTGAAGATTGAGTCGACCAAGGCGGAAATCGAACATGCGCGCACTGCCGCTCAGGCGGCGAGGCAACAGCGTTCACCAACACCGCACGCTGCCGAGGAATTGCGCGACCGCGCACGACGTCTTGCACAAGAACAGATTGCGCTTGAACAAGCCTCTGCTGACATCGACTTCCGCATCGGGGAGCTCGAGCGTCACCTCAACGAGTTGCAGATGCTTTCGGTTCGCTTTCAGCGAACGGCTTCTGCGCGGATGGTTCTGGGCGGCGTAGACTTTTCGTCATGCCCTCGATGCACGCAAACGCTCCCGAAACGCGAGACTGGGCTGTGTGCCGTCTGCGGCCAGCCGGAGCACATTACCAATGCAGACGGGGCGCTCGACGAGACGGTGGTCAACGAGGACCTGGCCGCTCGACAGGCAGAGCTCAAGGATACGTTGCTGCGCCTGCGTGCGCAAAAGCGCTCAGTTCTGCTTCGCGCTGCTGAAATAGCTAGCGAGCGGAGCGCAACTGACTATTCGCTCGACCTCAGGCTAAAAGAGTATGACTCGGCATTTCTTTCTCAGGCATTGCAGCACGAACGCACCGTCGCCACGCTAGAGCAGCGACTCGATGCGATGCTGCGATACCGGAAGCTTCCAGACGTACTTCAAGAGCAACAGGCGCACGCGGAGGCCTTGAAGCTTGACGAAGCGGACCTGCGCGCCAAGCTCGAAAGTGCGAAGAAATCAGCATTCAACGACCGAAAGAACGTCGAACTGCTGGGGGAACTCTTCCTCAACTGCTTAGTGCGGGCTAAGTTCCCTGATGTCAAACCTGACTATCGCGTAGAGATAGACCCGGCGACCTTTTATCCCCGCATTCCTCTGGGCGTTAATGAAGCCCTTGTGGTGCTCTCCTTCGACAATGCCGGCAGCGGAGGCATGAAGGCACTATTTAAGACCTGCTACGCGTTGGCCTTGCATAGGGTTTGCGCACGAACTGGAGACTCCAGACTGCCGCCTGTGCTAATCATTGACACGCCGACTAAGAACGTCAGCTCGGTGGAAAATCCTGAGGTCATCGCAGCGTTTTTTAGATTAATTTACGAGCTTGCTGCAGGGGAGTTGAGAGAGACTCAATTCATCATCATCGATAACGAGTTCAGCGCCGTGCCCAGCGATATTGACCTGTCTATTAGCAGCCGACACCTGGTCAACGGTGACCCCGATAATCCACCGCTCATTCCCTATCTTGTGGGGGATTTCTCGTAACAGAGGCTTTGCTGAAGTCTCGGACGGGGAACTGAAGCCAATCCGCCCCAGGTCAGCTTCCTCAAGCCGCCAATCGATGTTCGAAGTATGGTTGCAGCCGGTTATCGAGAATGTCTTGAAGTTACTGGCGTGAGCGTCTCTGCGGTGTGAGACAACGCTAAACATTCTCCGGCTTGATGGCGATGACGCATCGGTCGCGTGTAACTGCAGCAATTTCAACCGGCGCCTCATGGGCGATTGCCGCGAACTAGCAGAGCCACTCGTCGCCGTCAGCCCCAGCGCGACCAAGGCTGCGCCACCGGAATCTGCAATACGAGATTCGTATGTGCCTATTTCTAAACGGATGACAAGTAAAGGGCTGGCAGCTGCCTCCCTTGATGACCTCGAAGTCAGCTATAATGCGCCTCACGGAAGGTTGGCAGAGCGGTTGAATGCACCGGTCTTGTTAACTCGAGCGCTGCTTCGGAAACGTTGCAGATGTAAGGAGTCAAAGTCGGAGAAGCCCCTGATGAAAATCGAGGTAACGCCGAGCGAAGCCTAGTTTGCTAGGAACGTGTAGAGACTTGACGGCTCCCACCTAAGGCAGTTTGCCACGGTGAAGGCAAAGTCCAGACCCCAAACAGACTTCGTCTGGTAGCGAAAGCTATAGCAGGTAAGGAAAACCGGCAGTGTCGTAAGGCACTCCAGGGTTCGAATCCCTGACCTTCCGCCATTGGCTGCACGATGTGCAACTAGAAACCCATTGATTTACATACACAAACGTCGGGGTTTCTAGTTTTGGGTTTAGATAAGAGTTCGAATCTCACAGCTTCCGCCATAACCCTCTGCCTCTCACCTCGACGCGACGCGACGCTTTCTCCAGCGGCTTCACGCTTCCCGCGTCCGCTCTGCGGTCATTCCGTCCAGCACCTGCCCACGACGCATCCGCGCATAGCCGCATCTGACCTCAAGCGTGCCGAATGCAGTGACGTGCGGTGACTCGAAGCTCCACAGCTCGTCGCCCGGATCGAGCTGATCCGCAAACGCCTGCCAACGGCGATTCAGGTGTCCGAAGGGCAGGGGCGGGGCGGCGTTCAGCGGGTCGGTGACCGTTTCGCGCTGCTCGATCGCGGCCCGGGTCAGGCGTTCGACCAGATGGTCGCTGCGAGGCCTGAAGTCGCTGAGTGCGGTGTCGAAGGGCTCCTCGATATCGGCGTGCCCCGCGTCATCCTCGGGGCCCGGCACTGTCTGGCGACAGAGCCGGTACAACCGGACGATCAGCAGCCACAGGCCGACCGGCCAGAGCGCGACGACAGCAAGCGCCGCCAGCGGGGCGATCATCGTGCGCTTGATCCATCGTCCTTGAGTGGTATCTGGCGCCGGCCTCAGATCGAGCAGCGCCCGGCCCTTACGGTTTTGGAAGGCCGAGATCGCCTGCTGTACCAGCGCCATCATCAGCGTCAGTACGCTGGCGGCGAGATACAACGTGAGCAGCGTGTGCGGGCTCATTCCGGGCGCTCCGGGTCGGTGCCGTTGGCCGGATCGATCTTGGCATGTTGGGCGACACCATTCGTGCGCATTTCGATGCCGACCACCGTACCGCGCTCGACCCGTATCAGGCGGTCGCGTTCGAAGGTGCTGACATAGCCGCCATGCACATAGTGCAGGCGCCGGCCCTCGGGTATGCGCAGCGTGCCGCTGTACCAGTGCGCGAACACCCGATCGGGATGTTCGGGGAAGAAGTCGGTGAGCTTCGCTTCGCGCCCGTCGGGGTAGCAGGCGTCGATGCGCAGCAGGTAGAGCCGGTCGTGCGTGATCTCCCGATGTCCGACATAGCCGCGCCACAGCGCGGTGCAGCTGATCTCGAAGCCGCTGCGCAAGCCGGACAGCGCGAAGTAGTCATTCAGCGGCTCGGAGCACATTGAGCGCGGGCGCCTGTCGAGCAGCAGGGTTTCCGGTATCTGGGCGGTCATGTTCAGCTCCCCTGGCGCGCGGCGCGGAAATCGACGAAGGTCACGTTGCCGCGCACCCGGGTCGGCGGGATGCGCGTTGACGCCGCGCCGCCCAGGCGCTGGATGGCATCCTCCAGACGCCGGTTGATCACCTCGATCACCGGGTCGATGTTGATGAGAAACAGGTGCGCCCGTTCGCGCTCACGCAGGAGCCAGGCGCGGAACACTGCGGGCTGACAAAGCACTGCGTGGCGCAGTTCCGGCCAGATAGGCGCCAGCACCGAAAGGTGCACATTTGCAACCGCCGCCTTCCAGTGCGGCCCAGCCTTGCGCGGCAGGGCCAGCGCCTGATCGAGCTCGGACGAACACAGCCAGATCAGATTCCAGCGCGCGGCCTGAAGGTCTTCGTCCGCGTGGTCGCCGGTCACGGCATGCCAGAGCACTGAGGTCTGTGGCCCGGGGTTCGGGCAGTAGTCGGTGAAGGGGCGGGGCGAATAGCGCACCCGGGCAGTAAGTGAAGGCTGTCTCATGTACGCATCATCCGAAAGGCTGAGTGATCGGTTGCGCACGAAATTTCCCGGTGCGCGTGAGGCATCATCGGATCAACAAGGCTCACCAACTGAGCTCACGCGAACGGGCATCAGCCCGCCAGGAACACGGAGACACGGCATGAGCGCCATGGAGCGCATCTACCGCATCGACCAGCTGCTCGCCGGCCGCAAGGCCGTACCGCGCGCCGAGTTGCAGGACAAGCTCGGCGTGTCGTGGGCGACGCTGAAGCGCGACCTCGCCTACATGAAGGACAGGCTGCACGCGCCCATCGTGTTCGATCGCGACCTCGGCGGCTACCGCTTCGAGAAGGAAGGTCAGCGCATCGGTCCGCAGTACGAACTGCCCGGGCTGTGGTTCTCGGCGGAAGAGATCCACGCGCTGCTCACCATGCAGCACCTGCTCGCCAACCTCGACACCGGCGGCCTGCTCGGCCCGCACATCCAGCCGCTGCTCGCCCGCCTGTCCGGCCTGCTCGGCAGCGCCGACAACCCGGCGGAAGAGGTGAAGAAGCGCATCCACATCGAAACAGTCGGTGCGCGCCGCTTCCACCTCAGTCACTTCCAGGCGGTCGGCTCGGCCCTGCTGCGCCGCAAGCGCATGCTCATCCGCTACCACGCCCGCGGCACCGATCAGGAGACCGCGCGCGAGATCTCGCCGCAGCGGCTCATCTACTACCGCGACAACTGGTACCTCGACGCTTGGTGCCACCTGCGCGAAGACCTGCGCGCCTTCTCGCTCGACGCCATCCGCGCGGCCGACATCCTGGAGAAGAAGGCCAAGGAGGTTTCCGAAAAGCGGCTCGACCAGGTGCTCGGTTCCGGCTACGGCATCTTTTCAGGCGACAACGTCACCTGGGCCACGCTGCACTTCACGCCCGAGCGGGCGAGGTGGGTGGCGGCGGAAAAATGGCATCCGGATCAGGTGGGGAGGGTGCTGGAGGATGGCGGGTATGAGCTGAAGGTGCCCTACACCGATGATCGGGAGCTGTTGATGGATGTGTTGAAGTTCGGGGACGACTGCGTAGTAGTTGCGCCCGATTCACTGAGGCGGTGCGTTCTGATGAAGCTCTCAGTCTCTTTATCCAACTATGAGTCCGCGAAGCTCAAGCCGTGAGCCCGTTGGCAGTTAGGTTGAGTGCGCGGTTTGGTCGCACGCTGATGTGCTAAAGAGCCAATCCTACTTCAAGAAGAAACCGCCCTAATACTCGGAGTCAGCGGGCATCTTGGCGACCGGCTATTAGGCACTGAACCAACTTGCCTGAAGCTAGGACTGCAAGGCCAAAAAGGAGAAGAAATGGAGCCGCTGCCACAATCAAAGCAACACATTGAGCAAGTCGCTCGAGACGCGCTGGACCAGTTCGACAAAGTGTCAGCCGCCGCACGAAATGCGCTGCGCAGTGCGCCCGCACTTGGCATTGATGCGCTCGCGTCTGTCAATACGCTTACGAGTGGAGCGGCAGTTCAACGGCTTGGGCAGATAAACCGGGAGAATCTGGAGAGCTACCAGATCCTCACTCAAGAACCGGCGATCGCGCGTATTGCTGTGGTTGATGAAGACGGGCAGCAACGGGTCTATTACATTTGCCGCACGACGCCGATCACCAGCGTGCCCAATCTTGCCAGTTATCGCGCCCCTGTTGGCCGCTTGGCTTCGCTGCCTGTCGGGTCAGAGTTTGCCCTGCCGAACGGTGATGTTGTTGAAGTCGTCGAGCGTGCTCAACTGCAGCCGTCTCGACTTGCTGACGGCTGGGACTCCCGCGACACGGTTATAGAAGCAGATGAACTTGGGCTCTTCACTGTGGAGTCGCTTCGCTCGGTTCTGTACGCCGATAACAGCGAGCAAACTTCCGAAGATCGACTGGCACAGCTCCTTGCAGAGGAGAGCGAAACTGCCAACATCGTTGAGGGTGTGCGCCGCAGCATCATCACAAAGATGGGGCTCCGAGACCAACCGATTCTCGACCAATACCAGGATGAAATTTTCCGTTTGCCGCTTGACCAGCGGTTGCTGATTCTTGGCCCGCCCGGGACGGGCAAGACAACTACATTGATTCGCCGCCTCGGCCAAAAGCTTGACAGCGCTTACCTCGAGGAAGGAGAACTCCGAACGGTTGAAATGATTGCAAGCGCAACAGGTGTGTCGCACGCGAACAGCTGGGTGATGTTCACGCCAACGGAACTGCTCAAGCAGTACCTCAAGGAAGCCTTTGCCCGTGAGGGCGTTCCGGCACCCGACATGCGAATCCGCACATGGACCGACTACCGTCGCGAACTGGGTCGCAGCACCTTCGGCGTTCTGCGCACAGCATCTGGCGGTGGCACCTTCGTATTGAAGGAATCGGCCGAGACGCTACTTCCTGAGGCATCCGACACCCCAATCAAGTGGTTTGAGGATTTCGATGCCTGGCAAAGAACCACGTTCATCAATGATCTGCGCCAAGCAGCCGTAGGCTTGAGCGAAAACGCTTCTGCCAACATTTCATTGGTCGGTCGGAGGCTGGTCGAGATTCTTGAGCGCGCCAACAGCAACAGTCTGGCGGCAACGTTCTCAGCACTTGTCGGCGAAGTCGGTGGTATTCAATCTCTGGTGTCAGGCCTCAAGGAGGTTACGGACAAGAAGATCCATGCCGCGTTGAACCTCCAACTCAACCGAGATAATGGGTTCATCGATGTGCTGGCCAAATTCATCGATGGATTGCAGCAGACGCCGGATATTGATACCGACGACCCGGATGATCTTGAGGCTGATGAGGAAGACGCGACATCTCCTCGGACTGGTCGTGCCGCTGCGGTGACGGCCTACATGCAGGCGGTTCGTGCCCAGGCACGTACTCAAGCTCGTAAGCGTACGTTGGGGAAGAACACCCGCAATGGCAAGATCATCGAATGGCTCGGCGATCGCGGTCTCGGTGAGTCAGACAGAGCTGACGTGGGAGCAAGCCTTCTGGTGCAAGCCAGCGCCCGTCGCTTCACCAATCCAGTAAAGCGATACCTGGACGCTATTCCCCGCCGATATCGTGCATATCGTCGGACTCGCCAAGAAGACGGTCGCTGGTATCGGAAGGATGGATTCAGCCCGACCGACATTTACCCGCTGGAGCTGGATGTCGTTCTGCTTGGCATCCTCCGAGGGGCAAACGAATTGTTGAGTCGCGCAAATATCGTTCGCGACATCGACCTCCCGGTCTGGTCATCGCTGAAGCCCGTCCTCGACTTGCACAAGAATCAAGTCGTCGTAGATGAGGCCACGGACTTTTCGCCTATCCAATTGGCCTGCATGGCAGCGCTTGCCAATCCTAGGATCCGATCCTTTTTTGCGTGTGGCGACTTCAATCAGCGTCTAACGACCTGGGGCAGCCGCTCGATCAACGATGTGAAATGGGTCTTCCCGGAAATCGACGTCAAAGAAATCACGGTTTCCTACCGACAGAGCAAGCGCCTCAACGATCTGGCCAGAGCAATCATCGTGGCGGCCGGCGGAACTGATAGCGGCGTGACGCTTCCTGCGCATGTCGACAACGAAGGCGTCCCGCCTACCTTATTGGAGAACGCTGCTGAGCAGGATGAAGTGGTGGATTGGCTAGCTCAACGGATCCGAGAGATCGAGCTGTTTCTCGAGCAAATGCCCTCGATCGCCATTTTTGTTGAAAGTGGAGCCGAGGTGCAGCCGCTTGCTGACGCGTTGAATGAAGCTTTGGCTGCAGAGAACGCGCAGGTTGTCGCGTGCCCCAAGGGACAAGTCATGGGTCAGGACAACGATGTCCGTGTTTTCGACGTCCAGCACATCAAGGGGCTGGAGTTCGAAGCGGTGTTCTTCGTTGGAGTCGATCGCCTGGCGACGATTCATCCGGAGCTCTTCGACAAATATCTCTACGTGGGCACCACCCGGGCTGCAACCTATCTCGGCTGGACCTGCGACAGTGTTATGCCCAAGAAGATCGAATCGCTGCGCTCAATGTTCGTGGCCAACTGGTGAGGCATAAGTGCTGGCAAGACTTGAACGACTCATCGGCGAAATCGGCGACCTCAACAGCAAGTTGATCCTGCTGGTTGGCCCCAGCCGCAGTGGCAAAACGCAACTGCTCCGCCAGCTCGGCACCAAGCTCAATATCGAGCCGCTCAACGTCGGCCTGGAGCTGGGGCGCCGTTTGGCCGCCACGCCGAACAACAAGCGCAGCTTCTCGGCGGGTGAGCTGCTGCGGGAGATCGCGGACAAGGAACGAACTGAAGACCCGCTGATGCTCGACAACATCGAGCTGCTGTTCGAGCCGGGCCTGCAGATCAACCCGCTTGACCTCGTCAGGCGGCTGGCTCATTCCAAGCGCGTCGTGGCCGTCTGGCCTGGCGAGCTGCGCGGTGATCGCTTGGTGTACGCGGACATGAGCCATCCAGAACATCGTGACTACAGCCGCGACGGCGTGGTCGTACTCGAAATTTGACCGAATTGCTGAAACTGCGGGGGAAGAGAAAACCATATGGCCAAGAACATGAAATACGGAGATCTGATCCAGTTCGAGCAGATCGAGTCAGTCATTCAGCTGCTCGATGCCGGGCGCCCTGACGAAGCCAAGAAGCTCGTCGCGACCTACGTCATCTCCGATGACATGGCCGAGCGGATCTCCAAGCTCATGGTTCCCCAGCTCAGTTTTGACGACTCGGTCGATCACAAGGGCGTGCTGATCGTCGGCAACTACGGCACCGGTAAATCGCACTTGATGTCGGTGCTGTCGTTGGTGGCTGAAGACGCCGCCTACGCGCCGATGATCCGCCACCCGAAGGTTGCCGAGGCGGTTGCCCCGATCGCTGGCCGCTTCAAGGTGCTGCGCATCGAGGTGGGCGGGCTGCAGATGCCGCTGCGCCAGATCATCACCCTGCAGCTTGAGCGTTGCCTCGAAAAGATCGGCGTCGACTACACGTTCCCGACCGCCGACAAGGAGCTCAACAACAAGGACTCCTTCGAGGAGATGATGGCCGCGTTCGCGGAGAAATTCCCGGACCAGGGCGTGCTGCTGGTGGTCGACGAGTTCCTGGAGTACCTGCAGTCCCGTCGCGACCACGAGCTGGTGCAGGACCTGGCCATCCTGCGGCAGATCGGCGAAGTCACCAAGCACCTGAAGTTCCGCTTCGTGGCCGGTGTACAGGAAGCCATCTTCGACAGCGTGCGCTTCCAGCATGTGGCCGACAGCATGCGCCGCGTCAACGAGCGCTTCACCCAGATTCTGATCGACCGCCAGGACGTCAGCTTCGTCGTCTCCGCGCGCCTGCTCAAGAAGACTGCTGACCAGCAGAACAAGATCCGCGAATACCTCACGCCGTTCGCCAAGTTCTACGGCTCTATGAACGAGCGCATGGACGAGTACGTGCGGTTGTTCCCGGTTCACCCGGATTACCTGAAGACCTTCGAGCAGATCCACTTCACCGAGAAGCGCGGCGCACTCAAGACCATCGAGGCCGCGATGCTGGCCATCCTCGACCAGGAAGTACCCGCCGACAAGCCGCTGTTCATCAGCTACGAGAGCTTCTGGAACACCGTCAAGGCCAACTCGGTCCTGCGCGCCGACCCGAACATCAAAGAAGTGATGCGCGTGTCCGAAGTGCTGGAGTCCCGCGTGCAGCAAGCATTCACGCGCCCGGCCTACAAGGCAATGGCTCTGCGTGTCATTAATGCGCTGGCCGTCCACCGCTTGACCACGGGCGGCGACATCCATGTGCCCATTGGCCCCACGGCTGCCGAGCTGCGCGACGCCTTGTGCCTGTTCCAGCCGGGCGTGGAGGACATGCCGGGCGATCCGGCCGAGAACCTGCTGTCGATGGTGCAGACCGTGATGCGGGAAGTGCTGAAGACCGTCAACGGCCAGTTCATTTCCAAGGCGCCGGACACCGAGCAGTACTACCTCGACCTCAAGAAGGACATCGACTACGACGCGCAGATCGAAAAACGCGCCGAAGCCCTGTCCGACGACGCGCTGGACCGTGCCTACTACAGCGCCGTCAAGGCGCTGATGGAGTGCAGCGACGACTTGCGCTATCCCGGCTTCCAGATCTGGCAGTACCAGCTCGAGTGGCAGGAGCGTCGTGTCGAGCGCATGGGCTACCTGTTCTTCGGGGCGCCGAACGATCGGCCCACGGCCCAGCCCGAGCGCGACTTCTACGTCTACTTCATCCAGCCCTTCGACAAGCCGAAGTTCGCCGACAACAACCTGTCGGACGAGGTCTTCTTCCGCCTCACCGGGCTGGACGACGATCTCAAGCGGCACCTGTCGTCCTACGCGGCGGCACTTGATCTGGCCTCCACCGCCAGCGGCGGCGCCAAGGCCATCTACCTCTCCAAGGCACAGGACTTCCTGCGCGCCATGAGCAAGTGGCTGCAGGAAAAGCAGATGACCGCCTTCGAAGTCACCTACCAGGGCAAGAAAAAGAACCTGCAGGAGTGGGCCAAAGGCGTGTCGCTGCGTGACCGGGCGCGGCTGGGTGCGGACGAACGCATCAACTTCCGCGACGTGGTGAACGTCATTTCGGGCCTGGTGCTGGGCCAGCGTTTCGTCGATCTCTCGCCGGAATACCCCACCTTCTCGGTGCTGGTCACGGAGGCCAACCGCAAGCAACTGATCGGCAACGCGCTGCGCGCCCTGGCCGGCGGGACTCGCACCAAGGATGCGCTCGCCGTACTCGATGCGCTGGAGTTGCTCGATGGCGACCGCGTCGACCCGGCCAACTCCCGCTATGCGCAGGAAGTGCTGAACCGGCTCAAGGCCAAGGGCCACGGCCAGGTGCTCAACCGCAGCGAACTGCTGTCGGGCACTTCGGACGTCGAGTATTTCGCGCCGATCAAATACCGGCTGGAACCGGATCTGCTGGTCACCGTGCTGGGTGGTCTCGTCTACTCCGGCGACATCGTGCTGTCGATCACCGGCGACAAGATCGACTCCGGCAAGCTGGTGCAGCTCGCAGAGCGCTCGCTGGAAGAACTCAAGCAGTTCAAGCACGTTGAGGCGCCCAAGGAGATCAACCTCGCGGTGCTTCGCGCCTTGTTCGAGTTGTTCGACCTGCCGTCCGGTCTGGCCCAGAAGGCCAGCCAGGGCGACACCGAGCCGGTCATCAAGCTGCAGGAGAAAGTCAGCGCGCTGGTGCCACGTGTGCTCAAGGCCGGCTCCGACCTGCAGCAAGGCAAGCTCGGCTTCTGGGGCCAAAACCTGCTGCGCGAAGAAGAAGCCAAAGACTGGCACGCCCGGCTGGATTCGCTGAAGAAGTTCACCGAGTCGCTGGCGCCCTACAACACCGTCGGCAAGCTCAAGAATCTGCGCATCACACAGGAAGACCTGGACGGCCAGAAGAAGAATCTGGAGATCCTGGCCGCCGTCGAGCGTCTGCTCGAACTGGTGGTGGAGTTGGGCAGCACGGCGTCCTACCTCTCGCAGGCCGAGATGGTGTTGCCCGCCGAGCACCCGTGGGTCAAGCAGGCCGAGACGGCCCGCAAGGCACTGCAGGAAAAGTTGAGTCAGGACCGCACAGCCGAGCACGCCGCCGAATACCGGCAAACGCTCAACCAGCTCAAGAAGGACTACATCACCGCCTACATCGCCAGCCACAGCAAGGCGCGGCTGGGCGTGGCCGAGGACAAGACCCGCAACGCCCTGCGCAAGGACGACCGCCTGCTGGCGCTGCGCGTGTTGGCTGGCGTGTCGCTGATGCCCACCAGCCAGCTCACCGCGTTTGAGGAGTCGCTCAACGGATTGAAGAGCTGTTCCTCCCTGGATGAGCCGACCCTGGTCATGGCCGCCGTCTGCCCGCACTGCCAGTTCCGCCCGTCTGCCGAACAGTTGGAGTTGATCCCGGCGGCCAACCGCCTGCACAAGCTGGATGACGATCTGGACGAGTTGCTGGCCAACTGGCAGCAGACCCTGTTGGAGAACTTGGAAGATCCGTTCTCGCAGGACAGCCTGGGCCTGTTGCCGCCGGCGTCCAAAAAGCTGATCGACGCCTTCCTGACTTCACGCAAGCTGCCGGACCCGATGACGACCGAGTTTGCCAATGCCGTACAAGAGGCGCTGTCGGGGCTGGAGAAGATCGCGGTCAAGGGCGATGAGATCAAACAGGCGCTGCTGCAAGGCGGCTCGCCGGCCACGCCGGACGACCTACGCAAGCGCTTCGACACCTTCATGAACGAGCGCTGCAAGGGCAAGGACGCCACCAAGCTGCGCTTCGTGATCGAGTGACGCGACGTGATCACCCGACCATGACAACAAGAATTTGAGGAACGACTGATGAATGATCTTTTCCAGAACCACGCGGCCAAGTCAGGCCCGGTTGAATGCCTCGGGCAAACGTTCCCGAGTGATGAGGCGCGCCGCGAGCACTACCTAAAGCTTCTCGCCGAGAAGCTCAAAGATCCCACGTTCCGCAAGATCGAGGGTTTTCCTATCGCATCGGACGAAGACATCCTCAACCTGTCTGATCCGCCTTACTACACGGCCTGCCCGAATCCTTTCATCGAGGATTTTGTTCGGCACTACGGCAAACCATACGACTCGTCTGTTCACTACAGCAAAGAACCTTTTGCGGCAGATGTGAGTGAGGGCAAGAACGACCCGATTTACAACGCTCACAGTTACCACACCAAGGTGCCGCATAAGGCAATCATGCGGTACATCCTGCATTACACGCAGCCGGGTGATGTCGTGTTTGACGGATTTTGCGGGACAGGGATGACTGGCGTAGCCGCACAGCTCTGCGGAGACTCGTCTGCCGTCGCAGAACTTGGATATCGCGTAGACGAACGCGGAAACGTATTAACAAGGGATGAAGAAGGGGCTCTTCAGGGCTTCTCGAAAATAGGAAAGCGAAAAGTCATCTTAAATGACCTGTCATCTGCTGCCACTTTCATTTCGCACAATTACAACACGCCTATTGATGTACATGAATTTGATGCCGAGTCGAAAAAAATCATTGCAGAGGTAGAAAGTGAGTTTGGCTGGATGTACCAGACGCGGCATACGGATGGGTCGCAGGTTGGCAAAATTAATTTCACGGTTTGGTCAGATGTTTTTCTCTGCCCAGAGTGCACTGGTGAAATAGTTTATTGGGATGTGGCGGTCGACAAAGACGCAGGAAAGGCGCGCGAAGACTTTTGCTGCCCGCACTGCTCGGCGGCTTTGTCGAAGCGCAACATGGACAGAGCTTGGTCGTCCGTGTTCGATAAAGAGGTTTCAGGCACATTCCGCCAGGCAAAACAAGTTCCAGTGTTGATAAATTACAGCGTTGGGAAGAAAAGATATGAAAAAGTACCCGATCAGTTCGATCTCGAATTGATTGAGAAGGTTAGTGATTTGGAGCCAGCCAGATGGGTGCCTACAGCCCCGTTACCTGATGGCTACAACACCCGGCAGCCAATGGAGTCACATGGTGTTCGTCATGCACACCATTTTTACACTAAGAGAAATTTGCATGTTTTGGCCGCGTTCCGAGAAAAAATAGCGAAGGCAAACCCTAAATATCTCTTTTGGTTTACTTCTGCTTTGACATGGGTGGGCCGGGAGAACAGGCTTCACTTAGGTAACTATTTTGGTGGGGGTGGCGGTGTTATCACAAGCTTGAGGGGTACGTGGTATATCGCGTCATTGTCCGTAGAGACATCCGTACTTGAGCGATTCGCACTTCGGACCCGTGCTCAATTGGTTCGCCATTCTATGGACGGGACGAATGCATTTGTTTCCTGCGGAAGTGCCACCGCCTTGCCCATCGGGGATTCTTCAATCGACTACATCTTCATCGATCCACCGTTTGGCGGGAATCTCATGTACTCCGAACTCAACTTTGTTTGGGAAGCTTGGTTGAGGGTGGTCACAAACAATCAACAAGAAGCCATCGAAAATAAGGTTCAGGGAAAAGGCCTAAACGATTATCGCCTTCTTATGAGCAGGTGTTTTAAGGAAGCATTTCGAATCTTGAAGCCAGGTCGGTGGATGACAGTTGAGTTCTCGAATACACAGGCATCAGTTTGGAATGCAATTCAAACTGCAATCCAAGAGGCCGGATTTGTTGTTGCCAATGTATCTGCTCTCGACAAAGGAAAAGGGAGCTTCAAGGCGGTTACTACAACGACAGCGGTAAAGCAGGATCTCGTTATATCAGCCTATAAACCCAACGGCGGGCTAGAAGATAGATTTTCGAAACAAGGTGGCAGTGAAGATTCTGTATGGGATTTTGTACGCACCCATCTCAAATATTTACCCACTGTAAAAATTAGGGCTCGGGAGCTTGAATTTATCTCTGAGCGAGATCCACGCATCATTTTCGACCGCATGGTTGCTTGGTTTGTTAGGCATAACACTCCCGTGCCGATGTCCACACAAGAGTTTCAGGCGGGTCTTATACAACGTTTCGTCGAGCGCGATGGAATGGTGTTTCTGCCAGAGCAAGTGGCTGAGTACGACAAGAAGCGCATGCAGGTCGCGGTTGCACCGCAGATGGAGATGTTTGTCTCCGACGAACGCAGCGCGATTGACTGGCTGTCGGATTTTCTGAAGCGCCGCCCATCGACTTACCAAGAAATCAGTCCTGAATTCATGGGACAGCTTGGTGCAGGGTGGAAGAAGCATGAGGTCAAGCCCGAATTGGCTGCTTTGCTAGAGGACAACTTCCTGAAGTACGACGGCACTGGTGAAGTGCCCAGCCAGATCCACAGCTATCTCTCCTCGAACCATAAAGACCAGCGTGGTCTCGACAAGAGTGACCCAACGCTAGTCGCCAAGGCCAAGGACCGTTGGTACGTGCCCGATCCAAACAAGGCGCAGGACCTGGAGAAGAAGCGCGAGAAGGCGCTGCTCAAGGAATTCGAGACCTACAAGGCTTTCACCGGTCGCAAGATCAAGGAATCCCGCCTGGAAGTGCTGCGTGCCGGCTTCCGCGCAGCATGGGCAGCCAAGGACTACCAAACCATCATCGGCATCGCCAACAAGCTGCCAGAGGAAACGCTGCAAGAGGACGAGAAGCTGCTGACGCTCTATGACCTGGCGCTGACCCGTACCGAGGACGGGATCTGAGCGTGGCCGGCAGCGGATTCACCATCGGCGACTGGTGCTGGTTCACTCGGCAGGCATCGCCCTGCCGGGTGATCGAACGCCAGGACGTGTGGGGCGAGGCGGCCTACCGCGTCTGGCTACCAGCCAAGGACGCGGTGGTGCGTGCGCGGTCGGTAGATCTGGCCTCGCTGGAAAGCGTGCGCCTGAGCGTGGAGCAGATCCTGCACACCACGGCGGCAGCCAAGCTGCTGGATGCACTGGAGGACAACCTGTTGCTGGCGCCGATCCAGTCCAGCGTAGTACCGCTGCCGCACCAGCTCTATGCGCTGAACCGTGCGATCAGTCGTGACCGCATCCGCTACCTGCTGGCCGATGAGGTTGGCCTCGGCAAGACCATCGAGGCCGGCTTGGTGCTGCGCGAGTTGAAGCTGCGCGGCCGGGTGAAGCGCATCCTAGTGGTGGCGCCCAAGGGGCTGGTACGCCAGTGGCAGGCGGAGATGCGTCTGCACTTCGGTGAGAAGTTCCAGTTCATCGAACCGTCCGAGCTGGCGGCCTTCCGGCAGTGGCGCAGTGGCGGCGCGGGCGAGGAAGAGAACCTGTGGCGCATGCACGACCAGGTGATCTGCTCGCTCGATTCGGTGAAGCCGATGGAGAGTCGTCGCGGCTGGAGCCTGGAGCAACTCAACACCTACAACCGCGAGCGCTTCGAGGACCTGATCTCAGCGTCGTGGGATCTGGTCATCATCGACGAAGCCCACCGCATGGGCGGTAGCACCGAACAGGTGGCCCGCTACAAACTAGGTGCGGCACTGGCCGAAGCCTCGCCCTATCTCTTGCTGCTGTCGGCCACACCGCACCAGGGCAAGACCGACCAGTTCATGCGGCTGATGCAGTTGCTGGATCGCGAAGCCTTCCCGGACGAGAGCAGCGTCAGCCGCGACCGGGTGCGCCCCTTCGTGATCCGCACCGAAAAGCGCGCATCGATCAACGCCGAAGGTCAGCCGCTGTTCAAGCCACGTGTGACCCGGCTGCAGGCGGTTGCCTGGCAGGCCCGCCACGGCTCGCAGCAGCGACTGTATGAGGCGGTGACCGACTATGTGCGCCACGGCTACAACCAGGCTATGGCGGCCAAGCAGCGCCACATCGGCTTTTTGATGATCCTGATGCAGCGGCTGGTGACCTCCAGCACGGCAGCCATCCGCACCACGCTGGAAAAGCGCCAGGCCTTGCTTGATGCGCCGCAGCCGCAGGCCAACCTCTTCGAGAGCACCAGCGCCGACGAGTGGGCGGACCTCGACGGCCAGTCCCAGGTGGATCTGGCGATGCAATCCAGCGGCTGGGAGCTGGAGAAGTCTGAAGTCGAGATGCTGTTGGAGCTGGCGCGGGAAACCGAGGCCGCCGGCACCGATGCCAAGGCCGAGGCACTGCTGGAGCTGATCTACAAGCTGCAGCAAGAGGAAGGCGACCCGGCGCTCAAGGTGCTGATTTTCACCGAGTTCGTGCCGACGCAAGCGATGTTGGCCGATTACCTCGAAAGCCGGGGTTTCTCGGTGGCGACGCTCAACGGCAGCATGGACCTGGAAGCGCGCACGCGGGCACAACAGGTGTTCTCCAAGGATGTGCGCGTGCTGATTTCGACGGATGCCGGTGGTGAAGGTCTGAACCTGCAGTTCTGCCATGTCATCGTCAACTTCGACATGCCGTGGAACCCGATGCGGATCGAGCAGCGCATTGGCCGGGTGGACCGCATCGGACAAAAGCACGTGGTTCGCGCCATCAACTTTGTGCTCGAAGACACCGTGGAGCATCGGGTGCGCCAGGTGTTGGAGGCAAAGCTCGAGGTCATCGCGCAGGAGTTTGGCGTCGACAAGGCGGCCGACGTGATGGATTCGGTCGAGGCCGACCCGATCTTCGACGAGCTGTTCGTGCATGGCCTGCAGAACCCGGATGCCATCGAACAGGAGTGCGACGCGGTGGTGTCGCAGCTTCGATCCACCCTGGCGGAGTCGAAGAAGAACAGCGATCTGCTCACTACTGAGCACGATCTCGACGCAGACGATGCCCGCAAGTGGCGCGACCACCCGGCGCAGTTCTGGCTGGAGCGCGCCATCACCAGTGGATTAGCTGCGCGCGGCGGCTCCGCCATCAAGGTGGGCAATGCGTGGCGGGTGAAGTGGGCAGACGGCAGCGAGTCGGCACAGGCCTGCTTTGACGCCCGCACGGCGGATGAGAACCCGGAGTTGGAATGGGTCACGATGGAAGACCCACGCGCCCGGGCTGTGATCAGCGAGCTGCCACGCTTTGTCGCCGGGCAGCCGCTGCCGGTGATCCGCGTGACCGGTCTTCCGGATTCGGTACGCGGCATCTGGTCGCTATGGGAGATCAGTCTGGCGGCTGAATGCTTGAGCCGGAAGCGCTTCCTTCCGGTGTTCATCAACGAGGAAGGCCGGCCCTTCGTGCCGACCGCCAAGCGCGTCTGGGATCTACTGCTCACTGAAACCGTAGACGTGCATGCCGTGACGGGTGCCGAGGAGTCGGTGAGGTGGTTCGAGGCATCGCATTCCGCTGCCAGCACCCAGGGTGAACGGATCTTCACGGAGCTGCTGACCGAACACCGCGCCCGGCTGAAGGAAGAGCGAGAACGTGCGGTGTATGCGTTCGAGGCCCGAGGTCAGGCCATCGGACGAATTGGCTTACCCACCGTGCGTGAGCACCGGCGCAAGCGGCTGCAACAAGAACACGATGCACGCATGGCCGCCCTGGACGACATGGATGCAAGCGTGCCGGATTTGAATGCCGTGATGATGGTGCGCGTCTCCGGCGATGTGATGCCCGGAGGACAGGTGGGATGAGCCAGTGGTCAGAACGCATTCTCAGCCACTTCACGGCCGATCTCACCCGGCTGTGGGTGGCGTGCGACCCCGACGATGTGCTGCTGGACGAAAAGCTGTTGTCCGAACTGCGCAGCCGGGGCTTCGAGGTCATGCTGTACGAAGACCCGTTCGCCTTTCGGGCGGAATACGAGGAACGCTATCGTGCAGCCTGGGATCGCGGTGAGGCGGGGCCAGCGCCGTCACTGGTTCTGCATCTTCGCAGCGCCGACGCGAATGCGTTGCCGTGGGACATCGTGCATCACGGGCGTGTGGTGCGCCTCAGCCTTGCCGATCTGTTCCCCAAGCTGGCTTACAGCGCAGTGCAGCAAGTCGAGCCGGAGCATCTTGCCGGGCTGTTTCATGCCCACCAGACGGAATTGCAGAATGCACGGGGCGAGAACGAGTCCAAGGACTTCATCCTCGAACACGTCTACCAACTGGCGCCGAGGTCGATTCGCAACCCGGTGGACTTCTGGCGTGAGCTGCTGCGGCTTCACTTTGCCAACCGCTCGTTGCCGCCCCTGTTTGCCCAACACGCGGCAGGCATCATTCATGGCAAGGGGCTGTTCACCGACCAACCCGTCGCCACATGGCTAGCGTCCAAGAGCGCGCTGCTGCGCGTGGTGCAGGATGCGTGGTATCGCTACCTGAAGACACTTGGACTGGATGGCACGCGCACGGGCGAACCGCCACCGCCAGACTACGCCGCCAAGATCGAGATCCCGTTCGATCACTCCGATGTGCAGGTGTTGGTCGACTCCATGTTCCTCGACGGCAGCTTGCATCCGCTGGCGGTGCACAGCGTCCCGGCGGGGATGCCGAGCTGGATCAAGGCCGGGATCGTCCAGGACCCGGCAGCATTGCAGGCTTTGGTACTCAAAGGCATCGATGGCCTGATCGAGACGACGCCAACGGCCGCCTCCTCGCACAAGGATTGGAGTGAGTTTGCCAAACGCTACGGCGAGATCCTGGCCCGCACGCATGGTCTGCCAGACACGGAAGGCAGCGAACACCTGCCGGTGATTCGAGAGCGGATCAAGACCTTGCAGGCGCAATCAGACGAGGGTCTGCGAGTCTGGGTCGCAGCTAAGCATTACGCCGACCTGATCCTGCAGCCGGTGACCAAGGGCCCGGTGATGGTGCACCACGTGCCGCGCTTCTTGCGCCATCGGCGGTCCGCAGGGGAAACCAAGGTGGCTCTACTGGTATTCGACGGGCTGGCCTTCGACCAGTGGGTACAGATCCGCGAGCGCTTGATCGCCACCACGAAACGTTTCGCGTTCGACGAGGGAACCGCGTTTGCATGGTTGCCGACTGTGACATCGGTGTCGCGCCAGGCGCTGTTCTCCGGCCTGAAACCGCGCGAGTTCGACGACTCCATCGACAGGACGGACAAGGAGGAATCCTTGTGGAAGACGTTCTGGCAGAACGAAGGCGTCAACTCGAATGAGGTGATGTACCGACGCGCGCTGCGCCAGATTGATCAACTGGATGTGCTTGAGGCGGACTTGAACGACCGGCGCCCGAAGGTGGTGGGCCTGGTCATCGATGAGGTGGATGACCGGCTCCACAAGGAGCGATCGAAGAAAGACGTGGCGATGTGGATCGGTAACTGGCTGTCAACCGGTTTCGTCGATCGGCTGTTCTCGCTGCTGCTGGATAAGGGATACCACATCTATCTCACGGCGGACCACGGCAATGTGGAGTCCACTGGCGTTGGCAGGCCCAGCCAGGGCGTGATTGCCGAGACCCGCGGTGAGCGCGTTCGGATCTACCGGAGTGAGCCATTGCTGGCCGATTCCGCTGCGGCCTATCCCTCCACAGTCAGATTGGACATCGCTGGACTGCCCGCGAACTTCATGCCCCTATTCGCAGGCGGACGAACCGCCTTTGTGCCGGAGGGCGAGCAGGTGGTGGTCCACGGCGGGGTGTCGATCGAAGAGTTGATCGTGCCCTTTGTGAAAGTCAGTTATGTGATTGGTACCGAATGAATTCATCAGCCCCAAAAATAGGCTTTGATCGGTTCATTCAGCTTGATTGGGCGGCTGCGGCACTGAATATTCGTGCGGGCGTGGCTGGACTAGATGATCTGAATGCACTGCTCGATGCAGCCGAGCTTGGCGTGGAAGCTAAGAAGAAAACACGCACCGTACTGAATCGGCTGTGGCTGGAGCCACGCGCCGAACTGGTCGATTACGCGGATCGCGGCGTGGCCATCCACAAGACGCCGCCGGATATACCGGTCGCGGCGCTGTGCTGGGGCATGTCGGTGGCGACATACCCGTTCTTTGGCAAGGTGGCCGAGCTGGTGGGCCGCCTCTCCGCCATCCAGGGCGACTGCGCGTCCGCCGAAGTGCATCGCCGGATGAGCGAGACCTACGGAGAGCGCGAAGGCACTCGGCGCATGACCAACATGGTCATCCAGAGCCAGGCGAGCTGGGGCGCCGTAGAGCGGGTCGAGAAAGGCAAGCGGGTCATCCGGCTGGCACCAACCGCGATCGACAACGACGAACTCACGGCCTGGTTGATCGAGGCGGCCGTGCGTTACGCCGGCAAGCCGGTTTCAGTGCCCAGCCTGCAGTCGCTGCCCGTGCTGTTCCCGTTCACCCTGACGCGGCCCCTGGCCTACGTGGTGTCGAACAGTGCAAACCTGATCCTTCGGTCGGAAGGACCGAGTAACCAGTTCGTCGCTTTGCGCAGCACGATTTGAAGAACGAAGAAGGAAGAAGATGGCTCGCATCGAAAACCACAAGTACAGCATCGAGGAGGCATTCCGTGAATGCTTCTACATCGTCCCCGACTACCAGCGCGAGTACGTCTGGACCGACAAGGAAGTGCATCAGTTGCTGGAGGACATTGGCGAACAGATCGATGCAGGAACGACGCGGGAATATTTCATTGGCACAGTCTTGGTGTCGCCGACCGAGCAGAAAAACCATTACGAGGTCATCGACGGCCAGCAGCGCTTGACGACGTTCTTCCTGCTGCTGTGCGCGCTCAAGCATCTGTTCCAGGGCGAGCCACAGCGCCAGATGATCTCCGGGCTGATCTCGACCTGCTATGTGGACAGCGACGGCGAGGTGCGCACCACCCTGAAGTTGGAACCACGTTACGAAGGTGCGGGCGAAGTGATGGCCAAACTCGTAGAGCTGGAAGCCGACCCTATGGCTGTTCGTGCGGGCATCCAGGCTGCTGGCATCACGAGCTTTGGGTCGCTGGAGAATCTGGTCAACGCCTACGGCACGCTGTACCGCTACCTGAAGGACAACTACGACGACACGGCCAAGCTGAAGAAGTATTGGGGCTATCTGGCCAACAACGTGGTGTTCATCCAGATCTCCACCGACGTCAGCAGCGCGTTGAAGATTTTCGAAACCATCAACGAGCGCGGCGTCGGTCTGAACCCGATGGACTTGCTCAAGAACCTGTTGTTCACGCAGGTCAAGCAGACCCAGTTCACTCGGCTCAAGGATGAGTGGAAGAAGATCACCAAGCCGCTGGAGAAGGAGAAGGAAAAGCCGCTGCGCTTCTTGCGCTACTTCCTGATGGCCAACTACGTCATCAAGAACGAGCGCGGTGATGCGGTGGTGCGCGAGGACGAGATCTACGACTGGTTCATCGCCAAGGACAACGCGGCGCTCTGCGACTACGCAGGCAAACCCTTCGAGTTCGTCCGCAAGGTGATTCGCAACGTCGAGCACTACTTGGCCTTCGCCAACGGGCTGGGGAATGACGGCAAGCCCAGTCTGGCGATGGACAGCCTCAAGCGGCTGGCTGGTGGCGCGTTCAGTTTGCACTACGTCCTGCTGCTGGCAGCCGCGAATTTTCCCAAGCCGCTGTTCGATCACTTCGTCGCGCAACTGGAGAGCTTCCTCTTCTACTACATCTTCACCAAGACGCCGACCAAGGATCTGGAGCGCAGCTTCTCACAATGGGCCGACGAGCTGCGTGCGATTGCGGAGACAACTGATCCGGTGAAGCAGAAGGTTCAGCTCAACACCTTCGTCGCCGACCGCTTCGAGAAGAACATGGCGGGCAAGTCGCAGGAGCTCGCCGATGCCCTCAAGCGCTTCACGCTGTATTCGATGCAGCAGTACCGCACGCGCTACCTGCTGGCGCGGCTGACCCAGCACGTCGAGATGGCGTTCGGCGGCTTGAATGCCCCAGGCAGTCTCGAGCCATTCACCAAGCTGGAAATCGAGCACATCCTGCCCGACAACCCGAAGGCGGAGCTGCGTGCCACGTGGGCAGCAGAGAACCCGAATGCGGTCTACGACGACTACAAGAATCGCCTCGGCAATCTGACCTTGCTGGAAAAACCAATCAATATCGTCGCGGGAAATGATTTCTACAAGGCCAAGCAGGCAGAGTACGGCAAGAGCGGCAACTACCTGACGCGCAGTCTGGTGGCGCTGACCGAGGTCGGCCAGAACACATCGATTTCCCGGATCAACGCCAAGCTGGAGGCTTTTCCTGCGTGGAATGCCGCGTCCATCGAGAAGCGCCACGCGCTGCTCATCGCGCTGGCGCAAGAAGTCTGGAAGACGACGCCAATTGATGTTTGATGGGGCAGGTTAATGCGCTGCGCGAAGAATGACGGCCCCGCGAGTTCTCTCGATCCGAAGAGCAATTGCGTGACCGGATAAGTGCTTGACACGGAGGTCGCTCGCGAACTCGGTGTTCCGCCGTCCGCACCCTGAGCATTCAGTCGAGGTCGGTCTGGGCGGATAGCGCCTCGATGGGCTCCGTGGGGCTGTGCCTTCGGACCTGCTCACTGCCATGCCGTGATCGCCAACCCGGTTCATTCATCCAATGCAAAGACGCAACGGCAACGTTCTCTACTCCGCCTCCGACCTCGTCAACTTCCTCGAATGTGATCACCTGACGACGCTCGATCTGATCAATCTCGACACGCCGCTGCCGCGCAAGGTCGCAAGTGACGAAGACCGATTGATCCAGCAGCACGGTTTCAAACACGAGAGCGCGTATCTGGATCACCTGAAGCGCGCCTTTGCTCGGGTCATCGATCTGTCGGACGTCGATGGGACGATGGACGAGCAGGTCGCTGCGACGCTGGACGCGATGCGCTCGGGGGCTGATGCGATCTTTCAGGCGACGCTGCGTGACGGCTGCTTCATCGGGCACGCCGACTTCCTGCGTCGGGTAGAGCACCCCTCGGCCTTCGGCGACTGGAGCTACGAGGTCATCGATACCAAGCTCGCACGCACGGCGCGCGCGAAGTTTCTGGTTCAGCTCGCTTACTACTCGGCCTTGCTGACCGTCGTGCAGGGCGTGGCTCCGCGGGCGATGTACGTGGTGCTTGGCGATCGCCGGGAGCTCACCTACCGCTGTGCGGATTACGCGCGCTACTTCGAGACGGTCAGACAGCGTTTTGTCGAGCGCGTGCAGGGCGGGCCTGTCGATACCTATCCCGATCCCTGTGACAAGTGTGCGCAGTGTGCATGGGAGGATCTGTGCGACGCGCGCCGGCTCGAGGACGATCACCTGAGTCAGGTGGCCAACATCAGCCGCGTGCAGATCCGCAAGCTGGAAGCTGCCGGAGTGCGAACGCTGGAGGCGCTGGCGGGTCTGCCGGCGGAGGTGTCGGTCGCGAAGATTGCGCCGGACACGTTTGCGCGCCTCCGTCATCAGGCCGGTCTCCAGCTTCGTGCGCGACAGACGGGTGAGCGCGTGGTCGAACGATTGCTGCAGCCGGAGGGGCGCGTGACCGGCTTTGCCCGCATGCCTCGGCCCGATGTCGGCGACCTTTTCTTCGACATGGAAGGCGACCCGCTGGAGGACGGCGGGCTGGAGTACCTGTTCGGTCTCTACTTCCACGAGGGTGGCGAGGCGCGGTTCCGCGCCTTCTGGGCCTATGACCGGGCCGGCGAGAAGCTGGCGTTCGAACAGTTCATGGATTTCGTGACGGCATGGCTGCGCGATCATCCGGGCGCGCATATCTATCACTACGCTGCGTATGAACAGACAGCGCTGAAGCGACTGATGTCGCTGCACGGCACGCGCGAGGCGGAGGTGGACAACCTTCTTCGCACCCAAAAGCTGGTCGACCTGTACAAGGTCGTTCGCGAAGGCATTCGCGTTTCGGAACCGCGATATTCGATCAAGAACATCGAGCACTTCTATCTCGAGGGACGCACGGGTGACGTAACCAATGCGGGGGCCAGCATCGTCTGGTTCGAGCGCTGGAAGGAAACCGGCGACGAGAAGTACCTGAAAGACATCGAGGCCTACAACTACGATGACGTGCGCTCGACCTTCGAGCTGCGGCAGTGGCTGCTGAACTTGCGGCCGGTCGACACGCCGTGGTTCTCAGCCGCGGGATTAGAGGGGAGCGACGCACCCGCGCCTGGCGAGCTCAGCCCGGCGGAGCAGCGACTAGTGTCGTATCGCGAACGCCTGGTCGATGTGCTCCCAGCGGAGGCCGAAGCCTGGAATGCCAGGGAACATCTGCAACTGCTGACCTACCAGTTGCTGGACTTTCACCGTCGCGCGGCCAAGCCGGAATGGTGGGCGCTGTTTGCCCGCATGGACATGAGCGATGAAGAGTTGCTCGACGACGGCGAATGTCTGGGTGGGCTGGAGCCTGATCCGGAGTACCCGCCGGAGAGGGTAAAGCGGTCGGTGCGCTACACGTTCCGCTACCCGGCACAGGACACCAAGTTGCGTTCCGGCGTAGCGGCCACGGTCGTGCGTACTGGCGCGGGGGTGAGCAATCTGGTCATCGACGAAGATTCGAGACGGGTGAGCTTTACGCTGGCCGCAAACCGCGAACTACCGCCTCCGCCGCTCGCTCTGGGGCCCGGCAAACCCGTCGATCAGAAGGATCTCGTGAATGCGGTATTCCGGTTCGCCGACAGCCTGGTGGCCGGGAATCGCAGATATCCGGCGCTCGAAAGCTTTCTGCAGCAGTTGCCGCCAGAGGTGAGGGGGCATGTGCCGGGCGGGCCATTGGTTCCGCGTGCCGAAGATCAGCTGCCTCAGATCATCGACGTCATTACGCGGGTGGAGGAAAGTTGCATCTTCGTTCAGGGTCCTCCTGGCGCCGGCAAGACCTACACCGGCTCGCATGTCATCGTGGCGCTGCTGAAGCAGGGCAAACGGGTGGGCATTTCGTCGAACAGCCACAAGGCGATCAACAACCTGCTGTCCGGCGTGGAACGCGTGGCGCGCGAGAGTGGCCTTGTCTTCCGCGGAGCCAAGAAGTCGACCTCCAAGAGTGCCGAGAGCATGTTGAACGGCGAGTTGGTCGAAGACGTGTTCGAGAACGAGGACATCACGAGCGAACTTGAGGGGCCGCACCCCTACCAGCTCGTCGCCGGCACGGCCTGGCTGTTTGCTGACCCCGCGCTCGATCGCAAGCTCGATTACCTCTTCGTCGACGAGGCCGGACAGGTTGCCGTGGCCAATCTGGTGGCGATGGGGACGTCCGCCCGCAACATTGTGCTGCTGGGTGACCAGATGCAGCTCGGCCAGCCCATCCAGGGCGTGCACCCGGGGCGTTCGGGCGAATCTTCGCTCGACTACCTGCTCGACGGCGTCGCCACCATCGCACCTGATCGCGGCATCTTCCTCGCGCAGACCTGGCGCATGCACCCGGATATCTGTCGCTTCATCTCGGATGCGGTCTATGACGGGCGCCTCGAGTCGGAGCCGGGGACCTGCAATCAGTCGCTGCTGCTGGACGCCGGGCACCATCCGGCGCTCAAGCCCACGGGCATCGTGTTCTTGCCTGCCGAACACGAGGGCTATGGCCAGCGCAGCGAGGTCGAGGCCGACATGGTGAAGGCGCTTTTCAGCAGTCTGCTGGAGCAACGCTATCGCGACCGCCGAGGTCAGGACCACCCGCTGACGATCGACGACATCCTGGTCGTGGCGCCCTACAACATGCAGGTGAACCTGCTCAGGGAAACTCTGCCCGAGGGCGCGCGCGTCGGCACCGTGGACAAGTTCCAGGGGCAGGAGGCTGAAGTGGTCATCGTATCCATGGCCACCTCCAGCGCCGACGACCTGCCGCGCGACATCGGCTTTCTTTACAGCCGCAACCGACTCAACGTCGCCATCTCCCGCGCCCGCTGCCTCGCCGTGGTTGTGGCCAACCCGGCGCTGACCGCGATCCGCTGCAAAACGCCGGAGGATATGGCGTTGGTGAATACGCTTTGCTGGGTGAAGGACGTTGGTGCCACCCAGACTGAATCAATGACGGAGCTGTAAAAATGGAAGTGTACTTCGCTCGGCATACCGACGATTGGCATGGCGGTGGTTGGCTCAACTACCTGCATGAAAGGGGAGCGATCGCAATCAGATTCGATCCGATCGAGTCATGGAGCCCCGAAGATTACTCAAGTCCTGGGGGCGCTTCGGCAATTCGCCATATGAACACGCTGAACGATCTTAAGACAGCGGCCAATGTTGATCGTGAAGAGGGGGCGTATGTTTTCGCCTCTTACACCCTTGGTATAGGTAATCGCGTTGTGATCGGCGGGCGGCCGAAACCCGACTCCAAGTGTTTCCTTAGCGCACTGGACGATATTCCGAGGGACGGATGTCCAATTCCGCCGCTAAAGGTTCTTTTTCTCGATAATCCTCAGTTGATCCAGAGAGATGCCTTTCCTCATGCCTATTTGCTGGCCCCGCCGAGATCGACCTTCGTCAGATGGGAAGCTATAGAGCCCGTTGCAATTCCTTGGATATGTAACAGGCAAGCTGATTTGCTCAACCGATGCAGCTATCTGCCGGCGTCTATAGAGGTGGCCTGCGAGGAGTATATGCGCCTTACCGGGCGGTTAACGGCAAAAATCTTCCGCAACGGCGGGACAATGGCTCACTTTGATATCGTGGGTGTCGGGCGGCAGGGGCCCATTCTGGCCCAAGTTAAGAATGGCGGAACCTGCAACTTAGTTATTGCAGCAGCGAACGCGATGATTGCGGCGACAGGAGAGCCCGATGCGAATTTATACATCTTCTGCCCGCAGGCTTTGATTCCCCGTTTCGACGGGCGGGTGCAGTTCATATCGGTCGAAGATGTGCTGCAGACGCTGAAGAACAGCTATGGGGAGGAGTACCTCAGAAGTCTGCAGAGTGCGCGCTTTACATCCTCGTCAGCAGGAGCAGGGTGATCCCCTAGCCGATCTCTCGCACCACTGCGTGCTCGGCGTCTCCGGACAGGACGACATGTGCTGCCAGATGGCAGCGAGTCAGTCCGACAAACAGCTTCCTCTTCTCCGTCTGCGTCAGCTCCTCGAAATCCAGTTCCGTGAGCACGATTCCGGCCCGGCTCTGGCCCTTGAAGCGGAAGATGGAGTCGATCAGCAGCTCGCCGTCGGTCCAAAGCGGCGTGCCGTTGCGGTCGTAGCGGCCGGTGAAACGCCGGGTACGCCATGGGCCGATGCGGTCGAGTGAAAGAAGCTGAGAGTGCTTAAGACCGTGGCCGGTGAGCACGGCGATGTCGTTGAGCGGTATGCCCCGGTCGAGCAGCGCCTGTACGGCCTCAACCGTCTTGCGCATCAGTTCCGCCGAGCCGCCGTAGGTGAGGAAGTCCGGCAGTTCGCCGGCGTAGGGGCTGCATGCGCTGACCGGTCGGGCCGTCAGCGCGAGCGCGTTGATGACGCCAATGATGTGGCGCGGGGTGCGGAAGTTGTCGTCGCAGCGCAGCGTGACTGCGCCGTCCAGATCGAATTCCTCGCGCTCGTAGAGCCGCTGTGAGGGATCTTCCATCAGGTAGAGACGCCCTTGGCTGGTGAGTTGCGGCAGCAGGCTTTCAAGCCAGGCTGGCTGAAAATCCTGGCCCTCGTCGATGACGAGCAGCTCGTAGCGCGAGGGCATTGACGGTGCGTCGGCGTGATAGCGCTCGGCGATGGTCTGGAACACCGATGCATCGGAAAAATCCGGCTCCCCGACCACGCGGCGGTAGTGCTCGACACAGCGTTCGTGGAAGGTCTCGACCTCTACCGTTGCCGGTGCAAGGCCGACGATGTGATCAGCCAAGGCACGGTTGAAGCAGAGATAGAGCGCACGTTGCTTCCGTGCGGCCGCCTCGTCAAGCAACCGGAGCGCGAGCTGCGTCTTGCCTGACCCCGCAGTGGCGTCGACACGGATGACGCCCGACGGCGATTCGATGCGGAGCACCCAGGTGGCGAGGCCGTCTGACAGTCGGTGCGTGGTGTCGCGCAACTGCACGCCCAGCGCACGCAGATCCGGCGATACGCGGAATTCGTTCGCAAGGAAGCGACGGATGTCTTCACGCGGGCTGTTGTCGGGGTCGGCTGGCATCAGGCCCCGTACCAGCTCCGGAAGCCGGTCGAACATTTCGGCATCGAAGATGCGTTCGCGGGCAAAGGAGGCGATCTGGTCGCTGCCGATTGAAAAGTCCGGCAGTACCAGGCAGTTGAGCACTCTTGCGTGCAGGCCTGCCTGCTTCAGCTTGTTCACCATGGCTGCAAACTGGATGCGGGACTGCCGCGCCGCGTCGTGAGTGCGCCCTGCGTAGAGTTTGAGCAGTTCGCCGTTGCTCAGACTGAGCTGGCCGGCCTTGATTTCAAGCAGCACCATGTCGCCCGCGGGGCCAAGCACGACCACGTCGATCTCGCGGTGTTCGTCCGCACCGTCACGCAGGGTGTGGAGCGTCAGGCTGTGGAAGATGTCGAAGCTCGCGTCCAGGCCATCCTGCAGTCGGCGGATGACGTCAAGTTCGCGGTAATAGCCGCTATCGAGGCGCGGACCGGGGTGCATCGGATGCAGATGTGCCATGACCGGAGAGTGAATGGACGACAACGGCATTCTAATCAAGGCGCGGCGCTTGCCGCGCCCCGGAGGGGCTAACCCGGCGGATAGCGTTGAATGATGCGCGCCTGCTCGTCGTCACGGGCCTTGACCTGCGCCTTTTGCGCCAGGCCTTCAGGCGTGTCAGGAATTCCGCTGTCCGGCGAACTCCAGGACATTATGGGCCAGCCCCGATGGTTCGCCAGATCGTCCGCGATGTCGCGGATCACGTCGCGCAGTTCGAGCGGGGTGAGCCAGCGTTCCGGGATGACGCGGTCACCGTGCAGGGCGCCCAGGATGTTGCCGACGATGGCACCGGTCGAGTCGCTGTCGCCTTCGTGACTGACCGCCAGGCTGAGCGCAGATTCGAAGTCCGTGCAGCCGAGGGCGCAGTACAGCGCGATGGCGAGCGCCTCTTCCGCCACCCAGCCTTCGCCCAGCGACGCAAGGCTGTCGGCACTGTTAGGAGACCGTCGCGCCGCGCAGTATGCCGCGTCGATCGCGGCCAGCGTTTCGTCGTGGCCGTCATGAGCACGCAGCAGCACGATGCATGTCTCGATGGCCTGATCAAGCGTCTGCCCGAGGCAGATCGCCGCGATCAGCGCACTCAGGAACCCGGCGGAGAGGGTGGCGGTGATGTGGCCATGCGTGATCCTGGAACAGTCCATGCCCAGGGCGAAGGCCTGCTCGGGTCCGCGGCTGCCGTGATGCACATGCGCGTACAGACCGATCGGCGCTACCCGCATCACCGTGCCACAGCCTTTGCTCGTGTTGTTCGCCACGCCATCCACTTGTGATGCGCGCAGTGCCGAAAGACAGGTGTTGCCGGGTGCCCGCCGGTCGAAAAGCGCCCGATGGGTCAGCAACCATCCGTTCATCCCATCGTCGCCGAGGTCGCGATGGCGGTAGCCCTGGGTGCGATACCAGCGCAGGTAGCCGTGGCGCATCAGCAGACCATGCACGCCGATGCGCTTGGTGGCCATGCGGATGTAGCCACGCAGCAGCGCGTCAGCCGTAAACAGCGTCATCTGCGTGTCGTCAGTGATGGCACCGATGCGGCCATAGGCCGGAATATAATCGCGCACTCCGTCCGGCCCGAACTGCTTCAGGATTTCGCTGCGCGACCAGAATTCAACCGGCGCGCCAAGCGCATCGCCGACCGCGCCGCCGAGAAGGCAGCCTCTGAAGCGGGCCAGCAAGGGCGTTTCGCCATAAGTTCTTGCGTTTTCTTCCGTCATTTATTCTCCTTCTCTGGGCCGCCGAAGGTGCAGGACCGCGCAAGATCGGTGTCTGCGTTGTCCGTCTCTAGGCGAGGTACAACGAGCGATGCTTGCGCGTCACGCTTGACGTCTTCCACGTCGGGTCGTCGGCATCGTCCGGTGCGCAGGGCAGCGCCGCCTCAGTTTCGTTCCTGCGCTTTCCGGATAAGGTCCGCGGCTGCCTGACGGGCGGCATGCTCGTGCAGTCCGTCCCGATATGCGCGTACGCCGTAGTCGACAGCGCCCAGAAGCTGATCGAGAACCGCTACGAAATGCGCAGGCTCGGCATAGCGTCCTTCTGCGATCACGCTTACGAAGGCGTCGGGCACCATGCACTTGACTACCTTGGTGCCCATGCTCACTTCCTGCGCAAGTTGCATGGCCTGATCGCGGCCCTCTTCGTCAAACCGATGGATGCATTGCGCTGCCAACACGTAATGGCTGCTGTCGTCCGCGCGTTGCGTAATTAGGTAGCGACGGCCGAACATGACGATGCGCAGATCACCGTCGGGGTCGACGGTGGGGCGATAGCCTTCGGCCTCAAGCCAGGCAAGCACCTCACGCGCTTGCGGCGTGAGGGGGACATCCGGTTGTTGGGCTGTGCTCATGCGTTCTCCTCATGGCAAGTGACTGAATTAGTGACGCAAGGCGTCGCAAGTGAGGTGTGCCGCATCCGTATTCAGACGCCTTGTGTGTCATTCGCCGACAGGGCGTAGTGGATGCCGATCTCGATGGCAACGCTCGCTGCTGGGCGCGGAGGACGGGCGATCTGATCGCGCCAGATTGGAAGGCTGTGGCCCTCTCGCGTGATGCCCAGACCGAACTGCCAATACGAAAGGTAGGCTTCGCCGCGATCTGCCGCGTAGGCGTTGCCGTTGGCTGCTGCACCGTCGAGTGCGTATGCCCAGTTGCTCTCACGCATGCACACGCCGTACTCCGGATGCGGCGTCTGCCCGAGCGCGATCAGGTAGCCGATGCTCTTGGCGTCCAGAGGGTGGTAGGCGGCGATGCGTAGCCGTCCGTCGTCTCGCGGGCGTATCGCCGCGATGACCTCCATCTCACGCTGTAATGTGACCAGCGTCTGACCACGATCCACCGGCCCGACTTCAAGCCACCAGTTCTCGCCTGAGACGGCAAGATTTTCCCGTGCAGTATCAGGTGTCAGCAGTTCCGCAAGTCGGTTGAGTGCCGGGGACAGCGCTCTCCAGAGTGCGGCGTCATCCTTTGCCCGCATCTGCAGGCCGTAGAGCATCCACTTGAACGGAAGTGAGCCTGTCACTGCAGCAAGTTCCCAGGCGTGTGTGGGAATTGGATAGGCGATGTCAGGAAGCGCGTGAGCTTCGAGTGCTGGCTTCTTCAGCCAAAGGTCCATCCAGTCGGCAGGATTGATCACAGCGGGCCTCTCGCGAATTCGAAAGTGTTCCGCTGATTCTCTCCGCTGCAGGGCTCATGGAATGAGCCTAGGTTCCGAGCTCCGGAGGCGACAGGACGGTTTGTTGAGGTACTGTCTGCAGAAGACCTCCGCAGTGGACGGTCAGATGCCTGCGTAAGTGGATCTGGAAACTTTCACGCTTCCGCGCGGCATTGCCGATTCCGGATAACCCCCGCCCGCTCAAACCGCTAAGCTTGAATCGCTGTCCGGCTGCGTGCCGGCCTTGGATACTCCCTCTTTGCAGGCCCGCCTTGTGCGGGCCTTTTCTTTTGCAGCGGGGAGCGAAAGCGGAGTAGGGCGGTCGGCAGGGGATGCTGACCGGGGTGATCAGCGCTTGCCGCTGCCGCCGAGCAGGGCGGCGACCATGCGGCGGGGGCGCTTGGCGGCGGAGGTGTCGCCTGAGGCCGGGGCGGAGGTGTCGGCCGGGGTGGCGGATTCGTAGGGCTTGCTGAAGTCGAAGCCGTCGGCGGCAATCATTTTCTGGGCCGGACGCGGGGCGCGCGGCGTGCGCGGGGCGTCACTGCCGGCGCTGCCTGCGCTGCTGCGGCTGCGGCGTTCACCGCGATCCGGGCGCTCGCTGCGTTCCGAACGCTCGTGGCGCGGCTCGCGGCTGCGCGTGGCGCGCGGATCGAAGCCTTCCGGGGCGACGATTTCGATCGGCTTGCGGATGAGTTTTTCGATGTCGGCGACGCGGCCCTTTTCTTCCGGGGCAGCCAGCGAAATGGCTTCGCCCGAGCGGCCGGCACGGCCGGTACGGCCGATGCGGTGCACGTAGTCTTCGGCGTTGTGCGGCAGTTCGAAGTTGATCACGAAGGGCAGGTCTTCGATGTCCAGGCCGCGGGCGGCGACGTCGGTCGCCACCAGTACGCGCACGCTGCCGTTCTTGAATGCTTCCAGCGCTTCGGTGCGCTGCTGCTGGCTCTTGTCGCCGTGAATGGCGTCGGCGGCCACGCCCTGGCGCACCAGGTGGTGGGCCAGCCGGCTGGCGCCGAACTTGGTGTTCACGAACACCAGCGCCTGACGGTCGGCGTAGCTGTCCTGCGTGAGCAGGTGGGTGAGCAGCGCGCGCTTGTCGTCGGTGTCGCAGGCATGCACGCGGTGGGTGATGGTTTCGGCCGTGGCATTGCGGCGGGCGACTTCGATCAGCTGCGGGTCGCGCAGCATGGCCTGCGCCAGCTTCTTGATCTCTTCCGAGAAAGTGGCCGAGAACAGCAGGCTCTGGCGCTGGGTGGGCAGCAGCGCGAGGATGCGCTTGATGTCGGGGATGAAGCCCATGTCCAGCATGCGGTCGGCTTCGTCCAGCACCAGCATCTGCACCTGGCCCAGATTCACGGTCTTGCCTTCGACGTGGTCGAGCAGGCGGCCCGGCGTGGCGACCACGATTTCGCGGCCTTCGCGCAGTTCAGCCACCTGGGCCTTCATGTCCACGCCGCCGTAGATGCAGGACGAGCGCAGCGGCAGGTGCTTGCTGTAGGTCTTGACGCTTTCGTGCACCTGCATCGCCAGTTCGCGGGTCGGGCACACGATGAGCGCGCGCACCGGGTGCTTGGCCGGCGACGGCGAGCTGTTGGCGTGCGGGGCGAGGCGCTGCAGCAGTGGCAGCGTGAAGCTGGCGGTCTTGCCGGTGCCGGTCTGGGCGCCGCCCATCACGTCACGGCCGGCCAGTACGACCGGAATGGCCTGGGCCTGGATGGGGGTGGGCGAGGTGTAGCCGGTATCGGCCACCGCGCGCAGCAGTTCGGGGATCAGCCCGAGTTCTTCAAACGACATGGATGCGAAGCTCTCTTGTGCAGAAGCGTGCGTACGGCTTGTGGCCGGGGCGCGTGGCGCTTCTGTGGACTTCCGCCTGGCATGCCGGTTCAGGCTGGGGAAATCGGTTCCGGAAAACCCGGCGCGAGGCGCGCGGCGTGGTGGCCAGCGCGGAAGTCGAGCCCGGGGGCGCAGGCGCCAGGGCGGGGAAGGAAGGCCGTTACAGGCCGGATACCTCTGGCCGCGCCATAACCGGCGAGGCGACTGCATCGCGCATTATCGCACAGACGCGGTCTGTCGTCGGTGGCTGTCGGGGGCGGCTCTGCGCGGCCATTGGCCGGCGTCGATCCTTAGCCGGGACATGTGGCGGCGGGGGCGCCGCTTGCACGTGTTTGTTGCGGGTCTTGGCTGGAGCAGGGCGGGCTTTGCCGCGGCGATCAGGGGCGGATCCGATGCTGGGTGTGATCGCAGGCCGCATCGCGGCGGGGCGCCGCTTCCACGGGAATCTGCGCAGACCGCGACCGGTTCCGTGGGAGATTCTATGTTCCAACGCAAGCGTTTTCGTGTTGTTTAGGAACGTAGTTGGAAGCGTTCTTCATCAACGAGAAGGCGACCCGTGCGAGCTTTCTTGCCAGAGCGACCAGCGCCTGG